>Ga0209162_1000745_pt1 | contig 34330 bp, 53 predicted proteins | sample YNPNPMetaG_FD_187121 | JGI IMG/M metagenome (GOLD analysis project Ga0209162, IMG submission 187121) | Anoxygenic and chlorotrophic microbial mat microbial communities from Yellowstone National Park, USA - YNP NP MetaG (SPAdes) (version 2) ...
CGCCTACCACCAGGTCCCCCCTGTGGAGGTGACCGCGCAGGCCGATAAAGTGACCGTCTTCCTGCGCTCCCGCACCCTCTGGCCCTTCAAGCACAACGACGCCTACTGGGACGACGTGGTGCTGGAAGTGGTGGAGGAGGAACCGGCGCCGCAACCCCCGTGCCGCGGGCGGCCCCGGGAGCAGTACGAGCGCACGTATGTGCTTCTTCCCCAGGGCGCAGGGCCGGAAATGCGCGCCGCCGCGGCCGCATACTGCGCGCGGAGAGAGTGGACGCTGGGGTCCAGCGCCGATGACGCCGGTACTGGCGACCTGGATGTGCGGCGGGTGATTGCGATCAACCCGGATCGGTGGCCGGGAGACCTGCAGCAGTTCTTCGCCAGTTTCTATCCCGGCGTGGAATACCGCGCTGTGGAGGCCGACACGCCGTTGGGGGTGATGCTGGCTCTGGCCGCGGCGGGCGGAGACCTGGTTCCGCTGAGCCAGAAGGACCCGCGGTGGAAGGACATACAGCTCGGCGAGGAGGCGCTGACCATCGGCCAGGCTGGATGCCTGCTGACTGCCCTGACGATGGCCCTTCGCCACCAGGGATATGACCTGCTGGTGGACGAGGTGAACGTTGGCCTGCTCCTGGCCCGCCTGCCCTTCTCCGGCGCCAACCTGGTCTGGTCGGAGGTCGGGAGGGCGCTGGGCTGGGAGAGCCTGCGGGAGAATGTCATCTCCGTCTCCAGGGTGCAGGAGCTGCTGGATGCTGGCTGGGAGGTGATCGTCGCCAACGGTCAGTTCAACCACTACCTTTACGCGCTGGGGACGACCGCCGATGGTGTAGAGGTGATTGACCCGCTGGATGGAAAGCGGAAGACGGTTGACATCGCCAGCCTGGGCGGCATTCGGGCGCTGAAGCCCGGCACCGCGCAGGAGCCACCTCCCGCCAGTGGCCCCGCTGTGGAGCTTCCCCCCGGGCCGCTGGTGTCGCTGCACCTGGAGAGCGGCGTGCCCGGAATGTTGGACTTCCTGCGGCTGGCACGCTCGCGGGCAACCAAGACGCTGGACCCGGGGCTGATTGGGCCGATCCACGAGGCAACGGGCAACCTGGTGGTGTATCGTCCATACTGGAACGACCACGACCAGGAAGAGATCGTCACCAGTATGGACGTGGACCGGATGGTGGCCCGCGTCCTTCAGGACGTCCACCCTGAGTGGCGCCAGCCCTGGCTGTACGTGGAGGGGTTGAACGAAATATTCGGGTCAACCTCCCCGCCAGAGCGGATTGAGCGGATCGTCCAGCTGGAGTGTGAGTTTGCCCGGCAGATGGCCGCTCACGGCATCAAGACGGTGCTGCTGAATGTGCCGGTGGGGAACATTGAGCCGGAGCAGGTGGCACGGTACCTGCTTCCCGTGGCACAGGTCTGCATGGAAACAGGGAGTGCCGTTGGCTATCACGCCTACTGGTGGGCCAACCCGGACACCAGCGGCCTGGCATCATGGTGGAAGTGGCACGCGGGACGCGCGCTGGAGCTCTGGGACCCCGTCTTCCGCCAGCACGGATATGCCCCGCTGTACTTCTTCGGCGAAGCGGGGGCCTGCGGGAGCACGGACGGATACGCCCTTGATCCCGGTGGCGGCTGGAAGCACCCCAACTGCTACAACGGCGACTGGGGGCGGTACCTGAACGACATCACAGAGTTTCAGCGCCGCCTGCGGGAATGGTGTGCCCGGTACGGTGACCGCGTGTTAGGAAGTGCGCTTTTCACCACCAACGCATGGAACGGCTGGGAGTACTTCCTGATCGGAGAACCGCAGTTCCCATCCCTGGGGAGCATCATCACTAAGTAGGCAGGAGAATAACCGATGCCAGCATCCACAACGGCCGCGCAACTTCAGTTGCTATTGGAACGGGTTGATGAACTAAAGGTGGATGTAAAGCAACTTCGGGACGCCGTGTCCGAACTGTGCGTCCACGAGGCCAGGCAGAACGGCACCATCTCAGCTCTGGAACACCGGGTGGGAGTGATGGAGTCAAGGTTTGAGGGCCTGCCCTGCTCCGAGCACACGCAGCAGCTGGCCGAGCTGGGAAGTGCAGAGAGGGGGAACCGGGCCAACTGGAACCGGGTTGCCAATGCCGCTGTCCAGGTGCTACTGATAGTGGTGAGCTTGATCCTGGGCTACATCGCTGGGGGTGCGCGATGACCTACGTTCTGGCACTGTCCGATCTGCACGTTGGGAGCCGGTTCGGGATCTTCCCACCGGGGTTTGTTGGCACCAGCGGGGCTGAGGTGCGCCTGAATGGTGGCCAGCAGTACCTGCTGGAGTGTTGGGAAAAAATGCTTGCTGTTCTGCCGCAGAACATTGACCTTCTCCTTCTGGTGGGCGACATCATTGATGGCCAGAACCTGAAGCAGTACTCCCGGTTTTTATGTGAGGTGGATCCGCACGCCCAGGCCAGGGCGGCTGCCCGTCTCCTGCAGCCCCTCCTGGAGCGGTCGGGCGAGGTCATCCTGATCCGCGGCTCATCGTACCACGTCGGTAGCGCTGCGGAGTGGGAGGAATTCCTGGGCGAGGTGATTCAGGCTCGCCAGAGCCAAGACGGACGGCGCACGCTCCCCTGGCTGCTCTGCGAGGTGGATGGTGTGCTGTTGGATGTTGCCCACCGGCAGTCGTACTCTATGCGCAGCCGTGGCTGGCCATTGGAACGGGAGATCGGGTTTGCCCTGGAGCGGATGGATCGTGTCCCCGGCGCGTACTGCATCATCCGGGGACACACCCACAACTTCCACCTGCTGGACACCGGAGACCAGATCGCCGTTTCCCTTCCGTCCTGGAAACTGCAGGACGAATTTGCGCAGACCACCATATCTCCCAACCGCACAATTCCCAAACACATCGGGGCTGTCGGCCTGGAGATTTCCGGAGGCAGGATCAATGCACACAAATATCTCTTCCGTCATCCAGAACCCACCGTCATCTCCATCGCTGGAGGAGGTGCTGGCGGAGATTCTGGCAGCGCTTCCGCCAGAGGACAGCGGCGGGCTGACGACGAGGGAAATCGCCCAACGCCTGGGCGTGTCGGAGATGACGGCCCTGCGACGCGTGCGCGAACTCGTCGCAAGCGGCAGGATCACGCCAGTCCGTAAGCGCATCTGGTCTATTGATGGCCAGATGCGCACCGTAACCGCCTGGGCTCCTGCAAAGCCAGCGGAGCCCGGAGAATCCCAAACACAGGAGGTGCCCAATGACCATTGTGAACGCAGCTGAACTCGTGTTCCTGTCCATTCTGATTGAGCGCATTATTGAGGCGCTCATCGGGCGACCGATCAGGGAGCTCTACCCGGAGATCAACACCTGGTGGCTCATCTTCGTCGCTGCCGTTGCTGGTTTCTTGACGGGCTGGTTTCTCGGCCTCAACGTGTTCCCCGACCTGGGCAACGAGACCGTCGCCCGCGTTCTGACCTGCCTCGTGCTGGCGGGCGGGCCCAGCCTGGTGCACGAGGTCGTCGCCGGGATACCGGAGCAGACCCCGTAGGGCCACAAACAAAAAAGGGGGAGGTGGCAATCCACCTCCCCCTTTTTTGTCTCAGCGCAGCCTGGGCGGAGCACGAAGCCGCCGATCTGCCAGCCACATTTGTTATTCCCAGTCCCTCCCGTTACGTCTCAGGACACGGAGGGCACGAGGGCTGGGCTGGCAGATCGGGCACAGGACGCGAGGGATCAGTACCCAACCCTCGCTGAGCGCCATCACCCTGGCCTGCTCAAGCGTTGCCGCCTCGGGCCCCGGGCACCCGCACCCGCTGCATACCAGACGGACTGCTGCAGTCCGTCTGCCTGCGCCGCCCTCAATGTTAACGTGGCGCATCCTTCCCTCCTGCGGTTGGTTTTGTCACGTCTCCTCGTCCGGCAGTCTGACGATCCTGGCGTAACCATTGCCTGCTCTAACCAGGCGCAACCCGCGCTGCAGCAGATCCTCCTGGCATTGAGGGCTGGACAGATGGACATACACCAGGTCGCCAGGCTGCGGATCCGTCACCCAGCCCTTCGCATTCTCACTGCAATCCAACCAACACCCTCTTTCCCCGCCATCGCCTATGTAGATGAGAGTTCTTTCGCTCATCTCACATACATCTCCGGTATCGGGCCAACCAGGTAGATGCCGGGCGGCAGGCTGCCTTCCAGCACCGTTATCGTGTGCTCGCCAATTTGTACGGACCTGGCGTGGACGTGCCGACCGGCGATGCACATTTCCGGCAGCCTGCCGTACCTTTTCTGGAACCGGTCTGCCGCAGAACGGATGGCAGCGCCCGGCTCACCGAGATCGTGCCACCCGTACCACACAGCCTCCTTAGGGGCCTGGATCTGATTATTCGTTGACGCTGACATTGTACCTCACCACCCTGAAGAATTCTGGATGGAGGCGCTGGGCTCGCTGGCGGAGGTAGTCGTCATCCGGCAGCCGGTCGCTGGCCTGCTGGATGATCTGCTCCTCGTATCCGATGTTCACCTGTTTGCCCTGCCGCTCAAGCACGGTATAGACCCGGCCGACGGCTTTCTTGGCAACCCTCTCAGCGCGCCCGATTGCCGTGACGCTTACCCGGTACCCGGCGTCCAGGAAATTGATGATGGACGCCGCGGCCTTCATTGGGTTTGTGTTGGATGCAATTCTCACTTCCTTGACCTTATTCATCTCTCCCTCCTGTTCTGAGATTTGTCTGAGATTTGCTTACCCGCACCTGGACAGATGCGGGGTACGAATATTCGCTGCGGATATGGCCTGGCACGGTGTTTGCGATCAGCACGCCGTACAGATCTCCTGCCAGGTACAGCGGGTACACGCCATCCTGCAGGGCCTCCAACAGCCGCTGGCGCATTCCGTCAGTTTCTTGCTGGAGCTCCCTGCAGGACTGGTATGCCTCCAGCAGGGCATCGGCGAGATTGTCGCTGATCCAGACCTCGCCAGCCAGCTCCATACCGCCCTCCTGGAACTGGAAGCGGTACTGCCGGGCGATGACAGGAACAAACGCCAGCGTGCGGTACTCCCTGACGGTACTGGCGCCCGCTCTCCCACCGGCACGGGGGATAACGGTGGCAACGGCGCTGTGCTTCTGGCTGCGCACCCGCACGGACTTCAGGCCTCCTTGCAGGAGCTGGTTTGCCAGCTCCTCACCCGCGAGGGGCTCGTTGCGCAGAGCCAGCCCGACAGTCCGCTGCACTGCCTCCCTGGCCTGGAGGAGCATTGTGGACCAATACCATATCTCCTCCTCGGTCCTGGCGTACAGCGTTGCCAGTTCCATCAGGCCCCGCTGATCCCCTGCCAGCTCACGGACGGGCATCAGTCCGTCCCCGGCCTGGATGATGGCGGCGGTGGAGACCAAGACAGCGGAGGGTTTCTGCCAGTCCACCACCGCCCAGGTCCCGGAATCGTTCTGGAACAGGGTGACTTCCGGCATCTGGCACCCCCTATCTGGATTGTTCGTGCTGCATCGCCGCGCGGGTCACGGTATTGTAGATGGCCAGCGCTTCCCACGCGGCGGCATCGCTAACACACTCCTCATCGGGCGGGCAGAGCCAGGAGATCACCGCCTGCGCCTCCACCACGCCCAGGTCATCGGGGTTGTATCCGAAGAAGCCAAAGATCGCCGCCAGCCAGTCCTGCGGGGCGATCTCCTCGGGAGCGATGCTGTTCAGCAGACGGGACAGGGTCTCCGTCTGCTGGTCTGTTGCTCCCAATGTCCGGTTATGATTGTCGTTCCTGCGAACGGTGCACCGGACCCGGGCCCGCACCTCGCGGATGTCGGCGGGCTCCTGGCGGGTTCTGAATGCCTTCTCCTGGATGTTGAACTCCTCGTACATCATTCCTCCCGTCTCTGTTTGGCTGACTGACCGGCTGGCTGTGTGTGTATTGCGGGGCTGATCGGCTGGCCCGCATACGCACACAGAACCAGTCAGTCAGTCAGTCAAGTGACTGACTGGTCACTCTCGCGATCGGAAAGGGTGATACCGAGTTTTTCCAGCTCATCGGCGATCTGCTTCCCGGTTGTCAGGAGGCGGCGGAGCTTGTCTGCGCCACCCGCCACCATCCCATTGAGGTACGGTCGTCCGCGACCGCGGACGGCGGTCGCGATGGCGGCAGCCATTTCTGCTGCCGGGTTATCCTCATCCCCGTCAGCCGCCAGCGGCCATTCTTTCAGGATGGGCCCTGTCATCCTGTCGGCCAGGACCTGGCGGATCTCCTCTTCGCCAATGTGGAGTGCCTGGAAGCGCGTTACCTGATCCGCGATCAGGTACGCGTCCCCACTTCCGGTCAACAGGTTCGCCCGGGGCTCCGGGCCGCCGATGATTACGTCGGACGCGTATTGGTCAACCACCTTGAGGGCGATCCGCATCGGGAACTGGCGGCGGATGGATTCATCCCCGAACATCTTCAGGGACGGATGCTGGGTCGCCAGGACCAGGTGGATGTTGGCCTCGCGCCCGCGCGATGCCAGGCGCGAGAGCAGGCGCACAACCCGTCTGTCCTGTGTATGCTCGGGGAACTCATCCCAGAGGACGAACAGGTGGGGAATGTGGATGCGCGGGCGCCCGCTGGCAATCTCCCTGTACCGTTCTTCCATCACACCCACCAGCCAGGAGAGCGCCAGCACGGCATCCTCAATGCTGTACGCCACCGGCCCGACAACGGTGCTGCCGCCCGCCAGCGGGAGCAGGCCGACGCCCTTCCCGTCCAGCAGGACGACCTGGACCCCGTAGTACAGGAGCTGCGTGCCGATCGCGCGCAGCAGCGTGGTCTTGCCGCTCCCTGTTGTCCCGCCAACTAACAAATGAGGCCAATCGTCGGCGAATGTGAGGGTGACGTAGTCGCCATACTCGCCGATGCCGACAGTCAGCTTCCCGTCCAGCCAATTGGGGAGTAGGGAGTAGTATTCCCACCACTCCCGGGGCCAGGATGCCTCAATGCGGATCCAGGCCCCCTCCAGATACACCTGGATGTCCCTGAAGTTCCAGGCGATCAGCTGGCGGGCATTGATGGCGTCGAGGGCGGACAGCCAGCGGTACACCGGCTCGCTGGACAGCCCTGCGTTGACCAGGACAACGCCCGCACGGGCGCCGCTGACGACGTGCGTGTGGATCAGCTCGTGCGGGATCGGGCCAGGCGGGATGTGCCCGCTTTCCAGCAATGTCCGGATACGTTGTTCCGTCTCGGCCAGCGCCACCCTCTTCTGCGCGGCGATACTGTCCGCGTTACTTGATGCCCGTGCCACCCTCATTCTCCTCCCACCACGAAACAAGGAAGAACGCGACAATGGGGACAATCAGCCAGAAGGGCCAGGGGATGATGAACAGCGCCAGGCCGCCGGTCATAGCGATGGCGATGACCCCCAAGATGACAACCGCAATTGCCACATCAAGCGCGCTATCCTTTTTCATTTGCCGCCTCCTGCCATCTTCCTGTTGGGGCAGGCTCTGAGATGTCCAGCCAGCGCCTGCTTGCTGGCGAATGTTCTGCCGCAGAACTGGCAACGCACAGCCGCGCTGCCAGCGCGCTCAGCGCTGCTACGAGCGCGCTCACCAGCGTGCTCAGCGCCGCTGCCAGCGCGTTCATCTCGCTGGGAGCTGGCAGTAGTGGGCTCGTGAGCGTCGCTTAACTCGCTCCGCCGGGCCAGGGCAGCTCTGCTGAGCGACAGGGTGAGCACGCCCAGCGATACTGCCAGCACCACGAGCGTGCTCCAGACCGCATCCAGCGGGCTGACAAGCAGCTGGGGTAGCGATAGCGAGCGCAACTGAGCGACCTGGGCCGGTACGATAATCGCTGCGCCAACGATGATCTGCAGCACTGCGCTGGCTGCTGGCAGCCACCATCGCCTGGGCGGCTTCGGCCTGCGCAGGAGAATGTTGGAGGTCTGCAGGCCCACCCAGGTGGCGCCTTCGTATGCGATGCCGAAGGCGATGCCGGTCACCACCCCGATATTCACGTCACCCAGCGGTGTACGCAGGGTGGGTTCGGCCACCTGGAACACCGCCGTGTAGCGCGCAACGGGGGCCGCCAGCATCACGATGACAAGAACGTTAGCGACAGTCTCTACCAGCGCAAGCATTTGCCTGAACACCTACCTTGATTGCGGTGCACCGCCTGGCATACTGCCCGGAAGCACCGTGCCCATCCCGGAAGGCGCCGGCCCGGGGCCCGTAGATGGTCCGGGACCGGCAGACGGCCTGGGCCCCACAAACGGGACAGGGCCGCCGGGCTGCTTCTGTCCTGTCGGCCCAGGCTGCTTCTGTCCCGTCGGTCCAGGCTGGGGTGTCGGCGCTGCTGGCTTGGGCGGTGGCGCCGGGCGGGGCTGCTGATTGTTATGTACTGGTGTGTCCACGGCGAACGCGGCATTGCCGAGATTAGATATTGCCGTGGACGTCATGTACATGAAGTCTGGCAGGTAATCAATGACAATGGATGTCGTCAGTACTGCCAGGGTCTCCCCCGACAGCGTGACAATCGCGCCGCCTATGACCACGCCTGCCAGTATGGACTGTACTCCAAACGCCTCCGTATCCACGCGGTAGGTGATGTCGGCATACGCATCTATCGCCCAGGCGACAAAGGCGACGGCGAAATACAGCCGCCGCCGATGGGGATGGTTGAAGGCCAGGTAGCCGAATACGACAGTGAGGGCCATCGGGATTAAACCCGCGTACCAGCCCTCGTCATTCACTACCTTACGAATAGGTAGTGCATTGTACCAGTGCGCCGTCGTGGAATAGTCAATGTACAGCAGGAACCACGACAGCACACACAGAATGACCATAAAGATGAACACCGGAATAACCAGATTGGAACGCCGCAGGTTACCCCAATCAATTGTCTGCATTGTTTACCTCCTGATAGTGTTGCCTGATGGTGGCTGCATACTCCGCGCCCAGCAACCTCTCGGCCAGGCGCTGGAGGGCATCGGGATTGCTGGCCAGGGCAGCGGCAGCATTGTACACGCCCTGGCCCAAATTCTCACCGTCCAGATGGAACCACGCCCCCTTCTGGCCGATGACCCCTGCCTGCACGCCGTACAGTACGGCGGCAAGGGCAGCATCAACGCCGTAGGGAGGCGCCTTGCGGATGACCAGCGGGACTGAGCTGCCCTCCGGCAGCCCGCCCACCTGGTTCTTCTCCAGCTTCACCAGGATTCTCTTCAGCTCCTGGTGATCTTTGTCCTGCGCTCCGGTGTGGAACGACAGGACGGCAGCGGAATAGTGCTTCAGCCAGAAGCCGCCAGCCATCCTGGTGGACGGCCCGTACCCCCCAATATTGGCACGTGATTGTGCGACGAGGATCGCCATCGCGCTGGACTGGAACAGGGCACGTGCCAGCCGCGGGAAGGCCTGGGAGAATGCCCGCGCCTGCGCCCCGATCAGGGCATCTCCCACCTCAGCCTGCAGGGCAGCGGGCGGAAGGAGAGAGGTGATGGAGTCAAAAACAACCGAGCTGACCGGGCAGTCATCAATCCCCTCTTGGAGGGCCCGGATGACCTCATCCATAACAGAAGCCTCCGCGGTGGATACGACCAGGAGGCGATCCATCATCTCTTCCCCGATGATGGAACGCGCCCAGTCAGAGTTGAACTTACTTTCAGCATCCACGTATACCGCAACAGAATCCGGCGACGCCCTCAACGCGGCCGCGGCGGCGTGGAGAGCGACAGTCGTTTTGCCGGTCCCCTCCTCGCCCCAGATTGTCGTGATCCGGTGGCGGGGCATCCCGCCACCCAACAGGTGGTCAAGCGGGATGATTCCCGTCACCACCCGTGTGATGCGCGGGACCTGGGAGGCCGGAACCAGCGAGAGAATGGTCCTGGTCATCTTTCCTCCTTATGCGATTGGGATGGGGGATGGGGAGAGAGCTCCCCATCCCCCTCCTGTCCTACCGGGCGGGCTGGCTACCCGCGGGCCGCGGGGCGGGACGCGGGGCAGCGGGCCGCTGCGGCTGCGGCTTCTGCGGAGCCGCTGGCCGAACCTCCAGATCCTCTTCCGTCTGGTCCGTACCCGGCAGACCAGCCAGCGCGACCAAGACGGACTTTAGAGCGTTGGACTTGGCGACGGAGGCAATCCTTGTGGGATCGGTGGTCTGCACGATCTCAACATACGGAATGCTGACAACCCCCTCGCTGTTAGAGATGACAATCTGGCCCTCCACTTCGGCCAGATAGACAGTTGTTCCACCCGATGACACCGTGCGGATCAGGCTGATTCGCTCAGCCGTCGGGTACACCACGACACCCCTGGTAGCCAGGGGCGCTACAATTGTTCCACGGAGATCACCGATGGTGTAATACTTCCACCCTTGTTTCGGGTGGATGCCGCGCATCGGTGGCGGATTCTTCGCCACCTCCGCGACCACCTCGCTGATGGCCGCCAGCATAGCGGGCGGCATCTGGTGGACTGGATAATGGATGCCCCCGGCCGAAGTGGGCACGATGGGCATGTCGCCGGTGGCGACATCGCCCTCAATGATGCTGTTGTCACTTTTCACGATCGCGTTCATCTTTTTCCTCCTTTCCTAAGTTGCTTGAATTGTTTTGGGTTTGGACAGGTCCATTCCACCACGCGGGCGGATTGCGGTGCTCTGGCCGCACCCGCCCGCGCACGGCGCAACGAAGAACGTAGTCGGCCATCACGCCCAGTCGGATTGCCTCCTGGGCTTGCGGGTCTCCGGATTCCCACATTGCTATCAGCTCCTCCTGGCTCTTCCCGTTCAGCCCGCTGATGAAATGTTTCCCTGTTGTCAGGGCCTCGCCGACAGTCAGGAGGATGTTGCCCGCGCCGAACGCGGCTGGCGGGAAGTACGGCGCTGGCGGCCTGATCTCGGTGGGAAGCCCGAGGATCCACCCGACAACCGAGCCGGGCTTTCTTGCCCGCATGGCCATCCACGCGCACGCCACGCGCTGTTCCTCCCCCCAAGAATTGCTGATGTGGCAGTCGTGGTGGACGGCCACCTGGTTCATCGGAGAGAGGATGTGCTCTTGGAGCCTGGGGTGCACGCGGCCGCGAGGCAGCAGCCACTCGTGCACATCCCATCCATCCAGCCCTTCTTGGATGACCCTGCCGCACAGCGGGCAGAGAGCCAGCAGGTGCTGGCCGACCAGGAAGCACTTCTGGGCATCCAGAATTTCTAACTTGGCAGTCGCACCATTTCCGGCCATAGCGATTCATCCAGCGGGAGTGCCGGGATGATTCTGCCGCAGAACTGGCACTCCCCCAGCCAGTCCGTAAGTACGGTGAAGGCGGGGATGGATCCCCCAAACTTCTGCTCCCAGCAGTCGTAGCAGACGCCCAGAAAGGTCTGCTTTGCCCCGCCACAGATCAAGCCCGCGTTCAGCGCCAGGCTTGTCCTCTCTAAATGCCCTTCAATCTCTATTGGACTTGCCATCTCACCTCCTGGCCTTATTATACCACGATTTGTAACTTCTGTCAAGAGCGCTGCGCCAGCGCCAGCGCCAGGCGGTTGATGCTGCACATTCCACCGCTCCACAGAGCGCAGCGCTCGCGGGCGCATTGGCCTGCCATAAACGGACACGTCGGGGTATCCTCAGAGTCTTCGGGCTGCTGAGCCAGGCTGTCCCAGCCCTTCTCCCTGGCACGTGCTATGGCCTCCGCCAGGGACTCCAGGCTGGTTGCCCAGCCAACATGGCGCTCGTTCCCCTGGCTGTCCGTGAGCACAATGGCCACGTCCGCGACGTGCCCCCGTTCGTATTCCGGCTGGAGGATGTATCCTCCCACCATAACGCGGAGGGGGTCGTCGCTGATGACCTGCACTTCCTCGGGGGCGATGCCCATCCGCCTTTCCAAGAACTGCAGCGTGTCCTCAAGGCGCCTCGCCCGCAGTTCCTCTTTTTCCTGCTGGCGGACGGCCAGCCGCTCGGCGATAAGACGCTCGAGCTTTTCCTGCAGAGACATAGACATTTCACACCTCCTGAATTTTTATTTCAGATGTCGGATTATTCATCCTGCCTGTCCTCCAAAGTCATCTGGCGCTCACAGGCCACGGCCAGCGCAAACGAGAGCTGATATGGAATCATCGCACGGCGGACCTTGTCCGCCCCCGACAGCCTGTATTTGCGCGGCCAGTTCCCCTTGCCAATTTCCCCCAGGTCAGGGAAAAACCCCCACAGGAAGAACGGAAAAATGATTCGCCGTGGCGGCCCGAGGAGCGGATTCAGCCAGCGAACGGCCCCCCGGACGTTTTCTATAACCCAAAAGCGTGGCCCGCATTCGCGGATGATGCGAAGTGTTGCCAGAACGAGAGACAGGTCGGGCGGATTGCCCTTCCGCCTCCAGGGCAAATATTCCCGCGCGAATTCGTCGCACGGCGGCGATGCCCAGACCAGATCCGGGCGCTCGCCATCCCAGTGGAACTCGCGAACATCCGCGCAGATGTCCGGGGAGAACGCCGGGTTGATGTCCACCCGGACCACCTGCCAGCCCCGGTCGCGCATCGCAGCGGTTGCGCTCCCGGTTCCGGCAAAAAGGTCCAGCGCCAGCATCGACATCATCCACCCCCTGGCCTGATTGTACCACGTGTTCTGCCGCAGAACCTGGCGTTTCGGCGCGCCTCAGAAACTGCCCAGCCAGCTCTCCCAGAGGGCGCGCAGCGCCTGGGTGCGCTCGCGCCAGTCGGAGAACTGGGCCGCGAATTCTCCCACGTCCTTCCCTGTTGGCACCGTTGCCATAATCGTGGGGATGCCCGCCGTCTCCAGCGACCCGACAACCGCTGTTCCATATTGCAGGCCGGGCTCGTCATTGTCAGCCACGACGACCACCCTCTTCCCGCGGAACAACAGCGGGAACGAATCGTTCCATCCGGCAGCCCCGGAGGCAGGTGCCACTGCCGGGATCCCGGCGGACTGCAGGGCCAGGGTGTCCAAGACACCCTCTACGACCGCAACGACCTTAGCGGGTTTGAATAGCGCGTTGGTGTAGAGGGTGCTGGCCGATGATCCCCCTTCCATCCGGTACCTGTCACCCTTGTCGCAGGGATCCAAGTTACGGTACTTGATACCGTAGCACATCCCTGCCCCCAGGCCAACAGGGATGGACAGCCAGTGCCCGCTGGAGTTCTTCAGGCCCAGGCGGGCCCCGAGCGCCACCTCGGGCCTGATTCCTCTCCCTGTCAGGAACTCCATTGCCCTCCGCGCCAGGTCGCGGTACTCTTCTGGTGGCACGGAAAGGGCGTGGTGGTATTCCATCGCCAGCCGGTGCATCTCCCGCTGCGCCTGCAGCGGGATCTCCGGCCTGGCTATCCTGGCGCGTCCGGGCTGCACTTCCCCGTTCCAGCCGACCACCCATCCAACGGTCCCACCAGACGGATGCGGCTGGCCGCCGCAGATATGGCGGCAGCCATACCGGCAGTAGAAATTCCCTCTGGTGGGCCAGAAGCCGAACCCATCGTGATCGGCAGCCCCGCCGACAGGGCAGGGGCCGGCATACTGCCCGCCACCCTTACTGGAGACCTTTTTCCCTCTCCAGGTATGCATCACATCCGCCGTGATTCTACACTCACTTACTGTCCCCGCCATTTCTCACCACCTGCGCTGGAAGCAGTAAGAACCCTCTGTGGTCCATTTTCAGCGGGAAGGCTATCCCGCTCCTGCCGGAGTTGGCCTTACGGACTTCCAACGTGACCAACCCGGTGTTTTTGTCCACAGCCAAGTCCAGGTGGACCTGTGCTTTATGCATTGACTGCCTGGTTTCAAACGCTTCGCCCGCATCATTGACCTGCTGCAGGATGACGGCGTTCCGGCCATACTGTTCTGCCCAAACCTTGAGCATCTCCACATCCCTCGCTCTGGCCTCATACAGGCCGAGCGATCGCAGGATGTTTGGCGGTATTGCCAGTTTGTTCAGATAGTCCAGGATCACCAGGTGAGCATTGCTGCCCTGGCGTGTCATTTCCTCGGCAGTAAGGACAGCGATGATGTTCTCCACCGTCGCCCCGGGAGCGTGCATCATTTTGATGTGGCGGAACAGGCCCAGCTCGCGGCCGAACCCGACGATCGTATTTAAGACCTCCCGCTTCTTAGGCGGCATCACCTGGGATGTGATCTCGTGGTACGTTGGAATATCTTCCGGTTTCAGCTGGCGCATCGCGCTCGTCAGCGGGAACGACGTGTTCCCGCCCTGGGCATAGACAATGCGCCAGGCCAGCTGGAGGATCAGGCGGGCAAACACTTTCTCGTGGGGGTCTTCGCAGTGGATGAAGGTCACATCCACCCCCGACAGCGCGGCAACCTGGGCCCAGTACAGGGCCAGGGATGACTTGCCACCGCCCGTCACGCCGGTGAGCAAGGCAATTTCGCCTGGCTGCATCCGGGCGATGTTCTCATCCAGGAACTTGAAGGGGAACGGGATGGTTGCTCCCGCAGTCCTCACCCTGGCCTGCTGCTGGTCTACCCATTGCAACCATCGGTCGGGATAGTCCTCGCAAGACACGATGCGGGCTCCCTGGATGCTGAGGCTGGCGATTGCCCCCACCAGGCGCTCAGCCACCACAGCCGGATCCTCCCCCTTCTTGACCGCTTCTGCGGCAGAACTGGCGGCGCGCATCACAGTCTGGCTGCGGAGGCCGTCCATCAGCTTCTGGGCGTAGATGTCGGTGTCGGCGCCGACATCCGCCATCAGCGCGATGACTTCGTTGGGGGATTTCCCCAGGATGGTGGCAGCGCCCGCCGGGGTCAGGCAGCGCCGCTTCCTGGCCTGCTCTAAGACCTTGCCGAACAGGGTGGCCCACTCTCCCTCCAGCGCATCCACGACGCCAGAGGGAAGAAGGGCGAGCCTGCTGAGGACTTCCTCATCCGTCTCGTAGTCGCGGCGGATGAGGGAGAGGACGAACTGACGCTGGAGATCTTGTAACGTTTGCATCGTTCCCTCCTGCAGAATTTTCTGGGTTACAGGAGATCTGTGCGGACGACAATGCTTGGGGTATGTTCTGTATTGTCGCTTTGAGGGCCGGTGTCAAACCGGCTCAACGCGCCGAGAAGATAGCGGGTGAGGGAGCGACCGCGGAGACCCTTCCGCCGGGCGCTGGCCGTGACACTTTGCACCTGCGGGAGCGTTCTGAGCCTCTCCCATCTCTCGCGCTCCTGCGGGGACACAAACACCAGTCCCAGCTGCTTCCCCAGCCCGTCCAGGGGCTGGTACACCGGCCTCTTGCTGGCGGGAAGATTCTTCCAGGCGATCGCCTGGCCGCACTGGCATTCCGTCGCCGGGTACTGGACCTCCATTCCACACATCGGGCAGATCTGTACCTCCATCTTCACCCTCCTTGACCAGCCGGACGTAGACTTTCGCGCGCCGGTGCACCCGCGCAATGTCCGGCTGCTCCTTGCGGATAATCTGGGCCCTGGCCCTGGCGCTGTACCTGGCTTTCAGCGCCTCATCAGCCAGGCGGCGCAGCAGCTGGCAGGCCTCGTCGATGTCGCAGGCAGGTGCACCGCACTCATGGGCCAGCAGGATAACGGATAGCAGAAGGGCACTGGAGGGGTCCTCGACGGCATCCAGCGCTGCCGCCATCGGGGACTCGTACCCCATCCCCCGGACGATTCTCTGGATCCGTTGCCCCTGCTGGCATTCCAGGTCATCTTTGATCGTCTTGATAATCGCCACTGCAAGGCGGGCCACCGCACTCGTCTCCAATAGAGCCTCCCACGTGGAATCCTCCCCCGGTCTGGGTCACGATGAGGTTGTTGACCATTCCCTTAGACGCGAGGGAGGTGATAATGGACGCGGCGGTATCCGGGTCGGTGACGATAGCGATAAACGCCACGCCGCCGGTCCGGAGGGCACCGTATGCCCCCCGCACCTGGCGGGCCACACGGAACATCGCGCGGGCCTGCTCGCGGGAATCGCACTCACTCACCTGGTCCAGGATGGCAGCAACTTCCTCGGGCCCCTCCGCCATCGCCCTTCGCAGGGCCGGGATGGCTTCGGATAAGACCCCCCACCGCTCGTGGACCAGCTGCTCGAACCGCTGGCCCATCTCGTAGCGGTGGCAGTAGAGCATCACTTCTGCAGCGCTGTTGATGGTGGAGACCCAGGACCGGCTGCGGTGCGGGTCGTCCACACACAGCTGCAGGAAATCACGAAACGTCCGGGGCTGGGCAGGATGGCTGGCCCAGACCCCGGACCTGAATGCAGAAAGAGCAATGACCGCCCTGGCGGTGTCCACGCTTTCCCGGATGGCCTGCGCCATCCGCAGCGCCTCCGCCGCTGCGACCGCTTCCCTGTGCTCGGGCGGCACTTCGCTGACCCGTGCCAGGGCTTCAGTAATCAACTGCCTCGCTGGCTCGAAGGGAATGATGTCCATCGTTTTTCCACCTCAACCCGAGAATGTTCTGCGGCAGAACCCACCCCTGCCCCGTGGACCAGGTGAGCGTGTACGGGGCCAGGTCGGGGTTGAGCGTGCCGCGATGGGCGGCGGGCACCGATTCCCGCTCGCCATACTTCTCCTCCAGAGTACACCAGTCCGGCCAGGGGACCAGCGCCAGGTGGTATCCCTTCCGCCCGCTGCGGGCGCCTGTGACCCCCAATGCGATGAATCCCATCCCGCCCATCTCCCGACACCACCAGTTCAGCCACTTTCGCTGTTCCGGACGAATGTGGGCTTTGGGTAGACTGGTGGAGCAGATCTTGCATTCCACCACGAACGATGGGCCGGTGGGATTCAACACCAGGATGTCCGGCCTGCCGATGGGCGGATGGTTCAGATACCCGCACCTGGCACAGACGGACGTATCCGTCTGCGTGATGGGCGCAAACCCGGCACGGACTAATGCCCGGAAGATCTCTTGTCTGACCGTAATTTCTTCCACAATCGCGCGTCCAAGACAATATGCACAAGATCAGCGGCCATCCACCCGATGAGAAAGAGGAACACGTAGGCGCGGTTCAGCCAGAGGAACTGCAGCAGCCAGCGCTGGGCCCCCACAATCCTGGCTGCTGCCAACATCATCAACAGCAAGTATGCCGCGCGAGACAATGTGCCCGCAACCGCATAGTGGGACACTCTGCGATGCGGAAACACCGCGGCATAGGGATACCACAGGGCAAGCCACAGTTTGCGCATATCGGTCACGTAAGGGCAAGCACGGCGAGGGTAATCAGCAGCGCCAGCGAGGCAATGCGCCAGAGCGGTGACAGCTCCGACTCGGTGTTGTCAACGTCGGGGCCTGCGGCGGTGGACATCAGCGCCCCCGCCGATACCGCCAGCCCCACCCACACATCCCGCGTGAGGGCAGTTGCTGCGACCCCGGTCACCACTGCTGCCGCGATGGTTGCGCGTCGGTGTGCTCTGCCGTCCAATTCTCACCCCAGAGCCGGGTATCCCGAACGTTCGGGGAGATTGAGGGGGATACCAGTGAGGGTATCCGTGTAGAACAACTCGGCCCCGCCGGGATATACGACGGACAGCGCGTTGCCATCCAGCGCCGGGGAAATCACCACCCGGAGCTCCGGGTAGAGCGGGGAATACCGGGTGTCCGTCTCGTGCTCATACACCAACAGGTGTGCTTTACACATTGCGTTCCACCACCATTCCATCGGCGCCCGCCAGAGCGGGCCTGCGATGACTACCAGGCCTGGTGGGATCGCTGCCTCCTGCCAGTCCTCCCAGTACAGAATATCGTAGGCAGCGCCCACCACGGGCATCTCCTGCACCTCTCGCATCCCTGGCCCCAACAGGGCCAGAGTTGGTCTGGGATAAATCTCCCTGCGCAGCCAGGCCTGGATTGCTGGCACCGATGCGACGACCCCGGTGAAGAACTGGAACGAAGCCCCACGCACGACCACGTGCTCAAACCCCGGGGCCTGCAAGTCCAGCAATACCGGGCGTGCACTTCTTGGGGCTGATGGCTGCCAGCCCAGGGCAATGCAGCAGGCCGACAGGCAGCCTGGCGCGATTGACGGTGCGGGGCTATACGCCTGGCGGGGGACAGAAAACCAGCGGCTGAGATGTGTGCTCACTCCTGTTCCTCCTCGGGGATTGCGACAAACCGGTGTGGGGAACCGCGCTGACCTACTGCGACAACCATCCCCGCGCGGATCAGCCTGTAGAGCCTGTACAGGGCCGAATACCGCCCGCGCAGGCCGACCGCCTGGCATATCTCGTCCAGGCCGGGCGGCCACCCATACCTCGCCCGCGGGTCGCCCAACAGGGATTGTTCCTGCTTCTCCCTGAAGTAGGCGTACACCCGCTGCATCACCCGCGGCAGGCAGATCTCCCGGTTCTGCCGCAGAACCAGCCAGGTGGGGTACTGGCGGTTCTTATGCCCTTCCCCGTTAATCCGCATCGCCAGGGAGCGGGCAGCCAGACTCTGGAGGGTATGCTCGATCTCTCCTTTATTCATCTGCAGCTCTCGCGCTGCGTGGGTCACGGATGGTGGAACGCCGTGCTCCCTCACCAGCGGCGTGATACTGCTTTGCCGCTGGTACCACAGCATAAAGTCATATATCTTCATCTCCAGATCGCTATTGCTCAACTTCTCCCTCCAGAACCGGCCCGCTTTCCTGACCGGTGGTCTGTCCGGCAACCTGCACGTTGCCCTGAACGAACATAGCAAACTGGATAGGCGGGATATGGGAGACACCCTCGCCTTCCCGCACGGGCCCCTCGCCCAGCTCTTTGGCGATTTGCCATACCCGCTCAATCGCCTGCAGGGCCTGCTGATCGGGGCCCGAGCGGATAATTTGCTCCAATCTCTCCAGAGACGCCTGCAGCAACTCTGGCAGCCTCACCCGCCATTCCTGGAGAGCCACATCCAGCGAGGCCTGAACTTCGGGCTGAATGTACTCCCCAACGATCCTCCGAATAACCCTCAGGGAGAGGCCGTGCTCCCTGGCGAGCTGGTGGAGCGTCTTGCTACCCAGATCGCGGAGGATCAGGGTAGCAATTGCTTTATCTTCAGCTTCGGCGAGCCCACCCCTGGTGTCTCCCAACATTCACCTCCGCCCATATTATACCACAGGCGCAACATTTGTCAAGTCCTGACCTGCCAGGTTCTGCGGCAGAACACTACTCTTTGTAGTGCGGGTTCGCGATCTGGTACATCATTTTACCCACCAGGGGGGGGATAGAGTAGACGTATACGAAGAACTCGGGGTAGAGCTCCAGTTGCTCTGGCGGGGCAGCGAGTCGATCCAGCACCTCGCTCACAGCCCGCTCCGCTTCGCCCTGGCTTATTTCGTTCACCTCCGCGACGCCCAGGAATTCATCTATCTCCTCGTCTCCGAGGATGGTAACGCCACAAACGACTGCGAACATCTTACTTCCCTCCTGCCGTAATCACCGGCACTTCAATGTGTCGAAGATCCTGCTCTGTGATGCATTCCGTGTGAACGGTGATGCATTCTGTGCGATACACCAACAGCTCGGCGCAGTATCTGACGGAGTACAGCCGTTTCCGCTCTTCCCCCCATTCCTCTTCGTCCCTCTCGGAGGCGGGGGTGCCTTCCTCCGTCTCAACACAGTAAAGGACAACGTGATCGCCGTGCAGCTCGATGAAATACGGCCTGAGCACCCCGACGGCCTGGTCTAAAGCGGACTGGACAGTATCGCCGCCAAAGCAGTACCCCAAATGCTCAGTGCGGGCCGTCTCCCACAGCGTCCCGCTGTGGGGATCGTGACCGCACGTCGTGCGGGCATACACCCGCAGGGCAAACTGCGGGTACTCCTGCCGGGCTCTGTACTTTTCCTCCTCCTGGTCGGCGTTGAACCGACAGGCTTCTGCCCTGTCCAGGAAATAGGCGGTGAAGTTGATCTGGTAGCCACACCAGTTGTCATAATCCTTCTCCAGCAGGTACTCGTAGTCTACCCGCCATCCCTCTACCACCTCGGCGAGCCCTTTCCCGATCAGAGTACTGACCTGCTCCGGCGTGAAGTTGTCCACTTCTTGGAGCCACAGGTCCCCGTCGGGGTCACCGCCGTTGTCCCCGAAGAGACCGGCGTGCTCGTCAAGCAGCTCAAAGGCCTCATCGGGGCTCAGCAGTTTCAGCAAGAGAGTTTTCTCCACGGCCATTTTTCACCTCCAGTAATGGGCTGGCCAGCCCTGCGGTTGCAGGGCTGGCCCTACGCGCACACGGTAACGAAGGCAATTGCCTTCTTGCCAGGTTGGCTGGGGTCGTCCAGCGCGATGGCCCCGGGCATATAAGGGGTAGTCACTGTGACTTCAGCCCAGGGATACCACTTCCCGTTGGGGGCATAGCCAGCGATGAGAGCTGGAATGCGGTAATACGTCTCCCGGTCGCGGACCTTCCAGCACAGGAGGTCCATCACCCCGCTCCCATCCATTTCCTCGACGTACTCCGCTCCGGTTGCATCAGCGATCACGCTGGCGGCTAGCTCGCTGGCCAGTTCCAGGGCGTCATCATAGTCGGCAGGTGTCCTGTATCCCGCGGGCCAGTCAATATCGTTGTACCAGGTGACTGTCCCGTCCTCGCCGAACGACGCCAGGGCGAAGACTTGGAAGCCGGGTAGCGTGTAGACCTCTAAGGTCTCCAGCGCCCGTTCCATCGCCCATTCGGCGATGGTCACCCCATCCTCTCTTATCTCATCCAGCGTGCTGTCATCGGCAGCCGAGAGTACTGCGATCAAACGGTTCACCTTCCACCTCCTCTGCTGTTTGTTATCCCCTGTACCACACGGTAGCGAACACGATGGCTCGCTTACCCTTATCCTCCCCATAGCGGAAGTCAATGGCCCCCGCCATCGGGATGCTGACCGCGCCGACCTCCCCGTAGGGCCAGGTGGCGCCATCCGGCCCATAGGCGTTATACAAGTGGAGACAGTACGGCTTCCGCTTGGGGTTGAGCAGGAGCTGATGCAGGAAGCGGGCGATCTGCTGGCCGTTCATCACGGCCAGCTCCTGCTTGTCGATCCCCGTCGCTTCCGCCACGGCATCTAAGGCCAGCTGGCGGGCGACCTCCTCCGCATCCGCGAACGTGCTGGGCTGGGGGTATTTCCCGATCCTCCAGCTCCCAATCCCCACGTTCTCATCGTCGATGGCGAAGTCAACGGAGTAGCCGTAAATGTCTGTGTCAGTCAGACTCTCAAGCGTATCCTCCGTCCACGCCATCATCCTCCAGAGAACAGCCCGCTGGGGGTCGCTCTCTTGAACGAGAATCGCTATCTGCTGCATATTGCCTCCTTTCTGGATATGGTCTCTTGGCCTAAGCAAAGCAGGGATGGCCAAGCCGCTCGGCCACCCATTGCTCCGCCAGGTATCGGATCCAGGCGTCCAGCGCGCCAATAATCTCGTTCTCTATCTCCGGTGTTGAGTGGGGGTGCTTCAACACCACGATGCCGTCGTCCCAACCCAGAGTGACAGACGCTGGGATCTCGTATCCCCTCTGGCGGGCGCGGGGCACGATGTACTGCGCCATCGTGCTTTCCATCACCGCCTCGAGGTGGCTAAGATCCACAATGTTCCGCAGTGGGATGCTATAGCAATTGCCATAGAACCAGGACACGTCACCCAGCAGCTCCGGCGTGTTGGTTTGCACGCACACTCCCACGCGGCTGGTGCCGCCGATCCGCCAACGACGCCACGGGCAATCTGTGACGATGGCCTGGCTGATGGCCAGGTCAAACTCGTCGTTGGCGAATTCCAGCATCGGCCATCCGGTGGCGTACAGCGTGCTGACCTGCCACCACCGCTCGGTGTGGGGAGGGAGTGGCATAGCGGGGATCTCAAAACACCAGTCCAGCTTGTAGGGCGTGTATCCCACCTTGTACCAGTCCGTGCCCCCGCTCTCGCCGTGGACGGACGCGACCACATCCTGGTCCGTGGTCGCCAAGACGATCACGTCAGTGTTGCTGCGCGTCATTTCCCAGATGCGACGCATCACATCTGGGTCAACGTACCCCACGAACATCCGCTTAACCACAAACGGATGTTCGTAGAACAGCGGGTGGATGCTCACGGTGCGGGCATCGCTGTCACCCAAAAAGATCAGCGAGTCGTACCCCACCAGGACGTCCACCCACCTCTCCCCCTGCTTCTGGAGCCATCCCAAGAGGCCCGCGACGTCTCTGGCATCAATGGTCAGCATCGCGGAAAACGCTTCGCCGTTGATGCGACGCTGGTAGAAGATCTTGTCGGAAGCGTAGTACACCGTGCCTGGGTGACTGCTGAGCCCGATTTCCCCGCAGTCTCCCGCCTCCAACTGGAGAGCATATGCCAGGCTTTCCAATAAATCCGGGGCATACTGGTACATTTCTGCCTCCTCTCTTGAGTTACAGCTCGCAGGGATGGCCGTACCTAGCCACTCCCCAGTTGTATAACATTTTCCAGGCTGGCCACCAGATCACTCCCCACAGCCTGCTGTGGATGATGGCAGGGTAGTTTCCGTCCCCCACCATCTGGACCACCAGCTGCCCGTCCGCGCTCTCCAGCCGCACCCCCTCCGGTGTGTCCCAATACCTGGAGAATTCCTGCTCCCGGTACCACTCAATCGCGGAGGGAAACGCTTCCTGCAGGAGGGCGTCCAGGTACCGGACCTGGTCGCCCAGCACCTCGGTGATGCTGTAGCCCTCCCACCTCCCGGCGAACTGAAAGTCCACGCGCCAGGGGAAGGAGACACTCATTCGCCAGCGGCGCCAGGGCTCGAAGAACCTCGGCGCCATCGGCGCGACAGTGAGGACGGCACCATCCGTATCAAACCACCACAGAGGGACGTCCTCCATCACCTTCCAGGCAACCCGCGCACATCCACCAGTGAAGCTGGTGATGTACCGCGGGGCGACGGAGATGAATGTGGCTTCGTGCCCACTGCCAACGCGGGCCCACCCGGTCAGCCGCTCCTGTTCGTCCCACAGGGAGGCAAGCGCCTCCCCCTCTGCCTCGGTGCGGATGACCAGATATGGGTTGCGGTATGCGCCCGCGCGCCGGGCAACATCGGCCAGCGCGTCCAGGTCGACGGTGGCCACCGTTGCGGCATCCGCTGGCACGCTGGCGATCGCCGCCACCTCGTCAGACCCTCCCATATTTGCATAGGGGACCTGTCTGTCGGTGGTGACATCCAGCGCCGCGCCGTTGTCCGCCAGGGTGACAGCAGCGTTGGTGTCCTGCAGGGAGCCCATCAGCTTCTTCGCATCAATGAGCCATATCCCTGCCCGGAAATCGCCGTCCGCCTGGAGGATCGGGACGTGGGCGCAGGCAATGGCACCATTGTCGGTGCCGCACAGCTGCAGGACATTGCCGTGCCCCCGCATCGTGATGAGTTGGGCATATACCGGCATATCCCGCCGTGCCACGCCGTACTTGCAGACCAGCTCTAAGGCATTTCTGAGCGCCTCTTGGCTCACTATTACTGTCATTTCTCCTCCTTTCCGGCGATCTCGGCCAGGGCTTCCTGGCCGCTGTTATAGACAGCGATATTGCCGGTATCCGGGTCGTACCAGGCAACCATTCCGACCCAGCTCTCCCCGGATACCAGGTGCAAAGCATAACTGGGATCGCTGTCGATGATGACCACCCCGTCGGGATCGGTGGCAACGAAGGTCACCTTGCTGACTGCCTCGATGAAGTCAGCGATCAGCACCCCCGAATCCTCGTCGGGGCTGAGGTAGTACAGAAGCCATTGCTTTTCGCTGTCGCTCGACTCCCAGCAACGCATCTCGCCCTCCTTGCTTGTTCTGCCGCAGAACGGGACAGGGCCTGTCAGGCCCCCGCTCCGCTGCGGCTGCTGTTCACCCAGAGGGCATAGTCCTCCGGGCTCTTCCGGGCTGCGGACGCCAGGTGGTGGTTGCGCTCCCGCAACCGCCGCAGGCAATCCTGGGGGGACTGCCCAAACACCTCGGTGCCGTCCCGGGCGACCGCTACCCATTCTCCGATGCTTGGGTCAAATATGGGGAATGTGGGCTCACTCATACTCACCTCCTTCCTGCTCCTCCAGGAGCCTCTCGACGATGGCTTCCAGGTGGTCGGGGCCAGCGGTGCAGGCATCATAGAAGGCCTGCACGCTTCCCCAGACCAGAACGTTGCCGTTGTACAGCGTGGCAAGCTCCCTGTTCCACAGGACAGACGGGAGCTTCTGGACGGCTTCGCAGTAATCCTCAAAGCTGCCGCCCCAGGCGATGAAGCCATCGCCCTCGTTGCTGAGGGTGACCACCCCCAGCTGATCCAGCAGCTCCTCTACCTCGCCACAGTAGAGGGGCTGCCACGAGTCCAATACATCCACCTCACTCCAGAGGCGGGCGCCACGGTTGAGCACTCCCATCTTACACCTCCTTATGCTATGGGATCACAAATCTTACGTGGAACACGCGCTTACACCCCAGGCGCGCGGTCATCTGCTGCAGTAGCGCCGCGCACCCGCGGTAAAATGACGTAATCAGTTTCCCATCGCTGGCCTTAACAAATGCGACCGCGCACAACTGCCCCCATTCATCACGGACAACGATTGCATAGCGGTCGCAATACTCCCCCGTGGCGGGACAATGGTACACTTCGGCATCACCATCGGCTCTCCTCAGGACCATCTTAACCACCAGCCAAGCGGTAACGTGCTGAATATCTTTCAGCAGGTGGGTCAGACGTCCCTCAGTGTCAATGGCGACAGCCTGCTCACCCGTCTGGACCAGGCCAGCTTTGGCCGCCAGGCTGTTGAGGGAGGCAACGACCTGGGCAGCCGTTGCGCCAGATTGCGCGGCGAGATGGTCAACCACCTGCTGGCTGACCACCATCGTCTCGCCGCTCTCCAGCACCTGGATACTGACCGGATCGGGGTATTTCCCCGTTACCGGTGCCGGCACGTTGATCCGACCGGGAGCTGCCGCCCCGAGCGCCAACAGTGCCAGCACGCCGAAAAGGATAAGCAGCAAGATAAGAGCAAATGCGACGACGGCCTGGCTCTTCATTTTGCTTCCTCCATTAGGGATGTGATGAGTTCCTCTAGGCAATCCCTGGCCATCAGCGCGACGGCCAGGACGACCTGGCGCGCTTCTTCTTCCTGCGTATACCGCGCGGCGCCCTCCAGCATAGACGCCACGCCCGCCAGACTTTCATACCACTCCGCCACTTTGGGCGGCAGTGGCCCGCCTGCTGGTTCTGCGATGACGACGATCTCTATCTCCTCCATTGTTTTCCTCCCGTTCTGCGGCAGAACAGGGTCGGCTCGCCACCTGTCGGCAGCGAGCCGACCCTGCTGCTCCTACTGGCCCAGCACGGCAGAGGTGAACTCGGGGTATTTCCCCTGGCCCTGCCAGTACTGGGCGATCTTATAGACCCGCTCGGGGTCAATCTGGCTGATCGGCGTCCCCGCCTGGATGAAAGTACCATCTTTCATCCTGACGTCGGCGGGGAAGACCGGCTCGGGCGCAGCGGGCGCCTCCCGAACGGTAGCACCCAGCTGAGCCGCCATCTCCACCAGCGGGTCAATGTCGGCTTCGGTGTCGGCGACCGGGGCATCAATGGCCTCATCGCCAGCGGGCTCGCTGGTCTCTCCAGCAACCCCCTCCCGCCGACCCAGGAAGCGGACGGTGCTGGCAATCACCTCAAAGGAGGCACGAGGCGTGCCGTCCTGTCCGATCCAGGTGCGGGGGTTGCCCGACTCATCGGGGCGGAGGCGTCCCTCCACCAGGACCGGCTGCCCCTTAGCCAGGAACTGGTTGCAGGTCTCCGCAAGTTTGCCGAAGGCGGAGACGCGGAACCAGATGGTCTCCTCTTGGGGCTGTCCGTCCTGGTCCGTCCAGCGGCGGTTGGAGGCCACCGAGAAGGTCGTCACCGGATGGCCTGTCGTCGTGTATCGCATCTCGGGATCACGTCCCAGATGCCCTGCAATGATGATAGTGTGAAACATCTTACACCTCCTGTGATCTATGGATTTGTTTGTTTCTGCGGCGAAGCCGCATTTCATCTTATCGCGGGGTGATCTGGTATCCCAGATCACCTCCACCTTCAAGGATGGTGAACTCAAACCGGGCACCCAACAGGTACCCCAGGCGTTCCGCCAGCTCCTCGATGTAGGAGAGCAGGCGATAGTACGCCTCCTCGGGATCGTCCTGATCCGCCAGGCGGACGCGCGAGCGATCACCCGCGTTGGCAAGGGGCAGGATCTCGTAGTCGTCGTCCTTCTCAACGGCTACCAGCCCCAATATCTCAAGCATCTCATCCCAGGCATTGATCCCGGCGGCGCCTGGGACGAGCTCGAGGAACGGGCACGGCTCTTCCTGCATCAGCCTTTTGGCGATGGGAAGCCAGATCTGCACCTGAGCGCGGGCCCAGGGAATCAGGACGTCGGCGTCCGGCCCGGTGTCGCCTGCCTCGCAGAAGAGGCCTTCATAGCCCCACGTGGTGTCCGTGGTGAGGAATACCGGGCGATAGATACCGAACTCCTCCAGCCTTTCTTGGAGGGCGTCCGAAAGCTTTGCGCTCAGGCGTTCCCATTCCTCCCAGAAGAACGCCCACCGTCTTGCCGGGATCGTCACATCGTCCTCCCGGAGCTCTTCCAGGGGGACGAGCTCCCAACCAGGGGCTTCAACCACCCACTCTTCCTGCCCCTGGGGCTCGTCATCGCCGCGCCAGGCGACGGCCAGCCCGGCCCAGCCACAAATTTCGTCGGGGGCGTATGTTCCGGAGCTGGGATCGGACAGCTGGAGCAGGCACCAGGTGTCCGTTTCTTGGAACAACGGATCCGACTTCGCCTGCCGGATCAGCTCCGCCACGAGCGGAGCAAGCTCCTCAGCTCTCTTAGCGATCCACTTATCCATCTTCAACCTCCGTGAACTGGATTTTGAATTCAGCATTTTTCGGCGAAGCCATCTTAGTCTCCCTGTTCTGCCGCAGAACAGGGAAACCAGCTCGCCGCCCACTTCGCGATGCGGCCGATGAGCGGCAGATCCCCCAACGGGGAATTTGCCAGCTTAACCACCGGCGGGTCGGGGATGCGCAGCGCCCGGCGGACGTCCGGGTTCAGGACGTCCAAGTCATCCCACGTCTTCCAGACGCAGGACACCTGGTTCCCTTCCCGCCTTGCTTCCACCACGGTTCGTAGCCGGTCGCACATCCGCAGGGTCCAATGATCCCCCGCGACGTGGACGTGGACCTCCCCGTGGCGCCAGGTCTGCACCAGATCCCGTGCCAGGCCGATCGCCTGGCATCCGATATAGCGCAGCCTGTCACCGCTCCCATCGACCCGCCCGTTGACAATAGCAATCTGGTCACCTCTTGGGGACCTGACGCTGCAGGTGGTCCGGAAGCGGAGGGTTCCCCGGCCCCCCAGGGCCTCCCACGCCCAAAACGGGCTGTACGGACCGGGGACGATGTCGTCCAGGGCCCACGGGCCCGCCTCTATTCGCACCCCCGGCGGCCCCGCGAGCTCCACAGATGTCCACTCTCCGCCCTGGGTTGCGGAGTGGAGGAGGTGCAAAATATCTGGTGCGCAGAACACCAGCGCCTCCTCGTCCTCCAGTCCCTGGACCATCTGCCAGGCCACTCCCACAAGGGATGGCGGACCAGCGGTCCGCCAACATCCATCTCGCATCTCCACCTTCCCGATCATTTTGCGCCTCCCTTGTTATTGCACTTCAGCCTTGTGGCGGGAACAACCCCGCAAATTTCACAACCAGACGGATTGCCCACAGAATGACGCTCTCCAAGTCAGCGCCTGGTTCATCGACATTCCCAAACAGGCGCCGCACGTCAGTCGGCAGCATCCCGGTTGTGACGAACTCTTTCTCCTCGTAAAACTGCGCCGTGTCATTGATCGTGCACGCCTTTATGGCGTACCGGTCCCCAATCCTCAAGGACAACACCCATCCGACGTCGTCCCTGAAGAAATAGGCACGGTGCGGGCTGTACAGGACCGCATTCGCGGTCTGCACGAACTTTCCCAGGAGCCGGAGCACGGCGACGCTTTCTGTGTCAAATGGCCCCGTCCAGGCCTGGGCAGCCGCCGCCGCGATGTCGCTGCCAGCACCCAATGCCACCCGCCTGGCCCCGTCACCGGCAAGAGAGGACCAGGCTAGGAAAGCCGCCTCCGCTCCATCGGCGGCGCGCCCGAGCTGGCTGGCATCACCCACATCTGGCATCACGCCCGCATCGCCGACACACCAGTAGCGCACACCACCAACCATCGCCTCCGCTTCCAGTCTTCGCAGCCCCTGCTCTTCCCAGATCTCCACCACCCCGCCCGGCGGGCATACCGCCCGGGCGACGGCAAGGAGCGGAGCAGGGCCAATTCGCTCTCTACGGCTATACCTTGCGTACATTCCTCACCTCCGGGCAACTGGTGTATTAGATGTTCTGCGGCAGAACAGGAGGGGCGCTGGACTCCTGGCGCCAGGCGGCAGCGCCCCTACTGGATTATGTCGGGCAATTTCCGCCGAAGGCATTTTGGCTACCAGCGCGCGGCGCGCGGTGTTTCTGAACGACGCAGACCGGACTCTGCGGCAGGCCTGGCAGTATGGCAGACCCAACCTCGCGGCAAGCCTGACAGCACCGCAGGCCCGATTCCTGCTGCTACCTGGCCTGCCTCCAGGCCTGATTCCCGCCCTGGCTGAATCCAGCCCCATTGCCCCTCCCGCCGCGCCCCCGGCGGGAGGGGCAGAGCAGGAGCGTCGGCGCCTGTCTGAGGCACCCGCTACTCCGTCACCGCGCGGATGATCTCCGCGTCGGTGAGTTCACCCACAGTGTGGCCGTCGTCGGCGATGTCGCTCGTGTCCAGCGTTGCGACGACGTACCAGCAACTGTTTCCGAGCGCGTCCGGCTTGTCCAGCCGGAGCACTTTGATGCGGTTGTTGTTTCTGATGACCCGATACAGATCCATTTGCTCACCTCCTGTCTTGGTGTGGGCTGGGCTGACCGGTGGCCGGGGCGCTGGCCACTCTTCACAGCCAGAAGCGCTCGCCAGGGTATGCAGCTTGTACCAGCTGCAGAACCTTGCTGGCGTCGTCACCCTCTACGATGTAGCCGATCACCGGCATAGTATCGCTGATCTGCGGCGAGTAGCAGACCGCGATACGCCGGGACCGCGGCCGCCGGACGAGCGTGATCCACTCGTTCTCGGCGGGGGTCAGGATGTGGATCCGGTGGACGGCGACCGCTGGCTCTTTGAACCACCGGACCAGCGGACAGTTATTCTGGCGCGGTATATATGCTTCATATACCGCGCCGTCCCCGCGTAAAGCGATTGACAGGTGGTGTTTTTCCATCTTGCCTCCATACCTGGTTTGTTATTGCGGGAGAGGGCGCGAGACTAACTCAACTCCCGCAGCCGTGCGGTGTGGTCGCACGACCCCGATGCCAGCATCCGGCCATTGGGGGAGAAGGCCACGCACAACACGGTATCTGTATGCCCCTCCAAGACGCGGAGGAGCTTGCCGTCGACGGTCTGCCACAGCCGGACAATGTAGTCGTCTGCCCCCGTGGCCAGGACCTGGCCATCAGGGGAAAACGCCACGCTCTCGACAAAACCTAAGTGCTTAAGTTTCATCTTTCTCCTTTCTTGGTGTTTATTTGTTCCCTCCCGCCAAGACAGACCTGGCGGGAGGGGGCGCAAGATTACAGCTCCCACAGCCGCACGGTGTAGTCCTCTGACCCCGAGGCCAGAGTTTGCCCGTCGGGGGAGAAAGCCACGCTTAGCACTAGTCTTGTATGCCCCTCCAGCGTGCCCAGCAGCACACCGTCCGAAACCCGCCACAGTCGGATGGTAGTGTCATACGACCCCGAGGCGAGGGTCTGGCCGTCGGGGGAAAAAGCTACACCCTGCACCCAATCCGTATGCCCCACCAGGGTGTACAAAAGCTCGCCGCCCGCAACCTGCCACAGCCGCACGGTTTTGTCATCTGCCCCCGAGGCCAGCAGGCAGCTATCAGGGGAGAAGGCCACGCTCCGCACAGTATCCGTATGCTCCTTCAGGGTGCACAGGATGGCGCCATCTGTGGCGCGCCACAGCTGCACAGAGCCGCTCTCCGTCCCCGCGGCCAGAGTCTGCCCATCAGGGGAGAACACCACGCTGTATACCGAACCGGCATACCCCTTCAGGGTGTACAGTGGCGCACCGTCTGCGGTGCGCCACATTCGCACGGTACCATCCCAAGACCCCGACGCCAACATCTGGCCATCGGGGGAGAAAGCAACGCTCTCCACCGAACCCGTATGCCCCCTCAGGGTACGCAGGAGGGCGCCGTCCGTGGCCTGCCATAACCGCACGGTACCGTCCCAGGACCCCGACACTAACAGCACCCCATCAGGGGAAAACGCCACGCTGTATACCGAACCCGTATGCCCCCTCAGGGTACACAGTGGCGCACCGTCTGCGGTGCGCCACAACTGCACGGTACCGTCTCCCGACCCCGTGGCCAGGATTTGGCTGTCAGGGGAGAAGGCCACGCTCTCTACGAAGCTCGCGTGCTTCAGGATTTTCATTTTTCCTCCTTTTGGTTTGTTTGTTGGTTGTTTGCCCCCTCCCGCCAGGGCGGGCCTGGCGGGAGGGAGCGCGGAACTAACCCCACAGCCGCACAGTGCCGTCCCAGGACCCCGATGCCAACAGCGTCCCATCGGGGGAGAAGGCCACGCTATTCACCGGACCTCTCCTGTGCCCCACCAGGATGCACACAGGTACATTCCCCCGTGTGCACCAGAGCCACACGATGCCATCCGCTGCCCCCAGGGCCAGGGTATGCCCATCGGGGGAGAAAGCTATGCTCGACACCACACTCCAAACATCATCCAAGACGCGTATGGTGTCGTCGTCGTCCCAAAGGGGTACCACCAATTCATTTACCCTCAGGGCACGGCGACGGGCGCCGCTTGCAACCCACCACAGTTGCACAATGCTGCCCGCCGCCGAGGCCAGGGTCTGGCCATCCGGGGAGAAAGCCACGCTCTCCACCGATTCCTTATGCTCCTCTATAGTGCGCAGGAGGGTGCCATCGGCGGTCTGCCACAGTTGCACGGTGCCGTAGGCCCCTCCTGACGCCAGTATCTGGCCATCGGGAGAGAAGGCTATACTATACACCGGACCTGTATCACGGCCCCCCCAGGTGCACAGAGGGGCGCCGTCCGCGGCTTGCCACAGTCGCACGGTGTCGTCCCACGACCCGGAGGCCAGAGTTTGCCCGTCGGGGGAGAAAGCCACGCTTGTTACCCAATGCGTATGCCCCACCAGGGTGCACAGGAGCGTGCCGTCCGCCACCCGCCACAGCCGGACGGTGGCGTCATCCGACCCGGTGGCCAGTGTTTGCCCATCCGGAGAGAAGGCCACACTCCGCACCGGACCTGTATGCCCCTCCATGATGCGGAAGGGCGCGCCATCCGCGGCCCGCCACAGCCACACGGTGTTGTCCTCTGACCCCGAGGCCAGCATCTGGCCATCGGGGGAGAAGGACACGCTTGTCACCGGGCCCGCGTGGCCCTCCAAGACACGCAAGGGCCAGCTCATCTCCACTTCCACTGTAATTTCCATTTTTCTCCTTTCTCCTTTCAGCATTCGGGGCAGTTGCGGTTGATGTACCAGTCCAGGATTTCCTGGCACTCCTCAATTATCTTACTGTTCCATTCGCGCTGCTCGGGCGACTGGTTGGGCTCCCAGGCAGCGCCTAAGAGCCGCCAGGCCACCGAGCAGACGTAGCGGGCCTCACTCAGAGTGAGATTTGTGATGAACACGACTTTACGGTTGCAGGCGTCCTCATCGGCGGAGGGATGCCCCCAACCGATGGTTGCCCAATACTCCCACGGATCGTCCTGATACTTCACATAAAAATCGCGGGCCATGATGTTCCTCCTCTCTGTGGGTTTTTGGTTTTTTGTAGACTGGCACTCAATAGGCGCGCTGTGAGCGATCAGGTGTTGGATGTACAGCCTGGCCAGCTCGCGGTGCAGGTCATCCAGGGCTTCTTGGCGGTCCACCCCGGCGGGAAGGGGGAGCGTTTCCAACAGCACCTCGGCCTCACCGCGAAGCCCGTCCAGGGCATCCCGCAGGTCGTTCCAGTACTCCTGCACGTCCAGCCGACCAGAGCGCTCCGCCAGCTCCGCCTGGTGGCGGACGAAGCGCTCAATGTCGGCGTAGCACCGCGCAGCGCGCGCCACATTGCCCAGGCCGCCAAGATGGGCGCGGGTGACCTGCCGTGGCAGCAGGTCGCGGTGGTCGTCGGCGAAACGGGCCGCCCGGGCCTGCCAGCGGTCGCTCCAGGCAGCGATACTCTGCTTTCGTCTGAGCCAGTACCGAATCTCCTCTTGCATTCTTACCTCCTACCGAGTGGCTCGCAGGCCCAACCTCACAGCAGGCCCAACTCTGCCACAGACCTGACAGTGCCGCAGACCTGGTTCTGCGGCAGAACCAACTCTGCAGCAAGCCTGACTCCGCAGCAAGCCCAACTCTACGGCAGGCCTGACGGTATTGCAGGCCAGGTTCTGCGGCAGAACAGGCGGCGCAGCGGGCCTGGCTTCTATCCTGCTACCGCCTGCCACTTGATGCTGCGGATCAGGATTTTGTTGCCCCCTCCCACCAGGGCAGGCCTGGCGGGAGGGCTGATGGGACTACACCCGCCGCAGGCGGGTGGTCCCATCATCTGATACCGTGGCCAGGGTCTTCCCATCTGGGGCGAAGGCCACACCCCACACCGGGCCCGTGTGGCCTTCCAGGGTGCCCAGCAGCGCACCGTCCGAAACCCGCCACAGTCGGACGGTGCCGTCCCAGGCTCCTGAGGCCAGGGTCCTGCCATTGGGAGAGAAGGACACGCTTAACACCGGATCCGTATGCCCCTCCAGGGCATACAGGAAGGCGCCATCCGCCACCTGCCACAGCCGGACGACGGCATCCGCTGACCCCGTGGCCAGGATCTCCCCGCTGGGGGAGAAGGCCACACCCGTCACAGCGCCCGGGAGCGCTGGCAAGCTGCCCAGCATCGCGCCGTCGGCAGCCTGCCATAGTTGGACAACCCCCTCCCAGGACCCCGAGGCCAGGACCTGGCCGTCGGGGGAGAAAGCCAGGTCCAACACAAAGCCTGCTTCCAGGACGGCCAGTGGAGCACCATCAGTGGTGCTCCACAGCCGCACAGTGCTGTCCCCCGACCCCGAGGCCAGGGTCTGGCCATCGGGGGAGAAGGCCACACCCCACACTGCATCCGTATGCCCCTCCAGGGTGCGCAGGAGCGCGCCGTCCGCGGCGCGCCACATCCGCACGGTGCCGTCCAGCGACCCTGAGGCCAGGGTCTTCCCATCTGGGGAGAAGGCCAGGCTCCATACCGGACCCATATGCCCCTCCAGTGTACGCAGCAGTGTGCCGTCGGTGACCCGCCGCAGCTGGACGGCGTGGTCGTCCAACCCGACGGCCAGTATCCGGCCGTCGGGGGAGAAGGCAGTGCTCAGTGCCCGACCGGTAAGAATGCGTTTCATCGTTTCCTCCTTTTGTGGTCAGACTTGCCAGTGTGGTAAGGAAGGATGCAGAGCGGTACGGCTATTCGCCGTACCGCTCGACGAACCATTGCCGGACACGGTCGGCATAATACCGACCGTACCCGGCAAACTCGGGGATGTCCTCCCCGAGCTCGCGGAGAATCCGCAGCCCCTCTTCAGCATCCCCTCTGGCCAGCGCGTGGGAGTTCCGCCTGGCCGAGGAGGTGCAAACGAGAAAGCGTGCCGCCGCGAGGTGTTCCTCGCGGTCCACCGGGTCGCCCGCAGCGACCCGGTACCGGTAATCACTGTACTGTGCCCACGTTTGGATCTGGATCTTGTCCATTTTTCCTCCTTTTGTTTTTAGGCTCGCCCCCTTCCGGGGGCGGCGTTAAAAGAGGGCGGAAAATTCCGCCCTCATTATATCACAATACACAACTCCTGTCAAGCCCGGGCCTGAGCCCGGGCCCGGACCGGCCCCGCCTGGCTGGCGGGGACCAGGTCGTCCAACGTCACCGCGAGGGTGGGAACCCATTTCCCACCCTCCAATATCTTGACCACACCGTCTTCTCCCACCGTGTACACCTCGGTACACGGTGGGAACCAGTACGGGGACCGCCCGTGCGGGCAGTGCTCGCAGGGCAGGTCCCCGTAGGGGCAGGCTTTCCGCAAGTAGTGCATCCTGCACCTCCTGGGGAATGATGTGAATGGCCAAGAAACGATTCGCGCCCCGCGGGAGTCGAACCCTTGCCCGGCGGCCCTTGCGAGGCGGGGCCCGGCCCCCTTTTTGCCGGGCCGCGGAGCGCATAAAAAAATTGCGCCGCTTCTGAGCGGCGCATTTTAACGACTTTTACCAGGGCGGTGGGGGCGGATGGACCCCCGCCCCTGTTCTGCCGCAGAACATCGGCAACTGCCCTGCCGGGAGCGACAGCAGGCCTGGTTCTGCCGCAGAACAGCACCGGCATAAAAAGGG
>Ga0209162_1000748_pt1 | contig 34260 bp, 30 predicted proteins | sample YNPNPMetaG_FD_187121 | JGI IMG/M metagenome (GOLD analysis project Ga0209162, IMG submission 187121) | Anoxygenic and chlorotrophic microbial mat microbial communities from Yellowstone National Park, USA - YNP NP MetaG (SPAdes) (version 2) ...
GGGCGACCGAGGTCGCGGCTAAGGAGCCGACGGCTGGGCGTCGGCCTTCGCCGCCGCGTGCACCCACGCAGGTGGGTGCCGCGGCGCCCCGCGCCCATCAGCCGCGATTTCAATCGCCCCACACATCGCCCGCCGCCGACGCGTGCACCCACGCAAGTGGGTGCCGCGGCGCCCCGCGCCCATTAGCCGCGATTTCAATCGCCCCACCCTCAAATTCGTTAACCCCCTTGAACTCGAATTCGTTGACCCCGCCCCTCAAAAATGCTATACTCGGGTTGCTGGAGGACGACCACCATTGATATTGCACTACATCCTTGACGCGCGCACCGCCACCCCCCACTTTCCCGGCATCGGCCGCTATGTGGCCAACCTGGCGGCCGGCCTCATTCCGCTGCTGGCCGCCGACGAGCGGCTGACGATCCTTTACGACCCGGCCCATCCGCCGGCACCGGGGCCATCCGAAGCGGTTCGGCTCGTCCCGACGCCGGTATCCCCCTTCTCGCTGCGGCAACAGTGGGCGATTCCGCGATTGATTCGGGAGCTGGTTCCCATGCCGGGCGTTTTGGGGAGCACCCGGCACGCGAGCGCCCTCTACCACAGCCCCTACTACCTGATGCCCTATCGCCCCGGCGCGGCGACCGTGCTCACCGTGTACGATCTCATCCCGCTCCTCTTCCCCGAGCACAGCACCCTGCGCGCCCGGCTCCTGTTCCGCTGGACCGCCGCGTTGGCGCTGCGCACCGCTCGCCTCGCGATCGCCATCTCCGAGTCCACCCGCGCCGACTTCCTGGCCCGCTTTCGCCTGGCCCCCGAACGCATCGTCGCCATCCCCCTGGCCGCCGATCCGATCTTCCGGCCCCCGACGGCCGGGGCCGTGGCCGCGGTGCGAGCGCGCTACGGCCTGCCGGAACGCTATGCCCTCTATCTGGGCAGCAACAAGCCGCACAAGAACCTGGTGCGGCTGGTGGAGGCGTGGAACCGCGTCGCCCACAACTCGCAAATCGTTCACGGCAAGCTGGTCATCGCGGGCGCGTGGGATGAGCGCTATCCGGAGGCAAAGGAGCGGGCCGCGGCGTTGGGCCTGGGCGATCAAGTCATGTTCCTGGGCCCGGTGGCCGGCGCCGATCTGCCGGCCCTCTATGCCGCCGCGGAGCTGTTCGTGTTCCCGTCCCTCTACGAAGGGTTCGGCCTCCCCGTGCTGGAGGCGATGGCGTGCGGCACGCCGGTGATCTGCTCGAACGCGCCGGCCCTGGTCGAAGTGACCTCTGCCCCCGGCCCGCGCGCCGGCATGGCCTCGCCCCCCGGCCCCCTTCCCATGCAGGGAAGAAGAGAAAAGGAAGCAAGCGCCGCGCTGTTGGTGGATCCGCTGAATGTGTCGGAGATGGCAGAGGCGCTGGCGCGGCTGTGGACCGATCCGGCCTTGCGCGCCGAATTGCGGCAGCGCGGCCTGGCCCAGGCGCAACGCTTCAACTGGCAGACGACCGCCCACCAGACGCTCATGTGTTACCGCGCGTTGGCCCAGGCCGATCATTGACCCGCCTGAAAAGTAATGTTATGATGTGGCCAGTTGGAGGTGCGATGATGGCTGCGGTCTTGACATCCGAAACGATCGTGGCTCAACCCGATTGGCGCCGCAAGCTGATCGAGGCGCTGTTGGCCATGCTCGATCCTCCAGTCAAAATCAATCGATATTCGTCCCTCAGTGTTGCAGGTTTCTGGCTGCGTGCTGAGTGGTTGTGGGAAACGCCGTTGCCGGCCGTAGAGGACGTGCTGCTGGAAATCGCCGGAGAAGCTTACGCCCGGAATTGGATCGAAAAGCTGAAACAAAAGGGCTTTCTGAATCCTTGAACATCCTCCACATCTACAAGGACTACTTTCCCGTGCTCGGCGGCATCGAGAACCACATCCGCGTCCTGGCCGAGGCGCAGGCGGCCGCCGGCCATCGGGTCGCCGTGCTCGTCTGCGATCCGGGGCCGCAAACGCGAGTGGTCGAGATGGCGGGCGTGCGCGTGATCAAGGCCGGCCGGCTGAAGACGGTCGCCTCCATGCCGATCAGCTTCAGCCAGCCGTGGCTGGTCGGCCGGCAGGCCGCGGACGTGATCCACGTCCACTCGCCCTACCCGCTGGGCGAGGTGAGCGCCGCGCTCTTCGGCCGCGGGGCAAAGCTGGTGATCACACACCACTCCGACGTGGTGCGCCAACAGGGCTGGCTGCGCCTCTACGGGCCGCTCCTGCGGTTGATCCTACGCCGTGCCGACCGCATCATCGCCACCAGCCCGCGCTACATCGAGACCTCGCCCTGGTTGCGGCCCGTGGCCGATCGGTGTACCGTCGTCCCGCTCGGCGTGGACGTCCGGCGCTTCGCGCCGCCCCCGCAGCCGTTCAGGGGGCCGGCCACCCTCCTTTTCGCCGGCAAGCTGCGTTACTACAAAGGAGTGGACACGCTCCTGCGCGCCCTGGCCGATCTCCCCGTCGCCCACCTGAAGGTCGTGGGCGACGGCCCCATGCGCCAGCCGTGGACCGCCCTGGCACACGAGCTGGGCATCGCCGACCGCGTCCATTTCCTGGGCGAGGTCGCCGACGAGATGTTGCCGGCGCTTTACCACCAGGCGCACATCTTCGTCTTGCCGGCCAACGCGCGCGCCGAGGCGTTCGGCACCGTGCTCCTGGAGGCGATGGCTTCGGGCCTGCCGTGCGTGACGACCGAGGTGGGCACCGGCACCTCGTGGGTGGTGCAGGATGGCGTCACGGGCCGGGTGGTGCCGCCCCAGGATCCGGCCGCCCTGGCCGCCGCGCTGCGCGCGCTGCTCGCCGACGACGAGCTGCGCGATCGAATGGGCCGGGCCGGCCGCCAGCGCGTCCTGGCCGAATTCGACCAGGCGAAGATGGTGGAGCGGGTGATGAGGGTGTATGAGGAAGTGAAGCGTGAAACGTGAAACGTAAAACGTAAGATGTGAGGTCGAGAAGAGGGCGGGCGGGGTAGATGTGCGAATTGGCGTTTTGGGCATGGTCGGAGTAAGATAAAGGCCGATCTATCGGGCGAGATATACACATGGAAACAAAACTCGGTCGTATCTGCAACGCGCTGATCGAAGCCGGCTGGTTGGCCGCGCTGATCGCGACACCTCTTTTCTTCAACACTTCATCGAACCGTGTCTTCGAGCCGGACAAGCTCCACCTGTTGCGCTCCATTGCCCTGGTGATGGCCGTCGCGTGGATCGTACAACGGGTGGATGCCGGATTGGCCGGCCGGAGCGCGCCGGACGCCGACGGCAAACCTATCGGCCTGGGAGCCGCGCTCAGCCGCACGCCGCTTGTCCTGCCGACCCTCGTCCTGGTGGCCGTCTATCTGATCAGCACCGCGCTGTCGGTCGTGCCGCGCATCAGCCTGCTCGGCTCCTACGTGCGCATGCAGGGGACGTACACCTTCATCAGCTACGTGCTGATCTTCTTCATGATCATCACCCACCTGCGCTCGCGGGCCCAGCTCAATCGCATCTTCTACGCGATCATCCTGACCAGCCTGCCGATTTCGATTTACGGCATCATCCAGCATTACGGCCTGGATCCACTGCCGTGGGGCGGCGATGTCAAGGAGCGCGTGGCGGCCAACATGGGCAACGCCATCTTCGTCGCCGCCTACCTGATCATCGCCCTGTTCCTGACGCTGGAGCGGCTGATCGCTAGCGTTGCCTCCCTGCTCAGCGAAGAGAAGGGGACGACGGCCGACGCGCTGCGCGCCGGGGGCTATCTCTTCATCCTGGCCGTCCAGGTCGTGGCGATCGTCTTCACGCAGAGCCGCGGGCCGTGGCTGGGCCTGGCCGCCGGCCTCTACGTCTTCGGGCTGATGGGCGTATTGCTCCTGGGCCGATGGGCCACCCGGCGGCTGCGCGTGGCCCCGTGGCTGGCGGCCGCCGTACGGCCGCTCTGGGCCGTGATCATCGGCCTCACGGCGGCCGGCCTGGCGTTTCTGGTCGTCTTCAACCTGCCGAACAGCCCCCTCGCCGGCCTGCGCCAGCAGCGCTTCATCGGCCGGCTGGGCACGGTGATGAGCACGACCGAAGGCACCAACGCCGTCCGCGTGTTGATCTGGGAAGGCGTGGTGGACATGATGCTCAAGCCCCATCCCCCGATCCAACAGCCGGACGGCACGCCCGACATCTGGAATCCGATCCGCCCCCTGATCGGCTACGGCCCCGAATCCATGTGGGTGGCCTACAACCGCTTCTATCCGCCCGACCTGGCGCACTATGAGGCGCGCAATGCCTCGCCCGACCGTTCGCACAACGAGACGTTCGACGCGCTGGTGCGCACGGGCCTGTTGGGCCTGGGCGTGCAGATGTGGCTCTACGTGAGCATCTTCTACTATGCGCTGCGCTGGCTCGGCCTGATCCAGAGCCAACGGCAGCGCAATCTCTTCCTGGCGCTGCTCGGCGGCAGCGCGCTCCTGGGCATCCTGATCCCGCTGATCGCCGATCACAGCCTGCGCCTGGCGGGCATCGCGCTGCCGGCCGGCCTGATCGCCGGCCTGATCATGTACGTGACGGTGGACCTGTGGCTGGTGCCCACGCAGGCGCCGGCGGCCGAGAAGGGCGCCGCGGAGACGGCTCCCGGCAACGGACGCCATCAGCTTCTGCTCCTGGCGCTCTTTGCGGCCATCATCGCCCACTTCGTCGAGATCCACTTCGGCATCGCCATCGCCTCGACCCTCACCACCTTCTGGACGCTGGCGGGCGTCCTGGTCGTGGCCGGCATGGGATGGGTGCGCGAGGCCGAAGAGCGGCCCGAAATGGCCATCGCTTCCGGCGCAACCCCGGTTCGGGGAGAGGCTCCGGGCGCCGCGGGGAGTGGCCGTTCAACCGCATCTGCGCCTGCGGCGTCGGCCAAACAGAAAGCGCGCGGCCGGTCGGCCGCGCCGGCTTCCGGCCGCCGCGGGGCCGAACGTCCCGCCGGCCCCCGGCCGGCCGCGACGCCCGCGCCCCACCGCGGCGCGGCATCGCCCCTGATGACCTTCCTCCCCTACGTCGGCATCGCTGCCGTCATCACGCTGATCTTGACGTGGGATTACCTGATCAACCAAACCGCCGCGCAGTCGCCCCTCGACATCCTGTGGCGGGCGTTCACCCTCCGGATAGACAATGCCAGCTTCCGGGTCGTACAATCGCCCATGCTGCTGATGCTGATGCTCTTCACCTGGTTCGTGGGCGCGCTGCTTGCGGTCACCGAACATCGCCACCTGTGGCCGACCAGAGACAACCGGACGTGGATCGGCAACGCGCTGCTCTACCTGATCGCTGTAGTCGGCGTCTGGTTGATCTACGGCGTATTTCACGCCGGCCGGCTCTCCGTGCAGGGGCTGGCCGGGCTGAACATCTTCCGCCACGTCGCCAGCCACATCCTCGTGTTCGATCTCATCCTGTTCGGCCTGATGTTGCTCCTGGCGGCCGCGCTGGCCCTGGCCGATGTGCGGTTCCGGCTGCTGCGCTTCAGCCAGGGGACGGTCGCCGTGCCGTTGGCGGTGGGGGTTGTGGCCGCGCTCGTGGCCGTGGCGGTGATCGTCAGCGTGAACATCAGGACGGTGCAGGCCGACACCTATTACAAGCAGGGCCTGGCCTACGAAAACGCGGGCGCCTGGGATTCGGCCTCCATCTTGCACCTGGAGGCCGCCAGGCTCGAACCGGAAGAGGACTTCTACTATCTCTTCCTGGGGCGGTCGCTTCTGCAACTGGCGTCCGGCCAGCAGGTCGGCTCGGCCACCCTGCCGACCGAGGTGAGCGCGCAGCTCTCCACCCAGGAGTTGCTCGGCCTCATCGAACGCGGCATCCGGGCGCGCAACCGCGAGGACCTGATGCGCGCCAGCTACATCGCGCTGGTCACCGCGCAGCGATTGAATCCCTACAACACCGATCACGCGGCCAACCTGGCGCGGCACAACCGCTCGTGGGCCTTCACCGACGCGCTGGGGCCGAACGAGCCGCCGACGAACGCGCTGTTGCGCCAGCTCGTGGCCACCCAGGCCAGGGGCGTCAACATGGCCAGGTTGCAGCAGTCGTTGGCCCACTACCGCGAGGCCGTCTCGCTCAGCCCGCACAACGCCGGCCTGTGGAACGAGCTGGCCACCACGCAGTTCATCATGGGCGATACGGAGGGCGCCCTGGCAAGCCTGCAGCGGTCGGAAGAGATCGACCCGATCTTCGTCCAGACCTACATCTATCGCGGCGACATGCTCGCCACCCTGGGCGATCGGGCCGGCGCGCTGGTGGCCTATCGCAAGGCCGCGGAGCTGGCGCGCGACGATCCGGGCGTGCTCAGCGCGGTGGGGGTCTACAGCGCGCAGACGGGCGACAATGCCGCCGCGCTGGCCGCGTTCCAGCATCTGGCCGAGATCCAGCTCGCCAACCTGAACGCCACCCAGCAACAGCTCGCGGAGCTGGACGCGCGGGTGAGCGCCCTGGGCGGCTATAGCGCGCTGTTGCCCACCGCAAGCCAGCGCCGGGACGCCCTGCAGAACAGCATTCCCGGCCAGCGCTCGCAGTTGCACCTGACCTATCGCAACATGGCGCTGGTGCTGCGGGATTCGGGCCGCATCACCGAGGCCCTGGAGACGGCCCGCACGGCGCTGGCCTACGCATCCGACGCCGAACGGCCGACCATCGAGGCGTTGATCGCCGAACTGCAAAAGAAGGGAGGCGGATGACCACCTATCTGTTGATCCTGGGCAGTGCGCTGTTCCTGGCCGTGACGGTGATGCCGTTCGTGCGCCGGCTGGCCTATCGCCTGGGCATGATAGACCAGCCGGCCGCGCGCAAACAGCACACCACCCCCACGCCGCTCTTGGGCGGCGCGGCGATCTATCTGGCCTTCATCGTCTCGTTGTTCCTCCTGGGCGACCGGTTCTATGTCAACCAGGTGGCCAGCATCTTCCTCGGCGCGACCCTGATGTCGCTCCTGGGCTTCTGGGACGACCGCCGCGCGCTCGGCCCCGCGGTGAAGCTGGCCGGCCAGATCGTGGCCGCGCTGATCCTGGTGCTCACCGATGTGCGCGTCAACGTGGCCCCGTGGACGTGGCTCAACGTGCTGATCACGGTGGTCTGGGTGGTGGGAATCACGAACGCCATCAACTTCCTGGACAACATGGACGGCCTCAGCGCGGGGATCGCGGGGATCGCGGCCGCATACTTCCTCCTGTTCGCCTTCTTCAGCAAGCAATACCTGGTGGGCGCGCTGGCCGCGGCCCTGCTGGGCGCCTGCATCGGCTTCCTGTTCTACAATTTCAACCCCGCCAGCATCTTCATGGGCGATACGGGGAGCCTGTTCCTCGGCTACATGTTGGCGGCGGTCGGCATCAAGCTGCGCTTTCCGGCCAACTCGTCCTTTGTCACGTGGATGGTGCCCGTCTTCGTGCTGGCCGTGCCGATCTTCGACATGACCCTGGTCACCTTCTCGCGGCTGCGCCGGGGGGTCAATCCGCTGACGACCCCCGGCAAAGACCATCTGAACTTCCGCCTGGCGCGGCTCACCGGCAACCCGCGCGAGGCCGTGTTGCTCTGCTACCTGATCGCCGGCGCCTGCGGCATGGTGGCCACCTTCATCACCCAGGCCAGCATCCTCGAAGGCTACGCGATCGGGTTCGGCGCCTTGCTGCTGGGCATCTACGGAATTTGGCGTTTGGAGCAAGTACCGGTAAGATAAGTAGATCGAGATGCGCATCTATAGATAGGAGTCTCCCTTGAACAAGTTCGTTTGTCTCACCCTGATTATCTTGAGCCTCGTCGTGGCGATGAGCGCCGCCTGCGTGCCGCCTACGCCGCTGCCGGCCCTCGAACCGACGCCGACCGCGGCCGCCGCGGCCCCGACTCCTGCGGAGAAGGCCCCGGCGGCCGCCGCGACACCCACCGCAGATACCCGGCCGACCGTGCCCGCGCCGGCCGGCGATGCCCGCCCCCTGGCCCAGTTGCCGCCGGCCGAACGCAACGAGCGCTTCAGCGGCCCGGCCGCCACCTGGATCAAGCCGAACACCATCTATCAGGCCACGATCACCACCAACAAAGGCCAGATCGTGGTGGAGCTGTTCCCCGACGCGCCGCAGGGGGTCAACAACTTCGTGACGCTGGCCCTGAACGGCTATTATGACGGCCTCACCTTCCATCGGGTCGAGCCGAATTTCGTCGTGCAGGGCGGCGATCCGACCGGCAACGGCACCGGCGGCCCCGGCTATACCATCCCGGCCGAGATCAAGCACAAGCATCCGCGCGGGGCCGTGGCCTGGGCACGCATCGGCGACCAGTTCAACCCGGAACGGCGCTCGAGCGGCAGCCAGTTCTACATCACCCTGCGCGAGACGGCGTTCCTCGACGGCCAGTACAGCGTATTCGGCCAGGTGATTTCGGGCATGGAGGTGGTGGATCAGCTTGCGGTAGGCGATCAGATCCAGCGGATTGACATCAAAGAGGCGCAGGCGTCCCAGTTGCCCACCCCGACCCCCACGCCGCTGCCGAAGATGCCGCAAGCCGAGCCGGGCCGGCCCCTGGCCCAGATACCCCCCACACAGCGCGAGGGGCTCTATAACACGCCGCCGACCATGCCCGCCCAACTGCCCGCCGGCTACGAGGCGACGATCAAGACGCCCAAGGGCGACATCGTGGTGGCGCTCGACCCCAAGAGCGCGCCGAAGGCCGTCTATAACTTCGTCACCCTGGCCAACCTGGGCTTCTACGACGGCATGCCGGTGGCCTTCATCCAGCCCGACCTGTACATGGTGACCGGCTCGCCCGCCAGCCGGCCCGACAGCGACGTGGGCTATCAGCTCGATCCGGAGCCGTTGCCGCAGGGCTCGCCGGTGGTCACCGGCACGGTGGCGCTCTATCCGTACTTCGACGATGCGTCCGGCGCGGTGCGCGCCAGCGGCAGCCAGTTCCTCATCTCGCTGGTGGCGGTCGAAGACAACGAGACGCCCCTCAGCATCCTGGGCCAGGTGATTCGCGGCCTGGAGATCGTCCCGCAGCTCACGATCAGCGACACGCTCACCAGCGTCACGATCGTGGAAAAGTAAGAGGTCGGCGTGTCCGTAGCTCAGGCACAAGAGCGCCCCGACGAGGCAGGAGCGGCAGAGGGCCGAACGCCCTCGCCGTTCCTGGCCCGTCTCTGGTCGGCGCGGCGACGCATTCTGGCGCTGCTCCTGGCGATCGGCATCTCGGTCACCATCGTGCTCTTTCGCGATCAGGTGGCGCGGCTGGGCGCGTTCGGCTACCCGGGCTTGTTTCTGGTCAATGTCTTCAGCAGCGCGACGGTGATCCTGCCCATGCCGGGGCTGGCGCTCGCCTTTGCGGCCGGCAGCAGCCTGAACCCGTGGCTGGTGGGGTTGGCGGTCGGCAGCGGCGCCGCCGTCGGCGAGCTGACCGGCTACCTGGCCGGCTACAGCGGCCAGGGGCTGGTGGAGCACAGTGCAGCCGGCCAGCGCGTGCAGCAGTGGATGCGCCGCTATGGCGTGGGCGTGCTGTTCGTGATGGCTGCAATCCCGAATCCGTTCTTCGACATCGCCGGCATGATGGCCGGCATCATGCGCGTTCCGGTACCTTACTTCCTGGCCGCCTGCTGGTCGGGCAATGTCATCAAGGCCACCACGATTGCCTTCGTGGGCGCCGAGACGATCGCCCGCCTGAGCCCGCTCCTGGAGCGGTGGTTGATGCGTTGAGACGGGCCGCCCCATGTTCGAGCTGGTCTTTCTGGGCACTTCGGCATCGGCGCCGTCCACGCAGCGCGGCCTGCCGGCCGCGCTGCTGTTGCATCGCGAATACCGCTTCCTGATCGACTGCGGCGAAGGCACCCAGCGCCAGATCCTGCGCAGCGGCCTGGGCTTCAAGCGCCTCGATCGCATCCTCTTGACCCATGGCCATCTCGATCACATCTGGGGGCTGGGCGGATTGGCCTCCACGTTCGGCCGCTGGGAGGCGATCGAGGCGATGGACATCTACGGCGGCGCGTGGGCGCTTCAGCGCGTGCGCGAGCTGATGCGCGTGGTCTTCGGCGTGGCCGAAACGCGCGTCCGCATCGGCTATCACCCGATCGCGCCCGGGATCCTGTTCGAGGATGACATCTTCCGCGTGCGGGCCTTCGCGGTGGAACATCGCGGAGCCGAAACGTTCGGCTTCAGCTTCGAGGAGAAGGAGCGCCGGCCGTTCCTGGCCGAAAAGGCCGAGGCGCTCGGCGTGCCGGCCGGCCCGATCCGCCGTGATCTGGTGGCGGGCCGGCCGGTGACCCTGCCCGACGGCCGGGTGATCCACCCGGACGATGTGCTCGGCCCGACCATTCCCGGCGCGCGGCTGGTCTTCATCGGCGACGCCGGCCGGGTGGATACGCTGGTAGACGAGGTGGCCGGCGCCGACCTGCTGGCCATCGAAGCGACCTACACGGCCGAAGAGGCCGCGGTCGCGGCCGCGTTCGGCCATCTGACGGCCGGCCAGGCCGCGTGGCTGGCGCGCGCCGCCGACGTGAAGAACCTGGTATTACATCACGTCTCGCGGCGCTACAACAGCCGCCAGATCCTCGACGAGGCCACCCCCATCTTCCCCGCAACGTACGTGGCCAGGGACTTCGATCTGTTTCGAGTGGTCAAGCAGAAGCCGCTGGAACGCGAAGACGTCCGCCAGCGCGCCGAGGAGGGAAGTGAACACGTGAACACGTGAACACGTAAACACGCATTCACATCCTCGGCGGCACGGGCAGGTCGGCGACGGCCGTGGTGACCCACTTGTCGCCGGTTTCGATGAGCATCACCGGGATGTCGTCCACGATCGGATACTTGCGGCCGCATCCCGGCTCCTGACAGACCAGCCAGCTCTCCCGCACCAGCTCCAGCCGGCCCGGATCATCCCCCGGCCGACGCGTGGGCCCGGAAACGCAGGCAGGACAACGCAGAATCGCCAACAAATCGGGTGCAATCATGAAGCCTCTCCGTATGATCGAATAAAGTGGGGCACGTGCGTTCCATCCACGTGCCTGGCACTTGCGGAAGCGCCGGGCACGTTTGGATGTATTCTGTGACTCACCGATTCTAGCACAAAGTACGCGACCCCACAACTTGCCCCATACTGCCCACTATGTTATACTGTCCCTTCGGGCTGAAGCCCAAAAATCTACACGCCTGCAGGAAAGCTGGCCGTGCCCGGCGCGATGGCCGCCGGGTCCCAGCGGTTTGCAGCGCGGAAGACCTAACGGAAAAAGGAGAAACGCTACTGTGTCCGTCATTTCGATGAAGTCGTTGTTGGAAGCCGGCGTCCATTTCGGACACCGCACCCGCCGTTGGCACCCGAAGATGCGCACCTTCATCTTCACCGAGCGCAACGGCATTCACATCATTGACCTCCAGCAGACGATGCGCCAGGTCAACACCGCCTATGCCACCCTGCGCGACATCGTGCGCGAGGGCGGGCTGGTGCTCTTCGTCGGCACCAAGAAACAGGCCCAGGAGACCATCAAGGCCGAGGCCGAGCGCTGCGGCATGCCCTACGTCACCGAGCGGTGGCTGGGCGGCACGCTGACCAACTTCCGTACCATCCGCAGCCGCATTGACTACATGCTCGACCTGGAGCGCCGCGCCGAACGCGGGGAACTGGATCGCCTGCCCAAGAAAGAAGCGCTCCTGCTGCGCAACGAGCTGGTGCGCCTGAACAAGCGCCTCGGCGGGCTGCGCAACATGACCCACGTGCCCGATGCCCTCTTCATCGTGGACGTGCAGCGCGAAGCGTTGGCGGTAGAAGAGGCCAACAAGCTGCACATCCCGATCGTGGCCATGGTGGATACCAACTGCGATCCCGATCCGATCGACTATCCCATCCCGTCGAACGACGACGCCATCCGGGCGATCAAGCTGATGGCGGGCAAGATGGCCGACGCCGTCATCGAGGGCCTCCAGATGCGGGCAGTGGACGAGGCCGATCGCGCGGCCGCCGCGCCCGAAGCCTACGAGCCGGAACCGGAGCGCGAACCGGCAGAAAAGCCGAGAGCGATGGAGGAGCTCGCAGAGGTGCCGGAAGATGAGTTCCTGGGGCCATCCATTCTGAAGCGGTTGGCGCAGGGCGAGCTGGATGAAGAGGACATCGAGATCCGCTAAAGATCTCGCGATCATTTGGTAAGGAGTTCAGTCGTGGAAATTACAGCACAGATGGTGAAGGAGCTGCGCCAGTTGACCGGGGCCGGCGTCCTGGATTGTCGCAAGGCCCTGGAAGCGACCGAGGGCGATTTCGAGCGCGCGGCCGAGATCCTGCGCGCCAAGGGCCTGGCCGCGGCGGCCAAGAAGGCCACCCGCGAGGCCAAAGAGGGCCTGATCGGCCATTACGTCCACACCGGCAGCAAGCTCGCTGCGCTCGTCGAAGTCAACTGCGAGACCGACTTCGTCGCCCGCACCGAGGCGTTCCAGGCGCTGTGCAAAGACCTGGCCATGCAGGTCGTCGCGGCCCGGCCGCAATGGGTGCGCATCGAAGATGTCCCGGCGGAAGTGGTCGAGCAGCAGCGCAAGACCTATGAGGCGGAGCTGGCCGGCGATCACAAGCCGGCCGAAGTGATGGCCAGGATCATCGAAGGCAAGATGGCCCGCTTCTACGAAGAAAACTGCCTGATGGAGCAGCCCTTCATCAAAGACGAAAGCGTCAAGATCAAAGACCTGGTGACCGCGACCGTGGCCAAGCTGGGCGAGAACATCATCGTTCGGCGTTTTGCGCGGCTCGAGGTCGGCGGGTGAGGGCCCATGAGCGCGTTACGTTACCGTCGCATCTTGTTGAAGCTGGGCGGCGAAGCGCTGGCGCCGGCCAGCGGCTACGGCATTGATCCGCACGAAGCCGACAAGGTGGCCGGCCAGATCCGTCGGCTGCGCGATCTGGGAGTCGAAGTGGCCCTGGTGATCGGCGCGGGCAACCTGTGGCGCGGGGTGGACGGCCTGGCCCACGGCATGGACCGGGCCACAGCCGACCACATGGGCATGTTGGCGACGGTAATGAACGCGCTGGCCCTGGCCGACGCCCTGCGTCGGGCCGGGCTCGACCCGCGGGTCATGACCGCCATCGCCATGACCGCCGTGGCCGAGCCGTACATTCGCGGCCGGGCCATCCGCCACATGGAGAAGGGCCGCACGATCGTCCTGGCGGCCGGCACCGGCAACCCCTTCTTCACGACCGACACGGCCGCGGCGCTGCGCGCGGTCGAGATCAATGCCGACGTGCTGATCAAGGCCACCAAAGTGGACGGGATCTACGACAAAGATCCCAAGCGCTATCCCGACGCGAAGCGCTACGAGAAGCTCACCTACAGCGAAGCCCTGGTGGAACGGATCGGTGTGATGGACAGCACCGCGTTCAGCCTGTGCATGGACAACAACATGCCCATCATCGTGCTGAACCTGTGGCAAGAGGGAAGCCTGGAAAAAGTCGTGTTGGGCCAGCCGGTCGGCACGCTGGTATCGGCCTGATCCGTCTCCGCGCGCCTGTATGCAGCCGGTAGGACGAAATCAATTTCGTCCTACCGGCAGGATATTTTCCGTAGCCGAGGGTACCATGCTCAAAGACGTGCTCAACGATGCTGAAGAGCGGATGGAAAAAGCGATCGAAGCGTTGCAGGCCGACCTGCGCACGATCCGCACGGGCCGTGCCTCGCCGGCGCTGGTCGAACGCGTGCAGGTGGACTACTACGGCACACCTACGCCCATCATCCAACTGGCCGGCATCACCGTGCCCGAGCCGCGGCTGCTCGTCATCCGGCCGTGGGATCGCGGCACGCTCGGCGCCATCGAGAAGGCCCTCCTGAAATCCGATCTGGGCTTGACCCCCACCAACGATGGCCAGGTCATCCGGCTGGTCATCCCCCAACTCACCGAAGAACGCCGCCGCGACTTGACCCGGCTGGTCAACAGGCGCGTCGAAGAGGCCCGCGTGGCGGTGCGCAACATCCGCCGCGACGCCATTGACATGCTGCGCGATCTGGAAAAAGAGAAGCTGATCAGCGAAGATGATCTGCACGAAGGCCGCGACAAGGCGCAAAAGTTGACCGACGATTTCATCAAGAAGATAGATGAGATCGGCAAGGCCAAAGAAGCGGAGATCATGGAAGTGTGACCGCACCTGAAAACCAACCTTCGCTCAAGGAACGTTATCCCGGCATCACGCGCATCCCGTACCATGTGGGCATCATCATGGACGGGAACGGCCGCTGGGCGCAGGCGCGCGGGTTGCCGCGGGTGGCGGGCCATCGGGCCGGCACCGAGAACATCCGCCGCGTGTTGCGCGCCGCCACCGAGTTGGGCATCAAGGTGCTGACGATCTACGCGTTTTCGACCGAAAACTGGGCGCGGCCGCCGGCCGAAGTGAACGCGCTCATGCGGCTGCTCGGCGAGGTGATCCACCGCGAGCTGGACGAGCTGCACCGCAACGGCGTCTGCATCCGCCACAGCGGCCGGCTGGAGGGGATTGCGCCGGACCTGCAACGCGAGATCCAGCGCGCGGTCTCGCTCACCTGCCGAAACGAACGCATCATCCTGAACGTGGCCTTCAACTACGGCGGCCGCGCCGAGATCGTGGATGCCGTGCGCCATCTGATGCGCGATGGCCATCCGCCGGAAGCGGTGACCGAAGAGCTGATCAGCCGCTATCTCTATACGGGCGGCTTGCCCGATGTGGATCTGATCATCCGCACCGGCGGTGAGTATCGGCTCAGCAATTTCCTGATCTGGCAGGCGGCCTACGCCGAGTACTACGCGACGCCGACCTTTTGGCCCGATTTCGACGAGGACGAGCTGGCGAAGGCCATCCTGGAATACGGCCGCCGCGAACGGCGTTTCGGCAAGGTCACCCCGGCCGAGTGAAGCCCCGTGGCGCAAGCCTTCGGCTTGCAGCCATGCGCTGTAACACAAGCCGGAAGCTTGTGTTACGGTTTCCATGTTGAAGGGGGTAGCTTTTGTGCTGCGCACTCGTGCGATCGTCGCCGCGATCCTGATCCCTCTCGTGATCGGCCTCCTCTATCTCGGCGGGATCCCCTGGCTGCTCGGCGTGTTGTTCGCCGGCATCCTGACCTGGCGAGAGATGGCGATCCTCCTGATGCGACAATCCTCTTCGGTCGATCGCACCCTCGGCCTCTTTTTCATCGCCGGCGCCATCGTCGAAGCTTACCTCCATGCGACCTTCGCGACGCAATACGACCTGTTGCGGCCGCTCCTGGTCGCCCTGATCATCTTCTCTCTGATCTGGACGCTCTACAACAAGAGCGAGCACCCGACGGCCGATTGGGGCATCACCGTGGCAAGCGCGCTCTATCTCGGCATCACGCTGAGCTATCTGGTGGCGCTGCGACAGCGGTCCGATGGCTTCGCCTGGGCCTTGACCGCGTTCCTGGTCACCTGGACGTGCGACACCATGGCCTATTTCGTCGGCCGATCGCTGGGTCGCCACAAGCTATGGCCGCGCATCAGCCCGAAAAAGACGTGGGAAGGGCTGATCGGCGGCACGGTGGCCGCGCTGGCGGCCGGGCCGGCCGTCGGCCTGTGGTTGTTGGGGCTTGTCTGGTGGCAGGGGCTTCTCCTGGGCGCGCTGGTGGCCATTGCGGCGCCGTTCGGCGACCTGGCCGAATCGCTCTTCAAGCGCCTGGCCAACGTCAAGGACAGCAGCCAGCTCATCCCCGGCCACGGGGGCATGTTCGACCGCGTCGACAGCCTGCTGTTCGTGTTTCCGGTCGTCACGTATTTCGCGCTCATCGTTGCGGGCGCCTGAACCGCCGATTTTTGCCAAACCGGTCTTCTGGCTTTATAATAAATATGTTAATCGGGCCATCATAGCAGCGGTATGGAAGCGAAAGCGGTGTGGCTTTTATGCGAATTAACTTTATCATATGCCCTGAACATATCGAAGCAAAGATCAGAGCGAAGCATCACGTCACCTGCCACGAGGCGCGTGAGATTTTGCTAAGTGGGCCTCGGATTCGTTTTGCGGAAAAGGGTCATACCGAAGGCGAAGACATATATGCCGCTTTTGGTCAAACATTGGGCGGCAGGTATTTGGCGGTTTTCTTCATCTACAAACCAATAGTTAAAACAGCCATGATCATCAGCGCTCGTGACATGAGCGACAAGGAGCGCCAGGCCTATGGACGCAAATAGACTTAGCAGCATTTCCCAAGCAGACACTGACGAAAAGATCGGCGAGTTCTGGGACACTCACGATTTCACGGATTTCGACAATCCTGTCACTCCCGACGTGGAGTTTCAGATCGCTTGTGCCGTACCGATCGAACTGGAGTTATTTGCCGCCCTTGAAAAGCAAGCCCGGCAACGTGGTGTGCAGGTAGAGACATTGGTTAATCTTTGGTTGCAGCAAAGGCTTGCTGCGCAAGGGCGACAGGCCGCGGCATAGCTGCTGGGCGCGGGGTATCTCCCCAAAAACCAAGTTTATCATACATGCTTTATTGGCAGTCACTCACAAGACACCCCTAGCAGGGGATCAAGGCGCCCATATGGGCGCATTTTTTCGGAGGATTTCAGACAATGGCAAAGAAGTGGGTTTATCTGTTTACCGAAGTCGAAGAGGCCGAGAAGTACGTCGGCGGCAGTTGGGACGCCGTGCGCGGCCTGCTCGGCGGCAAAGGCGCGAACCTCTTTGAGATGACGCGCATCAAGCTGCCGGTTCCCCCGGGCTTCACCGTCACCACCGAGGCGTGCAACGCGTATCTGGCCGGCGGCGAGAAGTTCCCCGAAGGCATGTGGGAACAGGAGCTGGCGGCCCTCAAGGAGATCGAGAAGGTCACCGGCAAGGGCTTCGGCGATCCCAAGAATCCGTTGCTCGTGTCCTGCCGCTCCGGCGCCAAGTTCTCCATGCCGGGCATGATGGATACCGTCCTCAACATCGGCCTGAACGACGTGACCGTCGAAGGGCTCGCCGCGCTGACGCAGAACCCGCGCTTCGCGTGGGACGCGTACCGCCGCCTGGTCGAGGGCTTCGGCAAGGTCGTCCTGGGCATCCCCGATGAGGCGTTCGAGGCCGCGCTCGATCACATGAAGGAGCGGGTCGGCGCGAAGCAGGACGTGGACCTGACCACCGAGCACCTGAAGGAGCTGACCGACGAATACAAGGCGATCGTCCGCAAGTACAAGGGCTTCGATTTCCCCCAGGATCCGATCGAGCAGCTCCGCCTGGCGACCGAGGCCGTCTTCAAGAGCTGGAACGGCAAGCGCGCGGTGGATTACCGCCGCCACGAGGGGATCCCCGATAACCTGGGCACGGCCGTCAACATCGTCACCATGGTCTTCGGCAACATGGGCAACGACTCGGGCACGGGCGTGGCGTTCACCCGCAACCCCTCCACCGGCGAGAAGAAGGTGTACGGCGAGTACCTGATCAACGCCCAGGGCGAAGATGTGGTGGCCGGCATCCGCACGCCGCAGAAGGTGGAAGTGATGGCCCAGGAGCTGCCCGACGCGTACCGGCAGTTCATGGAGATCTGCGACATCCTCGAGCGACACTACCGCGACATGCAGGATGTCGAGTTCACCATCGAGCGCGGCAAGCTGTGGATGCTCCAGACCCGCAACGGCAAGCGCACCGCGGCCGCGGCCATCAAGATTGCGGTGGACATGGCCAACGAGGGGCTGATCACCAAGAAGGAAGCGGTGATGCGCGTGACCCCCGACAACGTCAACTCGCTGTTGCACCCGCAGTTCGATCCGGCCGCCAAGAAGAAGGCCGCGGCCGAGGGCAAGTTGCTGGCCACCGGCGTGAACGCTTCGCCGGGCGCGGCCGTGGGCCGGGCCTATTTCGACGCCGACACCGCCGAGGCCAAGGCGAAGGAAGGCCAGGCGGTCATCATGGTGCGGCCCTTCACCAAGCCCGATGACGTGCACGGCATGATCGCGGCCAAGGGCATCCTCACCAGCGAAGGCGGCGCCACCAGCCATGCGGCCGTGGTTGCCCGCCAGTTCGGCAAGCCGTGCGTCGTCGGCGCGGGCGCGCTGAAAATCGACATGGAAGCGCGCGTCATGACCGCCCACGGCGTCACGGTCAAGGAAGGGGATTGGATCAGCGTGGACGGCGGCACCGGCGAGGCGTTCGTCGGCCAGATCCCCACCATCGCGCCGAAGTTCGAGGAGCAGACCGACCTGATCACGCTGCTCCAGTGGGCCGACGAGATCGCGGCCGAGCCGGGCGTGCGCGCGCCGGGCAAGAACAACTCGCCCACGCGCGGCCTCCAGGTGTGGGCCAACGCCGATTACCCGGCCGATGCGCGGCGCGCCCGCGCGTTCGGCGCCCGGGGCATCGGCCTCTGCCGCACCGAGCACATGTTCTTCGAGACCGAGCGCCTGCCCATCGTGCAGCGCATGATCCTGGCCAAGACCAGCGAAGAGCGCGTCGCGGCCCTGAACGAGCTGCTCCCCTACCAGCGCAGCGACTTCGACGGCCTGTTCGAGGCGATGACCGGCCTGCCGGTCATCATCCGCCTGATTGATCCGCCGCTGCACGAGTTCATGCCCGACGAGGAGAAGCTGCTGGAAGAGGTCATCGAGATGCGCGTGCGCGGCATCACCGAGGGCCTGGCCGAGAAGGAAGCGCTGCTGGCCGCCATCCGGGGCATGCACGAATCCAACCCGATGATGGGCCTGCGCGGCATCCGCCTCTCCATCGTCATGCCCGAGATCGTCGAGATGCAGGTGCGCGCCATCTTCGAGGCCGCGTGCGACGTCAAGCTGCGCGGCTTCGACCCGCACGTCGAGGTGATGATCCCGCTCACCGGCACCGTCAACGAGCTGAAGGTGATCCAGCCCAAGCTGGAGCGCATCGCCAAGCAGGTCATGGCCGAGAAGGGCACCGAGGTGGACTACAAGTTCGGCACCATGATCGAGATCCCGCGCGCGGCCGTCACCGCGGGCGAGATCGCCGAGCTGGCCGAGTTCTTCTCCTTCGGCACCAACGACCTGACCCAGATGACCTTCGGCTACAGCCGCGACGATGCCGAGCGCAACTTCCTGCTCAAATACGTCGAGGACGGCATCCTGCCCTTCAACCCGTTCCAGACCATTGACCGCGAGGGCGTGGGCCGGCTGATGGACATCTGCGTGGAAGAGGGCCGACGGACCCGGCCCAACCTGGAGGTGGGCATCTGCGGCGAGCACGGCGGCGATCCCAGCTCCATCGAGTGGTGCCATCTGATCGGCAACAACTACGTGAGCTGCTCGCCCTTCCGCGTGCCGGTGGCCCGCCTGGCCGCCGCGCAGGTCGCGATCAAGCACGCGGGCAAGTAGGGCGACGGATTGAGCACGGCTAAGCGATAAAATGAAAGGGGAAGTGCCAGGCATCTGCGCGATGCCTGGCACTTCTTATGTGAATCTCTGAAGATGTCCACCGCGCTCACCTTCTCTCAACGGCTGCGGGCCGGCCTGGGCGGCGCCGATTTCCGGCGGGTGCTCGACCTGGCGTTGCCCGCGGTCGGCGAGCAGACGCTCAACATGGCCGTGGGCCTGGCCGATACCTTCATGGTGGGGCACCTGGGCGCGGCCGCAGTGACGGCCGTCGGCCTCTCGAATCAGGCCGTGATGCTGGTGACCACCTTCTTCGCGGCCACCGCCACCGGCGTGACCGCGCTGGTGGCCCGGCACGTGGGCGCGCGCGAGCCGGATCGAGCCAACGTCATCGCGCACCAGGGCTACCTTCTCGCCGCGCTCTTCGGCGTGCTGGCGATGGCGTTCGGCCTGACGATGAACCGGCCTACCATGCAGGCCCTCCAGGCCCCGGCCGATGTGATCGTCCCCGGCGCCACCTATCTGCGCGTCGTGGCGCTCACCTTCCCCCTGGCGGCCTGGCTCTTCGTCGGCAACGCGGCTCTGCGCGGCGCGGGCGACACGCGCACGCCCATGCTCATCATGCTCGTCGTCAATGTGGTGAACGTTGTGGTGGCCTATGTGGCCATCTACGGCGCGGGACCGCTGCCGGCGCTCGGCGTGACCGGCTCGGCCATCGGCGCGGCCGTGGCGCGCGGCGCGGGCGGCCTGCTGGTGACCCTGTTGTTGTTGCGCGGGCACAGCGGACTGCGCCTGCGCGTCCGACAGCTTTTGCCCGACGCGGCCCAGATCCGGCGCATCGCTAACATCGGCCTGCCGGCCGGCGCCGAACAACTGCTCATGCGCGGCGCGCAGACGACGTTCGCGGCCACCGTGGCAACCCTCGGCACGCAGGCGTTTGCCGCCCATCAGATCTCCTTGCAAGTGGAGTCCCTGTCCTACATGCCGGGCTTCGGCTTCGCGGTGGCCGCGACGACCCTCGTCGGCCAGGGGTTGGGCGCGCGCGATCCGGCCCGCGCCCGCGGCGATGGCCGCCTGGCGCAACGGCTGGCCATCGCGGTCATGGCGTGCATGGGGGTGATCTTCTTCCTGTTCCCGGCCCAGATCATCGGCATCTTCATCAACGACCCCCAGGTGGTTCAGGCGGGCATCTGGCCGCTGCGGCTGGTGGCGTTTTCCCAGCCGGCCCTGGCCACTTCGATGGTGCTCGGCGGCGCACTGCGCGGCGCAGGCGACACCCGCACCACGTTGCTGATCACGGGCGGCGGGCTATGGCTCGTCCGCCTGCCGCTGGCGTGGCTCCTGGCCCCGCGGTTGGGGCTGATCGGCGCGTGGATCGGGATGGTGAGCGATCTGTTCGTGCGCGGCGCGCTGGTATGGCTCCGCTTCCGCGGCGATCGCTGGACACGCTTGAAGGTGTGACATGAACATCGCGCTCGGCATCGACACAGGCGGCACGTACACCGACGCCGCGCTGGTGAATCACGACACGGGCGAGGTGGTGGCCGGCGCCAAGGCGCTCACCACCCGCCATGATCTCTCCCTGGGAGTGGCCGCGGCGATCCGGGCGGTCTTCGCCACGCCCGCCGCAACCGCGGCCGGCGTCGCCCCGGCCGATGTGGTCATGGTGGCGCTCTCCACCACGCTGGCGACCAACACCCTGGCCGAAGGGCATCGCGGGGCGGTGTGCCTCATTCTGATCGGCTACGACCGGGAGATGATGGCGCAATGGGGCTTCGACCGGCAATGGGCGACCGACGATGTGGTTTACCTGGCCGGCGGGCACAACGAGCAGGGGAAAGAGCTGGCGCCGCTGGACGAGGAGGCCGCCCGCGCGGCCATCCTGGCGCGGCGCGATCGGGTGGAGGCGTTCGCCATCTCCGGCTACTTCGGCGTGCGCAATCCCGATCACGAGCTGCGCGTGGCCGGGCTGGTCGAGGAGCTGACCGGCCGGCCCGTCACCTGCGGCCACGAGCTGACCAGCAAGCTGAACGCGGTGCGCCGGGCCACGACGACGGCCCTCAATGCACACCTGATCTTGCCCTTGCGCGAGCTGATCGCGTCGGTGCGCCGGACGCTCGATGCACTGGCCATTCGCGCGCCGCTCATGGTGGTCAAGGGGGATGGCTCGCTGGTGCGCGCGGAATGGGCGATGCGCCGGCCCATCGAAACGATCCTTTCCGGCCCGGCCGCCAGCGCGGTCGGCGCGTGGCATCTGGCCGGCCGCCGCGACGTGTGGGCCGTGGACGTCGGCGGGACGACGACCGACATCGCCCGGCTGCACGACGGCGCGCCGATCCTCAACCCGGAAGGGGCCCGCGTCGCCGGCTGGCAGACGATGGTCGAGGCCGTAGATGTGCACACCACAGGCCTGGGCGGCGACAGCTACGTGCGGCTGGACGAGGCGCGACAGCTTTGCATCGGCCCGCGGCGGGTGGTGCCGCTAGCGCTCCTGGCGAGCGAATGGCCCGCGGTGAGCGCCGAGCTGCGCCGCGTGTTGGCGTTGCCGCCGGCCAAACGGCCGCCGGGCGCGGGCGAGTTCATGGTGATCGGCCGGCCCGCGGGCATGAGACTTTCCGCCGAGGAGAAAGAGGCGCTGGACGAGCTGGCGAACGGCCCGTTGTCGCTGGCCGCTCTGGTCGAGCGACGTCGCGCCGCCGCGTTGCTGCGCCGCCGGATCGAGGCGCTGGAAGGTCGCGGGTTGGCGCGGCGGGCCGCCTTCACGCCGACCGACGCGCTCCACGTGCTGGGGCGCTACGCGCAATGGGATGCCGAAGCCGCCCGGCTGGGCGCCGAGCTGCTGGCACAACAGATGGGCCTGCCGGTTGCGCGCTTCTGCGAGCAGGTCGTCAGCGACGTGGCCCGGCTGATCGCCGCCGAGATCGTGCGCAAGGCCCTGGGAGATCGGCCCGGCCGCGAGCTGTGGCAACCGGAGGCCGTCGGCCAGACGCTGCTGCAACTGGCGCTGGACGGCGACGCGCCGGCCGACGGCGAGCTGAGCTGCACCCTCGCGCTGCGCCGGCCGCTGGTGGCGATCGGCGCGCCGGTGGCGGCCTACATGCCCGAGGTGGCCCGGCGGCTACACACCGGGCTGGTGATCCCGCCGCACGCGGAGGTGGCAAATGCAGTGGGCGCGGTTTCGGGAAGCGTGGTGATCCGCCGGCAGGTGCTGATCAACCCGTTGGCCGAAGAGGAAGCCCTGCGCGCCCATCTACCCGATGGCCCGCGCGACTTCGAGCGGTTGGAAGACGCGGTCGCGTATGCGCAGGAGACCATGCCCGGCCTCCTGGCGGCCGAAGCGCGCGCGGCGGGCGCGGAGCAGGTGGAGGTGCGCATGGCGCGCGAAGATCACTGGGCGCCGGCGCGCGGGGGCGCGCTCGATCTGGTTTACCTGGGCAGCGAGCTGACCTTCACGGCCGCGGGCCGGCCGCGGGTGGGGGCCGTCCACGAATGAGGACACGAATGCACGAATAACATGGGGCGTGGTGCGACGGAGGGAATTCGTGCATTCGTGCGGTATTCGTGGATGGCTCAGTTCGTCGCCAACACCGGCTCGGTGCGTGCGGCGCTCCACTGACGCTCGGCCTGCGCCTGGATGTCGTTCAGGCGACGGTAGAGGCCGTTGCGGGCCATCAGCTCGCGATGCGTGCCCTGCTCGACGATGTGCCGGCCTTCCAGCACGACGATCTTGTCCGCGTTGCGGATCGTCGAAAGCCGATGCGCGATGATGATCGTAGTCCGGCCGGCCATCAGCCGCTCCAGCGCCTGCTGGATGAGCAGCTCGGTCTCGGTGTCCACCGATGAAGTGGCCTCGTCGAGGATCAGGATCGGCGCGTCCTTCAGCACGGCGCGGGCGATGGCCAGGCGCTGCTTCTGGCCACCGGAAAGCTTGACCCCGCGCTCGCCGATCAGCGTGTCGTAGCCGTCGGGCAGGCGGGCGATGAACTCCTCGGCGTTGGCGATCCGGGCCGCGCGGATCATCTCCTCTTCCGTGGCGTCCGGATTGCCGAAGAGGATGTTCTCCCGCACCGTGCCGTGGAACAGAAACACATCCTGCAACACGATGCTGATCTGCTGGCGCAGGCTCTTGAGCTGGATGTCGCGAATGTCGTGGCCGTCGAGGGTGATCATGCCCTCGGACACGTCGTAGAAGCGCGGGATCAGGCTCGCCAGCGTCGTCTTGCCGACGCCGGTCGGCCCGACCAGCGCCACCACCGAATGGGCCGGGATCTCCAGATCGATGTGTTCGAGGACCGGCTCGCCCGCGTTGTACCAGAAGCTCACATCGTGAAAGACGATATGCCCGCGCGCCCGGCCCTGAAGGGCGATCGAATGCGGCGTCTCGGCCACTTCGGGTTGCTCCCGCAAAAGTTCCGCAACGCGGTCGCCGCCGGCCAGCGCCTCCTGGATGCTCTCCCAGGCGCCGCTCAAGGCCCGCACGGGCTGGTAAAACAGGTCCAGATACAGGAAGAACGCCACCAGATCGGCCACCGGCAACGTTTGCTGAAACGCCAGCCGGCCGCCGAAATAGAGGACCACGACGGTGCCGAGGGAAGAGGCGAAGTCAATGAACGGCCCGAAGGTGGCCATCAGGCGCAGCGCGCGCAACAGCGAATCGCGATAGCGATGGATCTGCCTGGTGATGCGCAGCGCCTCGCGTTCCTCTTGGGTGAACGCCTTGATCTCGCGGATGCCGGAAAGATTGTCGTTCAGCGTGGCGTTGAGCTGTCCCAGCTCCTGCTGGCGCTGGCGGAAGGCCGGCCGCACGTAGATGGCATAGCTGCGCATGGCCAGGATCATGAGCGGGATCGGCACCAGGCTCAACAGGGTCAACGGCCAGCTCATGCTGATCAATACCGCGGTCACGCCGACCAGCGTCAACACGTTGACCAGCGCGTCGGGCAGCGCATGGGAGATGAGGCGCTCGAACATATCCGAATCGTTGATCATGCGCGACATGAGCTGGCCGGTCTGCTTGTCTTCATAAAAGCGCAGCGACAGGCGCTGCATGTGTTCGTAGATGTGGCGCCGGGCATCGGCCACGACGCCCCAGCCGGCCACGTGCGCCATATACGAACGCACGAATTGCAGCGCGGCCCGGCCGATGTACAGGCCGAGCAGGATGAGGGTGAGCCGGGTGACGAACGCCATCGTCTGGTCGTTCCAGACGGCCTGGTTGGTCACCGCGCCGACCAGCGAGCGGATGATCCACGGCACCAGGAGCTGGACGCCGACGAGGGCGAACATGCTGAGGACCGTCAGGACGAGCGGCAACAGATAGTTGCGCGTGTAGGGCAGGAGAAACTTGATCGTTCGCATGATGGATGTCTCGTAGCTATGCAGAATTCGGCATTTCCGATGCCAGGTACTTCGGAAAGTGCCTGGCCTCTATTATAGCACAAAGCGGGATTTGGGAGTCCATTCGTGCGGTCCGTTGACAAATTCGCCCCTCGCGTCTACAATGTGATCATCGTATCTCCAGGCGCCGTCGCCTGTCGCGGGCTGGTGGCGCCTGGCTTTTTTGATCACAGCGCCGGCCTGTTATCCTCATTTCATCTTTTATCCGAGACAAGGAGGGACTTATGATCCGCATCATCACCGATTCGACGTGCGAAGCCCCGGCCGGGCTCTTGAGCCACCCGCAGGTGAGCGTCATTCCCCTGTATGTCATCTTCGGCCAGGAGTCCTATCGGGATGGGATAGACATGACGCGCGAGCAGTTCTGGGCGCGCTTGCCCAAGAGCACCATCCTGCCGACCACCTCTCAGGCCACCCCGGCCGATTTCGAGCCGTTGTTCCGGTCGTTCATCGAGGCGGGCGACGAGCTCATCGTCATTCCGCTCTCGTCCAGGCTGAGCCGCACCTACGAATCCGCCCTGTTGGCGCGCGAAAGCCTGCCGGGCGCGGCGATAGATGTGGTAGACTCCAAGAGCATCTCCATCGGGCTGGGCCTGCTGGTGGAAAAGGCCGTCGAGATGGCCACGGCCGGCGCATCGCGGGCCGAGATCGTCGCCAGGCTGGAGGACATGCGCGAGAAGATCCGCATCCTGTTCTCGCTGCAAACGCTGGAATACCTCCAGCGCGGGGGCCGAATCGGGAAGGCGCAGGCATTCGTGGGCACGCTGCTGCAGTTCAAGCCCCTGCTGAGCATCACCGACGGCGAGGTGCATCCGGCCGCACGCGTGCGCAGCACCAGCAAGGCGCTCGAAACCATGCAAGATATGTTGACCGAACAGGTGACCGCCCGGGGGCCTCAGGTGCGCATCGGCGTGACGCACGCCGGCGTGCCCGATGCGGCCGCGGAGGTCGCCGCGGCGCTCGGCCAGCGCTTCGCCACGCCTCACACTTTCGTCTGCACGCTCGGCCCGGTGATCGGCACGCACGTCGGCCCGGGCACGATCGGCGCGGCCGTGTACGGCGGAGACTGATTTGATCGCGTCGAGAGGCGTCCGTCGGTGTTATCTGTGATGAGAGACGGCGAAGGTTCAGAGGTTTCCATCCAGCACGATCGCCGCTACGAAGGGCTTTCGGAAAGCCAGTTGATCGAGCTGGCCCGGTCCGACCCGGAAGCGTTCGGCGAGCTCTACCTGCGCAACGTGGAGCGGATCTATAATTATGTCTACTATCGTGTCGGCAACGCGGCCGATGCGGAGGACCTGACCGCGCACACGTTTCACCAGGCGCTGGGGAGCATCGGCCGCTACGTGGATCAGGGCACGCCGTTCGTAGCGTGGCTCTATCGCATCGCGCACAATCTGGTGGCGAACTACCATCGGGCGCGTGGCCGCTGGCGGACCGTTTCGCTGGAGGATGTGGAGCTGTCGGGCAAGGCGGCCGAAAGCCCTGAGCAGAGCGCCGAAATGCACGAACGACAGCGGGCGCTGTGGGCGGCCATCCGCCGCCAGCCGGAGGAACGCCAGCGCCTGTTGATCCTGAAGTTCGCCGACCGCCTGTCGAACGACGAGATCGGCCGGATCATGGGCCGCACGGAGAGCTCGATCAAATCGCTTTATTTCCGCACGCTCAAATCGTTGCGCGCCGATCTGGAAGCGCGCGAATGGCGATAGCACAAAGGGAGGAAATCTTGATCCGAATCGTGACCGATTCGACCTGCGACCTGCCGCCGATCCTGTTGGAGCGCTATCGCATTCGCGTGGCGCCGATCAACATCCAGTTCGGGCTGGAGAGCTTTCAGGAGAACGTGACCATCGGCCAGGACGAGTTCTATCAGCGGGTTGCCGCCGACAATGCCATTCCGACGACTTCGCAGCCGTCGTTGGGCCAGTTCAAGGCCGTCTATGCCGAAGTGGCGGCCGAGCCCGACACCGAGGCGATCCTATCGCTCCACATCACGTCGCACCTGAGCGGCACGTATGATTCGGCCGTGGTCGCGGCCCGCCAGATGCCCGCCGATCCGCCGATCACGGTCTTCGATAGCCTCAGCGGGTCCATGGGATTGGGGTTCATGGTGTTGGAAGCCGCGCAGATGGCCGAAGCGGGAGCGAAGATGGCCGAGATCATCCAGCGGCTGGAGGTCGTGCGCGAGCGGATGCGCATCTTCCTGAGCCTGGACAATCTGCGTTTCGCCCAGATGAGCGGCCGCGTGGGGATGGTGCGCGCGCTCCTCTCATCGCTGTTGAACATCAAGCCGCTGCTGACGGTCAATCAGGGGAAACTGGAGCTGGTCGGCCGGGCCCGTAGCCGGGCCCAGGCGCTGAGCGGGTTGATCGAGTCGCTGCGACAGGCCCTGAAAGAGCAGGCGGATCGCGCACCCCGACTGGCCGTGATCCACGCGCAGGCGCCCGAGGCCGCGCGTCAGTTGGCCGATCTCTGCGCGGAGCAGTTCCACCGGGTGCCCGAAATCATCAACACCCTCTCCATCGGCATCGCGGTGCACTTCGGGCCGGGCACGGTGGGGATAGTGGGATACGTACCGTAAGGAAAGCTGCGCACGGCCGGTTTCATCCGGCTTTGCACCCGGAAGCCGAGGACGGCCCCATGAACGACGAAACGAATCCAACCGTGAATCTGATCCCTTATCTGGCGCTCACGCGCGAACTGGCGCATCTCATCGTCCCCGTCCATCCGCGTCCCGAGTTTTGCGCCGGGCTATACGCCGGGCTGATGGAGCGGGCTCGCCAGCGCCAGGGGACCGTCCTCCCCGTCGTTGAGATCGAGCCGGTCGAAGACCTCCCTACCCGGCTCGCCCGCTGGATCGGGAGCGTGCCGACGGCCGACCGGCGCTGGGTGTGGGGCGCGGCCGCGGTCGGTTCGGCGGCCTCCCTGCTCGGCGCCCTGGCCTATCTGATGCACTACCGACGCCGGTCGGTCGCCTCTCCAGGACGAGATTGATCCCTGCCTCTTGTAGGGCGAGATTAATCTCGCCCTGCCTCTGTAGGACGAGATTGGTCTCGCCCTGCCTCTTGTAGGGCGAGATTGGTCTCGCCCTACAGAGGGATTACACTCAGTAGATCACAATTTTGCTGCTCCAAGCCGGTCTGTGACCGGCGGTCGGGGGTCACAGACCCCCTCTGAGCTTGAATCTGTGATCTACTGACACTCGTGATTTCACCACCGCTCCAACAGCGCCGCAAACAACCGCACCCCATAGCCGGTGGCGCCCTTCGGCTGCGTCGGCTTCTCCTCCTCGGCCAGCGACATAGAGGCCATGTCCACGTGCGCCCACGGATAGCCCTCGGTGAAGTGCTCCAGGAACTTGGCGCTGGTGCCGATCCCCGCGTAGCGGCCGGCCGAGTTCTTCACGTCGGCCACCTGGCTCTTGATCGCCTCCGCATACTCCTCGTAGAGCGGTAGCCGCCACAGCCGATCGCCCGAGGCGTCGGCTGCGGCCAACAGCCGGTTGGCCAGCTCGTCGTTGTTGCTGAAGACGGCCGCGGCCTGGGGCCCCAGCGCGATGGCCTGCGCGCCGGTGAGGGTGGCGATGTCCACCACCGCGGCCGGGTTGTAGCGCGCGGCGTAGGCCAGCGCGTCGGCCAGCAACATGCGGCCCTCGGCGTCGGTGCTGATGACCTCCATCGTCTTGCCCTTCATGCCGGTGAAGACGTCGCCGGGCTTCTGGCTGCGGCCGCCGGGCAGGTTCTCGGCGCACGGCGCCAGGCCGACGACGTGCAGCGGCACGTTCAGCCGCGCGGCCACGCCCAGCGCGGCGATCACCGCGGCCGCGCCGGCCATGTCGCCCTTCATCTTCCACATGTCCTCGGCCGGCTTGATGGAGATGCCGCCCGAATCGAACGTGACCCCTTTGCCCACCAGCACGACCGTGGGCAGATCGGGCCGGTCGGCGTTGTGCTCCAGGATGATGAACTGCGGCTCCTGTTCCGATTCCTCGGCCACGGCCATGAAGATGCCCATGCCCAGCGCCTTGCACTCGGCGCGGCCCAGTGCCTGGAACTTGAGGCCGGTCTCGCGCGCCAGCGCCGCGGCCCGCTCGGCCATGATGGTCGGGGTCATGTGGTTGGCCGGGGTGTTGACCATGTCGCGGGCCAGCAGCACGCCCTGGGCCACGACCTCCCCGCGGGCGACGCCGGCCCGAAAGGCGGCCAGCCGGCCGGCGTCCCGTTCGACCACGATCAGCGTTTCGGGGTCGGGCTTCCAGTCCTTGGGCGGTTGCGAACGATAGCCGATGTAGCGGTAAAGCCCCAGCCGCGTGCCTTCCACCAGCGCGGCGGCGGCCGCGGCCGGGTCGAGCCCGCCGATCCCGGCGCCGTGCACGATGGTGGCGACGGTCCTGGCGCCCAGGTCGCGCGCCTTGCGGCCGGCCGTTGCGGCCGCGTTGCGCGCGGCTTGCAGGTCGAACTTGCCCGCCTCGCCCAGGCCGACGACCAGGACGCGCGGGGCCGGCAGCGCGCCGCGCGTGTAGAGCACCAGCGTCTCGCCGCTCTTGCCGGCGAAGTCGCCCGCGGCGATCACATCGCTGATCGCGCCGCCCAGCGCCCGGTCCACCGCGCCGGTCGCGCCGCCGGGCGCGGTCACGCCCTGGAAGAGGTTGACGACGATCAGGTCGGCCGCGCTTTGGCCGATATCACCTTGTTGCAGTTCGATTTTCACGTTGATCTCCTCAGGATTTGCTCATTCTATCGGTTTTCCAGCTTGCCAGCACCGCCGGCAGATCAGGGGGGTAGACCTCAAAGCCCATTTGAACCGCCGCGTCCCAGAGCAAGCGATCATATGACACAAGGGTAACCCGCTGGCGCACATCTTCTTGCCAAATGGTAGCAACCGCCAGGTGGACGGCATCGTAGCCTCGAAGGCCGTATTCCCAGGCCAATGTGTCGGCACGAACCACGACCTGCTCTGAAATGGCGAGACGCACGATATCCGGCCAATCACGGCGAAAAGCCTTCAACGCGTTCCATGCGCCCTCGGCCGACAGCGAGCCGACACGCACCGCTTTGGCCAATGCGGCTGCGATTTCAGCTCTGCTGATCAATGCGCTGCCGACGAAATCGGCCTGCAGAATCATCGCCGCGACCTCGGCCGAGCCCGGTTCGGCGACATAGCGTTTGACCAGAGCATTGGCGTCCAGGTAGAGGATCATCGCTCCCGATCCTCGCTCAGCAGGTCCGCCACGGTCACCTCGCCCTGCAACTGCGCCACCGGTTCAGCGGGGCTCAGCTTGCGTCCGCTCCATGAGAGCACGCCTTCCGCCATCAATGCACGCATGCGCTCTTCCAGGGTGGCGCTGACGGGCGAAATCTCGGCAATCGGTTGGCCCCGATCGGTGACGATTACAGTCTTCGCTTCGTGCCTGATCTGGCTCAGGTAGGCGCTCAAGCCAGCTTTGAGTTCGCGAATACCGACGGTGATCACAGCCATCGCAGCACCTCCTTCGATAGTAGTTACATACTACCATCATGAGGCCACATCTTGCAACTGCTGACGCAGCTCTGCCAGGATTTCCAACGCCCGCGCCAGCCGCGCCTGGTTCTCCGCCGCGTTGAACCACCCGCTGGCGCCGGAGGGATGGGGCAGCGGCACGACGATGCGGCCGTCCCGCTCGAAGCGATGGCCGATCAGGTCGGTCATGGCCGCGCCATCCCCCAAGACCCGGCCGGCCGCCAGCGCGCCGATGGGAATCAGCACCCTGGGCCGGATCAGCGCCAGCGCGGCCTCCAGCCACGCCGCGCAGAGCGCCTGCTCGGCCCGCGTGGGCACGCGATCCCCGCGGCCGGCCGGGTGCGGGCCCGGATAGCACAGGGTGACCGCCAGCATGGCCTGCGTGGCGCGGAACTCCGCCTCGGCGAAGCCGGCCTGGGCCAGCCAGCGGAAGAGCCGCCGGCCCGCCGGCCCGGAGAACGGCTGATGCGTTACCTCGGCCTCGTGCCGGCCCGGCGCTTGCCCGATGGTCATAAAGGTCGCGCCCGGGTTGAGGATGAAGATGGGCCGCGAGCCGATGCGGTAGCCCGCCTCCGCGCAGCGGCGACAGGCGGCGAGGGCCGCTTGAAGCGCAGCGAGAGAAGGAAAGTCTGCACTCAAGCTCACGGCCTGATGGATGGCCTTTTGCGAGAGCATGATGACACCCCCAGCGTGTTCTGGCGACGATCACCAGTATAACCTGCCGGCAGGGGGACGTCAAGGCCATCTGCGCGGCGATCTGTTTGTCCGCGCCCATGATTCCTGGTAGAATCGGTTATCGAGAAAATCGGTCCCGGCCGCCCTGGGGAATGCGGCTTCTCTCATGAGTTTAAGGAGCGATCTACTTTGCGTGTAGGAGCCGGGGGCAAGATTTCGATCTGAGATATCCCATGGACCAACCCATCCTCTCCGTCATCATCGTAAACTGGAACGGCCGCGAGCTGCTGCGAAATTGCCTGCGATCGCTCCTCGGTCATCGGTCGTCGGTCATCGGTCGCCAGTTGAATACAGGTCCGGGGCCGGCAACCGAGCCTTTTCGACTGAGCACCGAGATCATCGTCGTGGACAACGCCTCGACCGACGGCAGCGCGGAGATGGTGAGCCGGGAATTTCCCGACGTGCGGCAGATCATCAACGCGGAAAACCTGGGCTTTGCGCGGGCGAACAACGTGGGGATCCGGGCCGCGCGCGGCCGCTACATCTTGCTGCTCAACAACGACACGGTGGCGTCCCCCGACGCGCTCGAGGGGCTGGTCGCCTTCATGGAAGCGCATCCCGACGCCGGCGCGGTCGGCCCGCGGCTCTTGCGGCCCGACGGTGCGGCGCAACCCTACGCGTTCGGCTGCGACCCGACCCCCGGCTACCTGTTGCGCCGGGGGATCAACCGGCTCCTATTCGGCCGGCCGCTCCACGACTGGGCGACGGACGATGTGCAGCCGGTAGATTGGGTCTCCGGCGCGTGTTTGCTGGCGCGGCGCGCGGCGATCGAACAGGCCGGGCTGCTGGACGAGAAGATCTTCATGTATTTTGAGGACAACGACTGGTGCTTACGCATCCGCCGGGCGGGATGGCGCGTGTATTACGATCCGCAGGTCGCCATCATCCACATCGGCGGGCAGAGCCTGGCGCACAATCCGGCCGCGGCGCGCGCGTATCGGGAAAGCTTGCGCTATTTCTACCGCAAGCATTACGGTCCGGCAGCGAACGGAGTGCTGTGGTTGCTGTTGCCGATCTACGCGCGGTTGGCCCGATCCGCGCTCCCCGGCGGCGCATTCCACCGCGCATGAAGACACCGGCGGCGCAAGCAGCCATCACCTCGCGGCGGCCGGTGATGTGTCAGAAGGCGCCGGCCGCGACCTTTCGATACACGGCGATCGTCTCGGCCGCCGCGCGCGACCATGAGAAGCGACCCGCCTGTTTCAGGCCTCGCACTCTCAGCGCTTCCGCCAGGTCGCCATCCGTCAACACGCGGCGAAGGGCGGCGGCGATCTCATCAACCTCCAGGGGATCGCACAATAACGCTGCGGCGCCCTCCGTCGGAACTTCCGAAGCCGGGTCGGCTCGTTCCTGAGAAGCGCCCACGATTTCGGGAAGCGAGGAAGTGTTCGAGCACACCACCGGCGTGCCGCACGCCATCGCCTCCAGCACGGGCAAGCCGAACCCCTCGAATTCGCTGGGAAACGCCAGCGCCTGCGCGCCGGCGTAGATCGCCGGCAGGTCGGCGTCGGGCACGAAGCCGGGGAAGAGCACGGCTCGTCGCGCTGGCGATTGCTCCAGCCGGGCGAAAAAGTCCTCGTACAACCAGCCCCGTTTGCCCACGATGACCAATGCATCGGTCAGGTTTTCAGCCCGGAGCCGTTCGAACGCGAACAGCAGCCGGCCCAGGTTCTTGCGCGGCTCGATGGTGCCCACGAAGAGCAGATAGCGTTCGGGCAAGCCATATCGGCTGCGAACTTCGGCAACGCGATCCGGCGACTGAGGGCGAAAACGAGGGTCGGCCGCCTCGTAGATCACGGTGATCTTGTCGGCCGACACACCATAAGCGGCCATTACATCGCGCTTGCTCTGTTCCGACACGGCAATGATGTGATCGGCGCGACGACAAAAGAGCGGCATGGTGGCGTTCAGATACCAGCGGTTGAGCGGCTTGTGATGCCGGGGATAGCGGCGAAAGATCAGATCGTGGACGGTGAGCACGGTGGGAATGTCCCGCAACGGCAGCAACAGGTGCTCGGTCGCATGGAATAGCGTGGCGTCGGGAAGCAATCGGTTGAAGCCGATGTGCATCAACTGGCCGGTCCAGACGAGCAACCGCCACGGCTTGTAGCCCAGGCTCACGGTGCGGCCGGGCACGTGCTCCAGGCCGGCCAGCGGCTCGATGCCGGCCTCGCGGTTATAGAAGAACGCCAGGCGATTTCCCAGTTGTGTGACCATCGCCCGGGCCAGGCTCTCGGCGTAGCGGCCAAGGCCGGCGCGGCGATGGACGGCGGCAGAGATATCGAGATAGATCGTCATCGCAGCTGATCATAACATGGAACGCACCATCTCGACAAGCCGGCCGGCGATATCGGCGATATCAAAGAAGCGCTCAGGTACCTGGGAATGTGCCCTTTGAAACAGGCTGGTGGTTTTTGACATTTCGATTCGTAGTGCTCTATAATTGCATCCATCTTCTAAGTCTTCCACGTTAGACAATCGAATAGCAACAACGTTTCGGCAGCCTGGAAAAACGGTCGTCGCAGGTCGCCCTGCGATTCGTGCAATGGGCGATCTGTAGCTCCCGCCGAAGCCTGCTCAGAAGGGTCAACAACCCTCCGTGCCTTGTTCTTGGACTTCTTTGACGAATAGAAGGAGAAAGGGGGCATGGCGCGCTTCCGGATCCCACTACTCTTGTCGTTGCTCCTTTTGGCCCTGGCGTTTGCGGCAGTGCTTCCCGGTCCGGGCGGCGCGCAAACCCTCTCGCATCTGGTCATCAGCGAAGTGTTGTACGATCCGGCTCCGCCGGGCAACGAATTCGATCTGGAGTGGGTCGAGCTCTACAACCCGACCGATTCGACCGTGAACCTGGTCGGGTGGTCGTTGCGAGATAACACCTTACAAGACATCATCCCGACTTTTGCCCTTGCTCCTGGCCAATTTCTGATCATTGCAGCGCAAGAAGCGGCCTTTCGCGCGCGTTATCCGTGGTATACGGGTAATCTGGTCGGATTGGGCAATCCCATCGGCAACGGATTGGGCAATGAGGGCGATCGCGTCATCCTGGCCGACGACCACGGCAACGTGGTTGATGCGCTCAGTTATGGCAGCGACAAGATGGTTTTCGATCCACCCTGTCAGGACGTTGCGGAGGGCTACTCCCTGGCGCGCTTGAGACCCTGGCAAGACACCGACAGCGCGGCCGATTGGACCGCCAACGCGTCGCCCGATCCCGGGTCAACGAATGCGGCCGCGGAGACAACGAATACAGCGACGCCCACGCCAACGAATGCGGCCACGGAGACAACGAATACGCCGACGCCGACCGCGACGCCAACGGCAACCGCCACGGAGACAACGAATACGCCGACGGTTACTCCAAC
>Ga0209162_1000750_pt1 | contig 34240 bp, 25 predicted proteins | sample YNPNPMetaG_FD_187121 | JGI IMG/M metagenome (GOLD analysis project Ga0209162, IMG submission 187121) | Anoxygenic and chlorotrophic microbial mat microbial communities from Yellowstone National Park, USA - YNP NP MetaG (SPAdes) (version 2) ...
CGGCATCCGGTACCCCCCTTCCAGCTCCTAACACCGAGTCACCCAACAGCGAGAGTATTATACATACAAGGGACGCGCTCCGCGCGTCCGCAAGTACGGGCCGGACGCAAACCGGGGGAGGTCATGATTACGGACGGGCGCGCGAAAGGTTGGTGGCCAAAAGGAGGCGACATATGGGTTGGCGTCATGCAGTTCTTGCGGGCGTGCGGAGCCCGCCCCTCCGCGGGGGCTATCCGAGCTCGGATGGCCTCGCGGGGAAAACTCGGGGATAGCGCGAGAGGCGATCTTCTCGGAGGGATGCGCTCTGCGCGTCCGGAAATACCGGCCGGGCGCAAACCGGGCGAGGTCATCTTGACCCACGGGTGGGCGGGGGGCCCGTGGCCAAAAGGGGGCAATGTTGGAGTTGACGTGATGGCTTCCTTGCGGGCGTGCGGAGCCCGCCCCTCCGCGAAGGGGCCAAGCCGAGCTGGGATGCCCTTCCGGGGAAGACCCTGAGATGACGCGAAAGACGGTTTTCTCGGAGGGATGCACTCCGTGCGTCCGCATTGCGAGGCCGTACGCAAGCCGAGGCATAACATGATCATCGGGGGCAAACGAACGTCCGGTAGCCCAATGGGGCGATCCCCCGGTGCAAGCCAAGTGTCGTCTGCTGGCGTGCGGAGCCCGCCCCTCCGCAGGGGGGCCAGCCCGGCACGGATGGCCTAGTGGGGAAAACCCGGGGATAACGCGAGCGGTGGTTTTCTCGGAGGGGCGCGGTCTCCGCGCCCGCATGGTACGGCCGTGCGAATGCCGAGCATCCCATTCCCACCACATGCGTTAACGAGGGCCCCGGGGCCTAGCGGGGCCATGCCTCGGTCAAGCCAATGCCTTCCTTAGGGGGCGTGCGGAGCCCGCCCCTGGGCCAGCCCAGTCCTTTTCTTTTCGAGGTCATCTTACGGAATGGTCCTTCAGCCATTCGGGCCATGGAACTTCCTCGCATACGCCATGTAATAGACCATTGGCACCACAACGAGGGTGAAGAGCGTCGATACCGCGAGACCGAATATGAGAGCCCAGGCAAGGCCAGAGAAAATCGGATCCAGGGTTATGGGCCAGGCCCCGAGCATCGCCGCAAGGGATGTGAGGATGATGGGTCTTGTCCTCAGGGCCCCTGCCTCTATGAGGGACCTCACTATGGGTTTGCCCTCCTTCTTTCTCTCCTCCACGAACTCTATCAAGAGGATGGAGTTTCTCGTCGCTATCCCGGCCAGGGCTATCATCCCTATCATTGCCGTTGCTGTGAAATACACGGGATCTGGCCATCCGCCCACAGGACCACCGGAGAGGGAGTTCAAAAGCCAGAAACCTGGCAGGATCCCTATTATGGAGAGGGGCAGCGCTATGAGCTGGATGGCCGGGAGGAGATAACTTCCTGTCTGATAAAGTAGGAGGATGTAAATCCCCAAAATGGCCACCCCGAAAGCTATTCCCAGGTCCCTGAACACCCTCAAGGTTATCTCCCACTCACCTTCCCCTGCCCACTCCACTTCGAATTCCTTGAGCTCCTCGTCTCCCTTGACAGCACTACCCAGGGCCAAGACCGCCTCCGGAGGAGGAAGACCGGCTGTCTCCCCGAAAACATAGACTACGGGTCTCAGATTCTTGTGATAGATGGGCTGCTCGATTTGGGTTGTCTCAAATCGTCCCAGCTCGCCCAGGAGAACTCCTTGACCCCACCCTCCTCTGACCAAGAGCTGTTCCAGGTGCGCTTCTAGGGCCCTTTCTTCCCTCGGCAACCTCAGCCGGATCCTCACGGGATTCACTTGGTCCTCAAGCCTCAAGGAGCTTGCCACAAGGCCCGGAACGGCTGCCTGGAGGGTCTCCACCAAGCTCTGGGCTTGGATCCCATGAAGGGCTGCTTTGGCATTGTCCACCCTGAAGGTCATCTTGGCCTGTGGAGCTACCAAGACATCGTCCACATCCACAACCCCCCACATCCTTTCCATGTGTTCTCTCACCTTCTTTGCTGCCTTGGCCAAGGAATCGTACGAGGCGCCGAGGGGACCATAGACCTCTGCCACCAGCGTTGATATGACGGGAGGACCTGGAGGGACCTCGACTATCTTTATCTTGGCATTGTGTCTCTTCGCTATCTCTTCCAGGTCGTTTCTGAGCCTCAGGGCTATGGCGTGACTTTGCTGGCCTCGCTTTTTCTTCTCGAGGAGATTGAACCTTATGTCAGCCACATTGGGCCCTCGTCTCAAATAGTAGTGTCTCACAAGTCCGTTGAAATCCATGGGGCTCGAGGTCCCCACATATGTGCACACATCGGTCACTTCGGGAACCCTTGTCAAATACGAGGCCATTGCCCACACTGCCGCCTCGGTCGCTTCCAAGGTGGTCCCCTCGTCCATGTCCACAACGACTTGGAGCTCGTTTTTGTTGTCGAAGGGGAGCATCTTGAGGGGGACGTGCCTGTCCACGACCAGCCAGCCAGCGAAGCCGAGGAGTACCAAGACCACCCCTAGGACCGAGAGCCTGACAGATCTCCTCGCAAATACTGGCTCCATCACACCACTGTAAACCCTGAAGAGGAGACTCTCTTCCAACACGAAGGGCTTTCCGTGGGGCTTCTCGTAAGAGGAGCGAAGCATGTGGTAGGAGAGCCAAGGGGTTATGGTGAATGCCACAAGGAGGCTCATGAGCATTGCCACTGGCACATTGAGGGCCATGGGGGCCATATACGGCCCCATCATTCCGGTTATGAAAAACATGGGGACGAAGGATATTATCACCGCGAGGGTGGCAAGGATTATGGGAGGCCTCACCTCGTTCACGGCATTGAGAACGGCATTGTATGGGTCTTGGATCCTCATGGCGAAGTGCCTGTGGATATTCTCCACATCCACTATGGGATCGTCCACCACGAGCCCCAAGGAGAGTATCAAGGCGAAGAGGGTCACCCGGTTGATGGTGTAACCCAAGAGGTAGTTGATGAGGAGGGTGAAACTGAAGGTGATGGGAACAGCTAGGGCTATGATTATCCCTTCTCTCCACCCAAGGGAGTACGCGAGAAGGGCCACCACGATCACTATGGCCACGAAGAGGGCTTCCACAAGCTCGTTGACCTTCTCATTGGAGGTCTTCCCATAGTCCCTCGTGACCCTGAGATGGACCTCTTTGGGCAATACTTCTCGAGCAAACCTCTCGGCTTCCCTCTGGACCTCCCTCGAGACCCAGACCGCGTTCGTCCCTTTCCTCTTGGCAACTGCCACTGTCACCATTGGATAGTCCTTACCCCTGACTATTCCTTGGGGAAAGTCCCGGGCCTCGTGGGCAGGATCTCCCTCGGTGAATGCTCCGGGGCCGAAGGCTATCCTGGTGTAGGTCTCCGGTTCTCCGGGACCGTCGGTTATAGAGGCCACTTCTCTCAGGTAAACTGGCCTCATATCGTGGACCCCCACCACAAGGTCCCCCACCTCCCTGGATGACTGGAGGAATTTCCCTCCCTGGAGGACAACGGAACCATCTTCCCTTATCAACTCTCCGGACGGAACGGACACATTGGCTCCTTGTAGGGCCCTCTGGATGTCCTGAACCGTCACTCCCCTGCTCGCCATCCGCTGGGGAGATAGGTGGATGCTTATCTCCCTGGGCCTCCCACCCACCACATAGGTCCGGCCCGCATTCTTGACTCCCTGAAGCCTTATCTCCAGCTCCTCGGCCATCCTCCTCAGCTCGTAGTCGCTGTAAACGTCGCTATAGAGCGTGAGGTTCACTATAGGGACGTCATCTATCTCCACTGGCTTCACGACCCATCCCGTCACCCCTGGGGGAACTTGGTCTATATTGGCCTGAATCTTGTTGTGGAGCTTGACCCAGCTTCTCTCCCTGTCCTCCCCGACGTAGAACCGAACAGTGACTATGGCCAGGGAGGGAAAGCTCATGGAGTAGACGTATTCCACTCCGTCTATCTGATAGAGGAGTTTTTCCAGGCGAGTGGCCACCTGCCTTTCCACCTCCTTCGCGCTGGCACCAGGCATGGAGACCAGTACATCGGCGATGGGAACCACTATCTGGGGATCCTCCTCCCTCGGGGTGATCATGAGGGCCACTGCGCCAGCCATGAGGCTTATGAGGATGAGGAGCACCGAAAGATTGCCCGTGAGGAAGGTGGCAACTATCCTATTGATCCAATTGTGGGCCTGCCCTCCCTGGCCCATCATGGCAGGACCACCTCCTCGCCTTCTTTGAGGCCCGAGAGGATCTCCACCATCTCTCCGTGGCGAGAGCCCACTGTGACAAAACGCCTCTGGGGATGGCCGTCCTCCCCTTTCACCTCCACGAAATGGAGCTGTCCCACCTCCCTCACTGCCCTTTGGGGGACAACGAGGGCTTTGTAAGAGCCAGCGGGCACCCCAATGCGGGCGAAAAGACCGCTCACCAACCCCTTTGTCCTGGGTATGGAGACCTTTACAAGGACTGTTCGGGTAGCGGGATCCGCCGAAGGGACTATCTCTCTAACAACGCCCTCTGTTGCCTCCTCCAGGGAATCGACGCGAACCTGTACCCTCTGGCCCACTTGGAGAAGGGGAACGAGGGTTTCCGAGACCAGGGCATGGATCTCCGGCTCCAGGGCAGTCTCCACCAGGAACATGGGCTTTCCTGGGGCCACCATATCTCCCACCTCCACCATTTTCCTGGTCACTCGGCCGGAAAATGGGGCTGTTATCACGGTGTGGCTGAGCATGACCTTGGCCTCTGCTAGTGCTGCCGAGACCTCGTTCCTCTGGGCCTCTATTCTGCGTATCTCCGACTGGATCGCCTCCACTTCCTGAAGCGCTGCCCTGTGACGAGCCTCCGCTATATCCCTTTGGGCCTTGGCATGGTCCAGCTGTTGTCCAGTAGCGGCCTTGCTCTTGAAGAGCTCCTCAGTGCGACCGAAATCCCTAGAGGCCCTCTCCAGCTCAGCCTGAGCTGCATCGGCCTGGGAGTGAGCCGCCTTGAGCCTGGATCTCGCTGACTGCGTCGCCTTCTCAATGGCTTGGAGCTGGGATTCGGCCTGCCTGACTTTGGCCTGTATGTCCCTGTCATCGAGCTTCGCCATGATTGTGGGCGACGGGCCATTGGGACTGGGCCCAATTACCTCGTCTCCTTCCCTCACCAGTATTTCCCTCACCTGGGCCATTATTCGACTCGACACGTGGGCCTCTCTCTGGGTCTTCAGGGTCCCCACTTGTTCCAGAATCAAGGGAAAGGTCTTGAGCTCCACCTTGGTGGTCTTGAGGGATGGGGGCTCGCCCTTGGGCAGGGGCGGTCCAGGTGAGACCTTTTGGACAAATGCTCCGGAAAGCCACATCATGAGCACTATGAGAAGAGCCATAACACCTGAGGCCTTGAGGAGCTCCTTCGAGGTAGCCCATGCCTTTGAACCAGCTTTCATGGCTTGCTCTCCGTCCACTTCGCCAACTCTCCCAGGGCCTGTCTCAGGGCTGCCTGGGCTATTTTCTCCTCGAAAAGAGCCGAGGCGTACGAGACTTCAGCCCTGGTCCATTCCAACTCCGACTGTAGGAGGGCATCTACTGTGGCCACATCATTGGCGTACTGCGCCCGAACCTCCTCCAGGGCCTTCGTGGAATAGTCCCTCCTCCTCGAGGCCACCTCCACCTTTGCCCTGGCCTCGGAGAGGGTTGCCGAAGCCTGGTGCACCTCCAAGGCTATATCAAGGGCCAACTGGTGGCCGCTTTCCTCGAGTTCCTTTAGCCTGGATGCCGCCTCCCTTATCTTCGAGAGGGTGAGGCCCCCTTGGAATAGGGGCCATGTGGCATGGAATGAAGCGAGCCAGCTCTCCCCTCCTCCCCTCATCTCCTCCGAATCCCAAGCCCACCAGACCCTGGCCCCTATCTTGGGAAGAAGGTCGGCCTTGGCCATCCTCACCCTCTCCCTGGCTGCCATTATCAGGGACCTGATGGCCTGGAGTTCCGGCCTTTCCCTCAATGCCGTCTTCACCAGTTCCGCAGGGTTCGTCTCCACTGTTTCCTTGGCCGGCTCTCCGATGACATCCATGGGAGAAGGGACCTCTTCATCCCCTATGGGCCTGGCAATCAGCCTCTCCAGAGCTGCCTTGAGCCTCTGGGCAGAGGCCCTTGCCGACACCATGTTGGCCTCGGCCTCGGCTGTCCTCGTCTTGAGCCTGAGGAGCTCGCTTGCCAGGGCAACCTGTGCTCTGACCCTGGCCTCTCCGAGGGCCTCGTCTGTCCTAGCGGACAAAACGGCCTTCTCGGCCACATCCAGAAATGCCAATGCTTGAAGCCACCGGAAGTAGCTTTCTATGACTGACGCGACGAGCTTGTTCTTGGCGGCCAGGAGATCGAACCCCACAGCATCCCTTTGCCCTACTGCTGCGTTTCTTCCGTAAATTCTGCTTCCGCCCTCGAAAATGGACCATTCCCCCTGGATCCTCGAAGTCACGTTCTGGTGGACCCCTGGGTCGTTGAAGTCCATGGCAAAACTCAATCTCCTCTGGTGGAGAGTCTGCATGAAGGCGAAGACGGGATTGTCCGTCAGGGAGAACTCCTGGGAAAAGACTATCCTCGGATAGAATGCGGCCTCTGCCTGCCTCACCTGCTCTTCCGCAGCTTGGAGCCTCTGTTCTATTTGGCGGAGGCCGGGACTTGCGGCTAGGGCCTCCTCTATGGCCCTATCGAGGGTGAGGGGGCCTTGGGAGGAAGGGGATGGATTCCGTTCCAAGACCTTGGAGACATTGATGGGGGAAGGGAGGGGGGCGCATCTCTCCACCGGCCCAAAAGAGGCTCTACACCCCAGAGATGCTGCGCACAGAACCGCAGCAACGAGGAATTTCCCCTTGGCCTCCACTCTAGCCCTCCTTGAGCCCCAGCATCCTGAGGAAGCTCATCATGGGACACCATTTTGTGAAGGCTGATTGAAGCAAGTTGGCTCCCACGAAGGCCGTCAGAAGAAGCCACCACTTGCTCCAGAGAAGTGCTAGAATCAGAGAAATGAGAATCAAACTCCCTGCTATCATCCTCAAGGCCTCGTTGATGGTCATCCCTTGTCCCTCCTTTCAGGGTCGTTCTCACCTGCCTCTTGGTCTTTCGCCCAGTGTGACCACGATCTCTTCGGTTCTCTTGCCCCTCAGGATCTTGAGACGGACCTGTTCCCCTGGCCTCCTCTTCCTGATCTCCCTGATGACATCCTCCGAGGACTTCACTGGCTCCCCTTCCACTGCCAGTATCACGTCTCCTCCCACGGGGAGCAAGGCGTTCCCTATCTGGACCATTTTGGTCCCTCCCCTCACCCCAGCCCTGTCCGCTGGACCATCCCTGATCACCTCCACCACCAGGACTCCTTGGCTGGTTGGAAGATCCATGGCCTTGGCGAGCCCTGAGGTCAAAGGAAACAGACTCACACCCAGCCAGGGATGGGCCACATAGCCCTTTTCTATGAGCTCGGGGATTATCCTCTTGGCTGTGTCCACTGGAATTGCAAACCCTATCCCTATGTTTCCGCCAGAAGGGGAGAAGATGGCAGTATTGATGCCGATGATCCTTCCTTCGGAATCCAAAAGGGGTCCCCCCGAGTTCCCAGGGTTTATGGCAGCATCTGTCTGGATTAGGTCCTCCATGAGGGAGCCGGTCTCCGATCGGATGGAGCGGCCCAAGGAGGAAATTATGCCCACAGTCAAGGTCTCTCCCAGGCCAAAGGGGTTCCCTATGGCCATGACCTTCTGGCCCACCTGGAGATCCTTCGAGGATCCAAGGGGAAGAGGGGTCAAGCGGCCTGAGGGAGCCTCGATTTTTATGACAGCGAGATCGTTCTCCGGGTCTCCCCCGACCAGTTTCCCGGGCCACTTGCTGCCATCAGAGAGGGTCACCTCTATTCTCCTCGCCTCCTTTATCACGTGATTGTTCGTGAGGATGTAACCCCTGGAGTCTATTATGGCCCCCGAGCCAGCACCTTCTCTTGGGACAATTCCGAAGAAAAAGTCCCTCTCCAGGACCGTGCTAGTTATGTTGACGACTCCCGGAGCTGCCCTCTTGTACACCGAGATGGTGTTCTTCTCGTCCTCTGTGAGGCCCCACAGACCACTGGGAGCAACGCATATGTAAAGCACCAAGGCGGCCCCCCAGAATACCCCCTTCCCTCTTTCTCTCCAACCTCCAATTTCCCTCACCATCTCGCCCTCCAAGTGGCTCTTCTAGCCAGGATCCAGAGAATCGCTACAGCTCCTATGAGTATGAGTGTCCATGGCCAGGATGGAGAACCCTTTCTCATGAGGGATGGAAGGTGCTGCTCCAGAGCAGCAACGGGTATTGCAAAACCCACTCCGGAGCTCCCTCCAGATGGGCTCATTATTGCTGTGTTTATGCCTATGAGCCGACCCTCTCCGTCCAGAAGGGGCCCTCCCGAATTGCCAGGATTTATCGCTGCATCCGTCTGGATCAGGCCTTCCAACTTGGCCCCTTGGGGGGTCACCAGGCTCCTGTCCAGGGAAGATATGACCCCTTTTGTCAAGGTGTATTGAAACCCGAATGGATTTCCAATGGCGTACACCGTCTGACCCACTTGAAGGGATCTGGAATCCCCCATATCCACTGGCTTGAGTTTCTCCGGGGGAGCCTCTATCCGGATGATGGCCAGATCCCTCTCGGGCATGCTCCCAACCAAGTGGGCATTCCACGAACTTCCATCGAAAAGTGTGACCTCTATCTCCTTTGCTCCTTCGACCACATGGGCATTGGTCACGATGTGTCCCTTCTGGTCCAAGACCACACCGGATCCCATCCCTCGAGCTGGAATTGGCTGGAAAAAGAACCCATAGCGCACAACCGTGGACCTTATGTGCACGACCGCAACTGATGCCTTCCTGTACACCTCTATGTTCACCCTCTCTTCCTCTGTGAAGGCCGAGCCCGAAACTGGAACACCTCCCTGCCCCAAAGCTAGAAGGGAGAGAATCACCCAGAAGGAAAAAGGACAACGAGCCTTTCGTCCTCTCATGCTCCGCTATTCTAGAGCCCAATCCCTGCTTTTCTCAATCCCTTTTCCATTTTCCTAGCTTGACACCGAGAAAGAGGGTTTTTCAAGCCCCTAAGGCCCATTTCTCCATCTTTGTTCTTGTCTGAGGAGTCCTTTCCTGGGAAAATGGCTTTGGACTTCCAGTGGAGGGAGGATGCCATGGGATTGACTCTGACACAAAAGCTGATAGAGAGCCACCTAGTCCAGGGAGATATGAAGCAGGGACAAGAGATCGGCATTCGGATAGACCAAACCCTCACCCAGGATGCCACCGGCACCATGGCCTATTTGGCCTTCGAGACAATGGGCATACCTAGGGTGAGGACAGAGCTTTCCGTGAGTTACATAGATCACAATATCCTCCAGACGGACTTCAGGAATGCGGACGATCACAGATTTCTCGAGACCGCTGCCAGGAAATTTGGGGTAATCCTTTCCCCCGCAGGAAACGGCATATCCCACCACGTCCACAGGGAGAGGTTCGGTGTTCCTGGCAAATCCCTTCTGGGATCCGACAGCCACACCACGACAGGAGGCTGCCTGGGAATGCTGGCCATAGGGGCTGGCGGCCTGGATGTGGCCTTGGCCATGGCAGGGAGACCCTTCCATTTCGTGATGCCCAAGATCTGGGGGATTTACCTGACGGGCAAGCTGCAGCCGTGGGTTTCGGGAAAGGACGTGATCCTGGAACTCCTTCGGAGATACAAGGTTAAGGGAGGCCTCGGAAAGATATTGGAGTTCTTCGGTCCAGGGGTGGATAACCTCGACATGGCAGCGAGGGGCACCATATGTAACATGGGAGTTGACATTGGAGCAACTGCAGCTGTCTTTCCATCGGACGAGGTCACCAGGGCCTATCTGGCTCTTCAAGGTCGAGAGAAGGACTGGGTACCTCTGGCTCCGGACCCCGATGCCACATACGATGAGGTCACGGAGATAGACCTGGGAGAGATAGAGCCCCTGGTGGCTTGTCCCCATTCCATGGACAATGTGTTCCCCGCATCCCAGCTATCCCACGTGGAGATCTCGCAGGTAATAGTTGGTTCGTCCACCAATGGGTCCTATCGGGACATAATGATGGCTGCCATGATCCTCAAAGGAAGGAACGTCCACCCACATTTGAGCTTTGACGTGAACCCAGGAAGCAGACAGGTCCTCGAGAACGTCACCCTCATGGGAGGGTTGCTCCATCTCGTGCACGCGGGTGCGAGGGTACACCAACCTGGGTGTCTCGGGTGCATAGGCATGGGCCAGGTCCCACCCACAGGAAGCAACTCCCTTCGAACCATGCCCAGGAACTTTCCGGGCAGGAGTGGTCTCAAGGACGATAGGGTGTATCTCTGTTCCCCGGAGACGGCCGCTGTATCCGGCCTGTTCGGCCGCATAGTGGACCCGAGGGAGATGGGCGAATGCCCCGAAGTACCTTACCCCGAGAGGTTCTCATGGAGCCCCCAATGGTTCGTTTATCCAGCGCCTTCTCCGGAGGAAGTGGAGATAATTAGGGGGCCCAACATCCAGCCATTTCCGACCTTTCCTCCCCTGGAAGAGGATATAGAGGGAGAGGTGCTCCTGGTGTTAGGGGACAATATCTCCACGGACCATATACTTCCAGGCGGCAATCGGGTCCTTCCCCTGAGGAGCAACATTCCGGCAATAAGCAAGTTCGTCTTCGATATGGTAGACGAGACTTTCCCCCAGAGGGCTCAGGAGGCAAGGTGCGGAATCATAGTGGCCGGGGAGAATTACGGCCAAGGTTCATCGAGGGAACATGCGGCACTGGCTCCTCGCTACTTGGGGGTGAGAGCAAAGATAGCGAAAAGCTTCGCTAGGATCCACAAGGCCAACCTCATAAACTATGGCATCGTGCCGCTGGAATTCGCGAACCCAGAGGAGCACGCTCTTTTCCGTAGGGGGCAGAGAATAAGGATCCCCGGCATTAGAAGTGCCGTCCTCAGTGGGGCCGAGCGGGTAAAGGCCTTTTTGGGGGACAGGGAGATCATCCTCAAGCTTCAGCTCACCCCTAGGGAAAGGGAGATCGTGGGGGCCGGGGGGGCCTTTAACTGGGCCAGAGGAGGGTAGACGTTTTTGGGTCAAGTACCCGGCGGCTAGGCGCCCGCGGGGGAGCACACTGAGGTAACTCGGTCCGGTGTGTCAGATGGTTTCCCAACACCCCCAGAGATTTCCTACCGAAACTTGACATGGCCATGATCCCATGCTAGGTTTGTCGCGTCTGCTATCCCAAGCAACTCGGGTCAAAGTGCCGAAGGGCTAATAACCAAAAAAGGGGAGGTGTCCTATGAGGAAAGGGATTGGTCTTGTGGCTTCATTGACATTGGTCTTGGGAGTCGTGGCTGGGGCTCAGGCTGCGGATGTGAAGCTCATCCTGGCCACAGGTGGCACGGCCGGGACTTACTACCCCTTCGGGGGAGCCATGGCCAAGATCTGGAACTCCAAGATACCCGGGATGAATGTTACGGCCCAGACAACGGGTGCATCTGCAGAGAACATCCGGCTCATAAACAGAAAAGAGGCGGAGCTGGCTTTGGTCCAAAGTGATATCCTGGACTTCGCGTACCAGGGCAAGGAGACTTTCAAGGAGAAGATCACATCGGTGAGCGCCATAGCGGTCCTTTATCCGGAAATAATCCAGATCGTGGTCAGGGCGGAGAGCCCAATCAAGTCTTTTGCCGATCTCAAGGGTATGAAAGTGGGTGTTGGAGCGCCGGGGAGTGGGACCGAGGCCAATTTTCGCCAGCTCTTGGATGTCTACGGGATGAAAAAGGAAGACGTCAAGGGGCAGTTCCTCTCCTTCGCTGAGAGCGCAGACCAGTTCAAGGACAAGCACATAGACGCCTTCATAGTGACCGCGGGAATTCCCAATTCTGCCATCATGGACATAAGCACACAGCACTCCATCCGGCTCCTGAACCTCCCTCCAGACATCATCTCAAAGCTCACCCAGAAGTATCCTTTTCTTTCCCCGGCCAAGGTGCCGGCCAACACTTACAAGGGCCAAACAGAGGATGTGAACACAGTGGCGGTCAATGCAGTGCTCGTGGCCAGCAACGAGCTCAAGGAGGATGTGGTCTATAGTCTCACCAAGGCTCTCTTCGAGAACCAAGCAGAGCTGGCATCGGCCCATGCCAAGGGGAAAGAGCTGAGCCTCGAGACAGCTGTCAAGGGGGTCTCCATCCCATTCCACCCGGGGGCTGTCAAGTACTACAAGGAGAAGGGTTTGATGAAGTGAGGAGGCTGCCTCCGCCAGGGCCCATTTTAGCACTTTTGGGCCCTGGCACCTTCTCGAGCGGGGGCCATGTACGGGTAGCTGCATGCGCTCTTCTCTTATTGGTCTTTTCGGGGGCGGCCCTCTTGGCCCCCATGTTCAGGACTCTGGATGTAGGCGACCCTGAAGGTGGCAGGCCATTTTTTCGAGCCCCGATGTGGGGAGAGGAGGAGTTTGAGATCTGTTTCATCCATTCGGTGAACCAAAGGCCCGTATGTGACAGGCTCCGAGTAGAGGGAGATCACCTTCTGATCCTCGGTTCCCGCTTCGACTCCTTCGGGGCTGGAATGCCCGATGGCTCGACCGGCGAAGGGGTGCTCCGGCGACTCTCCAATGGCTGGCTAGAATGGAAGGTCCACAGGCCTGTGTCCCAAGTGATCCTCAGGGTTGGTCGCACGGCCCAACACAGGCTTGTAGTCAAGGGCAAAGAGATACCTCTGAGCCAACTGGCAAGGCCTGGCCAGGCCTTGAGTTTGAGACCAGGCCGAGCCTGCCTGTGGGAGATCATATGGCAGTTGGGGGCAGGGAGTGAGAGGGGAAAAGGAGAGGGCGACCAAGGAACGGAGCAGTGATCTTCCTTCTCAACAGGAAGCCGAGACCATTTCTCAGGAGGAGCTGGAAAAGATCCTCCAGAGGGTGGATCGGGAGGCCTCCACCCGCAAGCTGTGGGGGATCCAACGTTGGATAGTTTACGTCATAGGGGTGGGCTGGTCTGTCTTTCAGGTATACACAGGGGCCTTCGGTTTACTGCCTGCCCAACTCCAGCGTTCCATCCACTTGGCCTTTGCCTTTGCTCTGGCCTACCTCCTCTATCCGCCGAGGCGATCCAAGGGGTCCGGTAAACTCTTGTGGCATGACTGGGTAATAGCAGCCTTCGCGGTTTACGTCGGCCTTTACATGGCGATCAACTACACCCGCATCATGGAGGCGGGGGGAGATTATACAGCCACGGACTACATCTTTGCTGGGCTGGGGATACTGTTCACCTTGGAGGCAGCCAGGAGAGTGGTGGGGCTTCCCATCACCATCATAGCCTCGTGTTTCCTGATCTACGCGTATTTTGGGCCCTATTTCCCGGGCTTTCTGGCCCATAGGGGCTACTCCCTCCAGCGAATAGCCTCTCACATGTACCTCACTACTGAGGGGATCCTGGGAATTCCTCTGGGGGTGGCGGCTACCTTCATCTACGTATTCGTGCTCTTCGGCTCTTTTAGGGAAAAGACAGGACTGGGACAGCTATTCATAGACATTTCCAACGCGGTTGCCGGGTGGGCCTCTGGGGGACCGGCGAAGATGGCAGTTGTGACAAGCGCCCTGGAAGGAACCGTCTCCGGAAGCTCCGTTGCCAATACGGTTGAATCGGGAAGCCTCACTATCCCAATGATGAAAAAACTGGGCTACAGGCCCGAGTTCGCTGCAGCAGTGGAAGCCTCCTCTTCGACTGGCGGCCAGATAATGCCCCCTATCATGGGTGCGGCAGCCTTCATAATGGCGGAGTTTCTCAATATGCCTTATCTGGACATAGCCAAGGCTGCGGCGATCCCGGCCTGTCTGTACTTCTTCGGGGTCTTCATGGAGGTGCATTTCGAGGCCAAGAGATGCAATCTCAAGGGCCTGAGCCGGGATGAACTTCCCAAGTTCGGACAGGTGATGAGGGAAAGGGGACACCTGTTTTTCCCCCTCGTAGCCATCATCACCTTTCTCTCAGCGGGCTTCACGCCCCTTTACGCCGCACTGATGGGGCTTGCGGTCTGCGTCCTGGCGGGAGCCTTGAGAAAATCCACTCGCATGAGCCTGAGGGAGATAGCGGACGCCTTCGAGCTTGGGGCCAGAAACGCAGTGGGGGTCGCCCTGGCCTGCGCCTCGGCGGGGATCATCATAGGGGTTGTGACCCTCACAGGTTTGGGGCTAAAGCTGGCAAATGGGCTAGTGGAGTTGGCAGGAGGGAATCTCCTTTTCACCCTGTTTTTCACCATGATCACTTCCCTCATCCTGGGCATGGGCGCCCCCACTACGGCCAATTACATCATCACCTCGACTATCGCAGCTCCTGCCCTGATACTGCTGGGTGTGCACCCCCTGGCAGCTCACATGTTCGTTTTCTATTTCGGGATCGTTGCCGATATCACCCCGCCCGTGGCCCTCGCGGCTTACGCCGGAGCTGGAATCGCCAAATCGGACCCGCTCAAGACCGGCATCACAGCTACCAAGCTAGCCATAGGGGCATTCGTGGTACCTTACATCTTCGTCTACAACCCTTCCATGCTGATGGTGGGCATAACAGCACTGGGCCTCATCCAGACCCTTATCACATCATGTTGCGGGATGACAGCCATAGGGGCTTCCATGATCGGTTTCTTCTTTGCGCCCATGAGCTGGTGGGAAAGGGTCCTGTTCTTCGGAGGAGGTCTCATGCTCATAGACCCCGGAACCGTTACAGATGCTGCGGGGTTGGGCCTCCTCGGCCTGGGGGTCCTGTATCAGTGGTCCAAAAAGAGGCGGGCAGCTCAGCCCATCCCCTGAGCCACCTTTTCTCCTGAAGTTCCCTGGTTCTGACCTCCGGCCCTGCCCCCTCAACCCCTTTTCTCGAGGGGTCTCCACTCGCATTTGTCGGGGCCGCAGTACGACCCTATGTAATCAGCCTGTGGCCTGTAGAGCTGGGGCTTGCCGTGGGCTTCCCCCAACCTCTCCTCTATGATGTGGGCTGTCCAGCCCGCTGTCCTGGCCATGGCGAATATGGGAGTGAAGAGGTCCTTGGGAATGCCCATGGCATGGTATGTGGGGGCGCTGTAAAAGTCCACATTTGTTGGAATGGTCTTCCCCTTGATCCTCTGGAAGACCTCTTTTGCCACTTTTTCTATCTCCGTTGCCAGCTCGTACCAATGAGAATGGCCGGTCCTCTCACATATGGCCTTGGCCATGGGCTTGAGGACCTTCACCCTGGGATCGTCCACCTCGTACACCGCGTGACCCAATCCCATAATCTTCTTGCCCTCCTCGAGCCTTCTCGTCACCCATTCCCTCACCCTATCCTTGGAGCCCACTTCCTCCAGCATCATCATCACCCTGGTGTTGGCCCCTCCGTGAAGTTCCCCAGCAAGGGCGGCAACTGCCGCTGCCACGGCCCCATAGGTATGGGACCTGGTCGAGGCAACTGCCCTAGCAGTGAAAGTCGAGGCATTGAACGAGTGCTCGGCATGCAGGATCATGCAGACATCCAGATCCCTCTCCGTCTCCCTGTCCCACTTTTCTCCCTTGAGCATCCTCAGAAAGTCCGCTGCGTGGGATAGGGAAGGATCGGGAGGGATCACAGGGAGACCTCTTCTCATCCTATCCCACGCCGCTATTATCGTCGGGAACGCTCCTATTATCCTGAGGGCCCTGTCTACCTCAGCTGGTCTGCTTTCATCTCGGATGTCGGGATCGTAGTCCGAAAGGAAGGCAGTTGCCCCTTGGAGAACATCCATGGGAGAGGCCGATGTGGGTCTCATGCGCATGGCATCCAGGACGGCCTTGGGAACCTGTCTGAAAAAAGAGAGCCTCCTCTTGAACTCCTCGAGCTCCTCTTTCAAGGGCAAGCGCATCTCCAGCAGAAGAAACGCCGTCTCCTCGTAAGTTGAGTGGGAGGCCAGATCCAGGACATCATATCCCCTATAGATGAGGACGCCATTTTTCGCATCTATCCCGCAGATGAGGGTGTCTGCGACTGGGACATCCCTCAACCCGATATTCTTGATATTGGTCAAGCGCTCCATGGGACACCTCCTAGATAGTCGATTTGCAATTTTCAGTCTAACGGAGCACTTCCTTCAGAAAAGATCCCGTTATGGACCGGGGATTCAGGGCCACTTCTTCCGGGGTCCCCTGAGCCACTATCCAACCCCCCTTCTCTCCTGCCCCAGGCCCTAAATCCAGTATGTAATCAGCACACTTTATGAAATCCAAGTTGTGCTCTATGGCCACGACCGTGTTTCCCGAATCCACCAACTCCTGCAGCAATGCCAAAAGGATCTTCACATCCTCGAGATGGAGCCCTGTTGTGGGCTCATCCAACACATAGAGGGTGTCTCCCCTTTGGGACTTACAGAGCTCCCGGCCAAGCCTGAGTCTCTGCGCCTCTCCCCTGGATAGGCTCGGAGCCGGCTGTCCCAGCCTGAGATACCCGAGCCCTATCTCCTGCAATGTCCTGAGCATGGAGGCTAGCCTGGGAAAATTGATGAAGAGACCCAGCGCCTCTTTGACAGTTAGGTCCAGGACTTCCGCGATATTGAGCCCCTTGTACCTGACCTCAAGGGTAGCCTCATTGTACCTTTTTCCACCGCAGGCCTCACAGGTCACGTACATGTCAGGGAGAAAGGCCATCTCAATGGCTCTCACTCCCTCGCCAGAGCACTCCTCGCAGCGACCACCTTTCACATTGAAGCTGAACCTGTCGGGCCCGTATCCCCTGACCCTCGCCTCGGGAAGCTGGGAGAAAATCTCCCTTATGTGGCGAAAAAGCCCCATGAAGGTGGCTGGGTTGGATCGGGGAGTGCGACCTATGGGGGATTGGTCCACCCTCACAACGGCCTTGACCCATTGGAGGCCCTTTATCGTCCCGACATCCTGGATTTGAACGGAGCCTTCCTTGAGAAGAATGGCCTTTTTCGAAGCACGATACAGCACATCCATGACAAGAGTGGACTTCCCGGAGCCTGACACACCCGTCACACAGACAAAGCAGCCAAGAGGAATTCTGACATCTATTCCCTTGAGGTTGTGTTTCCTCACCCCAAAGAGCTCTATGGCTTTCCCTCGAGTGGATCTCCTCCTCTCTGGAAGCGCTATCTTCCTCCTCCCTCCGAGGTAATCGGCTGTTATGGAAACCTCGCAGCCAGCAAGTTCCTGGGGTGGGCCCGAATAAAGCACGTTTCCCCCGAGATCTCCAGCCCCTGGCCCCATATCCACGACCCAGTCGGATGCGAGGATCGTCTGGAGATCGTGCTCCACCACAACAAGGGTGTTACCAGCATCTCTGAGCCCCCTCAGTATCTCCATCAACCTCTCCTGATCCGCAGGGTGGAGGCCCACACTGGGCTCATCCATGACATAGAGGATCCCAACCAGGGAGGAATTCATCTGGGTCGAGAGTCTGATCCTCTGGATCTCGCCACTGGAGAGGGTCTCAACCGACCTTCCCAGAGTGAGATAACCGAGCCCCAGAGAGACCATGGCGGAGATCCTGCCTCTGAGCTCAGCGATGATGGGCTTGGCAATTCCCTCGTCTTCCTTGGAAATGGGCAGACCTTGAATCACATCCCCGAGATCTTCCAGAGGAAAGTTGCACAGGTCCCAAAGGTTAAAGCCACCTATCTTGTAGGCCCTCGCCTCCTCCCTCAGACGACTTCCTCCACAGGCTGAACACTGGGGCATCTCACCAATCTCTTCAAGCTCCGCCTCCTTGATCCCGTTCCCCTGAAGTGGTTCCACGCCCAGTCCCCTGCATGCAGGACAGGACCCATGGGGATCATTGAAGGAGAAGAGACGAAGGCTCGCCTCTGGAAGCTCCACCTCGCATTCGAGACACATGGGCCTCTGGACAAAGGACAGGGACTGCCCCCCTTGGATCTCCACCACCACGGCTCCTTTGCCCAGCTTGGCTGCTACCTCCAAGGAGTCCACCACTCTGGATGTGGATCCCTCCTCGATATCCACCCTGTCCACGAGCACGTAAATCTCCCTCAGAGACTCCAAGGAGCCCGAGGACGCCATGTCCTCGAGCTCCAAAAGCTCGCCTCCGACCTTGGCCCTGAGGTAGCCAGCTCTCAAAAGTTCCTTTATCACGACGGCCTTCTCCTTGGCCTTTGCGAGGAAAAATGGAGCGTAAATGTGGGCCCTTGTTCCTCGAAAATCGTAGAGCCTGTCTCTCATCTTTTGGATGCTCGTGGGCCCGATGAACATCCCGCACCTGGGACAGTGAGGCTTAGCCACTTTTGCGAAGAGCAATCTCAGGAGCTCGTAAGCCTCGCTCAGGGTCCCAACCGTTGCCCTGGGATTCCTGTAGGGGAGGCCTTGGTCTATGGCGATAGCCGGAGAGAGGCCCTCTATGAGGTCCACCTCGGATGACTCCATACCCCTCAGGAGTTGACGCGCGTGGATGGAGAGGGTCTCGAAATATCTCCTCCTCGCCTCGGCGAACAAGGTGTCTATGGCGAGGGAGGACTTTCCAGAGCCGCTCACGCCAGTTATGACCGTTATCTTGTTGCGGGGGATTTGGACCTCTATGTTCTTGAGGTTGTGCTTTCTAGCACCTACTATGCGGATCCATGGCCCATTCATGATCGGCTACGAGATTCTCAAGCCCCTCCCGCATACGGGCAAAGTCACCTCTGGGCCAACTTGCAAGCCAACTTTATGGCCTGGACAAGGCTTTCCTCGGACGCTATGCCCTTTCCCGCTATGTCGTACGCTGTACCATGGTCCACACTAGTCCTGATTATGGGAAGGCCGAGGGTCAAGTTCACCGCCTTTTCCATCTCCAATAGCTTTATGGGGATCAATCCCTGGTCGTGATACATGGCTAAGACAGCCTGGTATCGACCCTGGGCAGCCATCCTGAACACCGCATCCGGGACCATTGGTCCTTCCGCATCTATTCCCTCTTTTCTGAGCCGCTCAATAGCGGGCTCTATGATCCTCTGCTCCTCGTCTCCGAAAAGGCCACCATCGCCAGCATGGGGATTCAATCCGCAAACGGCCAGTTTGGGTCTTTCCACCCGGAACCAGCTCCTTAGGGCATCATGGGTCAAAAGCCCCTTCTCCCATATCCCGTCCTCGCTCAGGCTCTCTATGGCCTCCTTGAGAGAGCAGTGAATCGTCACAGGGACAACCCTGAGCTTCTCTCCGGCCAGCATCATGGCAAAGCGCTTGGCCCCAGTGAGGTGGGCAAGCATCTCAGTGTGCCCAGGAAAGGAAACCCCCGCGAGTCTGAGGCCCACCTTGTTTATGGGTGCCGTGACCATGGCCCTAACCTTCCCCTCGAGGGCGAGGTCCACGGCCACTTTTATGAACTCCACTTGAGCCCTTCCCCCTCTTGGATCCACTTGGCCCCAGCTCGAATCCCGGAGATCCTCAGCTGTCGCCTGGAGTATGGGAACCTCGCCCACCTCGCTCATCTCCAAAAGGGATCTCAGAGGTCTGGTCCTCTGGCCCGTGCCGAGGAGCTCTATTGCCCTTTCCATTGTTGGTAGATCCCCTACGACAATTGGCCTGCAGATCTCCCATATCTCCTGCCGAAGGAGGGCCTTGGCTATTATCTCAGGCCCTATTCCAGAAGGATCCCCCATGGTTATGGCTATGAGTGGGCGACTTTCCATTGAGACTTCCTCTACCTTTTGGGGGGGAAGGTCGGTCTTCACATCTTGATCTCTATGAAGGCGTTCTTCTTGAGATTGTCGAGGAATTTCTGAAGTTCTTCCTGAAATTGTCTCTCCTCGAGCTGAGCCCTTATCTGGGCCTTGAGAGAATCGGGGATCGTGACAGTGGATTCCTCCTTGCTCATCACCCTCAGAAGGTGGAACCCCAGCTTTGTCTCTATGACCTGACTCACCTCTCCTGGCTTGAGGCTGAAGGCCACCCGATCCAGCTCGGGAAGGAGCTCCCCGGGTCTGAACAGGCCACAATCTCCTCCGCCCTCGGGATTTGGGCCCTGGGTATACTTTCTCGCGAGTTTTCCGAAATCCTCGCCTTTCAGGATCCGGCTCCTTATCTCTTCCATGAGCTTCTTCTTTTCAGCCTTCTCCTTCTCCGAATCCCCTTTGACCAGGAGGATTATCTGCTGGAGCCTTATGGCATCACCTGGAGGGGCTTGACCGGAAGAGGAAATCCCATAGGTTCTCTGGTAAAATTCCTGACATTCCTTGTCCGTCACATGTATGTGCGAGCGGATGAGTATCTCGAGCATCCGAGCCACCATCAGCTCCTTTTTCAGCTTCTCCTTCAACTTTTCGGGTGTGACCTTTTGCCTTGCTAGTTCCACATAGAATTGTTCCTTGGTCACCCCTCTTGTCCGTAAGAGATTCTCGAAGGTGGACTCAACTTCCTCCTCGCTAACCTGAACTTTGAGCCTCTCCGCCTCTTGCTCCAGGAGGACCTTGTCTATCAGCCTTTCCAGGACCTTCTTTCTGGCTTCTCGGATCTCCGCCTCGGCCCTCTCTGGGGGAAACTGAGCCCTTATCTGATCGAAGACCTCCCTTCCTGCGAGCTCGAGATCCGAGAAGAATATGACCTCGTTATTCACCCTCGCCACTACCCCTTCGGCTATTTCCCCATGGGATTTGGGGGCGGGAGGAGCACTCTCGACCTTCATCATCTGGGCCTTGTGCTCGGCCTCCCATTTGGCCAATTTCTCTTGGGTCTCCTTGGCCTGTTTTGCCTTGGAGCCGCACCCGGAAATGAAAAACGCCAAAGATAGCGCCAATAGAACCCTAAGGGTCAGACCCATGATCCTCCCCTGATTCCCCAAACTGGTGAGTTCCTTCGACTTCAAGCCACCATAGTATCATCCAGAAATAGCTCCTTCAATGCCTGGCGGATGGCCACGAGGGTCGGGGCTTCTCTTTGGGCTATGGTGGCAGGGATCTCCAGGGTGTCATCCTTGAGAAGCCTCATCCCCGAGGAAGCCCACTTTTGGACCAATTGGACTATTCTCTGGGGGGAAACCCTCGTCGTGGGATGGAATACCAGCCTCAATGCCCCGTTTTCCATGGTGAGCCTCGTCACTCTGATGGCTTTGAGGAGCGACCTCAGCTCCAAGAGTTGGAGAAGGTGTTGAGCTTCCTCCGGCAAGGGGCCATAGCGATCCTCCAGTTCCTCCCTCATGGACCAAAGCTCCTCCTCTCCGTCGCATCTGGCCAGCCTCCTGTAGAGGGCCAACCTCTGGTGTGGGTCGGGGACATATTCTTCAGGGATCCTGGCATGGACGGGGAGTTGGATTTCGGGTTCTATCTCTTCCGGTATCTCCTCCCCTTTCAAGGAAGCGACTGCCCTCTGGATGAGCTGGGTGTAGAGCTCGAACCCCACTGCCTCTATGTGGCCCGACTGGGAGGGGCCCAGGAGGGTCCCTGCACCCCTTATCTCCAGATCCCTGGTCGCTATCCTGAAGCCCGCGCCGAGCTCGCTGAACTCCTGGAGGCTCTGGAGCCTCCGCATGGCTTCGGGGCTGAGGGGCGCTCCCTTATCCGGAATCAACAGATAGGCATATGCCTGGTGGCCACTCCTTCCCACCCTTCCCCTGATCTGGTGCATCTCAGCCAGACCCAATTTGTGGGCATCGTTGACCAATATCGTGTTGGCGGTCGGAATGTCCAGACCCGCTTCTATTATGGTCGTGCAGACGAGCATCTCCACTTCGCCTGCATGGAATCTTTCCATGACTCGGGCGAGCTCCCTCTCGGGCATCTGCCCGTGGGCTATTTCCATGCGAACCCCTGGCAGCCATTCCCTGAGAGTCCGGGCAATGGCCTCTATACCCTGGACTCTATTGTGAACGAAGAAGATCTGACCTCCCCTTGCCCTTTCCCTTTCCACGGCCTCCCTAACTATCCCCTCCTCGAAAGGCGCGACCACTGTCTTTATGGACAATCTGTCGGGAGGGGGGGTCTCGATGACGCTCAGATCCCTTATGCCCACGAGGGCCATGTGGAGGGTTCTGGGGATGGGGGTTGCGGTCAGGGTCAGGACATCCACCTCCTTCTTTATCTTCTTGAGTCTCTCCTTCTGCGCCACACCGAATCGATGCTCCTCATCCAAGATGAGGAGTCCCAAATCCTTGAACTCCACGTCCTTCTGAAGGAGCCTGTGGGTGCCTATGAGAATGTCCACCTCCCCGCGGGCGCATCTCCCTATTATGGAGCGCTGGTGCGCGTCAGTCTTGAAACGGCTCAGAACCTCTATGACCACGGGGTAACCCCTGAATCTTTCCAGGAAGCTTCTGTATTGCTGTTCGGCTAGAAGGGTCGTTGGCACAAGGTATGCCACCTGCTTTCCGTCCATCACGGCCCTGAAAGCGGCCCTCATGGCGACCTCTGTCTTTCCAAATCCCACATCCCCGCAGATGATCCTGTCCATGGGCCTGGGGCTTCCCATGTCCGCCATCACTTCCTCTATGGCCCTTCTCTGATCGGGGGTCTCTTCATATGGGAAACCCTTGACGAACTCCTCGTACAGGGAGTCGGGAGGAGAGAAGGCATGTCCCTGGATGACCTCCCTTGTGGCATAGAGCTCGAGAAGCTCTTTTGCCATTTTCTCAACTGCCCTCTGCACCCTCCTCTTTCGGCTCTCCCAGAAGGTTCCTCCTAGCCTGTCGAGCCTGGGAAGGGTCTCCTCCGTTCCCAGGTACTTGTGGACCTTCTGGAACCGTTCCACTGGCACATAGAGCCTGTCCCCTCCCATGTACTCCAGTTGGAGAAAGTCGCCCTTCACACCTCCTGCTTCCAGCGTCTTCAAGCCCCTGTAAATTCCGATCCCGTGATCCACGTGGACCACGAGATCCCCTTCTTGTAACTCCTCGAGATGGGAGAGGGCCGCTTGTCTCTTGGGTTTCCTCGTGGAGGAACGGAGAGTTTGGGGACCGAAGACCTCTTCCTCCGTAACTACGACGAGCCCCAGCACATGGGAGACGAATCCCTGGGATACCTCCCCTGTTCTGATCCAAATAGCAGGGTTCCCTTCAGCCCACCTGCCCTGAGGACACTCGAGCCTGCAATTGAGACCCTGACCTTTGAGGTGATCTCCCAGCTTCTTGGCCTGGACGGAGGTCCTGGCGAACCAATGGACATGAAGGCCTTCATCCCGCCATTCCCGAAGCTTGCGTGCCACTGCCCCCATGGGGTCCTTGCCCGATGCATATTCCCTGAGCTGCACCCTGAGTCCATCGTGAAGGGAGGCGCCAATGTCCACGGAGACATGTTCTCCCATGGACAACGGCCTCTCCATGGGTACCGCCTCAAGTCTCAAATTCGCGAATTCCCCCAGCGACTCTAGGGCCTCCTTTGGCTCCCAATAGAGTTCCTGTGGCTCGACCAAGGTGGCCAGGGGAAGCCCCTCCATCTCCGACCTCGCCTCCACTCTGGCCCAGAAAGCCCTGATTTCCTCGTCCAGCCTCATGGGTTCTTCCAGGAGGAGGACAGTTTCCTTGGAAAGGTAATCGAGGATGGTCTCAAGGGAGGGGTGGAAAAGGGGCGAGAGGAATTCTGCTCCCGGGAACAAGAGCCCTTCCCTCAGACCCTCGAGGATGCCAGTGAGCCCCAAAGGGACCCTGGCAGGGAGTCTCTCTTCCACTCTGCTGAGGGCTTTCTCCCTCGAGTTACTAGACCATGGAATTTCCTTTACGGGCAAGATCTCGACCCATTTGAGCTTGCCAGTGGACCTTTGGGTTTCAGGGGAGAAGCTCCTCAGGGACTCCAGCTCGCTAGCGGCGAACTCCATCCGGACTGGTTCCTCCAGTTCGGGAGGAAAGCAGTCCACTATGCCTCCACGGACGCTGTAGTCGCCCACCTCTTCCACGAGAGCCACCCTCTGATACCCCCAGCCATCGAGGGTGGATACTAGATCCTTGAGGTTCAGGTTCGCCCCTGGGGTCAGAAACAGGCTCTGCCTCTCGAGCCAGTACCTGGGCGGAACTTTGGTGATCAAGGCCTCAACTGGAACTACGAGGACTGAGGGGGGATCACCGAGGAGCATCCGCCGAAGGAGCTGGAGTCTCTTGCACTGTATCCTCAGAAAGGGTGATGCGTTCTCGAAAGGAAGCACCTCCCATGCCGGGAAGATCTCCACCTGCATATCCGGGGAGGAGAAGGAACCGAGATCCCTGAACCAGGCCTCTGCCCTCGATGAGTTGCTCACCAGGACCAAAACGGGCCTCTGGGACCTCTCGACAATGAGAGAGCACAAGAGAGCACCACTTGCCCCCCGAGATCCCCCTATGGTCACCGGGGAGTTCCTTTCCAACGCCTTGAGGATGTCCCAGAGGATCTTTTCCATCTCTCAGTGCGCCTTTTCCCAGAAAAGGTGTCCCTGACCCATGGGTTCTTTCCCGGATCTTTCCAGGAAGTGGCCTTCAGCCGAGGAAAATCGCCCCTTTGCCTTTCTCCTCTATGTCTCCCCGTTCCCCAAAAGATCCCCAGAGGAGCTCCGAGGACCTTTGGATCCCTCAAAGATTTTATCACGCCACGAAGGACCATTCCGAGGGGTGGAGCGGTGGTCGAGAAGCGAGCCTTCGAGCTTTTCGCAAAAGCATTGTTTCGAGCTGGGACCACTTCCTCCTGGATGGTAGGGAGTGAGTTGACAAGGAAGCCCGAAAGATCTTACTGTGTGGTGGCTCGTCGAAGTGAGAGACCGGGGAGGGAGAGAATGGGGTCGCTCCTTTATCTTTCTCGAGGGGACGTGGAGAAAGTGGCACTGCCCATGGAGGAGATCATAAGGGCCCTCGAGGCCGCGTTCCTCGACAAGGCGAGAGGTCTTGCAGAGGCCCCTCCTAAACCAGGTGTCCATCCCAGGCGGGAATGTTTCCTCCACGCGATGCCCGCAAGTCTGCCCCAGAGGGGAGCAGTTGGGATAAAGTGGGTTGCGGGTTATCCCACGAATCCCAAGCGAGGGCTCCCGTACATATCGGGTCTTGTCATTCTCAACGATCCAGAAACGGGGTTTCCCATCTCGGTCATGGACTGTACTTGGATAACTGCCAAGAGAACAGCTGCAGCTTCAGCCCTGGCCGCCAAGTTCCTGGCGAGAAGAGATGCCAGGGTGTTGGGCATATGCGGCTGCGGCGTTCAGGGAAAGACCCATCTCGAGGCTTTGAAGGTGGTCTTGCCCTCCCTGGAAGAAGTGCTTCTGTATGACGTCTCCCCTGAAGCCGCTCGCCTGTTTGTGGAGGAGATGGCACCCAGATACCCGGAGCTCAAGTTCCAGAAAGTCTCATCGGCTTATGAGGCAGTGTGTGAGAGCGACATCATCGTCACAGCTGCCCTCATTCTGCGGGAGGCTGAGCCCGTCATAAGGAAGGGATGGGTGAGGCCTGGGGCCTTTGCCTCGGCTGTGGACTTCGACTGTTACTGGACGAGAGAGGCCCTAGAGGAGATGGACCTCATCATCACAGATGATGAGGAGCAGCTCTCCTATTATAGGAGCTCTGGCTATTTCCCCAGGCTTCCGAGAGTGGATGGGGAGCTCGGAGAGATAATCTCGGGGGCGATCCCGGGAAGAGAGGACGAGAAACAGAGGACCATGGCCGTTTTCCTGGGGCTCGCCATAGAAGATATGGTGACGGCACTTGCCATTCTGGAAAGGGCGAGGAGGATGGGACTAGGCACTGAACTTCCCCTCTGAGGGGTTAGAGATTGACTTGAGGAGGTCCCCTGGTATACAAAGGGCAAGAAATGGGTTTGGAAGGGGCAGGGTTCCAAGGGCCATGAAAGATACCCCCCATTACCGAATTGTGGAGAAGATAGGTGAAGGAGGGATGGGGGTCGTATATAAGGCCTTGGATACCAGACTCAACAGAGAAGTTGCCATAAAGGTCCTGAGGATAGATCCCGCAAAAAAGCTCTCCGCAGCTAAGGTCAAGGAGATAAGGGCCAGATTTTACAAAGAGGCCCAGGCCGCAGCCAGGCTCAATCATCCGAACATAGTGAGCATATTCCAAGTATCCCACAGCGGTGGCCAGCCTTACATAGTAATGGAATACCTCAAGGGGAAGAGCCTCCTCGAGAAGATGGAGGAGACTCGATCCCAAGAAGAGGTTGTGAAGCTTGCCATGCAGATCTGCGATGCCCTGGAATATGCCCATTCCCAGGGAGTGATTCATAGGGACATAAAACCCGACAACATCGTCATCACCGAGGATGGAAGGGTAAAGATAACGGACTTCGGGATAGCCAGGATAGAGGACGCGGAGATAGCCCTGACAAGGGCGGGTGTGCTCTTGGGCTCACCAGCTTATTGCGCGCCCGAGCAGCTCAGGGATTTCAGTAACGTGGATGGTAGGGCCGATCTATTCTCCTTGGGCGTGATCCTCTACCAATGGCTCACGGGAAGGCTTCCCTTCGAGGGAAATGCAGCCCCAGAGGTCATAACGAAGATCTTGACCCAGGAACCCCTTCCTCCTAGATCCCTCAATCCCGAGATCTCCCCCTCCCTCGAGGCCCTAATCTTGAGGGCCCTGGCCAAGGAACCGGAGGAGAGGATCGCCTCGGCCAGGGAATTCAAGGCCGAGCTGGAGAGGGTGCTGGCCCTCATGAAGGATAGCTCGGCCACGGGACTCGCCACAACTGCCGACCTGGAGCTTCCAAGGCCCCAAAGGAGCTTTGGCAAATGGCTGCCAGGACTCGCTGCAGCCGGGGTAGTGGTGGCACTTCTCTCCTATGGGGCGATAACCTTGAAGGGCGAACTCGGTCTCCTCAACCAGGCAGTTCTCCTCAAAGGATCCAACATGGCCAGGATGCTGGAGGTTGTGGGCATAGAGGACTCGTCCCCTGAAAAGCTGAGCATCCTCCAGGGATACTTGGCTGCAATGGGCAACGAGCCGGATATCGTCTTCCTGGAGGTCACCCATGGCGACAGGACCGTTGGGAAGTTCTCGGATCAGAGGAGGATGCTCCAGGAGGGAGACATCTTGGTCAAGGGGTTCCCTTTGAGGATGAAAGACGGTGGAGAGGCCATGCTTCTCATAGGCTTTTCCAAAGCCGGCTACAACCAGAAAATGGACAAGCTCAGATCAACCCTTCTTGCAGGAGGAGGAGCTGCAGTTGCAGCTTTGGGAGGCCAGTTCTTCCTCTTGAGGAGAAAAAGGGCGAGACGGTGATCCGCAAGGCCAAGAACCCGAGAAAAGGGGCAGATCTGAAGGAGCTAGCCCACAGGGTCGTGGAGATAATAAGGAGGCTCGAGGAGAGATACCCGAATCCCAGGACAGCCCTCTCCTTTTCCAACCCCCTGGAGCTCCTTGTGGCCACTGTGCTTTCTGCCCAGTGCACGGACGAGAGGGTCAACCAGGTCACCCCCTCCCTCTTTTCCAAGTACAGGACCCCCTGGGACTATGCCAATGCCGATCTCGGGAAGCTCGAAGAGGAAGTGAGGCCCACGGGCTTCTATAGACAAAAGGCCAGAACTCTTCAAGCCATAGGCAAGGCCCTCGTGGAGAAGTTCCAAGGGAGGGTGCCGGGGACTTTGGAAGAGCTCGTGAGCTTGCCGGGGGTGGGTAGAAAAACAGCCAACCTGGTATTGTCCGAGGCCTTCGGCATTCCTGGGATCGTTGTCGATACCCATGTTCAGAGGGTATCCAGGAGAATAGGGTTGACCCAGGAGGATGACCCAGAGGCGATCGAGTACGATCTCATGGAGATATGTCCGAGGGAGGACTGGTCCAAGCTCTCCAACCTTTTGATCTGGCACGGAAGGAAAACCTGTGTCGCCAGAAAACCCAAGTGTGGAAGCTGTGACATAAGGGAGCTCTGCCAATACCCGGACAAGACAGGATCAGTGTGAGAAATCCCTGGGAAAACCGAGGCCCCTTTTGTGCCCTCCCCAAAGACCAAGCCTGAAGAAACTCGAAAGTGGAGGATTCCATGAGCGTTGACCAGTGGTTGAAACAAGTCATAAGGGAGTTCATGCGCGATCCCAAGGAGAACAACCTGGGAGATCCTTTCCGAGAGCCGGCATTCGGCGATCCTCTTGTGGGATTCGGGAAAGGAGATGATCCCCTTTTCCAGGAGATGAAGGAACATGTGGGCCCTTTCCACATGACCCCCCTCGAGATATTCCAGAAAAGCTTTCCCGATGAGAAGGTGACAGCTGCGGAGCTCACGGTCATCTCCTGGGTCCTCCCCCAGACAGAGGCGACAAAGAAAGACAACAGGACGCAGGACTTCTATCCCTCGGAGAGGTGGGTTAGGGCCAGAATGTTCGGGGAGAAGGTAAACGACAGGCTGAGAGCCCACGTGGTGGAGACACTCCAGCAAAGAGGCATTAAGGCTGTGGCTCCAGTTCTGAGTCCGTTTTTCAAGAGGGTCGACTCCGAAAAATTCGTCTTCGCGTCCACATGGTCCGAAAGACACGTCGCTTTCGTGGCTGGTTTAGGGACATTCGGCCTCTGCGATGGGCTGATTACGCCCCTGGGCAAGGCCATGAGACTAGGATCCGTTGTCGCGAAGGTGGACATTCCGCCATCGCCGAGACCTTACAAGGACTACAGGGAGTACTGTCTATTCTTCAGCCACGGAACGTGTGGGAAATGCATCTCCAGGTGCCCTGTCGGAGCCTTGAGCGAGAAAGGACATGACAAGAGGAAGTGCGAGGCTCATCTTAGGCCCACAATCAGAGATTACGCGAGGGAGAAATTTGGACTCGACCAGGCTTACGGTTGTGGACTTTGTCAAACAGGAGTGCCCTGTGAGAGCAAAATACCCCTTGTGGAAGAGGGGAAGTGATGGAACGTGGATAATGAACCTGAGGAGGTGAAAGATAGCGTGATCAAGACTTGGCCGAAATCCACTATGACTCTTTCATGCGGGGAGGATTGAGACCCTTCCCCATAGTGGTCTAGGTTACTGAGGGGGTTGGGACCCCCGACATGACGAAATTATGGTGAACGCTAGGGTGAGCGGAGTTTCTCTAGTCTGAGGAGTGAAAGGCCTTGTACATCACATCCTTCGTTCATAGGGAGGCCCTCTTCGATCTCGCGAACAGGTGGCTGTGCGCACAGCTGCACCCTGGAGATGGGCTTCTCGTAACCAAGATCCTCATCTCAGATGGGTTTGTCCTCGGTGAAACCCTGGAGAGCCTCATAAGGGATCTCCTGGGGAGAATCCACGCTGGCCCGATCCATCTGAGAAGGATACACCTCAAGGGCGAGCTGAGAGAGGTCCTCTGCGAGAGTGTGACCGATCCGGATCCGAGAAGCTTGGAGCTCATAGAGAACTACCGGTCGAAGCCGGAATTCTATTACAGGGACGTTCCCATAAATGGGGCGCTCGCCCTGGACGAGAGGGGGAGACTCTTGGGGCTATATCGTTTGAAGAGGCCCAGGAGGATCGCCGAGAAGGCCAACAGATACATAGCCAATTGGATATACCAGACGGTCCAGAGCAAAGCCAGGAGGATGGCTGAGGAGAGGGCCAGGGTCTTGAGGATTCCGCTGGAGCTTCTCATCACTCCAGAGGAGGAGATGGCGAGGGAGTTCATCCAGGCAGAGGAATCCATAGCAAAGGCCTTCAAAGAGGGGACCATCCGGATGGATCGGGAAGCCCTGACCATAAACGACATAGGCGGTATAAAGATAGTGGCGGAAGAAGATCGGTTGAGGAGATTGGAGGAGTCCATCTCCCAGGACGCTTGTATCGAGATATTGGAGAGGGAGGATCACACAGGAGACTACAAGGCTCGAACCCTCATCTTGAAAGTGCGATGGGACAGGGAGCAGGTCTCCAAGGCCTTTATCGGAAGGAGGGCTTGGGAGCGCTACGTGAACCGGGGAATCCCGGTGGAAGAGCTCCAGAAGGGGATAGACCCCTGGCTCGAAGATGCTGCCTCTGACCTCGTTGTGGAGATCATCTTGTCCACCATGGCTGAGATGCTCGAATCGGAGCTCGGCCGATGCATCCACGAGGAGAGGATTCTCCTCCAGAGGGATACTAAGGTCTACCGGGGATATATCCCCACCAACGTGGAATTCTTGGTCGAGTACCTCTTCTCCGTGGGACTCAGTCCGAAGGTTCAAGTGGACTCCCTTCCCATAGTGCTCTGGGGAAGATACCTTCCGGAGACCATGATCTCGAAGATCAGGGAACTTTATGGGGTGGGAGAAAACGGGCCCCTCTATTGAAGATCCCTAGGTTTCCACCCAGGGGAGAGTCACTTCTCGCTCCAACTCCGGGCTTGCTTAGCTATGGGGGGCGGGCCCAGCACGCCCCCTAAGGAAGGCATGACGCCAGCCTATATCTTGTTTCCTTTCGGCCACTGGCCTTTCGCGCGCCCATCCGTAATCATGACATGCCCTGGTTTGAGTTGGGCCGTTCTTTGCGGACGCGCAGAGCGCATCCCTCCGAGAAAACCGCCCTTCGCGTCATCTCCGGCACTTTCCCGCAAGGCCGTCTCACACTGGCTAACCCTCTCGGAGGGGCGGGCTCCGCACGCCCGCTCGGACGGAATTGGCCTCGCCGGAGCATGCCCCATTTGGCCACCAGGCGTTCGTTTCCCCCCGATAATTATGTTGTGCCTTGGGCATGAGTAAGGCCTTGCCACGCGGGCGCGGAGACCGCGCCCCTCCGAGAAAATCGCCCTCCGCATCGGCCCCGGGTTTTCCCCGTGAGGCCATCCTAGCTTGGATAGCCCCCGCGGAGGGGCGGGCTCCGCACGCCCGCCAACGACACTCCCCTTGGACCGGGGAATCGCCCCATTAGGCCACCAAACGTTCGTTTGCCCCCGATGATCATGTTATGCCTTGGCTTGCGTACGGCCTTGCAATGCGGGCGCGGAGACCGCGCCTCTCCGAGGAAACCGCCTTTTGCGCCATTTCCGGGCCTTCCACCCCAAGGCCACTTACCTCGGGCTGGCCCACCCCGCGGAGGGGCGGGCTCCGCACGCCCGGGGCGCGTCCGTCCGGGAAGACCGCCTTCGCGATTCTCCTTGCACCATGACTCCAAGCCAATCTCCCGGTGACCTAGCCCCTCGTGAGGCCACCGTGTCTTTTCCTTGATCTCACGTTTTCCTTTATCCGTTGAATGTGGCCCCTTCCGAGCCCCTTGACCTCGCATCCCAACTCGAAAAAACGCTCTATCTTCCAATCCTCCAGAATTCCGAAGCAGTCCACTACAGCCACTGGCTTCCCCGCCATCTTCACCACGTCATCTGGGATCAGGTGCAGGTAAGGCTCGTGGCGAACAGCCATTACCACAGCGTCCGCTCCCGAAAGCGCCCTTGCCAAGTCTTTTTCCACCCTCAGCTCCTTGAGTTTTTCCTGGTTCCTGAAGAAGCGCGCCCTCGATTGCCCATCTGCGGGGTAGGTGTCCTGCTTCTCGAACTCCCACCACCTCTTGACGTAGGGGTCATGGACGGCCACATCAGCCCCCATCTCCACGAGCTTTCTCACCACAAGTTCGGAGCCACTATACCTTGTGTCGCCTACATCTTCCTTGTAGGATGCCCCAAGAAGGACGATTTTGGATGCTGCTACGATCCGACCCATGTTCCTGAGGGCATCCCTCACTAGCCTCGCCACGTGCAGCGCTCTGGTGTCGTTTATGTCTATGGCCAAAGGGGTTATTTTGAAGATCTCGTCCTCGAATCCCATCAGGGTATGATAGGCCCAGACCCCCAAACCTCCATCCTTGGGAAGACAATATCCTCCTATCCCAGGACCCGGAAATATGATGTTGGAGTGAGTCGGTCTCACCTTTATGGCCTCTATGACCTTGATGAGGTCCACGCCGTTTCTCTCGGCAAAGAGGCTCCACTCGTGCAAGAAGGCCAGAATGGTAGCTCTGTAGGAGTTCTCCACTATCTTGCAAGTCTCGCTCTCTATGGGCCTTTCCATGACCGTCAAAGGAAAGTCCTTGACGTTTATCACCTTGGAGAGAAACTCCACCACCTTCTCCCGAGCCTCGGGGTTTATCCCGCTGCACACCCTCCAGAAGTTCTTCACCGACGTCACATATTCCCTGCCTGGCATCACCCGCTCGAAGGAATGGGCAAGAAGGGGCTCATGCTGGTCGAGTCCCCTCTCCTTGAAAGCCCTCTTCAAAATCGGGTAGGCAACATATTCGGTCGTTCCAGGAGGGACGGTTGTCTCGATGAGCACCAGGCAATGGGGCTGAATCCTTTCTGCTACTATCCTCAGACTCTCTTCCAGGGCGCGTATGTCCGCAAAACCCTGTCTCATATCCCCCAAAGCGGGCTTGTAGAAATCGCACTGGACATCCACGACCACAATGTCAGCCAGAGAAAGCGCCTCGTACGAGAATGTCGCAACAAGGGTCTTCTTCTCCTTCACGCACCTGTGAAGGAGCCTCGGTACCTCGGGATCTTCTGCCACAATGGGCGGCATCCCTCGATTGAGATACGGAATCTTCCAGAAAGACCTGGTAGATGGCCTCTGCATCGCAATGACGAAGAAACAAGGTTCGCCCGTTCTCTCGTCGACCGAATCTGCCACTACCGCGGCCATCACAGCTCCCACGAATCCTACCCCCATCACGACCACAATTTCTCTGCCCAGCTTCTTTTGATCAGCAACGAGCTGGGCCAGGCGCTCCCTCTCTCTGGCTTCGTCCTCCTCCTGGGGAAGGGTGAAGATCTCACCGTCTGGAGAGATGGAGACCTTGTGATTGTCGGTAGGAACATCTTTGGGTTGAGCTAACTCGTTCATGCGACCTCCTAGGTCTCTAGCTCATTGCCTAACTCATGGGAGGCTTTTTCTTGCCTCCATTCTCAATTCGGAGGTTCTGTGATCGGCACCTTTCCGCCTTTCGGTCGTGGATGAAGAGAGATCCTCGAGGTCTGCTTCCACCATCATTCTCACTAGTTCTCGGAACCCAACCGATGGTTCCCACCCTAACTCTCTCCTGGCCTTGGAGGCATCTCCCCTCAACTCGTGGATCTCCGCCGGCCTGTAGAGAGCTGGGTCCACCACCACGTGGTCTTTCCAGTCGAGACCGAGGTATGAGAACGCTACCTCCACAAGTTCCCTCACCGAATGGGTCTCCCCTGTTGCTATCACGTAGTCCGAAGGCGTCTCCTTTTGAAGCATGAGCCACATGGCCTTGACGTAGTCCCCGGCAAACCCCCAATCCCTTCTCGCCTCGAGGTTCCCCAGCCTAAGCTCATTTGTCAGCCCGAGCTTGATCTTCGCCGCGGTGCGGGTGACCTTTCTGGTCACGAATTCGAGACCCCTTCGCGGAGATTCGTGATTGAAGAGAATCCCGCTCAGAGCAAAGAGCCCATAGGCCTCCCTGTAATTTCGGGTCAGGTGAAACCCCGCGACCTTGGATATGCCGTACGGGGATCGAGGATGGAAAGGAGTCGTCTCGTTCTGGGGAGACTGGGGGGCATTGCCGAACATTTCACTCGAGCCGGCAAAATAGAAACGGCAGTGGGGAGCTGCATCTTTTATGGCAGCTAGCACAAAGTGAGTTCCGTTTATGTTGGTATTTATGGTGGAAAACTCGTCCTCGAAGGAATAGCTCACGAAACTCTGCGCCGAGAGATGGTAGCACTCGTGAGGTTGCACCTTCTGGACAATCTTGAATATGCTCGCATAGCTTTCGAGAGAGCCAGCGTGCAGATGGATCTCTTTCAATAGGTGCCTTATTCTCCATAGCCTTTGCTCTGGATCTTCCAGGGCAACCCTCCTCACCAACCCGTGGACCTCGTACCCCATCGAAAGGAGAAACTCGGCCAAATAAGAACCATCTTGACCAGTAATTCCCGTTATGAGGGCCCTCTTGAGCATCGCATTTCACCTTGCAGATGATCTCTCCAAGAGATGTTCTCACGATGTCGGACCGCCAAGGTGTCACATTCTACCGTACGGAGTTGGCAGGGAGAAGACCAGCCTCTGGGTGGACACAAGAGGAGGTGCCAGGTTCCCCAAGAGCAGAGACAATGACGGGGCTAGAGTGAGAGGATCATGAAAAAGGGAGCTCGTGTCGAGACAACTCGGACGAGGGGCGTACTCTTTGCGCCCGGAAAAAGCCAGGGCAAGCTCAGGCATAGCATGATCAGCGGCGGGTGGGCGAGGGGCTGGAAGCTCAGTGGAGACATCCCCCATGAGGCCGATGCCTTGCTTTGGGGGCGGGCGGGGCCCGTCCCCCACCGCGCCAAGGCCAAGCGCGGCGCGGGACGCCTAACGGGAAAGGCCAGGAAATGATGCAAGAAGCGGTTTTCTCGGAGGGGCGCGGTCTCCGCGCCCGC
>Ga0209162_1000753_pt1 | contig 34205 bp, 32 predicted proteins | sample YNPNPMetaG_FD_187121 | JGI IMG/M metagenome (GOLD analysis project Ga0209162, IMG submission 187121) | Anoxygenic and chlorotrophic microbial mat microbial communities from Yellowstone National Park, USA - YNP NP MetaG (SPAdes) (version 2) ...
CTCAGGGGTGAGGTCGGTTTATGGCACTCCCCGATACACGGATCGGCATCGCCTATTCCACAAGCACAATGCGGACCACTCTGGATGTCCTGGTTCATCTCATCTTGTTTCCATGGCCAGAATCCCTGTCGTGCATCATAGATTAGCACGATACGGACAACCACACATCCGCTCGCTTACCTTTTCCGTGTTTCCGTGCCCAGGATCCGTGTGGCACGACTCCAGCTTCGCCAACAGGCTGACCTCCAGAATGGGGAAATCGGTCTCGATGGCGGGGCGGCCGTGGTTTGCTCACCGATTTCGATAGATGCTTATGATTGGCACTAGAGCCTCTGCTAGGGAGAGGCCGCCGTGAGCCGTACACCGGTCGTTGGCGCTTTCGCTAACCCACCAGTAGCGCCCCCGCAGGCCAACGTGACTTCCGGAAGAGGCGAACAAGCGGTGTAGGCCCCGGACCGGTTCCTGATCCAAAATCTCTCTGTGCGAACCTCATCACAAGGCTGGCAAATTTCGGCGATGGTCATCGTGCCTCCTCCAGCGCCCGCAGAAATTCTGCGGGCTCCACAATCCGGATGCCCTCGAACAGACGGAGGACCAGCAAGTCTTCGTCTCCGGTCACGATATAGTCGGCCTGTCCTGCCACTGCCGCCTCCAGTACCATATTGTCCGAACGGTCCCGGCAGACCTCGATCCGCCGTTGGGGAATCACCAGAAGGCCGCGTACCAGAAGCAGCGCCACAATAGCCGCCACATCGCCATCGGTGAAGTGGTACTTGCGACGAATCCGGGGGAGGGAAAGTGTGGCGACCAGTTCTTCTAGCAGGGGAAAAGAACAGACTGCCTGGTAATCTCCATCCCGCAGGTGGGTGATGACCGGGCCGACACTTCCCTGGGGTTTGATGATGGCCCGAATTAGTATGCTGGTGTCAATGACGGCGCGAATCAAATCTGCCCCTTTGCTTCGGCTAGGTCACGGGCGACCTCTTCCTCGCTCCAGGCGGCGTTTACCTCAGCCATCTTCGCCAGGAGGCGGTCAAAGCGCTCCATGACCCCTCCCTCCCGAAGTTGCTGAAACCGCAAAAAGTCCTCATAGGGGATCAGAACCGCTTCTGGCCTGCTTCCGCGGGTGAGCACGTAAGAGATCTTGCCGTGAACCACCTCGTCAAGAATGGCCTTGAAATTGCGTTGCATGGCCGTCACACCGATGACTTTGTTCATGCTATCCTCCATATTGGAATACATATTACAGTGCAAATTTTGTCCCAACCCCTTTTTGCAGTCAAGTGGCTGTGGGTACCCGGTAGCCTAAGCTTTCCTGTGTCAGGGAAGGGATGCACTCTGCGCGTCCGTGTAGTAAGGCCGGACGCAAGCCAAGGCATAACATAATCATTGGGGGCAAAAAACGCCCGGTGGCGTGATGGACACGTGCCGGGGTGAAGGCTAGTGCGTCGTTGCGGGCGTGCGGAGCCCGCCCCTCCGCGGGGGTGGGCTATGCAAGCTAGACCGGCCTTGCGGAGAAAGGCCCGGGGATGGCGCTGAGGGGGGGGTTCTCGGAGGGACGCACTCTGTGCGTCCGCATTGCAGGGTCCTACGGATGGCAAGGACCTTGATTACCGCCGGAGGTTACGCAAGAGGCCGGTGGTTAAATGGGAATACACGAGGACGGGGTTAGGCCTTCATAACGGGCGTGCGGAGCCCGCCCCTCCGCGGGGGGCAAGCCGAGCCCGGATGGCCTTGCCGAGGAAGGCCCGGGGATGGCGCTGAGGGCGGTTTTCTCGGAGGGACGCACTCCGTGCGTCCGCATCGTACGGCCGTGCAAATGGCAAGGCATTGCATCTCCGACGGGTGCGTTGAGGCTCGGCCCTTGGCCAAATGGGGGGCAACGTTGTGGTTGGCGCGATGCCTTCATAACGGGCGTGCGGAGCCCGCCCCTCCGCGGGGGTGGGCTATGCAAGCTAGACCGGCCTTGCGCAGAAAGGCCCGGGGATGGCGCTGAGGGCGGTTTTCTCGGAGGGACGCACTCCGTGCGTCCGCATCGACGGGTGCGTTGAGGCTCGGCCCTTGGCCAAATGGGGGGCAACGTTGTGGTTGGCGCGATGCCTTCGTTACGGGCGTGCGGAGCCCGCCCCTCCGCGGGGGGCAAGCCTGGGTGAGAGGCCTTGCGGTGGAAGGCCCGGGGATGGCGCGGAGGGGGTTTTCTCGGAGGGGCGCACTCTGTGCGTCCGCACTGCCAGGCCGTACCCAAACCGAGGCACAACATAATCAACGGGGGCAAAGGGAACGCCCGAGGATCTAGTAAGGTGATCCCCCGGTGGAAGCAAAGCCTCATTTACGGGCGTGCGGAGCCCGCCCCTCGTGGCTGTTCTTCCAGCAATCTGCTGACCATGCGGGCAGCCAGCCAGTCAGGGGTGTAGTACTCGCCCAAATCGTGGCGGGTCTTGGGGTCCACCAGTTCCTGGTAGAGCGACTTGAGCACGTCCTCGGAGAGTTCTCGCAGGTTGTAGTTGCGCAAGAGCCCCAGGAGCAGGCGGGCTGTTTCCGTTCCAGCCTCTCCTTCCTCCCCTCGGGCCGGCCACATATTCCTCGATGAAGCCAGGTTTGAGTCCGAAAAGCTCTTGCAGGAGGAGAGTGAAGCGGTGCGCCCGGGCTGCCTCACTGCTCAAAGACTGGATAGCGGCCAGGTATTCGCGCACGGTCTGGTCCAGGCCGCGCTCCCGGATGTCCGGCATGCGAGTTCCCTTCTCAAGGAGCTTGCTTTTCTTCGCCATGAGGGGACTCCTTCGCCAAACGGCGAGCGATCTCGAAGGCAGCAGCGATGCGGATGATCTTCACGTCAGAGAGTCCCTTGAATTGCAAGAATGCCTCCAAGGGCTGCCTGGCCATGCCGGAGAGGGAGCCGAAGCGGGCGATGATTTCGCTGGCAATCGCCTCTGCTGGTTTGCCCTTGACCCCTGAGGAGATGAGGATGGCCAGTAGTTCAGTGTCAGAGAGCGCTTGAGCCCCCAATTCCCTCAGTTTCCCGCCTGGATGTTGCCACTTCGGCATTGTGCGTTACCTCTGGTAGAGGGTTCATTCCTCTGAGAATTTCCGGAGAAAGCGGCCCTTTTCATTCCACAACTGAATCCGCTGGGACGACCACAACCCCACCTTTGGAAAGGGTGAGGAAACCCTTGTCCGAAACCTCATCGGACCTCAAGACCCTGTTGGCCAAAACGGACGCCCTTTTGTCCATGATGACTCTTTTTAGCTTCGCTCCCTTTCCTATCCTGACCCCCTCCATCAATATGCACTCCTCCACCTCCGCCCCCTCCTCTATCACTACATTGGGAGAGAGGACCGAGCGCACAAGGAGGCTAGCCTGGACCGTGCATCCATTCGAGATTATGGAATCGGAGATCTTCCCCCTCACCCCATCTCCGATGGGGAGAATTCTGGCAGGTGGAGCTGGAGCTTCGTAAGTGAGAATAGGCCAAGATGGATCGCTTATGTCGAATATTGGGTTCTGCCCCAGAAGATCCATGTGGGCATCGAAGAAGGAATCTATTGTCCCAACATCCCTCCAATACTTGGGCGTCCTCGTCTGGGGGTCCCAGAATACATAGGAGTACACCCTGTCTCCAGAGGCCACCATCCGGGGTATCACATCGCGGCCAAAATCGTGCTGGGAATCGCTCTTGGCGTCCTCAACGAGTCTCCTCACCATCTTCCGTGTGTCGAAGACATAGATCCCCATGGAGGCGAGGATGGAGTCGGGGTCATCGGGCATGCATTTGGGCTGCTGCGGCTTTTCCTGGAAGGAGAGTACCCTGCAATTCTCGTCTATCTCCAGGACACCAAGTTGGGTCGAGAGCTCCTTGGGCTGGGGCAAGGCAGCCACGGTGAGATCTGCCCCATGCTCCAAGTGAAAAGCTATCATGGGCCTGTAGTCCATTTTGTAGAGGTGGTCACCCGAGAGGATGAGGACCAGATCCGGTCTTATCTGCTGGAGGATGTAGAGGTTCTGATAGACGGCATCAGCTGTGCCCTGATACCAGAGCTCATCCACCCTCTGTTGAGCCGATACCACATGAACGAACTCGCCGAGCTTCGTGCACAGGATGTTCCACCCGAGCTGTATATGTTTCTCCAGAGAGAAGGACCTGTACTGGGTGAGGATGAGGATCTGCTTCATTCCCGAATGGAGGCAATTGGTGAGGGTGAAGTCTATTATCCTGTATATGCCTCCGAAGGGCACAGCGGGCTTGGCCCTGTCCCTGGTGAGGGGGTAGAGTCTCTCACCTCTGCCTCCAGCCAAAATGAGAGTGAGTACCTTCATCTCAGGCCTCGCATGAAATCCCCTCGAGGGTCCCAGAGGCCGACACCGAGCATCGGGGGCTCAAGCCGCTTTCTGGCCCCAATCCTCGAGTCTCAGCTATCTTGGGCCTTTGGGTCGGGTTGGGCCTTTGGCCTCGATCTCTCCAAGACCCTTTTGATTGCCGCCTTGAGTTCAGTGAGATCCGACGACTTGACCACGTACTCGTCTGCAGCCCAGGCCCTGAAGTCCTCCTGATAGCTGGGATAAGCCGTGTTTATTATGACGGGGATATTCTTGTGGCGGGCCACCACCTTCCCCAGGGCCTCTATCCCGTCCATCTCCGGCATTCTTATGTCCATGACTATGACATCGGGTCTAGAGTCCTTGAGTATCTCCACAGCCTCCTTGCCCGTCGCCGCTGCCATGACCTCGTAACCTTCCAAGGAGAGCTCGCTCTTGTACAGCTCCCTCAAGCCCCTGTCATCATCCACGATGAGAACTGTGGGCACGGCCTTGGTCCTCCCAGGGTCATTCCCTTATACCACACGGGCCATATTGCTCGCAACCCTCGAATATGGCATCACTTGAGCCTCTCCAAGGGGCTCCCTCTCCATGGTCCAGGCTTTGCCCCAACCTCTTGGATCAAGGAGATACCGTTTTCCTCCAACAGTTTTTTGAGCGCCTCAGCGTGTTCCGGTCCCTCTATCTCCAGGTCGAACTCCACCTCCGAGAACTGGATCTGATGGCCAGGGGCCAATCTATCGTGGAAGACTTGCAAGATATTGGCCCCAGTGCTTGCAATCAGGGAGGTGGCCTTGGCCAGTGAACCTGGCACATCCGGCAGAAGGGCCTTGAGCCTCATCCTCCTCGAAAGCCCCATAGCGCCCCTCTGGATCAGCCTATCCAGCCACTGGAGATCCAGGTTGCCGCCGCTCACGAGAAGAACTACCTTCTTTCCCCTGAGCAATCCCTCTTCCTGGAGAAAGAGGGCAAGGGGGGCTGCCCCAGCACCTTCCACAACGAGGTGTTTTCTCTCGAGAAAGGTCACTATGGCCGCTTCCACGAATTCCTCCTTGACGAGGAACATCTCGTCCACGAGGCCCTGGGCCATCTGGAAGGTTATCTCGCCCGGCTTCGCCACTGCGATACCGTCGCAGAGGGTACTGCCTGGGGGGAGCTCCACTCTCTCTCCCTTTTTCCACGACTCCGCAAATGCTGGGGCCTTTTCGCTTTGAACCCCTATGACCCTCACATTGGGCCTCAGGGTCTTAATTGCGAGGGAGACTCCGGCAATCAACCCCCCTCCGCCTGCTGGGATCACTATGGCATCGAACGCCCCCATCTGTTGGCACAACTCGATCCCCAAGGTCCCTTGGCCCGCTATCACTTGGGGGTCGTCGAAGGCATGAATGAGGGTTGCTCCCCTTGCCTTTGCTAGCTCCATGGCCCTACGGGCACAGTCATCGTATGTATCTCCTTCCCTTATCACCTGGGCTCCATAGCCCCTCGTCGCCAATACCTTCGCTATGGGGGCGTGACGGGGCATGACCACCGTGGCCTCAATGCCAAGTTTCCCTGCTGCCCAAGCCACACCCTGGGCATGATTGCCGGCACTGGCTGTTACTACCCCTCTGTCCCTTTCCTCCTTGCTCATGAGGAGGATCTTGTTGAGGGCCCCTCTGACCTTGAAAGAGCCAGTTACCTGCAAGTTCTCGAGCTTCAAGAAAAGATTCACCTGAAGTCTCTCTGAAAGGTGATTCGATGGAACAAGGGGAGAAACCGCGATGAAAGGACGGATCCTTCCCATCGCCTCAGCCAGATCCTTGAACTGGAGCACTTCTCAGCCCTCCCAGTTTTCTTACCGAGAGGCTATTTTCTTTGGTTTCCCTTGTCAATTCCACAAAGGCCTGGCACCTCCCCCCTAGCCCCAGCTGTCCCGGCTATTCAGGATGGGATCTTCGTCTTGATTCCCGGTTCAATTTTTCGCAAAGTAAAAGAGGAGGCTCCCTTGAGGCGAGCCTCGAAGGGGGTTGGGATCATGGCAGCCTTCCATCAGAGCAACGAGAGGCTCAAGAGATTCTTCCAATGGTTCACCCGAAGGGCCTTCCAGGACCTCCAGAGCAGGGATTGGGAGGTCGCGGACTACCTCTCGGATCTCCTGGCAAGGTTCGCGAGGACAGAGCAGATGCACAGGTTCAGGGATCGCGAGGGAAGGCATTTGGAGAGCGTAGTGGAAGTGCTTCTCGAGGTGGAGGAGGTCTCGGGTGATCCTTACAAACAGAGGGAGACCTTTCAGCAGTTGGGGGATTATCTCCTTTTCATGGCTGGGCTCTTCAGGGAATACGTCCAGGCCAAGGGATTCCTGGGTTACTACCTCATAGAGGGTCCCAGGGCTTACAGGAAGGTATGGGAGGTGGAGAAGGGGCTTTTCAGCCCATCTGCCAAGTTATTCGAGCGGCTTTTCCGAGGATTCGAATTTCACGCTGGGGCACTCCACTATATGCGGAAGACCTTCTTCCACGAACCCTCGCACGATGACCCTGTGGGAAGCTGGAGGAGGCAGGTCATAAGCCTCCTCAACTGAGGGCAGGGGGGCCTTCTCCGGTATTTTCGGCTTGTCAGTTTTGGGCTGGGCGGGAGCTGCGGCCTTTGAGAGACTCCCATAGGCTCTCCATCTCCTCGGGGCTTGCCTCATCCAAGGTTCTGCCCTTCTCTGCGAGGGCCCTCTCCACCTCCTGGAAGCGGCCAATGAATTTCTCGTTTGCCTTGCGCAGGACTCCCTCGGGATCCCTTCCCAGATGCCTGGCCAGATTGGCCAAAACAAAGAGAAGATCTCCGAGCTCCTCCGAGGCTTCGTGGAGGAGACCAGCCTCTAAGGCCTCCTCGAGCTCGGCCAGTTCCTCCCTCACCTTTTCCATCACCTCTTGGGGGCCTTTCCAGTCGAAGCCCACTTTGGCCGCCTTCAGCCCCAGGCGGTAAGCTCTGTAGAGAGCTGGAAGGTCCTCGGATACACCGGAGAGGATGGAGGAACCTCTTGTCTTGCCTTCCCTTTCTTTGATCTCCTCCCACTGCTTCACCACTTCCTGGGGGGAGCTCAAGTTCACATCTCCAAAGACATGGGGATGCCTCCTGATCATCTTTTCCTTTATGGTCTCTATCACGTCCCCCAGGTCGAAGGCGCCATCCTCCTCCGCCAATCTGGCCATGAAGACTATCTGGAAGAGAAGATCTCCCAGTTCCTCCCGGAGGTTGTCTCTGTCCCCGGAATCTATGGCCTGAGCCACCTCGTAGGCCTCATCCAGGAGATATCTCTTTATGTCGTGGAGGGTCTGCTTCCTGTCCCAGGGGCACCCCTCTGGGGACCTCAGTCTAGCGACCAGAGCCACCAAGCCCTCCAAGGGGGTTTCTCTCGCCATGGCATCCTCAAGGGGAGGGAGATTTGCAAAAATTTTTGGAGGGTTCGCACTCTTCCCGAACCCTCCGCTTGCAGAAAGCCGGTGATAGGAATTGAACCTACGACCCGCTGATTACGAATCAGCTGCTCTACCTCTGAGCTACACCGGCCTGACGGTTGTATTTTGGATCCCAATCCAGTGGAGTGTCAAGGCGAACCGTGAAGTCAGTATGCCCATCAAATTGGAGACCCCCCGATGACTCGCCTGTGGATCGCCGGGGCCTCATCCAAGATAGCTTCCAGCAAATCCAGTGCATTTGCAAAATCCTCCAATCTCATGAGGGCTTTCGGAGAATGGATGTAGCGACAAGGAATGGCGAGCACGCCAGTGGGAACTCCCTCCCCGCTCAGGTGAATGGCACCAGCATCCGTCGAGCCAACAAAAGGCGGCTTTATCTGGAAAGGAATTCCCCTTGTCTTGGCAGCCATCAATATGGCCTCCACCAATAAGTGGGGGACAACTATGCTCTTGTCAGCCACAGTGATGACAGGCCCCCCACCGCATCTCACATCTCCATGGTATTGGGTGACCCCAGGGGTATCGGTGCAGGATGTGCCTTCCACGATAAGGGCTAGATGGGGCTTCCATCTCGAGGCGATCACCTTTGCTCCTCGGGCCCCAAGCTCTTCAGCAACGGAAAAGGCCACAACTACCCTGAAACCGACCCTTTTTCCCCGGATCCTCCGGAGAAGCATCATCAAAGCAGTGCATCCAGCCCTATCATCCAGGGCCTTGCCCGCGACGACATCCTCCTTCAACAGCGAGAAATGTCCCATGACGAGGCCCGGAGACCCCACCCTTATCCTCCTACCTTCCACCTCCTTTCTGCTCGAGGCCCCTATGTCCACAAATACCTCCTTCCACTGAGGGGCTCTCGAATCCTTCTCCTGGCCTTTGATATGCGGAGGTATAGTTCCCACAAGACCCAATTCCAGATTTCCATCCCATCCCCTAATGATGACACTCTTTCCCAGAGCAAGGGCTGGATCCCAGCTTCCTATGGGCCCCACTCCGAGAAACCCCTTCTCGTCGATGGATGTCACCATGAACCCTATCTCGTCCATGTGGGCTACCAATAGGACCGTGAAGTCCCCCTGGGGGTTCATGACCCCATGGACATTCCCCAAGGGATCCGTTATGAGCTCGTCCACAATGGGCTCCACCCTCCTCACTATGGCCCCGCGCACATCTTCCTCGAATCCCGAGACGCCAAAGGCACTGGATAGCTCCTGGAGAATCGACAGGGCCTCATCCCTTTCACCTTCTCTGAAACTCATTCTCCTTCCCCTCTCTTCAAGCGCGATCTTTTCTCCAGGACCGGAGGTCCTTGGAGGAGCTTCCCACGATAGGTGGCTCTCACGTACTCCGTCTTGTCAGCGATTGCCTTGGCGTTTGCGTCCTCGATGGTCCTCCAGGCCTCTTCCCACCCCATGTCAGGGGGGCTCTCTATGGGGAGGAATCCCCTTGAGGCCACAAGGGATGTCAGCCTATTGAGCCAGTAGCCTCCGTGTCTCGAGAGGGAGTCCCTGAAAAGACCCTCATAATCCCCCTTCCTCATCATTCCCATGAGAAGCCCCCTCACGTGCACTGCCTCTATGCCCCGAGCCCTGAGCTCATCCAGATCCCTCTCGACATCCCTCTGAAATGTGAAAAGCAAAACGGGCTTGCCCCTCTCCGTGAGGCCCCTGAGAAAGCCCCTGTAGAACCACTTGTGGAGTATCCCGGCCATGTAGCAGCCAACGATCCAATCGGGCTGAATGGAACGAACTTCCTCCCTCAAATACCTCCCTAAGTCCTCTGCCCTCTTTTCCAGGAAAGCGTAGTATTTCTCGAGAAGCCCCCTTTCCATGAGCCACTCGAAACGCTCCTCGGGCCCCAAGGTGAAGCCAGAGGAATCTTCGGGCTCTCCGATGGATTCCAAGAATCTCCTGAAGGGTTCTTCCCCAAAGTCCACCCCGTTTCCGAAGAAAAGGGGTCGTCTACCGTACATTTCCAGATCTATTACCACTCCAGCCATGGAAGGGTGGTTTTTGGCCCATTGGGCTGCTATTCTCAGAGAGGGGACGATCTCTCGGCTCCATATGGTCCTGTCCCAAGGGGATGGGGCAGTTGTCCATTCTCCATTGGCTCCCACAGCGTACGAGGGAAGGTCTCTTGTGGATGGCCCCCCTGGAAAGTTGACTCCCAAAAGCCACCTCACACCCGTGAACCTGAGAAGGAAGTCGAGCCTCTCCCACGAGGAGAGAAGTCGCATCCTTTCCCTCTCAGAGCCCCATACCCCCATCAAGACCTGGGGATGCCCCACACCCCAGAAAACGTTCATCCCGGATGAGATCATCCCCCTCGCTAGCCTGGCAAGCTCCCCATCCTCTTTATCCATGTGAGCCCAACCAGAACGTATCCCTTGTTCCAGGATCCATGCGTGGGAAGGAGACAAAACCCCTCCCTTCATGGGTGGAGGGGGTTCCCACCCGCTCACTTCCCTGAGAAGGGGAGGGGGGGCCTCCCTCAAGGGCCCTTCCTTCATCTCAAAGGGGGGCCTGGGCGGTGGGGGGAAAGGCTCCCCAAGAAGGGCTTGCAAATGATCCGACCTCTTGAGCCAAAGGACGAGGGCATCGAGAAACTTCTCCAGCTCTTTCTCCTCAGGAAGGGGGATCAAGGGAGATGCTGGTTCCTTGGAGCTCCCACCTCCATATGTCAGCACATAGCGGCTCAGCACCAGGACCTTTCCTCCAAAGCACCTGGCCTCAGCAGCAAGGACTCTGGGGCCTCTGGAGTGGGGATCGTGGTGAGGATGCGATGAGTAGTGCGAGCTCACAAGGGCCTTGACCCCCTCGCCGATCTCGAGGGAAGGGGACCTATCGAAGGGAAGAGGGCCTCTCACTCCATCCGTCTCTGGGCTTCCGGGAATGGGCATCACCCATGGAGACTTCCAGAGGGGAGCAGGGAATGAATTTTCCTCATCCACTATCCAGTCATCCGAGATCCTCATGGGGACCTTGAGCCTGTTGAGGACCAGGTTGAAAAGGTAGCGCTCCCGATCCCCGTGGTCGTCCAAAGGGCTTCCAGGCGCTACCCCCAAAACCAGTGTCCCACCTTTTCGCACAAACTCCGCTATGGGGGACACATCCCCAGGATTCATGCCGTAGCTAGGGCTTCCAGGAGCTCCTCCTGAAAGGAGTATCAATACGGATGAGTCCTCCAAATCCGCGCCAGTTATGCGCGGATAAAACTCGCGGTAGAGGGGCTTAAACCCCGCCTTTTTCAGCCTATCCATGAGGGATGAAAGCACTACAGGTGGGTTCATCTCCCAATCCACTATGAGGGCCCTAGGGGGAGCGTTCCCTTGAGCCAGAACCGTTGGCAAGAAGGTGAGAGCTAGGGCGAGAAGACTTATGGCCTTTCGTGCCTTTCTCTCCAGAGCCCTTTCCATGAGCTTTGTCAACCTGTTCATCTCTTTCCAATGGGTCTTCGGGGATCTAGGGGGGCCTTGTCAAGGACTGCAAGGTACAGATCGGATCTGTCTTGATAAAGGGTCAATACCAGGGGTAGCCCCTTTGCTAGTCTTCTGAGCTCGGGAAATGTGGGGAGGGGATCGAGGGGAAAGGGAACGACCTCCCTGAGCCTCTCCACAAAGGGCCTTCCCTCTGGATGACTTATGACGATTCTCCCATTGGGGGCCAACATTCTCGAGCAATTGGCCATGACCTTCTGTTTTTCAGCGAGATTGGGAAAAACGGCGTTCATGAATATCACATCGATGGAGCTGTCAGGGAGATCCAGTTCGCCTATATCCGCCAGATGAGCCTCTACGCGGGGATACTTTTCCCTCAGTCTCTCGAGCATTCTGGGGGAGATCTCGCAAGCCACTATTCGAGCTGGGCCATATTTCTCGATAAAAGGGACCAAAACCCCCACACCAGCTCCCACATCAAGCACCGAGTCTCCTGGTTTTATCCCAGCTGAGGCAACGATCTCTCGGAGGTTGGCCTGGATCTGAGGAGGCTGCTCCTGGTCGAACAAATCAACGAGCTCATCGAAGTATCTTGCCTGTTTTGCCTTGAGGAGGAGAGGATTCGGTCTCTCGTTATTGGCCTCGTTCATTTGTCAAGGGGCCTTCTTCTTTCGGGAAGATGATCCCACAGTGGAGGTCCTTTTGGGAGCGAGTGTCGCGCGAGAGTTATCATTCGCCCTTCCTGCCTCCTTTCGGTCGAGGCGGTTCTCAAATCACCTTGTTCAGGGAGTATTCTATTATCCCTTGTGCCCCTGCCTCCTGGAGTTTCGGGATGAGTTCCCTCACCACATCGGCATCGACCACAGTCTCTATGGCGAACCAATCCTGTCCGTAAAGTTTGGAGATGGTAGGGGCTTTGAGGCTCGGCAAGACGGCCACCACATTGGGGATGTCCTCCTCTGACACGTTCATCTTGAGTCCCACCTTCTTGTACGCATCAAGTGCCCCTCTCAGGAGAAGGCGAATCTGCTCCATCTTTCGCCTCTTCCAAGGATCATCCCATGCCTCTTTGTTAGCTATGAGCTGAGGGACTGTTGTGAGGAGTTCCTCGACTATCCTGAGACCGTTGGCCCTCAGGGTCGTTCCTGTCTCGGTCACCTCCACAACCGCATCGGCAAGCCCCTCCAAAACCTTCGCCTCTGTAGCCCCCCAACTGAACTCCACCTCCACCCTCACACCTCTGCTCGCGAAAATCCTCCTCGTGAAGTTGACGAGCTCCGTGGCCACCCTCTTCCCGTCTAGGTCTTCCAGTCTCTTGACGGGTGAATCCTCTGGGACCGCGAGCACCCATCGGGCGGGCCTCCTGCTCGTCTTGGAATACACTAGCTCCTCCAAGACGAGAACGTCGGAATTGTTCTCCAAGATCCAGTCCTTTCCAGTAAGGCCGAGATCCAGGACAGCTGTTTCCACGTATCTCGAGATCTCCTGAGCCCTTATGAGATAGCAGGAGATCTCATCATCGTCTATGCTGGGAAAATAACTGCGGTCTGGCAGTCTTATGTTCCAGCCAGCCCTCTTGAAGAGTTCTATGGTGGACTCCTGAAGGCTTCCCTTGGGTATGCCCAGTCTCAGTTTGTTCATTCCGGCTGTCCTCCTCACCACAAAAAAACCACCTTTGGCCAAGGTGGCAGTGGGCTATAGCACAAGAGCTCGTCATTTTTCACGATTTACTTTTTACCCCCCGTGAGAAGGCATGTCAAGGGAGATGAAGAAAGGCGCTCTCCGGATCCCGAAAGCCCACATCTTCCTCGTTCTCATGGTCTATCCATGGTCGTAGGGAAGGTCTCTCGGTCGTGGAGGGCCAGACTGGGGTGAAAAGCGGCGGATAGCTCCCCATTGTTGGGAGTGATTCGGGGGGAGGCATCCGGGGGATGACCTGGGGATCCGATTCCTTCAGCGGATGAGATAGGGGAAGAGGAGCTCTATGCAGCCTGCCGGGCATTCTGCCTGGCACACTCCGCAATACCAGCAGTCATCCGGGTATTTCTCGAAAGGCCGGCCATCCTGATCCTGCTCCAGCACATCCCCGGGACAGTGCTCCACACACGCCCCGCATCGCAAGCAAAGTTCCTCGTCAATGCGCAGGTTCACGGCCTCTCCTTTCTCGCTACCGGTCCTCCAGGCCCTGGGGAGAGAATCACCCTCGTCTTCCACTCCAGGTCATCCCTTTGGGGAAAATCCACCCTGTAATGGTATAGTCCGAAGCGGCTTTCCGTCCTGTACAAGGACGCAAGCGCCGCCATGCGGGCACAGAAGAGGCCCGCCTTTGCCTCCATCACCTTCATGATCTCGTGGGGATCCCTGGCCGGGAGATCCTCCTGATCCTGGACCATGCTCTCCGTCTCCCTGAGAAACCTGGTCAACTTCGCCCCCGACTTGGGCGGAGCCACGTACTCGTTCACCAGTCTCCTGAACTTGTACTCGAACTCCTTTACCGTGGCCCCCAGAGCTCCCCTCTTGTGGCGGGCTAAAGTCTCTTCCATGCAGGCCAGGCTTTCTCCCAGCTCTGGCCTCCATGGCCTAAGCTCCCTCCGGGATGCCACTCTCTCTGCGACCACTTCACCCATCACCATTGCCCCTACCAGGAAACCGTATGGGTTTGCCAGACAGTCCCCTGCTGCGTAAAGTCCTCTGATCCTAGTTTCCCCGAAGGCGTCAGCCACGAATCCCGCAAGCCCGTGGCCACCGCAAAGGTAAACCTCGCTCATGACGACTTCCACCGGATCTCGTCTCAGGTCGAGGCCCTTTCTAGCGAAGTAATCCCTCATGGTTGGCCGCTCGGTCTCGAAAATTCCCTCTTCTATGAGGCGAATGGTCTCCTCAGGCAGGTGGGTGCAGGAAAATGCCACGGGCCCCCTCCCGGAACGAAGCTCCTCCCAAATGGCCTGCGCCCTGACACCTGCAGGGGCCCTCTCCATTCGGACAGGGTCGTATCGCTCCATGAAGCGTTCCCCCAGCCCGTTGACAAGCCAGGCTCCGTGCCTGATGAAGGTGGACAACCCTGGCCCATTGAAGTCTCTGGTCATAGGGGAAGTGGCCGTATATTCGAATCCAGTGAGCTCGGCCCCCGCCTGGAATCCCATCCTCCATGCCTCTCCGTTGCACCACGGGCAATCGAAGGTGCCGTGCAAATAACCCGTGTTGGGAAGCCCAATGCGGGCAGCTCCACCCATGGCCAAGAGCACTGCAGGCGCTGTAAAGGCCCGTAGGGATCCCTTTTTCAAATCCAGTGCTATAGCCCCTGCCACATGGTCTCCCTCCCGGAGGAGGGTTAAGGCCACGTGTCTGTTGTACACCTTGGCTTGTGTGCTAGCAACTCTCCTGGCTAGGATCTTCTTGAGATCCCCCCTCATCTCCACCAGAAATCTGCCTTTGGGGTGAAAGGAGCCCACCATGTAGCGCCCATGGGAGTCCCTGGGGAATTCACACCCCCAAGCCTCCAGTCTCTGAAGCAGGCTGAAGGATCTCTCCGCTATTACCCTGCTTATGGTGGGCTCCAGGACCCCATCAGCCACAATCTCCACGGCCTCCAGGTACTCATCCACGCTGCCCACCCCTGGGATCACAACGTTGTTGAGGGCGTCCATGCCTCGCCCCGCTGCCCCGGATCTGGAGATCTCGGCCTTTTCCACGAGGACAACCCTCATGGATGGGGCCAGCTCGGCTGCCCGGATGGCTGCCATGCAACCAGCAGCTCCACCACCCAAAATCAAAAAGTCCGCCCCGACCACCTCGATATTACCCATCGAAGTCCCTCCGCCTTGGACTCCCAGCCTACGCTTCTTCCTCCTTGAAGGCCTTGTCCCGGCCCTTGCGGATCGCAGGGAGCGCCATCACCACAAGAAGCCCCACCGCCAGGAGGAGAAACGCCAAGGACATGGGCCTCGTGATGAGAACCAGTGGATCCCCCCTGGAGATGAGCATCGCCCTTCTCAGGTTCTCCTCCATCATGGGGCCCAACACAAACCCCAGGATCAGCGGTGCAGGCTCGCAATCCAGCCTGAGGAAAACGTAGCCCAGAAGGCCAAGGAGTGCCGTGAGTCCCACATCGAACGTGTTATTGTTCACAGCATATATTCCAACGCAACAGAAAAGCAAAATAGCAGGGTAGAGGAATCTGTAAGGCACTGAGAGAACCCTTACCCAGATGCCAATGAGGGGTAGGTTGAGGACCAGGAGCATGAGATTCCCCACCCACATGGAGGCTATGACCCCCCAGAAAAGGGAGGGGTTGGAGCTTATGACCCTGGGGCCTGGCTGGATGCCATGGATCATCATGGCCCCTGCCATCATGGCCAGCACGACATTGGATGGGATCCCCAAGGTGAGAAGAGGCACGAAGGATGTCTGGGCAGCCGCATTATTGGCTGACTCGGGAGCCGCTACCCCGCGAATATTTCCCTTGCCGAAGCTCTCCGGCTCTTTGGAGCTTTTCTTCTCGAGCATGTAGGCTGTGAAGGACCCGAGAATAGCCCCTCCCCCTGGAAGAATCCCCATAAGGGAGCCGCAAATAGTGCCCCGGAAAATAGCGGGGAGAGAATCCCTGATATCCTGACGGCTCAGCCAAAAACCGGCTAGCTTCTGCTTCAGAATCTCCCTCTTCTCCTCCTTCTCCAAGCTCGAGAGGATCTGGGAGATACCGAAAAGACCCATTGCCAAGGGCACAAACCCAATTCCATCTGCCAGCTCGGGCAAATGAAAAGAGAATCTCTGGATACCACTTGTGACATCCGTCCCTACCATACCGAGGAGAAGTCCAAGGAGGATCATGCCCACCGCCTTGAGCACGGAGCCCGAGGCCAGTACAACGGAGCCTACCAAGCCGAAAACCATGAGGGAGAAATACTCGGCAGGTCCGAAACTGACAGCTAGGCCGGCCAGCGGAGCCGCGAGTATCGCGAGAACAAGGGTGGAGAAACACCCTGCCACGAAAGATCCCCAAGCGGCCACTGCCAGGGCGGCCCCAGCCCTGCCTTGTCTTGCCATTTGGTACCCATCCAGGCACGTGACCACGGACGAGGCCTCCCCTGGAAGGTTCACGAGGATGGAAGTGGTGGAACCGCCATATTGGGCTCCATAATATATTCCGGCCAGCATGATGAGGGCCGAGACAGGGGGCAGGGCGAAGGTAGTGGGGAGGAGGATGGCCAGTGTCTGCACCGGGCCTATACCCGGAAGGACTCCTATGAGGGTGCCGATAACGGCTCCAAGGAAACAGTAGAAAAGATTCTCCGGGGAGGTCACGGTCTGAAAACCCAAAGCCAAGTTCGCGAAAAGCTCCAAGGCACCGTCTCCTAACCCTTTTCGCCCATTGGCTAAGACCAATCCGTCATTTGCTTCCCCAAGGCAAGGGGCCCTTTTCTCCGTGTAGCGAAGCGAGAAAGAGTCATCGAGTTTCAGGAAATCTAACCACCCCTCACAGACAAAGAAGGCCAGACTGCCAAGGGCATGCCCAGAGCGTAAACAAAAAGAGCGATGACGAGCATCGATAGCACTGCCGCTATCGCTAGGGACTCCCTGGGGCGCCACTTCCTGTGGGCCATACTGGAGATGAACACGAGGATGAAACTCGGCAAGAGGAGCCCCATAGGCCTCAAGAGCAACCCGAAGAGAAACACGCTACCCAAAACCAGGACCAATGGCCGAAGCCGCAGGCCGGGTGTGCTTTCGGCCTTGAGGGCACCGGAAGCCCTGAGGGACCGCAAGGATAAAACCAGACCCACTGCGGCCAAAGAGAGACTCACCAAAAATGGGAAATAGCCAGGGCCCATCCTGGCTGCGGTCCCCATTTGGTAGCTAGGAGAAAGAAGGATCCCAGCGACCCCGAAACCGAGAAAGAGCATCCCGGACCCCAGATCTCTTTTCTCTCGCACCTTCATGGCTCTGACTCGAACCGGCCAGCACTCGACACCATACGGAGCAATGGTGTCAGGCGCTCAAGCCTATTGCCCTGGCTCGCTTCTCCATCTCTGGAGATTGACCGAGACCTCATGGGCCTTTCACAAAGGGATGATCTCACTCGGGCTTGAAGCCAGAGGCCTGGATCACAGGCACCCACCGTTTCCTGTCTTCCTCGATGATCCTCGCGAACTCTTCTGGGGTCGTGCCCGTTGGATCGACTCCCAGCTCCCTGATCCTGGAAGCCACATCCGGGCTCCTGATGGCCTCCATCACGGCCTTGCTCAGACGATCCACCACCTCCCTGGGCGTTTTGGCCGGAACCACCAAGCCGTTCCAGCCCACTCCCTGAATCTCAGGGAACCCCATTTCCAAGAAGGTGGGGATCTCAGGATGCTTCCTCGTGGTCCCGGCTGTGGCCAAAATTCTCAGTTTTTCCGGATGATGGGGGGCGTGCGCCTCGTACGTGTCTATTCCAACTGGGATCTGGCCTCCTATCAGGGCCGTGACAAGAGGAGCCGAGCCATTGTAAGGGACATGCACCAGTTCCACGCCTGCGTACCTGCTCACCATCAGGCCGAAGAAATGAGGCAGGCTTCCTGCCGCAGGGGAACCGAAGTTCGCCTCTTTCGGGTGGTCTTTGAGCCACTTGAGAAGTTCCTTGAAATCTTTGGCTGGGGAGTTAGCGGGGACCGAGAGCACGAAATTGTACACCGTTATCTGGGAAAGCGGTTGGAAGTCCCTGTCTGGGTCGTAACCCAGCTTTGGATAGACCACTGGGTTCACGACGAATAGGGCCGGATTCACCACGAGCATGGAGCTCCCGTCAGGTGGGAGGCCTTTGGCGTACTCCGTTCCGACCCTTCCGCCTGCTCCTGGTTTATTCTCGACTATCACTGGTCTGGCCAGGAGGGTCTTGAGTTTCTCTGCCAAGATCCTAGCTACGACATCCGACCCCCCTCCTGCCGGATACGGCACAACGATTTTGATAGTCTCTCCCGAGGACTGCGCCTGAACCCAGGAGCCCCCCAAACAGACGATGGCCACGAGAGCAGAGCCTAAAACCCGAAGCCCAAGATGCCTCGACATCGCATTCATCCCTCACCCCCTGAACGGTTCTCATTGTTTTTTTGCCTATGGATTTCCATTGAGCAATGCCTGCACGAAGGTCGAGGAGATGGTATAGACTGCAATACCACCTGTCAAGGCGGTGGGCTGATCACATCGAGGGGTGGCGAAGCCAAAGAAGGCTTTTGTGCCCTCGCTTTAGAGGTTCACAAACTGGTGGGGATAAGACCTGTTCCTCCTGGGAAGGAGTCATTCCCCGTTATTGCTCGAGATCTCATGAGCCGAGTCTTGGTGGTCTTTTCTCTGGAGACTATAATGGGCCCATTTGAGACCGCATGCCATGGGCCGAAAGGGACCGGTAAAGACAAGTGGCTCGTAGGCCTTCACAGGTTCACCTCGAACGTGTTCCACAGGTGGAGTTTCTTCGTTGTGTCGCAGTGGCCGGGGTGTTCCTCTTTCATGCCTGGAGCGCTATGCCCGAGATCGCGCAGTCAGACCAATTTGGTTACCTACTGGCCAAGGTTTCTTCTTTGGGGCACCTCGGCGTTGTGATCTTCAACATTGTCACGGGCTTGGTGCTTTCTCTTCCTCACCTTGGGCCAAGGAAGGCCGATGTGCCAAATTACCTGGCTTTCCTACGAAGGAGGTTCCTCAGGATCCTGCCCCATTATTGGATCACCCTTGTCTTCTGGAGCCTGCTCCTCCTGGGTTCGTCCTCTCCCCCTTACGGCCTGTCCGTCCCATTTCTCGCACACCTCTTTCTCGTTCACACTTTTTCGCCCGCCACCTTTTTCTCCATTGTGCCAGCGTACTGGTGGCTTGGCCTCCTAGCGCAGTTCTATGTGATCTTCCCTCTATTTTTGCGACTGTTTCAGAGGTGGGCTGCGACGAGGTGTCTCGTCGTCATAAGTTTGGTCTGCTGGGGCACCTGGTTCACCATCCGACAGTTGTCCCTCCGCGAGCCAGGAGGGTTGCTGGCTCAGCTGGATTACCTCCTTTACTTCAACATCCCATGGAGGCTTCCTGAATTCGCAGCCGGCATGTGGCTCGCCTCGGCATGGTCCGACCTCGGGGAGCTCGCTGGAGCTGAGAGGGACAAGCCCGCCTTGAGATCGCGTTTCTCAGGAAGGTTCCTCATCCTCTGGGCCCTCATCCTAGCGGTTGTGGGTTTCTGGGTGCCGCGGGGCGAACTTCCCCTTTACCACCCCTACCTCTCAGCCTGGTGCCTCCTTCTCGTGATAGCGGTTCTGAGATCCCGTGTTGCAGCGACTTTGGGAAGCCGCTCGTGGATCAGAGGGCTGGGGAAGACCTCCTACAGCATCTACTTGCTCCATCAGCCGGTTTTGACTTACGGAACCATGGCTTTCGGGATATTGGGCCTCACGATACAGTTTTGGCCCTTGGTCTTGGTCTCAATGGCTACTGTCACAGTTGCCCTCTCTTTGGGCCTGGATCTCTTGGTGAAGATGGCCTGGGGCCGAGGTTGATGGCAGGGACAAGTGGTATCTTGGCCCTCAAAGGCGGGCTCGGAATGGCCTTACGGGAATTCCCGGGTCTCGCTGCTACTCCGTACCTCGCAGCCCAGCTTCGCCTTTTACGAGGCCTAGGATCCCAGATGGTTTCTGAGTAGGAGCTGGGGAGCATCTTCCTCTGGGGATTTTCCGGGGCATATTGACACGGAGAGACGATCACCCGTATAATCCCGGCAATTTGAAAGGAAAAAAAACGCCTTCATTGGGGAAGGCAAAATTCCAAATAGATGGAGCGAGGAGGTGGACTATGCCGCTGGATCCGACGAAGTACCCTGACTGGCAGATCGCGGAGGAAGCAGAGAAGCACATGAAGCCAATTGTGCAGATTGCGGAGGAGCTCGGCATCACCAAGGACGAGCTTCTACCCCACGGGCACTACATAGCCAAGGTGGACTATCAGAGGGTGCTCAATAGGCTGAAGGACAGGCCCGATGGCAAATTCATAGACGTGACGGCCATAACGCCAACTCCCCTCGGTGAAGGCAAATCCACGACAACCATCGGACTCCTTCAGGGGCTGGGCAAAAGGGGAAAGAAAGTCACTGCAGCCATCAGGCAGCCCTCTGGGGGGCCTACAATGAACATCAAAGGGTCCGCTGCTGGAGGCGGGCTCTCCCAGGTGATTCCCCTCACGGAGTTCTCCCTTGGCCTCACGGGCGACATAAATGCCGTGACCAACGCCCACAACCTGGCCATGGTCGCCCTCACAGCTAGGATGCAACATGAGGCCAACTACACAGACGAGCAGCTGGCCCAGAGGGGCCTCAAGAGGCTGGATATAGATCCCAAGAATGTGGAAATGGGATGGGTGATAGATTTCTGCGCCCAGGCTCTGAGGAACATCATAATAGGCCTCGGAGGAAAGATGGACGGGGTGATGATGCAGTCCAAGTTCGGGATTTCGGTCTCCTCCGAGGTGATGGCCATCCTGGCCATTTTCACGGATTTGGCTGACTTCAGGAAGCGCATGGGCCAGATAGTTGTTGCCTATGACAAGAGGGGCAACCCCATCACCACTGAGGATCTGGAAGTGGCAGGTGCCATGACGGCGTGGATGAGGGAGGCCTTGAATCCCAATCTTCTCCAGTCCCTGGAAGGGCAGGGGGTCTTCGTTCACGCAGGGCCCTTCGCCAACATAGCTGTTGGGCAATCATCGGTGGTTGCGGACAAGATAGCCCTCAAGCTCGCAGACTATCACATTACCGAGTCGGGCTTCGGTGCTGACATTGGTTTCGAGAAATTCTGGAATGTCAAGTGCCGATATTCGGGGAACATCCCCAATGTGGCAGTGATAACCGCCACAATCAGGGCCCTCAAGAGCCATGGGGTGAGCGCTGGTGCTCCCCTCGTGATCCCAGGGAAGCCAATACCCAAGGAGCTCTTCGAGGAAAACCTCAAGTGGCTGGAAGCTGGCATGGCCAATGTGATTCACCACATAAACACGGTGAAGAAGGCTGGAATCAACCCGGTCGTGTGCATCAATGTCTTCCACACGGACACCCAGGAAGAGATAAAGCTCACCAAGAAGATGTGCGAGGAAGCGGGCGCCAGGGTTGCTGTTTCGAGACATTGGCAGTACGGTGGCGAGGGAGCTTTGGAGCTTGCGGATGCTGTTCTCGATGCCTGCGAGGACAAGGTCCAGTTCAAGTTCCTGTACGACCTGGACACTCCCCTCAGAAAACGCATCGAGCTCATAGCCAAAGAGGTCTACGGTGCGGATGGGGTGAGCTATTCACCAGAGGCTGCGGCCAAGGCAGATAGGTTCGAGAAAGATCCCAAATTCAAGGAGTTTGCCACCATGATGGTGAAGACCCACCTGTCCCTCTCCCACGATCCGAACCTCAAGGGAGTCCCCAAGGGATGGACCCTCCACATAAGGGACTTCCTCACCTACGGAGGGGCGAGGTTCATATGCCCTGTGGCAGGAAACATAAGCCTCATGCCAGGGACGAGCTCCGACCCAGCCTTCAGGAGAGTGGACGTGGATGTGGAGACAGGAAGGGTCAGGGGGCTCTTCTGAGAATAGAATATGGGGAGGGGGCCTCGGGCCCCCTCTTTTGTTTGTGGTGTGAGCAACTAGTTACTTCTCTCTCCCCCTGGGAAGGGTGACCTCCAGTATCACCTCTCCAGACTCAGGGCCTGACTCCACCCTAACCAATGCCCCGTGGCGGAAAAGGATGTTTCTGGCCACTGGAAGCTCCAGAAGCGCCTGATCTGGCGACTCCTGGGCTAGAAAGGGATAGAAGTAATGCTCCAGGTCGTCTGCTGCCAGATGAGGGGCTTTGTAGGTCAGTCTGATTGTCACCCTGGTATCCTCCTCTCGTATCCTGAAGCGCAGGGGGGTCCCCCTCTCCATGCGGAAGAGAGTGTGGCGGATGAGTATCTCCAGGGCCTTACCGAAGCTCTTGGGATCCAGGTCCACTGGAGGAAGCCCATCTTGGATCTCCCAGAAGATATCGGAGCCCCGATGCTGAAATTCTGGCCTCAAGTCCTCCAGAATATCCTTGGCTAGGGATGCTAGATCCCTCGGCTCGGGTTCCACATCCACTGGCTGTATGTAGGCCAAGATCATCTCGAGCATGGCCTCTAGCCGCTCGACATCCCGCAACATGGCGTTTGCCAGAGGAAGGCATGGGTTCGCGGGATCCAAGGTCTTGATGAGCCTCCTGCAAAGGCCACCTATGGAGGTGAGGGGATTTCTCAGTTCGTGAGCTAGCCTGGAGGAGATCTCCGCCAGGGTTTTGAGCTCCTCGGCCTGGAGGCTCATTTCCTGGAGCCTCCTCTGGAGGGTCATGTCCAGAAGTATTCCCTCCACGAGCACCTTCCGGCCCTCTTCCTCCACAATCCTATTGGCCTGCTCTCTGACGAAAAGACTCCTTCCATCTGGCAGGATCACCCTGTATTCGGCCTCCCAACCCTTTTCCATCTCCATAGCCTCGCGAAAAGAGGCCAGGAGTTTCTCCCTCTCCTCGGAAGCCACGAAGGAATCCCACCCATCTGGTCTTTGGAGAAGCTCCTCTGCTTGAACTCCCAGCATGGTGTTGCAAAAAGAGCTCACGAAGATGAGCTTGCGCTCCGGGGTCATCTGATAGACGACCAGGGGAAGCCTCTCCAACAACTTTCTGTACCTCTCCTCAGAGGCCCGAAGCTCTCTGGTTCTCCTCTCGACCTCCTTCTCCAGGTTCCTGGCATAGTCCTTGGTCCTCTCCCTCGATGCTTCGAGATACCCCACCATGCTATTGAGTGCCCTGGCCAACCTCCCCAATTCGCTCCGGCCCCTGAAGCCGATCTGGATCCTCTCACCCGATGCCACCCTCTGAGCCAGTTCCACCATCTGCCTGATGGGACCCAGAAATCCCCGGACTACAACCCAGATCACCAGAGCAGAGGCCACAAGTCCGATGAGCTCCATGAGGAGCATCTTCCTCAGGTTGTCCATGAGGTAAACGGTTACTGGCTCCCTCGACACCCTGATGCTCACGATAGCGGAAGCCTCATCCAGTGGCCCTTGGACAGGTGCCAGTATCTCCGAGACCTCTTTGTCCTCGGGAAGAGGGACTCTGAGCAGGGGCGAGGGTCCTTTGAGGATCGCCTTCGCCTCTCTCTCGTCCATGGGAGGGGGATTTGCCAAGGAGGTCGCCATGACTCGGGGCCCATCCAGGAGACCATAGATGGTGATCTCGCAACGGTGTTCCTCCTTCAACCTTTGGAGGAACTCTGCACCTACGGATACTCCCACCTCCAGGGAGCCCAGAATGGCTCCACCCTCCTTGACTGGCACAACACCCCTCATGGAGAATCCGGAAATCCCCCACCAGGGGCCTCCAGTTGGCACTCCCTCCCGCAGGACATGAAGTACATCTGGCCTCGTCTCCCGGAGGGAATCACCGTAAACCCTCGGGATATGCACCCTGAGAAAGGAGACCCCAGGCGGCAAATGAAGGTGAATCTGCGTCACGTTCCATTTCCTTTTGAGCTCCTTGTAGATGGGCCTCAGGTGCCCGAGGAGGGCTTTTCTGTCCTTTGCTCTGAGGGCTTCCCTCACATGGGGGTCGAGAGAAAGGGCCGTTGCCAGAGCGAGAGCCTGGTTCTTTTTGGCCTCCATCATGCTCTCGAAACTCTTGAGGATGCCGAGCAAAAGAGCCTTTTCATGCTCCTGGGCGAGTCTTCTATGGCTGAAATGGGAAAAGGCTATGAGGCCCGTAGTGCCGAAAAAGGAAAGGGCGATGAGGGGTATGAGAAGCCGCCACTTGAGGCTCATGTCCACGAGGCTCACCCAGTATCCTCCACAAGGGTTGCCTCACCTTATACCAAGACCCAACTGAGGTGGCAAGGTTCACCCATCAGGCGCCAGACGCCGAGAAATAAGGCCTGTGGGCCCGCTTTTCGAATCGCAACTGTGGCCGAGAAATCTCCTGTCCGAGGGGACACCCGCATCCCATCTCGGACAGACGAGGAGGGCCCGGGAGTTCAGCCCCATTTTGGACTTGACACCACAATATCTTGGGGTGTATATATCCCATCACACAATATCATCCTGACCAGTGGAGGTCGTAGAATGATCCATTCCATCGAGGAAGCGAGGCGTTTTTCGAGATTCGAGGATGATCCCACTGACATGGCCCTCTTTGTAAGGACCTCGAGCGAGGACATGAAGGGTTGGGATCGCAAGCGCATTGTGGAGGCCCTTTTGAGGGAGACGAAGGTGGATCCCCTCACAGCCGAGCAGATCAGCAAGGAGGTGGAAGAGCTGGTTATTCGCTCAGGGATCTCGATGGTCACGGCGCCCCTTGTGAGGGAGCTAGTGAACTCGAAGCTCATAGAGAGGGGGTTGGAGGAGGCGAGGAGAATGCACACCCGTTTGGGTGTTCCCCTTTACGATGTCGATCAGCTAATAATCCATCCCAACAGGGAGAATGCCAATGTCCCCCACGGGCCTGAGGCCACGAACCTCACCCTGGCGGAGAGGATAAAGAAAGAGTATGCCCTACTGAGCGTCTTCTCCCAGGATGTGGCTGACGCCCACATGAGGGGGGACATCCACCTCCACGATCTCGGATTCGTGGACAGGCCTTACTGTTCGGGGCAATCCCTGGAATATCTCAAGAAGTTCGGCCTGAATCTCCCCAACTCCCTGGCCATTGCCAAGCCCGCCAAACATCCTGAGGTCCTCCTGGCCCACATGGTGAAGTTTGCTGCGGCCCTCCAGAGCCACTTTGCAGGGGCCATAGGATGGGACGCGGTCAACCTTTTCTTCGCCCCCTACCTGAGGGGAATGAGCTCCAGAGAAATAGAGCAGCTGGCACAGATGCTGGTATTCGAGTTTTCCCAGCAGGCAGTTGCCAGAGGAGGTCAGGCCATCTTCACGGACATAAACCTTTACTGGGAGGTGCCTTCCCACTTCGAGAATGTGCCAGCAATAGGACCTGGAGGAGCATTCACTGGTTTCACCTATGGAGATTATCTCCCGGAGGCACAGAGGTTCGTTTGGGCCATCTTCGACGTCCTCAAAGAAGGCGATGCAATGGGCCGCCCCTTCTTTTTCCCAAAACCATTGGTCCACATGACCGAGAGATTCTTCACAACCCCTGGCCACGAGGATTTCCTGGCACACATATGCGAGGTGGCAGGGGAAAAGGGAAGCACTTACTTTGTCTTCGATCGTGGATCCACGGCCAAGATCTCCGAATGCTGCAGGCTGAGTTTCAGGCTAAAGGAGAACGACCTCAGGGACGCCAAAGAGCCATGGAAGATGAGATACTGCGCCATGCAGAATGTCACCTTGAACCTTCCGAGGATCGCGTACGAGGCCAAAGGCGACGACCATCGCCTCTTCTCCGAGATCACTCGAAGGATGGAGCTCGCGGCCAAGGCGCACATTCAGAAGAGGATCTTCATTGAGAGGCTTCTTTCCTTGGGGGAGAGTGGCCCCCTCGGGCTCCTCACCATGAAGAGGGACGGGGAGCCCTACCTGAGGCTCCACAGAGCCTCGTATCTAATAGGTATGGTTGGCCTGAATGAGCTGGTCCAGGCCCACTTGGGACAGGAGCTTCATGAATCCAAGGAAGCGTTGAGGTTCGGACTCAAGGTCATAGCCCACATGAAACTCATGGCGGACAAGCTGAGCCAGAAGCACAATATGAAATTCGTCCTGGAGCAAACCCCAGCTGAAAGCACGGCCTATAGGTTCGCAAAGCTTGACCTTGAGAATTACGACGGGGCGGCATTGTCCTGTGTGAAGGGCAATCCAGATTCCGGGGAGGTCTACTATACCAATTCCACCTACCTCAATGTCGGCGCTCCCATAAATCCCATAGATAGGGTGAGGTTAGAGGGGCTCTTCCATCCCATCATAGAGGCAGGGGCCTTGACCCACATCTGGTTGGGCGAGACCAGGCCATCCAAGGACTCTCTGGCAAATTTCGTGGTGAAGGTTTTCAGGTGGACCCAGAACGACCAGATAGCCTTCAGCCCCGAGTTCACAACCTGCCTGGAATGTGGGAGGACCCACAGGGGGCTGAGCGTCTCCTGTCCGAGATGTGGCTCTCCCAATGTGGAGGGCATGACAAGGATAACCGGGTACTTCAGCAAGATCTCGGGATGGAACAAGGGAAAGCTGGGAGAGCTCAAGGACAGGCACAGAAACGGAAAGCTCATCTGAAAAAGTGGTGAGCCCTGGAGAAAAGGGAAAGGCTTCAAAGGACAAGAATTTCGAGGAGGCCAAGCCATGACCCTCTTCATCAAAGAAGGATGCTCCAAATGCGAATACATAAAGAACAAGTTCGACCTGGAAGCCCTGGGGATTTCCATCGAGGTCCTGGGGCCTGAAAATCCCGATGCCCTAGCACATCTTGCATGGCATGGGCTTGTTGGGGTGGCTGAAAGCCATATGCCGATTCTAGTCCTGGACGATTCCAGTTACATAGTCGACGTCGTCCCCATAATTCGGCACCTAAATGGGATAGCCAGAGAGAGTTCATGAATGCTCGCTCCGGTTCCATCCCGATTGGAGATCTCCGATCGCGCAGGGAAAGATCCTGGGAGAAGAAAAGGGGTCTCGAGTGGCTGGAAGTGATCCCCGAGGCATAAAGGGCTTCATAGAGACCAGTTTCCTCGACTGGCCCGGGAGGATCTGCGCCGTCATATTCTTGGGAGGGTGCAATTTTCGCTGTCCATACTGTCACAACCCGGATCTGGTCCTCAAGCCAAACGATCTCCAGGACATACCCCTGGAGAGGATTCTCGAGAAGCTCGAGACCTTGAGGGGATGGTTGGATGGAGTGTGCGTGACAGGAGGCGAGCCAACTCTGAATCCCGATCTCCCGGTGATTCTGGGGAAGATTCGGGAAAGGGGATGGGAGATAAAGCTCGATACCAATGGGAGCAGGCCCCAAGTTTTGCGAGATCTTCGAGGAGAAGGTCTCCTCCAGGCGGTATCGCTGGATCTCAAGGCCCCTCTCCGCAAGGAGCCTTACAGGAGATGCACCGGGGTCGATGCCCCCCTGGAAGAGATAAGGGAGAGCCTCTCATTTCTCCTCAGGGGATTCGTGGATGTGGAATTCAGGACAACGGTCGTGCCAGGTCTTCTCACTGCTCAGGATTTGAGGGAAATAGCGGGGCTTCTCGCTCCGGAGTCGAGATACGTCCTTCAGGGGTTCAGGCCGAGGAAGACATTGGATCCGACATTCCAGAACCTAGCTCCCTTTCCCAGGGAATCCTTGGATGAGCTCCAGGAGATGGTGAAAAAGGAGCTTGGGGTTCACTCCAAGGGTGCTCGTCGAGAGAAAGAGGTCAGCTCCACTGGGCTCCCTCGGGCCTGAGGAGGAGGCTTGCCGATTCTATGTGGTAGGTCTGGGGGAACATATCGAGGGGCACGATCTCCTGAACCCTGAAGGACGATTCCCTCTGGACAATGGCCATGTCCCTGGCCAAGGTGGCGGGATCGCAGGAAACGTAGATCACTCCTTTGGGATCGAGAAGCGGTATGGCCCCCATTATCTCCTTGGCCCCTGCCCTTGGAGGATCCAGCACAACTAGGTCAAACCTTTCACCCTTGGAGACCAGATCAGAGATGGCCTTTGCTGCCGAGTTCCTGATCCAGACGATATTTTCCGCACCGATCCTCCTTGAGTTCTCGAGCCCATTTTCCACCGCCCTCGGGTCCACCTCCACTGCCATGACCCTGGAGGCTATGGTGCTCAAGGGAATGCTCAGGTTTCCCATGCCTGCGTAAAGATCCAGGATACTTCTGGCCTCGAGCTTATGGGCCCAGGATAAGATGATATTCACGAGGATCTGGTTGACCTCTGGATTGACCTGGCTGAAGACCCCAGGCCAAACCTCGAGCGCCATCTCGCCATGACCCGGGAGATTCACGGTCATCCACACCCCCAAAGGACCCCCTTCCCGGGCCCAAAGGGTCTCTACCCTTCCCCCTTCTGTCCTCCCCATGCATATGGACCTGAGCCCCTCTAACTCCCTGGCTGCCTCAGGGAATTTCCTCTCTCGAGGGGGAGTCTCGCGGCCCCTTCTCGCCAGAAAGAGAGTGAAGCCCCAACTGGAGTCATCACAGGCTATCTCCACCCGCGAGACCCTCCAAGGGAAAAACTCTCTGAGAAACCCCCCTAGGGGTTCCAGGACGTCGTTTATTTTTTTCCTTGCGACCATGCAACTTTCGAGTGGGATCAATTCCTCGCTTCCCCTCCTCGAAAAACCCACCCTCGGCCCTCGATCCCAGACTACCCTGAGATCCAGCCGGCACCTGTAGCCGAACTCTTCTTGTCCAAAGAGGATTCCCCCAATCTTTTCCCTTGCCACCCTGGATCCCGATTCCATCATCTCCGAGAAGATCTTTTCCTTCTCCCTCCTCTGATAGGAGATCTCCAGATGCTGCAACTGGCAGCCGCCACAAGAGCCGAAATACTTGCATGGAGGCTCTCTTCGCCAAGGTGAAGGGTTGAGCAATCTCAAGATTCGGCCCTCGTCATAGCTTCTGTGGGATTCGATTATCTCCACCTCCAGCTCGTCTCCTGGGGCCGAAAGGGGAACCATCACCACCTTCCCCTGGTGGCGGCCTATGCCTACCCCTCTATGGCCCAGGGTTTCGACCACGAGTCTCAGGATGCGGCTCACTCGACCCTTTCCTCCGAGAGGGTTCTCACACCTTGCTATAATGCTATTGCCATCCAAGATTGTGAAGAGGTGGCTGGGACGATTCCCTTCTTGAGGCCGCATCCCATCCCACCTTGCCACAGCCAGGAGCGAGGTGGGATAATCGGTCCCCGAGATCGAGAGATCAGGGACCCGAGGACTCATCCAGCCTCTTTGGGGGTAAAGGGAGTGGAAGACAAGGACCCCTCCACAATGAGAGGTTCTTTGGCCCTGAGACTGGAGCCAGGGGGAAGGGCAGTACTGGCTCTGCGAGGGCAATTCCTCCTGGATGGGGGAGTTCCGTCCCATGAGGAGGTAGCGAGAGATCTAAAGGACCTCAAGGGAATAAGCTCCGTGGGCTTTGACTGTGGGGAGCTTGGGAAATGGGATAGTTCCCTCCTCGCCTTTGTCCTGAGACTGGAAGGGGAGCTCGGCGGTTCTGGAATCGTTGTGGAAAGGAGCGGGCTTCCCAAGGGAGCCAAAAGGTTACTGGATCTGGCTGCATCCTCTCCCAGAGGCCAGGCGAGAGAGAGGGAGAGAGGGTCATTGTTTTTGAGAACTGGACAGTGGGCTTCATCCCAGATGATCAAGTCGTGGGATGTGGTGGGCTTCCTGGGAGAGGTTTCTTGGAGCATGGGAAGGCTCGTTACGGGAAGGGCCAGGTGCAGGGGCTCGGATCTCCTCCATGTGATGCACAGATGTGGGGTGGATGCACTGCCCATTGTCTCCCTCATAAGCTTCCTAGTGGGGCTTATCTTGGCATTCGTGGGAGCTGTACAGCTCAGGGTCTTCGGGGCCCAGATCTTCGTTGCCGCCCTCGTGGGAATAGGGATGGTGAGGGTTCTAGGGGCCATAATGACAGGAATAATAATGGCTGGCAGGACTGGGGCTGCCTTTGCCGCAGAGCTGGGCACAATGGAGCTCAACGAGGAGATAGATGCCCTTCGCACCTTAGGGATACCGCCTGTGGAATTCTTGGTCCTTCCGAGGATGGTCGGCCTGAGCTTGATGATGCCCCTCCTTTGCGTGTACTCGGATCTCCTGGGAATTCTGGGTGGTCTCAGTGTCGGGGTCGTGATGCTGGACATCAACATTCAGGAGTACTTGCGGATGACGCGAGAAGCTGTGAAGCCCTCTTACTTCTGGATAGGGGTATTCCACAGCTTTGTCTTCGGGGTGCTCGTGGCCATCACTGGTTGCTTCCACGGGATGAGAGCTGGAAGGAGCGCTTCCTCAGTGGGCCAAGCTGCGACCTCAGCCGTTGTGAGTGGCATAGTGAGCATAATAGTGGCCACAGCCGTAATAACCTATCTATGCCAGGTCCTCGGTCTTTGAGGAGGAAGATGGAAACTGCCGCCATAAAGATCGAGAATCTCACCATGGCATACGGCGACAATGTAATCCAGAGGGACCTCACCTTCGAGGTGCCAGAGGGTAAGGTCACGGTGATAATGGGAGGAAGCGGATGCGGCAAAAGCACGCTTCTCAGGCACATGCTGGGTCTCGTGGAGCCCAAAAGGGGACGCGTCCTTTACTGGGGAGAAGATTTCTGGGGGGCGGATGAGGCGAGAAGACTCTCCATAATGAGGAGGATCGGCGTGCTTTACCAGAGTGGGGCCCTGTGGAGCTCCATGACCCTCGCGGAGAATGTGGCTCTCCCTCTCAAGGAATTCACCCGACTCACCGAAAGGGAGATACAGGAGCTCGTCTCCCTCAAATTGGCCCTGGTGGGTCTCGCTGGCTTCGAGGACTTCTATCCAGCGGAGCTGAGTGGGGGAATGAGAAAGAGAGCAGCCCTGGCTAGGGCCATAGCCTTGGACCCTGAGATATTGTTCTTCGATGAGCCTTCGGCAGGCCTCGATCCCGTGAGTGCCAGGAGACTAGATGAGCTGATCCTGGAACTCAAGGAAAGTCTGGGAGCCACGATAGTGGTTGTGACCCACGAGCTTGCGAGCATCTTCGCTGTTGGTGACCACTCGGTCTTCCTCGACTCTGTGGAGAAGACCATAACAGCAATGGGTCCGCCCAAGGATCTTCTGGCCCACCCGCCAAACGAGAGGGTGAGGGAGTTCCTCACCCGGGGTGGATCCCTCAACTAGGAGGGTAGGGGATGAACCCTCTGAGATTCCGATACGTGAGGGGCGGGGGCCAAGATGGAGGAAAGGGCAAATGAGGGACGGAAGGAAGACCCTTCTCGGGATTTTCGTTCTCGGGGCCATGGCACTGTCCGTTGTGGCCATAGCTGTTCTGGGCTCGGGAGCCATGTTCGCCAAGACCCAGGAATTTGTCATGTTCTTCGATGGCTCAGTGAGCGGGCTCAACGTAGGAGCGCCAGTTGTGTTCAAGGGGGTGAGGATAGGGTCGGTCAAAGACATAAACTTGGTTCTGGACCCATCTGATCTTAGCCCCACGATCCCAGTTCTCGTTGAGCTCGACCCGAGCAAGATAGGAGGGATCAGAAGGAACGTCTCCCTTCAAGAGAACATGAAGACCTTGGTGGAGAGGGGACTGAGGGCACAGCTCGTGACCCAAAGCTTCGTGACCGGCCAGCTCATGATCTCCCTGGACTTTTTCCCTGACAGGCCCGCCCTTTACAGGGGGGACGGAACTGTGGCAGAGATCCCCACGATTCCCACAGTGATGCAGCAGCTTGCGAGGAAATTGGAAGATCTTCCTCTGGAAGAGATGGTGAACAAGATAGTCCAGAGCGTAAATGGCCTCGAGGCCCTCATCAACTCACCCGAACTGAGGGCGAGCCTCAAGGCCATGGAGAGGGCCCTGGAGGAGCTGGGCACACTGGCCCGAAACTTGAATCAGGAAGTGGGTCCCCTGGCCAAGACATTGAAGGACTCCATCAGGGAATACGGTACACTGGCCAGGAGGGCAGATGGTTACCTGGCCAACACTACTTTCGAGGCTTCCAAGACCTTGGAGAGGTTCCGAAAGGTGGCGGAAGAGCTGGACTCTCAGCTCAAGGCGGTGTCGGGCCCTGCCCAAAAGGCCCTTGAGGCCACGGAGCTAGCCATGGTGCAGGCTCGTACGACTATGGACGGTGCAGGGCACCTCCTTGACGAGAACTCCCCTCTGATCCAGAGACTCACGGCTGCCCTGGAAGAGATGGCCCTGGCCTCGAGGTCTCTGAGGAGTCTCGCCGAGTACCTGGAGAGGCACCCTGAGGCAATCCTCTACGGCAAAACCACTCCCAAAAGAGAGGTGGGGAGATGAGTTGGAAGGGAGTCTTGGTCGCTTTGCCTTGTGCCCTGGCCATCATGTTGGCCTCTTGCACCTCGAGCCCCAGCCCCAAGTTCTACGTCTTGGGCGTTGAATCCGCGGACTTCCAGAAGGAAGGGAGCACCAAGTGTGTTGTCCTGGGTGTGGGGCCTGTTGAGATTCCATCCTATTTGGACAGGCAGGAAGTGGTCTTCAGGATCGGACCCAATGAGGTCCAGCCTTCGGACTTCCACAGATGGGCAGAGCCCATCCAGCAGGGGATAGCACGAGTGGTTGCTGACTCCATCAGCAAGGCCATGTGTGTGGCGAGGGTGGAATACTATCCATGGAGAACTTACTTGAGTGTGGATTTTCAGGTTTCCATGAGGGTGAGGAGGTTCGAGGGATACCCTGGAAGGGAAGTGGAGCTCCTCATGGATTGGAGCCTCTTTGGGTCCAATGGAAAAAGGCCCATCAAGCAGGGTTCCATGGAATTGAGGGAGCCATGGCCTTCAACGAACCCTGAGGAGATGGTCTCGGCCCAAAGCAGGTTGCTGGATGTGGCAGGGAGACGCCTTGCTGAGGAGATACTCGCCTTCTCGAGATGAGGCCACGAGGGAGAGAGAGGGAGATGCACGAGAGCTTGAAGAGGATAGGGGAGTTCGGGTTCATAGGAAAGATAGCCCGGACGCCCCTTTTCAGACCCTCAGGAGTGATCCAGGGCATAGGAGATGACGCCTCTGTGTTCGAGCCACCCGAGGGAAAAGTCATGGTTCTGACCACCGACATGTTGGTGGAAGGGGTTCATTTTTGGGTGGGAGTGGGATTGGAGCTTGTGGGAAGAAAGAGCCTCGCTGTCAATCTTAGCGACATTGCGGCAATGGGAGCAGAGCCCCTCGATGCTTACGTGAGTATAGGTGTTTCCCAAGACATCACCCTCGCTGATCTCGAAGAGTTTTACAGAGGGCTTTGCCATGTGGCCAGAGAGCACCGAGTGAACATTCTGGGAGGAGATACAACGAGGAGTCCTGGTCCTTTGATCGTGAGCATTGCGGTCACAGGCTGTGCATCCAAAGAGGAGATAGTGCTGAGAGAGGGGGCATCACCAGGAGACCTCATATATGTGACGGGCTTTCTCGGGGATTCGGCAGCGGGACTGGACCTTTTGAGGAGAAAGAGGCGGTGGCCCGAGGAGAAGGCCTCAGCGCTCCTCAAGGCCCACTTAGATCCCAGGCCCCACATCGAGGAGGGACGATTCTTGGCCAAGAGTGGATGGGTGCGGGCAATGATGGATGTGAGCGACGGCGTTGCATCCGATTTGAGACATATCTGCGCTAGGAGCTCCGTGGGCGCTGTCCTGAGGGAGGAATGGATACCCATGTCCGGGGCCTTTCGAGAGTACTGCGAGCGTTTCTCATTGGACCCACTGGAGCTTGCCCTGGGAGGAGGGGAAGACTATTGCCTCTTGGTCGCCCTTTCCAGGGATGCACAGGGAAAGCTCGAGGAGGAGTTCGAGAGGAAATTCAAGAGGCCCATATGGAAGATAGGAGAGATCACATCGCAAAAGGACCTCCTCGTGATAAGGAAGGATGGAAGAACCATCTCTCTACCCGAGATGGGATGGGACTCCTTTCGGGATGACAGGTTTTGAGCCATCCATGGGGCCTCAACCCCGGATCTCAAGGGAACTCAGGCACGAGCTTTGAGCCCCTATGGTCATCGAGAGGGCCTGGGATCCGATACCTGTCCCGCCCGGTCGCTACCGCCTCGCCTGGGAGCAAGGGAAGGGCGGCAGCGAACGAAACACCCTGGTCGAAGAGATCGCAGTCCAAGGGGGAGTTTGGTGGAAGTGGAGAGCTAGGGAGCACCGAGGATCACCTGATAGGGAGCGTGCCAGGCCTCTAGAGGCACTCTTCCTGCATGGCCTTTCGCGTTACACACCCCGACCATCCCTTGGCCCGGACTCACGGAGAACCACATGTAAGTCATAGGAGGGCCTGCTACAAGAAAAAGCGATACAGTTCTTTGATGCTCGGCAAGATCGTTCGCCAAGGATCAGTTGGGAGGAGGTAACGGCAATGAAA
>Ga0209162_1000754_pt1 | contig 34186 bp, 25 predicted proteins | sample YNPNPMetaG_FD_187121 | JGI IMG/M metagenome (GOLD analysis project Ga0209162, IMG submission 187121) | Anoxygenic and chlorotrophic microbial mat microbial communities from Yellowstone National Park, USA - YNP NP MetaG (SPAdes) (version 2) ...
CAGAACGGCGACGTGGAGCACTCCTTTGCCCGGCAGGGGTCTGTGACCCCCGCCAGTGGGAGGCCGCCGTTTTTTGGCCACAGATTACACAGATTTCACGGCCTGTGAACCCCGCCAGTGAGAGGCCAGGGCGCCCCGTTTCTGGGTCGGAGACGCGATCTGCGATCAACGATCAGCGATTTGCGATCAGCGATTTGCGATCAGCGATTTGCGGGAATCGTTTGCACGGGCGGGCGAACTGTGGTACAATATCCCTCGAGCATGACCCGGCGGGGCATAAGGTGGCCCCGCTGCTGTATGAAAGGAGAAAGGACGTGCTAAGCAAGAACGAAAAGCAGCAGGTCTTTCAGGAATATGGCCGCTCTACCGAAGACACCGGTTCGCCCGAAGTGCAGGTGGCCCTGCTGACGATGCGCATCAACCAACTGACTGAGCATCTAAAGACGCACAAGCATGACGAGCACTCGCGGCGCGGACTCTTGCGCATGGTCGGCCGCCGCCGCCGCCACCTGACCTATCTGAGCAGCCACGATCCGGAGCGGTACAAGGAACTCATTCGTCGGCTCGGTCTGCGCAAATAAAATCGGCGCCACGGACGAGAGTCCCTCTCGTTGCGGAGGTGCAAACACATTTCGTGGAGCACGGCGCGGGGTTTGGAATTGGGACATGGCCCGGAAGGGGCTTTTTCTCTTGCGAGCCATGTCCCAGTTTCTAACCTCCGTGCCATTCTCCACTACGGAGGAAAAATGAAGAAAACGTTTACAACCACGCTGGGCCCACATCCGCTGACGGTGGAAACGGGCCACCTGGCTCAGCAGGCGGGCGGCGCAGTGACCATTCGCTGCGGCGACACCGTCCTGCTGGCCACGGCAACCATGTCTGCCCAGGAGCGACCGGGGCAAGACTTTTTCCCCTTGACGGTCGACTTTGAAGAGCGGCTCTATGCCGCCGGGCGCATCCCCGGCTCGTTCTTCCGCCGCGAAGGACGGCCACCCGAATACGCCATCCTCGTCTCCCGCCTCATCGACCGCCCCCTGCGCCCGCTCTTCCCCAAGGACATGCACAACGAGGTGCAGGTCATCGTCACGCCGCTCTCCCAGGACGAGCTGCACCAGGCAGACATCCTGGCGATCAACGGCGCCTCGGCAGCGCTCACGATTTCGGACATTCCTTTCGGCGGGCCCATCGGCGCGGTGCGGATTGGCTATATCGACGGCGAGATCGTCATCAACCCGACAGTCCCCGAAATGGAAAACAGCCTGCTCGACCTGCGCATCGCCGGCACGGCCGACGCGATCCTGATGGTCGAAGCAGGAGCCAGCGAGGTGAGCGAAGAGGTGATGCTGGAAGCCCTGCGCCGTGGGCACCAGGCGATCCAGGACGTCATCGCCATGCAACACGAGATGCAGCAGGCGGTGGGCAAGCCCAAGCGCGCCTACGTCTCCCATGCCCTCGACGAGGGCATCCTGGCGCGGGTGCGCGAGCAGATGGGGCCGCGCGTGGGCCCCGCCCTCGACGGCGTGTCGACCAAAGAAGCGATCGCCGCTGCGCTGCAGGCGCTGCGCACCGAGCTGATCGATGGGCTGGGCGAGGAAGACGACGCCGCGGCGTTCGCCGCCGCCTTCGACGAGGTGGTGCGCGAGGTGGTACGTCGCCGCATTCTGGAGCAAGGCATCCGCGTCGACGGGCGCGACCCGCGCACGATCCGCCCGCTCTCTGCTGAGGTCGGCCTGCTGCCGCGCACGCACGGCTCGGCGCTGTTTACGCGCGGCGAGACGCAGGCGCTCTCGGTGCTGACGCTGGGCACCCCCCGTGAGGAACAGACACTGGACGATCTCTCCCCGGAGGAAAAGAAGCGCTATATCCACCACTACAACTTCCCGCCCTTCTCCACCGGTGAGACATGGGCCCTGCGCGGCCCCAAACGCCGTGAGATCGGCCACGGCGCCCTGGCCGAGCGCGCTCTCCTGCCGGTCATCCCGCCGGAAGAGACCTTCCCCTACACCATCCGCATCGTGACCGAAATCCTCTCCTCCAACGGCTCGACCTCCATGGCCTCGGTCTGCGGCTCGACGCTGGCGCTGCTGGACGCGGGCGTGCCGATCAGCGCGCCGGTGGCCGGCATCGCTATGGGCCTGATCAAGGAAGGCGAGCGCTACCAGGTGCTGACCGACATCCTGGGGATGGAAGACCACCTGGGCGATATGGATTTCAAGGTCGCCGGGACGGCCCGCGGCATCACCGCCCTGCAGATGGACATCAAGATCAAGGGCATCTCGGACCAGATCATGAGCCAGGCGCTGGAGCAGGCGCGTCAGGCGCGCCTGCAGATCCTGGATGTCATCCGCGCGACGCTGCCGGCGCCGCGCCCCGAGCTCTCACCCTATGCGCCGCGGATGCTGATCCTGCACGTCGATCCCGACAAGCTGGGAGCCGTGATCGGCTCCGGCGGCAAGACCGTGCGCGCCATCCAGGACGAGTTCGGCGTGCGGGTGGACATCGAGGACGACGGCACCATCTATGTCGCCTCGACGGACGGCCCCAGCGCCCGCCAGGCACAGGAGCGCATCGAGCAGCTCACCGGCGAGGTCAAGCTGGGCGAGATCTATACCGGCCGCGTCGTGCGCATCACCGACTTTGGCGCTTTCGTCGAGCTGTTGCCGGGCACCGACGGGCTGGTTCACGTCTCGCAGCTTTCCGACCGCCCGGTCAACCAGGTGCGCGATGTGGTCGACATCGGCGACGAGATCATGGTGATGGTCACTGACATCGATCCGGAAGGCAAGATCCGCCTCTCCCGCCGCGCCGTGCTGGAGGGCTGGACCGTCGAGCAGGCCCGCGAGCAGGACCGCCCGCGCCGCAGCGGCGGCAGCGGAGGCGGACGCAAAGCGGAAGATCGTCGGCCACCCCGTCGCCGCTAGTCCGGAGAAACGAGTTTCAGGGCGATGGAGACGCCGGAAAGTGAACCCATCGAGCTGGTAGAGCAGCAGGAGCAGCCGCCTCAGCCCGGCCTGCCCAGGCGAGTTGGCCGCTCCTTGCTGCACGCCCTGAGCGAGCTGGTCAGCACGATCCTGCCCGCTGTCCTCATCGCCCTGGTCATCAACCTCTTCCTGGCCCAGGCAACCGTTGTGCAGGGACAGAGTATGGAGCCCAATCTGCACAACGAAGAACGGCTGATCGTCGAAAAGGTGACCTATCAGCTCTTCCACGGCCCCCGCCGTGGCGACGTGGTTGTGCTCCAGCCGCCGGGCCAGGATGAGCTGCTCATCAAACGAGTGATTGCCCTGCCTGGCGAGACGATCCAGGTGCAGAACGGCGTGGTCTATATCAACGGCGAGGCATTGGACGAGCCGTGGGCCGTGAACGGGGGCGGGCCAGATTATCCGCCTGCGGTCGTCCCGCCGTTGCACATCTTTGTCATGGGCGACAACCGCGGCCATTCCAACGACTCGCGCTCTTTCGGCCCCGTCCCGATCGAACGCGTCATCGGGCACGCCTGGTTCATCTACTGGCCCCCGCAAGAGATCGGCCCTGTACGCTGAGCCGCATATCCGATGAGCGAATCACATGCCAAATGGGATGCCCTGACCAAGCGCATCGTCGCTTTGATCCTGGCGCTCGTCCTGGTGTTGATCGTCTATCGTTTCCGCGCTCTCCTTTCCCCCCTGCTCCTGGCATTCCTGATCGCCTTCATCCTCGACCCGATAGTTGACTGGCTGGAGCGCCGTCTCCACATGGCACGGGCGCTGGCGGCGGTGCTGGTTTTCGCCCTGCTGATCCTGCTTGCCGCCGCCGCAATGGCTTTGGCTGTGCCGCCAGCGGTGAGAGCGATCCGCTCGCTCAACCTCGACTTTGTCCAGATCGCTGCGGATGTCGAACGGATCATCGCCCGCCCGGTCGTCATCCTGCACTATGAGCTCGACCTGCGCTCGGTCTATGAGCAACTGCGCGAAACGCTCCAAGCGTTTGTTTCGACCATCGCCAAAGGAACGGTCGAGTTTGTCTTTGGCTTTGCCTCGACCATCTTTTGGCTGATCATCATCCTGCTCTCGGCGTTCTACCTGGTCAAGGACGCTGACCGCATCACAGCCTGGCTCGACAATCTGCCCCCGCCAGCCATGCGCGACGATTTCGTCCGCCTGCGCCACCAGATCACCCAGGTGTGGAACGCCTTTTTGCGCGGCCAGTTGTTGATGGCTCTCCTGATGGCCCTCATCACCTCGATCGCCGCCACGATCATCGGCCTGCCCAACGCGCTGGCCGTCGGCATTCTGACCGGCGCCATGGAGTTCGTGCCCAGCCTGGGACCGGTCATCGCCGCCGTCCCGGCAGTGCTGCTGGCCCTCTTTCAGGGCTCGTCGTGGATCCCGCTGAGCAACTTCTGGTTCGCCGTGCTCGTGCTGGGCGTCTATGTGGGTATCCAGCAGATCGAGAACTATGTGCTCATCCCGCGCATCATGGGCCACAACCTCAACCTCCACCCCGTCGTCGTGCTGCTTGCGATCATCGCCGGCGGCAGCCTAGCCGGCATCCTCGGCGTGCTGCTGGCAGCACCGATGGTGGCCACGCTGCGGGTGCTGACTATCTACGTCTACAGCCGCCTGACGGACCAGGACCCCTTCCCCGAAAAAGAGGCCCAAAAACCGCGCGCCTGGCTGGGGAAACGGCTGCTGAACTACCTACGGCGGCACCTGTGGGCCAGGCAGTGGGTGATCCGTCCCGCCCTTCCTTCGGACAAGGCGGGCATAGAAGCTATCTGCGCCAGGATTTGGGAAGGCCACGATTATGTGCCCCAGGTCTGGGAAGAATGGCTGGCTGACCCGCATGGGGAACTGACGGTGGTCGAGCGCAAGGGGCGGCTGGTGGCGCTGGGCAAGCTGACCCGTCTGGCCGAAGACGAGTGGTGGCTGGAGGGGCTGCGCGTCGACCCGGCCTATCGCGGCCTGGGCATAGCCCGGCTGCTGCAAACGCATCAGCTCCAGGTCGCCGAACGGATAGGAAAGGGCGTCCTGCGCCTGGGCACGGCTTCTGACAACTATGCCGTCCATCACAACGTCGCCCGCGATGGCTTTCATCGCGTGGCCGTCTTTGGCTACTATGGCGCCGAGGCCCTGCCAGGGCCATGCTCCCTGCAGCCATTGGGCCGGCGCGACCTGAAGCGCGTCTGGCAGCTCATCGAGAACTCGTCCGCGCTCGAGCGGGCCGGCGGACTCTACGAAGTGAGCTGGCGGTGGATGCGCCTGTCGCCGGAGCGAGTGGCCGCCCATCTGGCGCGCAAGGAAGTGTGGGGCAGCAAGCTGGACGACCGCCTGGCAGCCGTCGCCATCGTGCCGCAAGCCGACCGGGAAGAGCGCGAGCGGCTGGTCGTCGGCTACATCGGCGGTGAGCCCGCTGCCGTCACTGCGCTGACCCAGGGCCTGCGCATGCTGGCCGGCCAGCAGGGCCTGCAGGGGGTACGCATCAAGCCGCCCAACGACCCTGCGCTCCGACAGGCGCTGGAAGCCGCGGGCATGCGACGAGAAGACGAGTTCGAGCTGTGGATCTTTGAACGCCCCCTGCCCGGCAACGGGGGACAGGGGACAACAAACGCTCCCCAATCAGCGATCAGCGATGCGATTCGCAATCAGCGATGCGATTCGCGATAAGCGATATGCGATACGCGATAAGCGATATGCGATACGCGATGCGATAAGCGATACGCGATACGCGATAATCGAGAAAGGAGACCCATGGACGAGATCGAAGTTTTGGCCGAAACAGAAACATTCAGTATCTGGCGAGTCGAGGAACCGGACGGGGAGTACACCTATCACCTGGAGACCGGAAGCGTCACTCTGCACTTTTTTGCCGAAGAGTGGGACGAATTTATGGCCCTGGTGAGCCAGTTGCAGACACTGTAAAAGGACAAAAGGCAGCACATGTACCGCTGAGAACGCGGAGTACACAGAGATTTGGATTTTCCTCTGTGGCCTCGGCGCGCTCTGCGGTGAGATGTGGGCAATCCCCAAGGAGGAACCTTGCTGAGACAGGGCGGACATCCGGCTGGCCTGCAGGAGTGGTTCGACAGGCTGGCAGGACGCATCGCCGAGGCCCGCGCGCAGTTGGGGCAGGTCGCGCCGTCCAAAGTGGCCCTGTACAGCGGCTGCGACCTGGACGCGGACGCCGCCTTCCGGCTGACCTTTTTCTGGCGGGACTATCTCATCCGTCCGCCCGATTTTGTCGTCCGGCGGGCGGACACGGGCGAGGAGGTCACGTCCTTCATCCAGGCGCTGATCCTGACCTACATGACCACCGCCGACGGGACGACGCCTTCGAGCCGCTGGATCGCTTTCCGCGAGCTGCCGGACGGCATGTTCTACGCGCAGGCCTTTCGCGGCTACGCCGAAGACTGGCTGGTGCGCGAACTGGGCGACGGCGGCATCAGCGCTTTCCGCCGCGGCGCCGAAAAGCTCGGCGGCGCGCCGCTGGAGCTGGGCGACGCTGGCTATGCCTTTGCGGTCCTGCCGCGCATCCACATGGCCGCGCTCTACTGGCTGGGCGACGACGAGTTCCCCTCACGGGCCTCGATCCTTTTCGAGGATACCGCCTGCCGCTACATGCCCACCGACGGCCTGGCCATCCTGGGCAGCCATCTGGTTGGCGCCCTGGTGAGGGCCGCGCAGGGGTGACAGTCACCCGATAGGGAAAGGAGACGCAGGAAATGCCTTTTAGCCTGCCCTCGCTGAACGTCATCCTGGCACGCTTTCTGGTGCTGCTCATCGGCATGCCGATCCACGAGTGGGCGCATGCCTGGTCGGCCTACCAGTTGGGCGACGACACGGCCAGCCTGCAAGGGCGGTTGACTCTGAACCCGCTGGCCCACCTCGACCTCTTTGGCAGCATCCTGATCCTGCTGACCGGCTTTGGCTGGGCCAGGCCGGTGCCAGTCAGTCCCTACCGCATGCGCACCTCGCCACGGACGGGGATGGCCCTCAGCGCGCTGGCCGGCCCGGCCTCGAACTTTTTGGTGGCCATGCTGTGCGCAGTCCCTTTCCGGCTGGGACTCTTGAACCTGAGCGACATCTGGTCGAGCAGCTCGCAGTTCCACCCCGCTCCCCTGCTCTGGACGATTGCCCAGATCAGCCTGGGCCTGGCGCTGTTCAACCTGATCCCCATCTATCCGCTCGACGGGGAAAAAGTGCTGCTTGGCCTCCTGCCGCGCGGCTGGGGGGACCGTCTGCTGGCGCTGCAGCCTTTCGGTCCCTACATCCTGATGGGGCTGATGGTGCTGGGCATTCCTGGCTTCCTGATCGGCCTGGTGTGGGAGCCGCTGCTGATCCTCCTGTTCATCCTGTGATCGCGCGGGCGGCCTACCGGGTGCGCCAGTTCTTGCACACCGTTCTGGCCCCCTTGCGGCGCGCCGAACTGGAGGGGCTCGAACCGCTCCTGCCGGCGGCGCAGTGGGCGCTTTTCCGGCGCATGCCGCTGGCCGACCAGCGGCATGGGCTGGCGGTCTACCGCGCTCTGCGGGCCAGGGGGGTTCAGCAGCCGGACCTGCTGGCAGCGGCGCTGCTGCACGACGCGGGCAAAGGCGCGGTGCGGCTGCGCCTGCCGTTGCGGGTGGCGGCGGTGCTGCTCAAAAGAATCGCGCCGCGCCTGTGGGAGCGCGTCAGCAGCGGCCCGCCGCGCGGCTGGCGACGGCCCTTTGTTCTCTACCGCCGCCACGCGGCCATCGGCGCACAGTGGGCTGCCGAGGCGGGCTGTTCCGCGCTGACCGTGCGCCTGATCGGCGAGCACGAGGAGCCGCCGGGCAGCGACGTTCTGCTGTCGCTGCTGCGGCAGGCAGATGAAGACTCATAACCGAGGAGCGACATGAAAGGTCGAGTGACGATCATTGGCCTGGGTTGCGTGGGGGCTTCGATGGGCCTGGCGCTGCGGGCGCACGCGCCCGAAGTCGAGGTCATAGGCCACGACATCGAACCAGAGCGCGCGCGCCAGGCGCAGCGGATGGGGGCGGTACACAAAACACACTGGAACCTCCCCGCCGCCTGCGAGGACGCCAGCCTGGTCATCCTGGCGCTGCCGCTGCCGGCGGTGCGCGACACGCTGGCCGTGCTGGGGCCCCACTTGAAGGAAGACTGCGTGGTCACCGACACGGCCATGCTCAAAATGCCGGTCCTGGCCTGGGCGCGCCAGTACCTGCCTCCCCACGTCCACTTTATCACCGGCGCTCCCATCCCCGGCCCAGGCGTGGCAGCGACAACAGCCCTGGTCGGTCCAGAGGCCGCCGACGCCGACCTCTTTCTCGACGGCCTGTACTGCGTGGCTTCGGTGCCAGAAACCGACCCCTCTGCCGTCTCGGCGCTGCTGGCGCTGGCCGAGGTGTTGGGCGCGCAATTGCTCTTCCTCGACCCGCTGGAGTACGATGGCCTCCAGTCGGGCGCGGCCGAGATGCCGGTGCTCCTGGCTATGGCGCTGACGCGGACGATGATGGGCACCGCCAGCTGGGCCGACATGCGCAAGATCGCCGGGGCTGACTTTGCCGTCTCGACCAGCCTGGCGGCAGGCGATGCGGCCGGACTGGCCGAAGAGGCCATGCTGAACCGCGAGAATCTGGCCCGTCGCCTGGAAGTCATCCAGGGCGAGCTGGAGCGCATCCGCCAGTGGCTGCTCGGCGGCGAGGGGGAAGCGCTCAAGACGGCCTACATCGAGGCCGCCGAGAGCCGCGCCCAGTGGCTGCGTGAGCGCGCCTCAGGCAGGTGGGATAGCCCTGTGGAGCAGCCCGCCATCCCCAGCGCGGGCGAGCAAATGGCGCGCATGCTGTTCGGTCAGCTTTTCCGTCGACCGCGGCGGGAGGAAAAATAGCTGCTCACGAGAGGCGGTGTTGGACAGGCCATTGCGCATCTTGATGATCGCCCCCACTTCCTTCTTCCTCGACTATGGCTGCCACGTGCGCATTCTGGAGGAAGCGCGGGTCCTCCAGCGGCTGGGGCATCGGGTCACCATCGCCACCTACTACCTGGGCCGCGACATGCCCAACCTGGAGATCGTGCGCACGCGGCCCACGCCCTGGCGGGCCGACTATGAGGTAGGATCGAGCCTGCACAAGCTGGCCTTTGACGTCTTTCTGGGCTGGCGCGTCCTCGGCCTTGTCCTCAGCCGCTCTTTCGACCTGATCCACGGCCACCTCTACGAGGGCGCGCTGATCGGGGCAGTGCTGGGGCGGCTGCGGGGACTGCCCCTGGTTTTCGACCGCCAGGGCAGCCTCACCGCCGAGATGATCGACCACGGCTTTTTGCGCCCGCAGGGGCCATGGTATCGCTGGATGCGCCTGCTGGAGCAGCGCATCGACGAGATGGCAGACCTGACCATCACCAGCACCCAACACGGGGCGGTCCAGTTGACCCAGTCGCTGGGGGAGCGGGCTGCTCGCGTGCGCCCGTTGCCGGACTGTGTCAGCCTCGACTATTTCCGGCCCGACGTGCTGACGGCGGAGCAGGTCGCCATGCAGCGGGCAGCACTGGGACTGCCGCCTGAGGGGCCGGTCATCGTCTACCTGGGCCTGCTGGCCGACTATCAGGGCGTGCCGCAGCTCCTGGAAGCGGCGCGCCTGCTCAAAGAGCGCGGCGTGGCAGCCCATTTTCTGGTGATGGGCTTTCCGGGCGTGGATCACTATCGCCGCCTGGCCGAGGAAATGGGCATCGCCGGGCGTGTGGTCTTTACCGGCAAAGTGCCCTACGAGGAAGCGCCGGCGCGGCTGGCGCTGGGCGATATTGCCGTGGCGCCCAAGCTCTCTGCGACCGAGGGGAGCGGCAAGATCCTGAACTATATGGCCATGGCGCTGCCGGTTGTCGCTTTCGACACGCCCGTGGGCCGCGAGTACCTGGGCTCGCTGGGGGTCTATGCCACACCGCCGGGCAACGCCGCCGCCCTGGCTGACAGCATCCAGGAACTGGTCAACGCCCCCGAGCTGCGCCGCCGCCTGGGGCAACAGTTGCGCCTGCGCGCCGCCCGCCACTTTTCCTGGGAGCGCGCCGGCAGACAGTTGGAAACGATCTACCGTGAACTGATCCAAGCGCGACGGAGAAAGTCGGCATGAGCATCCTGGACAAGCTGCGCGAGCTCTGGCAGTACCGCGAGCTGATCCGCAACCTGGTGCGGCGCGACCTCAAGGCCCGTTACAAGAACTCGATCCTGGGCATCGCCTGGTCGTGGGTCAATCCCTTGCTGATGATGCTGGTCTTTACGGTCGTCTTTAACTTCCTCGCCGGCCGTTCCGACCTGCCCAACTATCACGTCTTTATCCTCTGCGCCCTCTTGCCCTGGAACTTTTTTTCCGCGTCGGTGAATGGAGCGACAGGCAGTATCGTCAACAACGCCTTTTTGGTCAAAAAGGTCTATTTCCCCCGCGAAGTGCTGCCCATCTCGATCGTCCTTTCCAACCTGGTCAACTTTTTCATGGCCCTGCCGGTTTTCTTCCTCCTGGCCCTGCTCTCCGGGGCGCGGATCAGCCCCTGGGTGCTGTTCCTGCCCGTGCCGATCGCGATCCAGCTTGTCTTTACCATCGGCGTCTGCCTGCTGCTGGCGACGCTCGATGTCTTTTTCCGTGACACCCAGATCATTATGGACGTTCTGCTGCTGGCCTGGTTCTTTGTCACGCCGATCTTTTACTCCATCACCGACGTGCCTCAGGCGGCAAGAATCCTGGGCGTCGAGTTCAACCCCCAGTTGTGGCTGCACCGCCTCAATCCGATGGCCTCGATCATCGCCACCTACCGCGATCTGTTGTACTGGGGAGCGCCGACAGCGCTCGATTTCCTGTTGCGCACCGCCCTTACTGCTCTGGTCGTCCTGGTCGTTGGCTACCTGGTCTTTCAGCACTATAGCCCGCGTTTCAGCGAAGAAGTGTAAGCAGCGATGTTCGTCCGCGTCGCCATCCTCTCTCCCCTTCGCCTGGCCGAAGCACGGGAGCCGCTTTTTGACTATCACCTGCCCCCCGAACTGGAAGGGCAGGTTGAAATCGGCTCGCTGGTGACGGTCCCCTTTGGCGCGCGTGCGGAGTATGGGCTGGTCGTCGAACTGCCCCCCACCCCAGAGGTGCCAGAGACGCGGCCCGTTACGACGCTGGTCGACCCGCAACCGGTGCTGACGCCGGCGCAGCTCGAATTGGCCCGCTGGATCAGCCACGAGTACCTGGCCCCCTACTGGCGCTGTCTGACGATGATGCTGCCGCCGGGCGTGGTGGGCCATTTCGACCTGCAGGTGGCGCTGGCGGAAGGGGCGCAGCGGGAGCAGACGCGCACCGTGCCGCAGGAAGAGCTGTTCACGGTGCTCGATCGCCAAGGCCCCCTCTACGGGCGGCAACTGGACCGCCTGTTGGACCGCCAGCGATGGCGACAGGCAGCGGATCAACTGGCCCGCCGTGGCGTTGTGGTCAAGTCCCACGTCCTGACCCCGCCCTCGGCCAGGCCCAAACGGGTCACCACCGTCGAGTGGATCGGCTACGGCGTCGACCCGCAAGAGGCGCTGCGCGGCCTGAAGAGCGAGTGCTACCCGGCCATCGTCGATTTCCTGCGCCGCGAGGCCGCGCCGGTCGACGTGAGCTGGGTCTATGCCGAGACCGGCTGCCAGCGTACCCACCTCAAGACGCTGGCCGCGCGGGGCCTGGTCGCCTTCGACACGGAGGAGGTCTGGCGCGACCCGCTGGCAGACGAAATGTTCGTGCCCGACGTGCCGCCCGCGCTCACCGACGACCAGGCGGCGGTCTGGGAGCGGCTGCGGCAGGGGTTGAACAGCCCGACGCCCCGCGTCTATCTGCTGCACGGCGTGACCGGCTCCGGCAAGACCGAGATCTATTTGCGGGCGGTGGCCGAGGTGCTGGCGCAGGGGCGACAGGCCATTGTGCTTCTGCCGGAGATCAGCCTGACGCCGCAGACGGCGCACCGCTTCGGCGCGCGCTTTGGGCGGCGCATCGCCCTGCTGCACAGCGGCCTCAGCGACGGCGAGCACTACGACGCCTGGCGAGCCATCCGCGCGGGCCTACGCCAGGTCGCCATCGGTCCGCCTTCGGCCCTCTTCGCCCCCTTCGACCGGCTGGGCCTCATCATCATCGACGAGGAGCACAGCGCCAGCTACAAGCAAGAGGAAATCGCTATCGACTGGGGCGATGAAGACGAGGACAGCCCTCCACCGGCTGGCCCACTGCTGCCTTTCTACCACGCCCGCGATGCGGCGCTGGAGCTGGCGCGCATCACCGGGGCTACGGTCATCCTGGGTTCGGCGACGCCCAGCCTGGAGTCGTACCACCGCGCCCAGCGCGGCGAGTTCGAGCTGTTGGAGATGCCGCGCCGCATCATGGGCCACACTGACCGCCTGCGCGACCTGCAACAGCGCTATCGCGTCCCAGAGGTCGTCTATCGAGCGCTGCCCGACGGCCCGGCCGAGGCGCGCGTGCTCCCCCTGCCGCCCGTGCAGGTGGTCGATATGCGCGCAGAGCTGCACGCCGGCAACCGCTCGATCTTTTCGCGCGCGCTGCAGCAGGCGCTGGACGAGGCGCTGGCGCAGGGCGAGCAGGCGATCCTCCTGCTCAACCGGCGCGGGCGGGCAACGTTCGTGCTGTGCCGCGACTGTGGCTATGTGGCGCAGTGCCCCCGCTGTCAGGTGCCCCTCACGCTGCACGGCCAGCAGGCGGACCTGGTCTGCCACCACTGTGGCCAGCGGGAGTCGTCGCCGGACAGGTGTCCGCGCTGCGGCAGTCGGCGCATCCGCCATTTTGGCCTTGGGACGGAGCGAGTGGAACAGGAGGTCCTGCAACGCTGGCCGGAGGTGCGCGCGCTGCGCTGGGACAGTGACACGGCGCGCAACTATGCCGCCCATGCCGCCATCCTTGACCTGTTCAGCGCGGGGCTGGCGCAGGTCCTGGTGGGCACGCAGATGATCGCCAAAGGCCTCGACCTGCCGCTGGTGACGGTGGTGGGGGTGATCTCAGCCGATACGGCGCTCAACCTGCCCGATTTTCGCGCCGCCGAGTGGACGTTTCAGCTTCTGGCGCAGGCGGCTGGACGGGCAGGGCGCGGCCTGCGCGGCGGGCGGGTGGTGATCCAGACCTACCACCCCGACCATTACGCCATCCGCACCGTCGAGCAGCACGATTACGAGCTGTTTGCCCGGCAGGAGCTGGATTTCCGGCGGCGGGCCGATTACCCGCCCTATGTGCGTCTGGCGCGGCTGCTCTATCAGCACCAGGACCGGCAGCGAGTCGAAGCGGCGGCGAAGGACATGGCCCAGCAATTGCGGGCGGCGCTACAGCGCAGCGGCCTGCCGCTGACCGACCTGATCGGCCCGGCGCCGGCCTTTTTCAGCCGGCTGCGCGGGCGCTACCGCTGGCAAATCCTGCTCCGTCACGCGGACCCGGCGGCTTTTCTGCACTCCATAGAGCTGCCGCCGGGCTGGCAGGTGGACGTCGATCCCGTGTCGGTGCTGTGAGGGGGGATACTTCCCTGTTCAGCGCAGCCTCTGACCGCACCGACTTTACGGCATGACGAACGACTCCAGCCAATCTTCCACGTCGCTGAACGTGATCGTTGAACCTTCCAGGCGAGTCAACCAATATGGCTCGCTGCTGCTGCATTGGCGTGGGTAAGAGCCGTAGAACGTGCGCGTGGCTACGGTGCGACCTGTTTTGGCTGCAACCAGGCGGATCGTCGCCGTGTAGCGATAGCGGGTGATGTCCGGCGCGCGTTGACCACCGGAATAGTAGGGGCCGCAGACTTCCACAATCTGTTCCCCTTCGGAGACGCAGACAACCAGTTCGGTGAAACGGATGCCCATCGGCTGCCAGGCTGCAGGTACGTTGTTGTTCCAGTAGTGAACCAGCCCGCTCTCGTCGTAGAGGATCACCAGGGGATGCTTGCCTGGACCGGGCGTATAGGAGGCAGCCGCCTCGACGCCCTGCCCCACGCAGACGCTGCGCATGACGGTGAGAATACGATCCATGCTATCCAGCCGCGCGCCCTCAAGGTCGGCGACGCTCGCCAGCATCTCGTCAGTGACACCAGCAGCGCCCACCAGCCTGGCCTGTCTGAGGTTGGCGCCGCTCAAATCGGCGCCGGTAAGATTGGCCAGGTCCAGCGTTGCCTGCGTCAGATTTGCACCGGCAAGGTTAGCGCCGCTCAGATCGGCCAGGTCCAACCAGGCGCCGCTGAGGTTAGCACCGGAGAGGTTCGCCCCCATCAGGCGAGTGTAGGAGAGATCGGCATCCCTCAAGATGGCTCCGCTCAGATCGACCTGCGAGAGGTCCAGGTTCTCCAGGGACACCCCGGTCAGATCGGCATTGTTCAACACCGCCTCAGAAAAGCTGGCATCGACCAGGACAGCCTGACGCATACTGGCGGCGGTCAAGTCGGCGTGGTCGAGCGCGGCCAGAGCCAGATTGGCCTGCTGCAAGTTGGCTTCCCGCAGAACAGCATTGCGCAGATTGGCCCTCAGCAGGTTCGCCCCGCTCAGATTGGCGCCAGAGAGGTCGGCTGTGTTGAGATTGGCATCCTCCAACACAGACCCGCTCAGGTTGGCAGCGACAAGCGTAGCCCGCGCCAGCATCACACCGGTCAGGTTGGCAGAAGAGAGGTCAGCGTCAGGGGCATAAGCTTCGCTCAGGTTGGCCCCGCTCAGGTCAATGCCGGAGAGGGCTGCTCCCTGCAGGTCACAACCTTCAGCAGTAATGCCGACCACACTGGCAGCAGAAGTCAATTGTTCTGCACTGATTCCCGTGCCGGTCAGGAAAGCATCGGTCAGGACAGCACCAGCGAGTTCCGCGTCAGCCAGACTGGCCTGGACCAGGGTGGCGCCGCTGAGATCCGCCTCTGAGAGATTGGCAAGGGCCAGGTTTGCGCTCTGCAAGTCGGCCTGGCTGAGATTGGCGCCGCTCAGATTCGCCGCTGACAGGTCAGCAAAGGCCAAACTTGCCCCGCTCAGGTCAGCTCCGGAGAGATCGGCCCCGGCGAATTGGGCGCTGCGGAGCACGGCGTTTCTCAGGTCAGCCCCCGAGAGGATGAGCCGCTCATCGCTGTTGGCAGCGATGCTCAGCAGAGCCTTGACCGCGTTGGCACGAGCAGCGGGATCATCGAGGGCAGCGATGACCGGCGCAACGGCCGGCTGGCCAATCATGGCCAGACCCTCAATGACAGCGGGGCCGAGAACCGGATTGGGATCAGACAGAGAGGCAACAAGACAATCCGTCGCTTCCTCGCCACCGATCTGGCCCAGGGCGTGAGCGGCAGCGGCGCGGGCAGCGGGGAAGGCTGCGGGGTCCTCCATCACCTGAGCGAGCAGCACCACGGACGGCTCGCCCACCCGTACCAAAAGCTCCATCAAGGGGTCACGCACGCCAGCATAGGATGAGCGCAATGCCCAATACGAACCGCCGATCAGAGCAAGGAGCAGGCACAGACAAACGGCCAGACCGACCAGCGCAGAGGCCAGGACCATCCATTTCTTGCGCATTACACACCTCCTCGCTGCTTATCGCTCATCGTAATTCGTGTCATTCGTGTGAAGTGTCGAACTTTTTCGCCGCCCGCACGAACCCATGCGCCGCAGCGACGGTCTGCCTGGCCATCGCGGGCGCGGCGCGCATCTGGGCAAAGCGGCCTGTCAGCTCATCCGCTTCTTGGGTGGTCTGCCTGGCCATCGCGGGCGCGGCGCGCATCTGGGCAAAGCGGCCTGTCAGCTCATCCGCTTCTTGGGTTGCCCGCTCCTCCCCCAGCAGCGCCGCGTACTCGCGGATGGTCGCCGCGCTGAGGTCGGCCTGGTGCAGGCCATCGGCTTCGCTCCTGGCCGCCGCCCGCGCCACACCCAACACGCTGGTTGCCTTCATCTGCCCCAGCACCCGCTCGATCACGGGGGCAACCACCCCCTCCTGCCGCCCAAAGGCTACCGCTTCTTTGAAACGAACGGTGACACGGTTGAGCGGGTTTTGCAGGCGATGTCCTGCCGGTGAGCTGTAGGTCAGATCGCCCTCCACGCTGAGCCTGACTCCCGGCGACTGCGCCGGCAGGGTCAGGCGCAGCGCGATCTCCAGCTCGGTAGAGAGAGGCACGTCACCCACCAGGACCGTGGCCCGCCCATCTGCCTGGCTGGCAGGATAGGCAGCAGCGAGGGGCACCACCGTAGCGCCGCCCGGCAGGATAAGGGCGAGCTCAGCCTGGCGGGCGGCCAGAGAGGCGATCTCGCCCAGCTCGCCGGTGAGATAGGCGCTGATCTGGCCGGCCTGCATCACGTGGTAGAAACGTCCGCCGCCCTGGGTGGCGATCTCGGCCATGAGCGCCTCGTTATAGTCGCTGCCGACGCCGAGGGTCGAGACGACGATGCCCTGCTGGCGGGCCTGGTAGCCGCGGTGGCCGATTTTTTCAATGTCCGTCTCGCCGACGTTAGCCTGGCCGTCGCTGAGGAGCAACAACAGGTTGGTTTCCCGTTTCATCGCGGCGATCTGTTCCAGGCCCATCTCCAGGCCGCCGCAAAGGGCGGTCATTCCCCTGGCCTCCACCTCGCGGAGCACGCTCTCGACCGTGCGGCGGGCGCGTTTGTCGAGGGCAGCCGCTTTGAAGACGCAATGCACCTCAGAGCTAAAAGTGACCAGGCTAAAGACATCGCCATCGTGGAGGCGGTTGAGAGCCTGACGCACGGCCTCTTTGGCCTGCTCCAGTTTCTGGCCGCGCATCGAACCGGAGACATCGAGCACGGCGGCAAAGTGCAGCGGCTGACGGCCCGTCTCGGTGGGAGCAGCTTCCTCGGGCGGAAGCTGATCCGGCGTGCGCAGCGTGACCAGCAGGTGACGGTCGACGTTGCAGCCAGCAGGGGCAACAACTTGGTCAAGCTCCATCTGCACCTGGATATAGGCACCGCGCTGGTCTGGCGGCGGGGGCGCCTCGAAAGCCAGCTCGCCGCCACAGCGGGCGCACGTCTTGGCCCCCGTAGGCTCGTCCTGCAAGAGTCCGCAGTAGAGACAACGCATCCATTGGGCCATGGTCATCTCCTCGTCGCATCTGCCTACATCTACCCTCCCGCAGGTTAGAAAGTGGCAGGCAAGAGGTCAAACAGCTCATTGCGGCGCACTCCACTGCGGAGATTGCACCCAAACCGTTCGGCTGAGCTCACGGCGAAGCCTGCGGGAAGGTATGGGCCATGATCTTTACCTCGTCAGAGTATAGCATGAAAGCGGAGAAAATCAAAAAACGACCCAGGCCGGGTGTTCGTAGCAGAACACTGGCCTGGGACACCCCCTTGTCCGGGGGGGGTCTGTGCCCCCCGCCAGGGGGCCGCCGGGTCACAGACCCGGCGGGAGCAGGGCAGGCAGGGCGCTCTACCCTTTTGCTACGAACACCCAGGCAACAATGCCGGTCACGGCAGCCAGCACGAGCAGGATCGCGGCGCCGTAGGCCATCGTCTTGCGCAGCGCCGCGCTTTCGTCGGCGCCGACCGGCGCACAACCGACAATGACCTTGGCCGGGGCAAACATCCCTCCCACCGCTCCACCCGTAGTCTGGGCCGCCAACGCCAGCAGCGGACTCATCCCCACCAGCGCGGCGACCCGCTCCTGCAGCATGCCAAAGACGACATTCGAGTTGGTGTTGGAGCCGGTCATGAATGCGCCCAGCGCGCCGATGAGCGGCGAGACCAGCGGGAAGGCCACGCCGACCGCACGGCTGATTCCCTCCGCCAGCAGGTGCGTCATGCCAGCGTGGTCCATCGTCACGGCCATGCCGACCATCGTGGCGATGCCGATGGTGGAGGGGACAGCGCGCCGCACCACCTCCCGCGCGATGCGGCGGGCAGCATGGGGCTGGTAACAGCGGCGCCACTGAAAGAGGACCCAGCTCAGCAAAGAGGCATAGACCAGCAGCGCCCCGGCGTGACCAAAGATGTTGATGGTCCGCGCCGGACCCGCTGGCGTGACCCAGCCGCGGGCCGTGGTCAGCTCCGGCACCTCGACCCGCAGCACCACCTGGCCCAGGAAATCGTTGACCGGTCCCACCAGCTCGGCCAGCAGCACGATCCCCACCAGCAACGCATAGGGCGCCAAAGCCCATCCCAGCCCCATGCGCGCTTCTCGCGTCTCGCCTGTCGCCGCTCGCTGACCGCTCCTCGCCCAGGCCACCCCAACGGCCAACCCCGCCAGCCCACCGCACATCCCGCCGATGGAGTACATGCCCTGGCTGACGACCAGGTACTGGACACCGGCCATCGCCATCCCCATGATCAGCAAAGGGGCGATCCCGTAGCGCAGGGTGCGCGCTCCCCCAGCAGCCCACAGCGCCCCCGCCCCACAGAGCAGACAAAGCAGGCCCAACATGGCCGCACAGGGCGCAGCCAGCTCCTCGCCTGATCGCCCGGTGGCGGCAAGGAGGGCGAAAAAAGAAGAGCCCAGCGAACCAAAGGTGACCGCCCACGAGTGACCGACCGAGGCGATGACGACCGCAGCGACGGGAGGAAAGCCCAGCCCGACCAGCAGCGGCCCCACCACGGCCACCGGCACGCCGAAACCGCTCACGCCCTGCAGAAAAGCGCCAAACGCCCAGCCCAACAGGAGCGCCTGCAGGCCACGGTTGGCGGTCAGCCGGGGCAGGCCTGCGCCGATGGTCGAGACCGCTCCGGCCTCGTCGGTGACGCGGTAGAAAAGGAGCGCCGCCCAGATGACATAGAGCACCCACAACGCCAACAGCAGCCCTTTGACCTGCGCCCAGAAGAGCGCGTCCCAGCCCGCGCCAAAGCGCAACGCGGCGATCAAAACCGCCGCCAGCCAGCCCGCCGGCCCGGCCTGTGTGCCCTTCCAGCGCAGTCCCAGCATCAGGACGAGAACAACGAGAATGGGGGTCGATGCCAAAAGCCAGTCGATGAACACGGTCACTCTCCCAGATTCTGCAGCGCCTGCAGCGCTGGCGGCCACTGCGGATGATAGCGGAGGGCTGTCTCCCAGTCGGCGCGGGCACCGGCGACATCGCCCTGGGCCAGGCGGGCCATGCCGCGCCAGTAGTAGGACTCTTCCAGGTTGGCAACGACCGCCAGCGTGGCGTCAGCCAGGACGATGACGTCGTCATAGCGGCCAACGGCATAGTAGGCCTCATAGGGGCCGAACTGATACCACAGCATGCGCCAGGGCAGCCCCAGCGAGCGTGCCTGGTCGTAGGCGGCTGCGGCAGCACTGGCCTCGCCCAGGGCCAACAGGCTGGAGCCGATGTTGAACCAGGCGAACGTCTCGGCGTCGCGGCAGGCGGCATAGGCGACGCAGTCGAGCGGCGGGTCCATTGCCTCGTCCTGCGCGGTGTCCAATGCCCGCTGCGCCGCGGCGACAGCATCCCAGTCAGCGCCAAGAATCTCGATCAGAGCGTCCTCCTGATCGGCAGGGTAAACGACCAGATAGACGCGGTTAAAGACGCGCCACAGTTCGTCCAACTCCTGATAGCCGATGGGCAAATCAGGGCCGTGGAGAGAGTCGTAGGTGATGAATTGCTGCGTGGCGTCGTCATAGCCGACCAGCAGGCGGTAATGGCCCAACTGGTCGCGCGCATCGCGCACGTACCACGTTTCGACAACAACGGGAAAGCCAGCGGCCAGGAGGCGCTTGAGGAGATCGAGGTCACCGCCCACGCGCACGAGGGCCTGCAGGCCCAGGCTGCGCACGACAACGGCCATCTCCTCCGGGCTGACATTCTTGTCCTCCGGGTCGGGCTTGAGCAGGGGAGCCAGGTCGTACTGGGTCTCGCCGCGGCCCCAGTAGGAGAGGGCCATCGCCAGCGTCGTCGGCCCGCAATTGTTCCACCCCTGGTGCTCGTGGCGCAGGCCGCTGAGGGCCACGCTGATGGGCAGCGCAGGCGGCAGGGTGGGCGAAGGGATAGGGGAGGGCGTTGGCGACGGTGTGGCAGCGGGCTGACCGGTTGGCGATGGCGTTGATGTGGCGGCTGGGGGAAGGGTGGCCGTGGGAAAGGGAGTGGGAAGCGTGTCCGGATGCTCGACCTGGCGCCAGGCCTGCAACGGTTCGGGCAGATACCAGGCATAGCGGCCGGGGAGGGCGCGGACAATGGCGGGCAACGCGGCCAGAGCAGCCGCAGCGGTCAGCAGGAGCACCGAGAACAAGATCAGCGCCAGCAGCAGACGATGTGAACGAAAAAACACCCTACCCCTCTGTCACCGGCCGGCCGCACTGGCTGCAGAACCTGGCCCCCGTCCGCAGCGGCGCGCCACAATGGAGACAGCGACGCTCGCCCGACCCGCCCCCCGCCCGGCGGTCGAGCGCAGCTCCGCCCTCATCGATGTTGACCTCCCCCCCGCTGACGCTGCCAAAGACGATGCTGCGCTCCCCCGTGCTGCTGACCGTGACCCGGTCGCCAATGTGCACCTCGCCACCGCTGACATCGCCGGCAAAAGCCACCTCCGCGCCCCCCTGGTCGATCTGCCGCCCGCCTTCCACTGTCACCGCCCCGTGGAACGTCCCCGACAGCACCGGCGCGACGTTCATCTGCTGCCCGCGCCACGCCCCCGGCTGCGGTTCGATCTCCACCGCTCCCTCGTCGAACGGCAGCCCCTTCGGCTCTGTCTCGCCGCCAGCATAATACGCCACGGCAAAGTTGTCGGCGTGCTCAAAGTGCAGGATCGGGTGCTGCTTGCCCCTCGTCCGCCCCGGCACCACCTCCCGCGCGTGCAGCGCCAGGTCCGCCACCCGCACCCAGCCGTCCTTCTTCGCCACGCCGACCCCGCTCAACGCCTCCAGCAGCGCCAGCGTAAAGGCGCTGTAGGGCCGCCCGGCATAGGACAGCTCGTCCTCCTGCGACGAGGCCACCAGCACCACGCCTCGCCCCTCCTCCAGCAGCGCCAGCGCCTCGCCCGGCAACGGCGCTTTGGCCAGTTCGACCCCTACAGCCTTGGCCTGGCCCACGCCGCCAGCGTGACAGCAGTCCAGCAGGACCAGCACCTTCTGCGCCGCCAGCGCCCGCAGCCGCTCCGCCAGCTCCGCCCCGCTCACCGCCGTCTTGTCGAGCCTTTGCAGGTCGTAGCCTTGCGGGATGAGATAGTAAGCCTCACCGGTGGGCGACTCGGCGCGGCAGCCGTGGCCGGAGAAGTAGAAGAGGATGGTAGATTGGGGGCTGGCAGATTGGATCAGGGCGTCGAGGGCGGCCAGGATGTTGGCGCGGGTGGCGTCGGCGCCGGCGAGCAGGCGCACCTGCTCCGGCGGATAGGCGCAGCGCTCTGTGTCCGTGAGCACGTCAGCAATGCCCCGCGCGTCCTCGACCGTGCCCGGCAGGTCGCCCCCCACGCCAATCAGCAGCGCGTGACCCTCCTGGAAAATGGTCATCTCTGCCCTCCTCAATAGACACACGAGAAATAGTACCACACAGAAAACGGCCCCTGGTTCCCTGCCCCATCGATGGCCGCCACCCGCCAGCGATAATCGTACCACGAACTCAGGCCAGAAACCTGCCGCGTCAGCTCGTCGACCCGTTCCAAAGATGTCGGCGCGGCCCCCCAGTCGCTGTACATATCCCGCTGCTCCAGCTCGACCACATAATCCTGGATGCCGCTGACATCATCCACACCCCCCCACTGCAGGATAACCGTCGAGCACGAAGGGAGGCCGGGCGCATACGCCGAATCCGGATTCCCCGGCGTAAGGTCAGTCGGCGCTGGCGGCGGCTGTGTGTCGATGCAACCCGGTTCAAAGATCAGGACACCACCGACTGCATCGCCGCTCGAATAGACGCCAACCCAGATGGTGTACTGACCGCGCGGCGCGCCGAAAAAGGTCAATTGGGGGTTCAGGTTGCCATAGCTATCATCGTCACAGTACCAGCTATCATCCGGCCCGCGCACCGCCAGCGTGGTGTCCCCGTTGCCTTCGAAGAATATGTCGAGCCGATCGGCGTTCCCCTGCCAATCGACCTGCAACGCCGGCCCTCTGGCCGCATAGCCCCGACATCCTTCGCCCAGGTAGGCAAGGTCGATCGAGCCTGAAGCCCTCATCTCCACCGCCACCCTCTCAGAGGAGGGACAGAACGTAGCCAGGTACTCGGAACCATAGGCAGGATCGATCTCCGCATCGAGGCCGCCGCTCTCCAGGCGGAAAGAGAGCCAGTCCGACCACTCGCTCGCCTCCCCCGTCCCGTCGATTGCCTGCACCCGCCAGCGATAGTTCCAGCCGCAGGCCAGCCGCTGCACAACTGTCGTGTCGTCGGTATCGACCTGGAAAGGCAGCGGCGGCGTGGTGAGCGGGTTTTCGACCTCACCATAGACGCGGTAGCCGCTGACGCCCAGGGGCAACTGCGCTGCGCTCCAGCGCAGGGTGACATCGGCATAGCCGTCCAGGCAGGGCAGCGAAACCGCGCCGGCTGGTTCCAGCGGCTGGGGCAACAATACCTCCTCCTCGATGGAAAAGACACAGCGGGCCGACGCGACCTGCTCCCCCTGTGCCCCATAGAGGACAGCTTCCAGCGTGTACGCGCCTGCCCCCAGGTCGAGAGGCCAGTTGAAGCTGGACGGATAGCCGGCCGCCAGCGACAGCTCGTTGACCGTATCGCCGTCAACGCGCACCACGGCGACGCCGCCCACATTGGACTCGACAGTGATGCCAACCGCCTGGCCAGAGCGATAGGTGCGGTTACAGCCGCCGCCCAGGCTGACGCGCACCCACGGCGCGCCGGGTTGCACTGGCCGGACGGTGGGCGTAAAAGTCGGAGAGGGTTCCACCGGCAGCGGCGGTGTGCTGATGCGCGACAGCAGCACAGCGCCGAGCACCGCCGCGCCCGCCAGCAGGAGCGTCGCCCCGCCTCCGACCACCGGCAGGACCCAGCGCGGCAGGCGAGGGCGCGCCGCTGGCGGTTTGCCCGGCGGCCTGGGCGGCGGCGGGGGCGCCAGCAGCAGGTTGAGATTGTGTCGCGTCACCGCCGCGCCCGGCTCGTCGCCCAGCATCTCGCGCAGGCGCAGCGCTTTGGTCAGCGCGGCGCGGGCTGCTGTCTTGTCGCCCAAGCAGAGGGCGCGCGTGCCCAACTGGTGCAGCGCCCAGCCCTCCAGTCCCTGTTCGCCGAGCGCCCGCGCCGCCCCCAGCATCCAGCCCAGCACCTGCTCCCAGGCCGCCCAACGGCCGCTCAGCGCCAGCGCGCCTTCCAGGAGGTGGCCCAACTGCCACACCTGACGCCAGCGGCCGGCCTTGACCCCCCAGCTCAGCGCCGCCATTATCGCCTCAGCCGACGCGGCCAGGGTTTCCGCCTCCTGCTGCTGTGCCGCCCATTGGGCGAAATAGACCAGCGCGCCTTCGCGGATGTTCTCCAGCTCGCCCGCCCAGTCGCTGCCCAGACTGGCCACCAGTCCACCGGCGGGGCTGTACGTGGGGCTGTGCTGTTGGACCAGGCCGCGCCTCTCCAGCCGCTCCAGCTCCGGCAACACGGCAGCCATCCCCGTCATGCCGGCGACGTGGTCGGCGCTCAGCGGCACGCCGCCCAGCGCCACCAACGCCGCCAGCACCCGCCGCTCGGCCGGCGGCAGGCTGTTCAACACCTCCGCTGTCACAAGCTGCGGCCGGGCCGCCACATCCGCCAGCGGGCGGCGCGCCTGGCGCACCTCGGCCGCCGCCTGGAGAATCCGCAAGGGATGACCGTGCAGCGCAGCGCACAGGCGGCGGGCCTGCTCGCGCTCCTCGGCGGTCAGGCTGCGCCCCAGTTCGCGCTCCAGCAACGCTTGAGCCGCCGCCGGCGGCAGGCCGCCCATGTCGAGCGAGACACCCCCACCCCACAGCCGCCGCTCCGTCGAAGCCAGGACGAAAGCGCAACCGGGCGCTGCGTTCAACAGCGCCTCGACGTCATCCCGCGCCAGCTCGACGTCGTCGAGCAACACCAGCGCCCGCTTGCCGGCCAGGCCGCGCCGAACCTCGGCCTCGGTCGGCTTCCAGCCCCCCTCGCGCTCGTAAAAGATGTCGAACAGGCCCAGCAAGAGGTCGGCCAGCGCCGTCCCCCGCACCGGCAGGTAGACAATGCCATCGGCAAAGAGCCTGGGGTCTGCGCTGTAGGCCAGGTGACGCAGCAACGCCGTCTTGCCGATGCCGCCCTCGCCGTGGTACTCGACCGGTTTGAGCTTGGGGAAGGCGGCTGCCGCCTGGCGGGTCTCCTCCTCGCGGTCCAGCAAGCCCTCAAAGGGGCGCGGGCGCTGATAGACAGGCGGCCGCCGCGCCTGCGCCCCCTCGCGCGCCATGGTCACGTTGACCACGCCACCATCCTTCACCTCGCCAATCGCCAGGGACTTGTCACCGATGCGAATATCGCCCCTGACGGCGCTTTCGACTGCCGGCTGTCGAGGAGCAGCCGGCGCAGCGGAAGGCTGGAGTTGCTCTGGTTGCGCTGGCAAGGCCCCCCCACAGCGCGGGCAAAAGCGCGCCCCGGCCCGCACGCTGGCCCCGCAGGCCGGGCACGTCACCCCCGGCGACGCAGGAGAGGGAGACAACACCGCACCGCATTGCTTGCAGAAACGAGCCTCTGGCCGGTTATCGAATTGACACACTGGACACTTCATGGCCCCCCTCCCTTCCCCTACTCTGCTCGCACTCCTGCGCCAACGCTATCGCCCCCACGACCCCCGCCCGGTCGCCCAGGGCTGGCGGCACGATATAGCTATCCACCCCACCGGCCAGGGGGGCGACATAGCCCCCCAGCAGTTCCAGAACGCGCCGACGGACGCGCGACAATAACGATGGCGCCCTCATCACCCCGCCGCCGATGACAATCCGCTGCGGCGAGAGGGTGCAGATGAAATCGACCAGCGCCAGCGCCAGGTAAGTGGCTTCCAGCTCCCAGGCCGGGTGATCCTCCGGCAGCAACTCGCCGCGCTGGCCCCAGCGCGCCGCAATCGCCGGGCCCGACGCCAGCCCTTCCAGACAGTCGCCGTGGTAGGGGCAGATGCCGGCAAAGGGATCGCGCTCTCTGTCGTGGGGCACACGGATGTGGCCCATCTCTGGATGGAGCAGGCCGTGCATCCGCTGGCCATTGACCATCCCCCCGCCGCCGATGCCCGTGCCGACGGTCAAATAGATGAACGTGTCCAGCCCCTGCGCGGCGCCCCAGCGCCCTTCGCCCAGCGCCGCGCCGTTGACATCCGTGTCGAAAGCCACCGGCACGCCCAGCGCCCGGCGTATCGCTCCCGCCAGGTCTACCTGCGCCCAGCCGGCCTTGGGGGTGGTGGTGATGAAACCAAAAGTCGGCGAATCAGGGCGTGGGTCCAGCGGCCCAAAAGAGGCAATGCCCACCGCAGTCAGGGCGGCGGCATAGGGCTGGAAGAACACCGCCGCCCGGCCAATGGTCTCTTCGGGGGTGGTGGTGGGGAAGCGAACCAGCTCGCGCAGGTCGTCCGGCCCTGTCCCCACGGCACAGACGAACTTGCTGCCGCCCGCCTCGATCCCGCCCCACAGCGTCATCGTCTGCCCGCGCTAGATCACAGCGCCCTCCCGTAGCGCAGCCATTTCGCCCGCCCCATACCCCAGTTCGCGCAGCACCTCCTCCGTGTGCTCGCCCAGGCGCGGCGGCGGGCGGCGCACCGCTGCCGGCGTCGCCGACAGCCTGTACGGGAAGCCCGCCATGCGCAGCAGGCCGGCGCTGGGATGCTCCGCCTCCAGCACCAACTGGCGCGGTCCGACCTGGGGATGGGCAAAGACGTCCTCGACCGTGTTGATCGGCCCACAGGGCAGGCCGGCCTTTTCGAGCGCCGCCAGCCAGTACGCGGCGTCCTGCGCCGCAAAGACCTCGCCCAGCACGGCCAGCAGCTCCTGGCGGTTGGAGACGCGCTGGCCGTTGGTGGCAAAGCGCGGGTCATCGCGCAGGTCGGGGCGGCCAATCACCTCACAGAGAGTCGCCCACTGCCGCTCGTTCGCCGCCGCCAGGGCAAACCAGCGGTCGCGGGCGCGAAAGGCCTCGTAGGGGGCCAGGTTGGGATGAGCGTTGCCATAGCGACGCGGCGGCGCGCCGCCGACCAGGTAGTTGGAAGCCACATTGGTCAGCAGGGCAACCTGCGTGTCCAGCAACGAGACATCGACCAACTGCCCCTCGCCGCTCAGGTCGCGCGCCCGCAGCGCCGCCAGGATCGCCGTCGCCGCAAACATCCCGGCCGTGATGTCGATGATGGGGATGCCGACCCGCGAGGGCGGCCCCTCCACGGGGCCGGTGATGCTCATCATGCCGCCCTCGGCCTGGATGATGAAATCATAGCCCGGCCGGTCGGCGTAGGGCCCCGTGCGCCCATAGCCGCTGATGGAGCAATAGACCAGCCGCGGATTGACAGCGTGCAGCGCGTCGTATCCCAGCCCCAGCCGATCCAGCGTGCCGGTGACAAAGTTCTCGACCAGCACATCCGAGACGCCAGCCAGCCGACGCACGATCTCCTGGCCCGCCGGGTCTTTGAGATCGACGGTGATGCTGCGCTTGTTGCGGTTGGCGGCGATAAAGTAGGCCGATTCGCCCGGGTAAGGGCCATACGGCTGACCAACAAAGGGCGGCCCCCAGCCGCGGCTGTCGTCGCCGCTGCCGGGCCGCTCCACCTTGACCACGTCGGCCCCCAGGTCGCCCAGCATCATGGTGCAGAACGGCCCGGCCAGGGCACGGGTCAGGTCGAGAATGCGAATGTCCGTCAAGGGTTGGTTCATCGAACTACCTCTGGCTTGACTGCGCAATACGCCTCGCCGGCTCGAAACGACTCTGGGCCGGCGTCAGGATGTCGCGGTAGGCTTCCAGGTTGCGGTCTTGCAGGTGGTCAAAGATCATCGGTGTTGTGGCGCCGTAGGTGACGCGCTTGATGGGATCAGGGTCGAGTTCGGCGGCGATGACCTCCTCCGTGCCACGGGCCAGGGCCAGGGTCTGGGCGATGGGGCTGACGATCATGCTGTGGCCGAAGAAATAGTTGCCGCCCGCGTCAGCGCCGACGGCGTTGCAGGCGGCGATGTAGACGTGGTTATCGTAAGCGCGGGCGCGGTTGGTCATCTCCCAGATCTCGAACGAGCGCAGCAGCGCCGAGGGGCGGACGATCACCTCGGCGCCCATGATCGCCTCGCAGCGGTAGAGCTCGGGAAAGTCGCCATCGTAGCAGATGGTCAGGCCGATATTGGCCAGCTCCGTCTCCACGACCAGCGGGCGATCTCCCGGCGTCGACCAGCCGCCGCCAGCGCGCCGCTCGGTAGGGAAGAGATGCGTCTTGCGGTAGACGCCCAGCAGGGCGCCGTCGGCGCCCAGCAAGGCCGCGCTGTTGAAGACGACGCCGCGCTCCGGCCCCCGCTCGTAGGTGGGCAGCACCACATAGACCCCCAGTCCGCGGGCGGCCTCGGCGAGGGGGTCGCTCAGCGCGCCCGGCAGCGCGTCGACGCGCTCCCACAGCTCCTCCGCCGTGCATCCCGGCGTAAAGCCCGTGGTCACCGTCTCCGGCAGGACGACCAGCCGCGCGCCCGTCTCGCGCACCGCCCGCTCCACCCAGGCGACCGCTTTCTGCACGTTCTCCCGCACCGCCATCGGCTGGACGGCGAATTGGGCGCAGGCAACGACAAAGCGCTTCATCTCTCTCGCCAGGTCAGTCGCTCGATGCTTTCCACGTGGGCGGGGTTGGTGCAGTCCCCAAAGCGGGTCTTGGGCAGGGCAGCCTTGCGCGCCATCAGCTCCCCGTACTCGTCGTCGTCCACCAGGGCCACACAGCGGCCGATGCACGATTCGCCATCGACAAAGCGCCAGGGGAAAAAGCCGACCGTCGTCCGGCGGTTGCAGAGCAGATCGATGTCGCCGCCCAGACATTCGGCGTGGATGATGTGGTAGGGGAACATTTCGATATGCATGAGCTGATACTTGTCAGCCGTAAAGCGCTCTTCCAGGGAAACGCCGTACATGGCGCGAAAGACCGCATCGGCCTCTTTCGCCTGGCGCGGCATCCAGGTGCGGATGATCGTGTTCATCGGATGGTCGGCGCTGCCGCAGTCGACGCCGATCCAGCGAATCTTTTTCTCCTTTGCCCAGAGGGCAAACTCGCGGTCGGGGCCGGGATGCTGCACCATGTAGCGGATCTCGTCAGCAGTGGGCTGATCCCAGCCAAAGTGATGATAGCCGGTATGGATGATCAGGATGTCACCCTCGCGCACCTCGACCCGTTCCTCGACCATTTCCGGCGTATAGATCTGATAGTCGCCGGTGGCATCGGAGAGATCGACCACCGCCGCCGGCCCGACGAGAAAGTCGTTCAGGTCGAGCGCAGCGATATCCTTGCCGGCGGTGAAAAAATGAATCTCGCCGTCGAGGTGGGTGCCCAGGTGGTTGGAATGGGTGATGAGCTGGCCGTTTGCGCCGTTCGGCGCCAGCCGCTTGAAATACTTGATCTGCAGCGGCTCATAGGTCGGCCAGGGGGGCGTGGCAACGCCCAGGGGGACGGTCAGATCGATCAGTTTCATAGCAAACCTCCTCAGAAAAGTGCGTAACTTGCCGTATTACCACTCTCGCACCGCCGCGAACGCCTCGGCAAAACATTCTGCCGGCGCGCGCAGCACGCCAGCGCCCACCATGCCGATGCCCGGCTCCTTGTGGGCGATGCCGGTGTTGAGGCGTGGCAGGATGCCCGTCTCGGCCACCTTGCGCACGTCGATGCCGACCGGCGTGCCGCGAAAGCCGAGCGCGGGAATGGTAAAGTGCTCGTGCTCGGCAAAGCAGATCTCGTACATTTCGAGCGTGTTGCGCAGCGCGTCCTCCGGCGTGCCGCCGACGAAGCGGGCGATGGCCGGCGCGCCAGCCATGGCAAACGCGCCAAAGCCTGCCGTCTCGGTGATGGTGCTGTCGCCGATATCCGGGTTGGCGTCTGCCGCCGTAAAGCCGGGCAGATACAGCCCCTCGACAATGCCCGCGGGCGCAGTGAACCAGCGCTGCGGCTGTCCGGCCATGCGGATGCCAAAATCGGTGCCGTTGCGGGCCATGACGGTCAGCACCGTCGAACCGGCAATCCCCTCGGCCGGCTCCAGCATCGCCTTGGCCGCCGGCATCGACAGGTTGAGGAAAAAGTGATCGTTGCGGTCGATGAACTCGAACACCTGCGCCGCCCGCTCGCGGTCCGGACAGGTGCGCATGATCGCCGGGGTCACTGCGCGCAGGAAGAGCGACGTGCCGGCGCGGTTGCGGTTGTGCCCCTCGTCGCCCATGTGCAACGCCTGGCTGATCAGCGCCCGCAGATCGATGCCGCCTTCGATCGATTCGATGGCCGCCCGCAGCGTGGGGTAGAGCACCTCTTCCATCCAGCGCAGCCGCTCATAGACATCAGGTCCGAACGCGCCGTAACGCAGCACCCGCCCCAGCCCCTCGTTCTGCGTGGCATAGGCCAGGTTGCCGAACGTCTCGTTGCGGAGGATGAACACGGGCATCGAGGGCGAAACGATCCCCGCCATCGGCCCGACGGCGTGGTAGTGATGGCACGGCGCAAACTCGATCTCGCCGCTGGCTGCCAGCTCTGCCGCCTCCGCCTCGTCCTTCGCCAGCCCCTCATAGACCAGCGCGCCCATCACCGCGCCGCGCTGCGGCCCGCACATGCGCTCCCATGTGATCGGCGGCCCGGAATGGAGGATAAGCCGATCGTGATAGCCGGGGATGACCTGGCGGGCGATGCCCATGCCCACCAGCACCGGCCGCCCGGCAATGATGCGCCGCACCGCCTCCTGGTTGGCCGCGTCGATGTCGACCCCCTGCGCGGTACGCATCAGCTGCGGCGCCAGCGGCGGCCGCCAATCGACCCGTGCCACCTCCACACCCTGCGCCTCCAGGCTCGCGGCAAACACCTCCAATCCCACGTTGATGACCCGCAGGGGAGAGGGGGAGACAAGGAGAGGGGGAGAGAAAGAGAGCTCTCCTTGTCTCCTTGTCCCCTTGTCCCCTTGTCCCCCCATCTCCTTGCCCCCCACAACCAGGCCGGTCAGCCGCGCGGCGGCGGCGTTGCACGAACAGACCAGCGCCCCCGCCTCTTGCAGCAGGGCGACCTGGCGCTGATAACCCTGCGGGTCGCCCGTCGTGCCGGTCACCGAGGCGACGACGACCAATTCGCGCCCTTCTTTCGCCGCTCCCTCCCGCGCGCGGCGGATCGCTGGCCCCAGCTCGCCCGCCGGATCGGGATGCGCGCCATAGCCCAGCACCACGTCCAGCACGATCGCTGCCACCTCCGCGTCAGCGGCCTCTTGCAGCAGGCGACGGATGCGCAGATCGTTGTCGATCATCGGGTGGGGACGGCCCACGGTGAACTCGTCCTCGCCCAGATCGACCGCCGAGTGGCCCTCGCTGCGCGTGGGATCGCTCAGGCGCAGGCGCGGGTCGGTCGCCACGTTCGAGCGCACGTCCAGGCCCATCTCCGCCCAGACGACCAGCGCCTCGGCGGCCAGGGTGCCCCCGCTGAACAGGCCGCGCAGGAAGCGCTGGCCCGGTCGGAGGGATCGGCGGAGCGTTTCGGCCCGCTCTGCCAGATCGACCGCCTCCAATTCGAGCGCCTGGTCGACTGACGGGCCCGCATAGCCCTGCGTCTCTGCCGCTGCCCGCAGCGCTGCCTCCTGCAGCGTGCGCGCCGGAATGCACCCCGCCGCGGCGACATCCGCCGGGTCACCACCCAGGAAGCAGACCACCGCCGGCTTGTCGCCAGCCCGCACCTGGGCCAGCACCCTGGCAGCAACCGCCGGGCTGGGCGGCTTGGAGACCAGGAGCAGCACTTCCGTCTGCGGGTCGGCCTGCAGGCGGGCGATGCCCTGCATCATCATCAGCCCGCCGACATCCTCGTGGAGGTCGCGCCCGCCGGTGCCGATGCCGTGGCTGACGCCGACGCCCAGGCGCGTCAGCAGCGCACTCACCTCTTGCAGGCCCGTGCCGGCAGCGGCGACGATGCCCACCGCGCCGCCGGGCACAGCATTGGCAAAGCCCAGGCCAATGCCGTCGAGGAGCGCCGTGCCACAGCCAGGGCCCATCATCAGCAGGCCGCGCTCGACGGCATAGCGCTTGAGCGCCACCTCGTCCTCCAGTGCCACGTGGTCGCTGAAGAGAAAGACGTGCAGGCCGTTGCGCAGCGCCTCCCACGCCTCGGCGGCGGCGTATGGACCCGGCACTGAGATGAGGGCCAGTTTCGCCTGCGGATGAGCGCGCAGGGCGGCGCGGATGGTGCGCGGGGCCAGGCCCGCCGCACTCTTTCCCTCCACGTCCGGCCGGCGGGCCAGGCGCTCTTCTGCCAGCCCCAGAGCCTTCTCGGCCTCCGCCTCCGACGCGGCGCGCACGACGATCAGCAGGTCGTTGGCGCTTGCACCCTCGCCCTCCGGCAAAAGCAGGTTGGCCTGACGCAGAATGGCCTTGTTGGCTTCGGTCGCCATCACCGCCGCCGCATCGACAACGCCGGGCTGCCGCAACAGCTCGCGCGCCAGCTCCATGAGCACGACAGAGTCGTAATAGCCACCAGATTTGACGGTACAGCGGGTGACCAAGGCTTACCTCCTCTGGTCAGTGGTGCTTTCAGTATAACCCGACTCGGTGAGATGTCAATTACGCTCTCCAGCCCCTCCTGGCTGTTCCAGGCAGAACATTGATGTGGGACACCCCGCCCGGCGGCGTAGGACAACTGCGAGCAGTTGTCCTACGAAGAACAGCCGGGGCATGTCTCCTTGTCCCCTTGCCCTCTTCGTGGTATAATCCCGCTACAGAGTGTACGCCACCCTAGCTCAATCGGCAGAGCAACCGCTTCGTAAGCGGTCGGTTGTCGGTTCAATTCCGACGGGTGGCTCCTTGAGAGGCCCCGCAGCGGGGCCTTTTTTGCAGCGATGACCCTTCAGCCCGCCGTTCGGCGCGACCCGTGGCGCTCCCTCTGGCGCCTGAGCAGCGGGAACAGCCTCCTGGCTGTTGCCCTGCTGCTTCTGTCCCTCTTTCTGGTTGCCCTGGCCCTCTTTCCCCAATCCCCGGCCCCGTTGCCAACCGACGTGTGGTTGACCCAGGCCCAGGCGCGCTTTGGCACGGCGACGGAAGCGCTCTATCGCCTGGGCCTTTTCTCGCTGAATGGGTCGCCGCTGCCCGGCCTGTTATTGGCTTTCACGGCCTTTCTGCTGATGACGCGCGCGGTCGACCTTGCGGACCAACTGCGGCAGACGCTTCCGCAGAAAGGGCTGCCTCTGTGGGCCTGCCTGGCCGCCCTGCTGGCCATTCTGGGCGCTCTGGCGCTGCTCCTGGGACTGCTGATCGGCAGGCTGGGCGGCTGGCAGGTAGACGACCTGGTCAGCCCGGCAGGGGATATGCTGACCGTGCCCGGTCATGGAGAGATCGCGCTGACAGCGACCGCGCGCGGCGTCCGCTCGGCGCAGCCGGGAGTGACCGTCCACACAACCGGCAACGGTCCCCGCCTGACCGTGCGCGCGCTGGATGGGGAGGGCGGGACGCTGGGGCTACAACAGTCCCCGCAAGAGTCCATAACTGACGAGCTGACCTTTCTCCTGACGGCCAGCGCGCCGGAAGCCTTCTTTGCCGTGCCAGAGGCGGAACTGGTGATACGGATTGCGTTGGCGCCGGGGGCGGCCCTCTCCGCCGACGCGCCGCTGCGCCTGCAGGCCTTCCGTTCCCCCAGCGGCAACCTGGTCCAGGAAGGCGAACTGAACAGCGAGGCGATGGAACTGACGCTGGACGGCGTGCAACTCGTAGCGACTCGTTCGGCGTATCACATCCTGACCGCAGCCCACAATCCCGGACGGTGGTTCATGGTCGCCGGGGTCATCGTGGGGGCGGGGGGGCTGCTGGGGACGCTGGCGCTGACGCCGCTGCGCGGCGGCCGCTGGCGGTGGGCGACCCTGATCTATCGGGCATTGACCGCCCTGCTGACCCTTGCCGCAGCGGGCATCAGCCTGCGCGGGCTGCTGGGGACGCTGGCGCTGACGCCGCTGCGCGGCGGCCGCTGGCGGTGGGCGACCCTGATCTATCGGGCATTGACCGCCCTGCTGACCCTTGCCGCAGCGGGCATCAGCCTGCGCAATCTGCTGGTCAGCAGTATGCTGTGGGACCGCTCCCCGTTGCAGGTCACATTGGCGGCACTCCTGCTGATCGCTCTTGCCGCCGGGTTGAGCTTGAGGAGGTCGAATTGAGCAGACGATCCATAGTCATTGCTGTAGCTGGCGGCACCGGTTCGGGCAAGACGACGGTGGCGCGAGAAATCCTGGCCCGCGTCGGCACGGAACACATCGCCTACATTCCCCACGACGCCTACTACCGCGACCTGAGCCACCTGCCCTACCACCTGCGCACGCAGGTCAACTTTGACCATCCGGACTCGTTGGAGACCGAGCTGTTGGTCGAGCACCTGCGGAAACTCAAAGCGGGCGAGCCGGTGGATATCCCGGTCTATGATTTTACCACCCACACGCGCACCTCGCGCACGCAGCGCATCGGACCGGCGCCGGTGATCCTGGTGGAGGGCATCCTGGTCTTTGCCGAGCCGGCGCTGCGGGAGCTTTTCGACGTCAAGCTGTACGTGGACACGGACGCCGACCTGCGTTTCATCCGCCGCCTGCAGCGGGACGTGCAGGAGCGCGGGCGGACGCTGGAGTCGGTGATCCAGCAATACCTGACGACCGTGCGTCCGATGCACCTGGAGTTTGTCGAGCCGAGCAAGCGCTATGCGGACGTGATCATCCCGGAGGGCGGGTTCAACGAGGTCGCCATCGAGATGGTCGCCGCGCGGGTGCGCGGGCTGCTGGAGCAGATTCGCCCCTAACACCACTTTGACAATTTCCACTCCCGTGGTAAAATTCAGTCACTGAATTTTGAAGGCTCGGAAGATCAGTGACAGAGAGCGAGCACGAGCTGCGTATTCTGGAAGCCCTGGAGCAGAACCCCGACACGACCCAGGCCAGCCTGGCCGCGCAGTTGGGCGTGGCAGTAGGCAGCGTCAACTGGTACCTCAAGCGGCTGATCCGCAAGGGATACGTCAAGATCACCCATCTGGAGCGGCGCAAGCTCAAGTACTTTGTCACCCCGCAGGGGTTGGCCCTCAAAGCCCGCCTGACCTCCGAGTACATGGACTATTCGCTGCGGGTCTACCGGCAGCTTCGCCAGGCGGCGCGGGAGACGCTGGCTCAGGTGCGGGCTGCCGGCTACAGGGCGATCTGCACTGACGGACAAGGTGAGGCGATGGAGATTCTCCACCTGACATGCCTGGAAGAGGG
>Ga0209162_1000757_pt1 | contig 34128 bp, 29 predicted proteins | sample YNPNPMetaG_FD_187121 | JGI IMG/M metagenome (GOLD analysis project Ga0209162, IMG submission 187121) | Anoxygenic and chlorotrophic microbial mat microbial communities from Yellowstone National Park, USA - YNP NP MetaG (SPAdes) (version 2) ...
GAGGAGCGTTTTTTGCGACGAAGCAATCTCCTTGCAAGCCAGGAGACTGCTTCGCTTTGCTCGCAGTGACAAAATGCGTAGAGTTTATAGAACAAGAGTTTAACTTGACATTGTCAAAATAGTTACGGATAAATAACATAATCCGTCATTGCGAGGAGGGCGCAGCCCGACAAAGCAATCTCCTTGATGAAATTGGAGGTTGCTTCGCCACTCGCTTCGCTCGGGCTCGCAATGACGGGATATTCTTGGAGGTATTTATGGAACTCGCAATCGTTGGTTTGGGCAAGATGGGTATGAACATGGCGACCCGCCTCGTGCGCGGCGGTCACCGCGTAGTCGGGTATGCGCGCACTGCCGCCACGGTGGACGAAGCAGTTACGCATGGCATCGAGGGCGCGTATTCGCTGGAGGAGGCGGTGAGCAAATTGAGCGCGCCGCGCATCGTTTGGGTGATGGTTCCCGCAGGCAAAGCCACTGACGATACCATTGACCAGCTATCCCGCCTGCTGGGCAAAGGCGACATCATCATTGACGGCGGGAATTCCAACTACAAAGATTCCGCCCGTCACGCCGCGGAGCTCGAACCGAAAGGCATCGAATTTCTGGATTGCGGCACCAGCGGCGGCATCTGGGGTCTCAGCGAAGGTTACAGCCTGATGATCGGGGGCAAGCCCGAGGTCGTGGAAAAGATGCGTCCCATTTTCGAGACGCTGGCTCCCGCGCCCGATAAAGGCTGGGGCTGGATGGGTCCGCACGGGGCGGGTCATTTCGTCAAGATGGTGCATAACGGCATCGAGTACGGCATGATGCAGGCGTTCGCCGAGGGGTTCAGCATCATGAAGGCGAAGGAGGAGTTCAACCTGGACCTGGCAAAGATTTCGCACGTCTGGCAGCATGGGAGCGTGGTGCGCTCGTGGCTGTTGGACCTTGCCGCAAACGCCCTGGACGAAGATACGCAACTCAAGGACATCAAGCCGTGGGTGGCGGATTCGGGCGAGGGGCGCTGGACGGTGTTCGAGTCGATTGATTTGGATGTGCCTGCGCCGGTCATCACGCTGGCGCTGCAAATGCGCTTCGTCAGCCGTGACGAGGAAAACTACGCCGCGCGCATGCTTGCCGCCCTGCGGAATCAATTCGGCGGGCATGCCGTCAAGAAAGCGGAATGATGGCATTGCGAGAGAACAGAGTGGGCAAAGCAACCCTCCACAGCAGGAGGAGATTGTCCCGCCGCGCGCAATGATACAGGACATGATATGAACAACGATTTACCAACCACCATTGTCATTTTCGGCGCGTCGGGCGACCTGACACAGCGCAAACTTGTGCCGTCGCTGTTCAACCTTTACCGCAAGGGACGCCTGCCGAAGCAGTTCCGCATCGTGGGCTACGGAAACACTGCCTTTACCGATGAGCAATTCCGCGCGCATCTCGAAGAGGGCATGAAGCAGTTTGCGCCGTTCGAATACAAGGATGAGGAGTGGCAGGCGTTTGCCGCTCATCTCGCCTACCAGCAGGGGCGCTACACCGACCTGGCAGATTTCAAACGGCTGGGCGGTTTTCTGAAAGAATGGGAGATCAGTTCGGGCAATCGCATCTACTATATGGCGACGCCGCCCGGCGTCTTCCCCAACATCATTGACCTGCTCGGTCTCACCGACCAGTTGACCGAATACAACGGCTGGCGGCGCGTGGTCATCGAAAAGCCGTTCGGCACGGACCTTGAGTCTGCCCGCAGTTTGAATCAACAAATCCACAAGACGCTGCACGAAAAGCAGATCTACCGTATTGACCATTACCTCGGCAAGGAAACCGTTCAGAACATTTTGGTGACGCGCTTTGCAAACACCATCTTCGAGCCGCTGTGGAACCGCAACTACATTGACCACGTGGAAATTACCGTGGCGGAGAAAGTCGGCGTGGAGCATCGCGGACGTTTCTACGACAGCGTGGGCGTGCTGCGCGACATGTTCCAAAATCACCTCCTGCAACTGATGACGCTGATGGCGATGGAGCCGCCTGCTTCGTTCGATGCAAACGCCCTGCGCAACGAAAAGGTCAAGGTGCTGAGTTCCATCCGCCCGATGCGGAAAGAGGAAGTGGCGCAGAAAACGGTGCGGGCGCAGTATGCAGGCTATCGTCAGGAAAGCGGCGTGGATCCCGAATCCACAACGCCCACGTATGCGGCAGTCAAATTGCAGATTGACAACTGGCGCTGGCAGGGGGTGCCGTTCTATTTGCGTTCGGGGAAGAACCTCAAGGAAAAACTCTCGCAGATTACCATTGTCTTCAAAGAGCCGCCGCATTTGCTCTTCCCCACCAGGGACGGGCGGATGACGCCTAACATGCTCATGCTGTATCTTCAACCCGATGAAGGGATTCACTGGCGGTTCGAGGCAAAGGTTCCCGATACAGTGGCAGATTTACGCTCGGTGGATATGGAATTTCACTACGCCGACTCGTTCGGCAAGACAGCGATTCCCGACGCCTACGAACGCCTCCTGCTCGATACGCTGACAGGGGACGCTTCCCTGTTTACCCGCGCCGACGAGGTGGAAACCGCCTGGGGGTTGATAGACCCGATTCTGGAAGCGTGGGAATCGAACAGCCAGCCGCTTGCTATTTACCAGCCCGGCACGTGGGGTCCCGCCGAAGCGGACGAACTGCTCGCCCGCGACGGGCGTACGTGGAATGTGTGGGACGGCAGGGTCGAATAAACGAACCGCCCGGTCAGAGAAGACCGGGCGGTTCGTTTTACTGCGGCTTGGAGATCACCACCCAGGCGCTGGCGTCTTCTGATGTAATGCTTGCGCTGCCATGTGGAAAGAGGGATGCAATTTGAAGAGGGGAGAGGAAGTGGCTCCGCATGAGGAGCAGTTTCTCTGCCAGGGCAATCAATTTGACGGCAAAGGTATTGATGTCGGGTTCTTCAATGACAATCCGCCCGCCGGGTTTGAGCACGCGGAACATCTCGCGCGCTGTGGCGGGCTGGTCAATGACGTGGTGCAGGGCGTCCACCATAATGACGCGCTCGAAGAAGTTGTCGGGAAAGGGAAGGCTTTCGGAGAGGGAGCAAACAGGTTGGAGCGCGGGGCGAGGCGTTTGTCGCAGCATGCCCATCGAAACGTCGGCGACGATGACTTCGTCCACATCCTTCAAAAGCGCAGAAGCAACCCGCCCCGTGCCGCCGCCGATGTCGAGCAGGCGCCCGTCCAGCAGGCTTTGTCCTTGCTATCCTTGTCCTGACGGTCATGGCCGCAGCGCTGGTGTACAGCCTGGCGGCGCTTGTCCTCTGCAAGACTTTCCCCCTGCCCGCCTGGAGCGATTGGCTGATTCCCGTCCTCATCGTGATTGGAATCGGCGTGGCAGGCTATCTCTCTTACGTCGAGACGCAAGCCGTTGAAGCCATCTGCGGCCCAGTGGGGGACTGCAACACTGTCCAACAGAGCCGCTATGCAAAATTGTTCGACGTGCTGCCTGTCGGTGTCTTCGGATTGATCGGTTACCTCGGGTTGCTGACCGCCTGGCTGGTGCGTCGTTTTGTCCCGCGCTTCGAGAAAATTGCTGCCCTTGGCTTCTGGGGAATGGCGCTCTTTGGAGTCCTGTTTTCACTCTATCTCACCTATCTGGAGCCATTCGTGATCAAAGCAGTCTGCATGTGGTGTCTCTCTTCGGCAGTCATTATGACCATGTTGTTATTGCTCGGCACCCAGCCTGCTGTTCGTCAGCTTCCCTCAGACACGACCGAAGACTAACCAGGAGCAATCTCTCTTTTGGAGTGGGATCCGTTCTACACCTCAAAAGACATCGGTAGTTTCTGTGACTTCCGATGCCTGCATTCTCTTTATGGAAAAATCTCCTCCGCCTGGTCCTTTCTGCGGCGCAGATACCAGTAGCCCAGGCCGAGCGCCAGCAAGTACACAATGACCACAAGCTTATAACCATCCCCCACACTGAGCGGGTCTTGTGCGCCAAGCGAGAGCAGGACCAACCAACCGGCCAACAGGTAGCCGGCGATCAGGTTCAGACGCTTCGTCAACGTCACCTTGCGCCAGCGGGAATGAAATCCCAGGATGGCGGCCAGCACCAAGGGGATAAGTTGTACGACCAGCCAAAGCACAATCCGCCCTGGGGAAATATACACCTCTGAAAGGGAATAAGAATAGCGATACATGACGTGAAATATACCCGCCTCCTCTTCAAGAGAAAAGAGAAGTCCTGTCAGCATGGTATTCTCGTAAGCCTTGATGAAACCATGCGCCAGCATCACCCCGGCTGCGCCAAAGCAGGCATACAATCCTTTTTCCCAGCGCGGCAATCTGGCCTCCAGTTGTTCGACCAAGGGAGAAGGTTTACTGCCCATGTTTGCCTCCGTTTTGGATCAGGTGTTGAATGCGTTCCGCGACCGCAGGATGTTGAAAAATCAGGATGTTGCGCTGGATGAAACGTCGCAGCAATTCGCGGCCGTTCTCGGTGAGACGGTAATACTTGCGCGGCGGGCCGAGTTGCGATTCCCCCCGCTCGCTGACGATCAACCCCATCTCCTCAAAGCGGCTGACGGCGCGGTAGATGCTGTTGTCATCGGCGCTGATGGTCCCCTGACTGAGGCGCATCACCTCGGCACTCATTTCGTAGGGATAGCATGGCTTCTCGTCGAGGAGCAGGAGAATCCAGAAGGTGAGCAGGCCCTTTTTGTACACGCTCTCCCAGTTCTCCAGCAGGTGGTCAAGGTCGCTCATTGCGCTCCATCCTATAGTATTATTCCTGTTGTATAATACCAAAAACATTATAGTGAGAGAAAAAGAATTTGTCAAGATCGTTCCTGGAGAGTGAGTATTTTGACAATGTCAAGTTAAACTCTTGTTCTATAAACTCTACGCATTTTGTCACTGCGAGCAAAGCAAAGCAGTCTCCTGGTTTGCGAGGGGATTGCTTACCCTTCGGGTACGCTTCGCGGTCGTCGCAAAAAACGCTCCTCGCAATGACAACTATACGAAAAGATGACATTGTCAAAGTATCTTCAAACCAACCCGCTTCTATGGTTTCTGTTTTGAGTGGCCACAGATATAATCGGTCCGGGTTCACCTTTAACCCAACCATAACACAGCGCCTTCCACCTTGTGGTAAAACAGAGCGCACACTCCATTTGCATTGATTGGAGCAACCATGAAAAAAGTCTTATTCTTGTGTACCGGTAATTCCTGCCGCAGCCAGATGGCGGAAGCGATTGTCAATGCCCGCTACGGGAGTGAATGGCAAGCCGTCAGCGCCGGGACAAAACCGGCGGGCTATGTCCACCCCAAAGCGATTGCTGCGCTTGCCGAAATCGGCATCCAGCACGAGGGTCGCTCGAAACTGGCCGATGAATTTCGGGAGGTGGAGTTCGACCTGGTGGTCACGGTCTGCGATTCGGCGGCGGAGGAATGTCCTGTCTGGTTGGGGAAGGGGAAGCGCGTCCATCACAGTTTCCCCGACCCGGCCAAAACCGATGACATGGCCGATTTTCGCAAGGTGCGCGATGATATGTTGGTGGTCATTCCCCAATTACTGCATGGAGAGTAAACGCAAATTGAACTGCTCTACTTCGACGGCTGCCCCTCGTGGGAAGGCGCGCTGGAAAACCTGAAAGCCGCGTTACAAGCCGAGGGCCTGCAGGCCGAAATCCACCTGGTGAAGGTGGAGAGTGACGAAGAAGCCGCCCGCCTGAAGTTCCTCGGCTCGCCCTCCTTTCGCGTGGACGGCGTGGATTGGTGGCCCGAAGAACGCTAACGCTACAACCTGAGTTGCCGTGTCTACGCTACGCCGCAGGGTCTGCGCGGCGCGCCGACCGTGGAAATGCTGCGCGAAAAACTGCGCTCAATGAATGCGTAAGGCAGAACCTGTTCAGTGAATAGAAAAGGCAATACCACATCACACAATTTACGGAGGTTTCTCATGTCTGAAGTTGCAGTAACAAAAGCCTCGGCACCAAGCCTGAGCAAAAAACTGTCGTTCTTAGACCGCTACCTGACGCTGTGGATTTTCGCAGCGATGGCAGTGGGCGTAGGAATCGGCTATTTTTTCACCTATCAGGTCACCCGGTTCAACGAACTGGTTTCGGTGGGCACAACGAACATTCCCATCGCCATCGGCCTGATTCTGATGATGTACCCGCCTCTGGCAAAAGTGAAATACGAGGAGATGGGGCGTGTGCTGAAAGCCCCCAAATTGCTGACCTTTGCCATGGTCCAGAACTGGATCGTCGGGCCGCTGGTCATGTTCGGGCTGGCCATCCTCTTCCTGCGTGACCGACCCGAATACATGATCGGCCTCATCCTGGTTGGCCTGGCGCGCTGCATCGCCATGGTCATCGTCTGGAACGACCTGGCTGGCGGCGACCGCGAACTGGCGGTGGGCATGGTGGCGTTCAACGCCGTCTTTCAGGTGCTGTTCTACGCAGTGTACATCTGGCTGTTCGTTGGCATCTTGCTCCCGGCTTTGGGATTGGTGCAGGGAGTCAACGCGCGCGTTTCAGTGGCCGAGACTGCCAAAACCGTCTTCCTCTACCTGGGGACGCCCTTCCTGGCCGGTCTGATCAGCCACTTTGCCCTGATTCGCTGGAAGGGGCGCGAGTGGTTCGAGAAGGTCTTCTCGCCGCGCATCAGCCCGCTGACTCTCATCGCCCTGCTGTTTACCATCGTAATCATGTTCTCTCTGCAAGGGGAAAAGATCATTCAGCAACCGCTGGATGCCGTGCGCATTGCCATTCCACTGGTGCTGTACTTCGCCGGGATGTGGCTGATTTCCTTTTTCGTTTCCCGGCGTCTGGTCAACTCCTACCCGCCGACCGTCTCGGTCTCCTTCACCGCAGCCAGCAACGACTTCGAACTGGCCATTGCCGTCGCCGTAGCAATGTTTGGCATCAGTTCGGGACAGGCCTTTGCCACCGTCATCGGCCCGCTGATCGAGGTGCCGGTGATGGTTGGGCTGGTGAACGTGGCCTTCTATTTCCAGAAGCGCCTGTACGGCGGAGCGGTAGCCTCCGCCCCGGCGATGGTCGCGGCGGCGGCAGAAGCCTGCCCCCCAGATGAAAAACTCGTCAAATAAAAAAATGCCCCGAAGGCCCAAAAAACCTTCGGGGCATTTTGTATCTCTATGAGGGCCGGCTACCTGACTTCGCTGCAAAGCGCTGGCTGGCCATGGATGACCATGCAATCCACCCACTGGTGATCAAAGCGGACCAAAACATGAATTTCTCCAAAAGCCTGATCATGGCTTCGGACAATGAGTTTGTACGATTCGGTCACGTACTCCTGGACACCTCGCAGGGCGCTTACATGCATCGCACGAGCCCGAGCCTCATCCTGTTGCGGATGATCGGCCTGGTCGAGCACAAACTGGATGGTGGCATCCAGAGAGGTCACCGCCTCGCGCAAATGAGCATTGATCAAACTATCGGTAATTGTGCCACAGACGACAATTAAAATCACAGAAAAGAGGAAGGGCAAAATTTTCCCGAAAAATGAAGTCGCGAAAACAGCCGACTCGGTCAGCGGCAATTGAACCACACCGGCAATGATCACAAAGGGAAGGCACCAGGCAAAAACGACACCAAACAGAAGGCCAAAATCTTGAATTGCAGGGGGTTGAAGCAAAGTGCTTAGTTCAGGATTCAGTCTTGAAATCAAAAAAGGAGAGATATACAGGGGGAGAAGGATGACCAACGCAGCAAACGCTCCCGTCGCGACCAACCAGAACAAAACGCCAGCCAACGCGTTTTCCAGGCGTGCTGTCAGCCAACCTGTAACGGCCCCCACCCCGGCACCCAAGATCATTGCCATCCCCAGGTTAAACCAGGGCAAGTACGCATGGGAACGGCTGAGAATGTAACCATCCCAGCCCCAGCCAGCGAGAGCAAAAGCCAGGCCACATACCGCGCCGTAAATTAACCCAGCCAACCGCTTCGACCGAACAACATCAGGCCGGGAACGGAGATCAATTTCAGGCAAGGGGTTCAAGCCTCCTCCAGATACACAGTTACCAGACATGACAGAAAGTGATCCCTCTTGGACCAACCTTTCCATCCAAGAGGGAACAAAGACACATAACCAACTGGCCAAAGAGATGGCAATCTACATCTTGCCACGCATGCGCGGGTCGAGCACATCGCGCAAAGCATCCCCTAAAAGGTTCCATCCCATGACAAAGAGTACCAGCGTGAGACCTGGCCAGACAACGATATACCAGTAGGTGTTCAAACTGGTAATCCAGTTCCGTGCAAAGGAAATCACCTGGCCCCAGTCCGCATAGCCGATTTCTACACCGATTCCCAGAAAAGAAAGCGCAGCAAAACTCAAGACCACGTCACCGATGGCCAGGGAGGCCAGGATTAACGTGGGGAAGATCGCATTCGGCAGGATATGCTTAAACAGGATGCGGCTATCCTTGACACCGACTACCCGTGCAGCCAGGACATAGTCGCGTTCTTTGACCGAAAGAATATCGGCGCGAATAAAGCGAGCATACCCCATCCAGCCAAAAGCGATCAGGGCGATCATCACCGGGATGGTGCTCTTCCCAAATTTTGGAATCAGCACGGCTGCCAGGATCATCGCCACCAAAATCCCTGGCAAGATGGAGATCACATCCACAATACGCATCATCAAATTGTCCACCCATTTGCCATAATAAGCCGCGATGGAGCCATAGACGACGCCGATAATCAGGGTCGAGAGGGTAACCAGTAAACCGGTCTTGAAAGCAGTTCGGGTCCCCCAAATGATGCCGTAGAAAATGTCATACTGGCCTTCAGAAGTCCCAAGAAGATGGACCCATTCATCTTTTCCAGTAACCGCTTTGTACCAGAACGGAATTTCAGGCGCATTTCGTTTCCATTCCGAACCCATTGGGCGTGGGTCTGATTTAAAGCCATCACGCGGAATCTTATACGGATCACTCCCCACAGGGGGAATAATCACCGGCGCGAAAATGGCAATCAGGGCAAAGAGCAGAATGAGCGAGAACCCTGCAATGGAAGCAGGCGTTTTCATCAGCCCTTTCACGATTCGATAGTTTTCGGGGCCGAGGAAACGTTCCAGCCAGCCGATTTTGCGGACTGAAATGGTCTCTTTTAACAGGGAGTTATCACCAGTGGGAACTGTTTCTGCCATGAGCAATCTCCATTATGTCAACCGCACACGCGGGTCGATGAATGCATACATGATATCAATGACCAGGACGGCCACCAGCAGGATAAAACCGTCAAAGAGAGCAAAGCCAAGCATAGCCACCACGTCCAGATTCGTGGCAGCACGGGCAGCCGCCGAGCCAATGCCCGGATAATTGAATACCGTTTCTGTAATCACCACGCCAGCCAGCAAGCCCACCACGCTGAAGCCAGCCAGGGTGACGACCGGTAACATGGCATTGGGTTTTGCATGTTTATGAATGACATCATGTTCTGGCAAACCTTTCGCCCGCGCCGTGGTGACATACTCCATCCGCAACGTTTCCAACATGGAGCTGCGGGTCAGGCGCAAGAAGGTCGCCCAGTTGATGTAAGAAAGCGTCAGGATAGGCAAGATCATGTGACGCAGGGCATCCAGAAAGATGTCAAAACGTCCATTGAGAAGAGCATCGAATGTAAGCAGGCTGGTATAGTGGCGAAACGCGTCCGATTCAACCACTCGCATAAACTCATCAGACAACCGGCCCGGTGGCAACCAGTGCAACTGTGCATAAAAGATCATCAGCACTAACAGACCGAAGACAAAGGTCGGGAAGGATGTACCGACAATGCTGAATACCCGCGCCACCTGATCGAAGAGTTGATTGTGGTGAACGGCCGCCTGGACCCCCAGCCAGATGCCCACAAAGACAATTGGCGCGACCGCCCAGATGGTCAAATCCACTGTATTGGGGAAACGCCGCTTGATAAGTTCGATGACCGGTTGCGATTGGGAACGTGAATATCCCAAATCCCCGAAAATAATGCCGCCCGTACGCTCGCCGGTGGCCTTATCCACTTTTCCGACCAACCAGTTCCAGTACTGAACATAAATTGGTTTATCGAGATCATACTTACGAATCAGGGCTGGGATCGCCTCGGGATTTTTGGGGAAATCTCGCATGTATAAAGCCAGTCGCTCGGTAGGCTCCAGGAAACTCAGCATTCCAAAAATCAAAACGGTCACTCCAAAGAGGAGCACGGGCATTAAGAGAAGTCGGCGAATGATGTAATTGACCATTCAGATAACCTCGTGTCACACTGGATTGGATTCTGATTTCTAGACTGAAACGGCCAGAGGTCCGTTTTACTCTACAAATCAGAATGCCGGGAGGCCGGGGGCCTGGTGAACAGGCCCCCGGGCGAATTGTGTCCGGCTTAGTCTTTGTAAATGGTGTAGTAATAGAGGCCGGGGAAGATCGGGTTGAGGATGACGCCCTGTACCCAGCGCTGCGAGAAGCCATGGCTGGTGGTAATGATCAGAGGCACACCAACCGCCAAATCGTAGTACAACTGATTGGCTTCCTGGTAGATCTCATGCCGTTTGGCCGGATCGGTCTCAGCAACACCGCGATCAAGGATCTCGGAGAACTGGGCCTTTACTTCAGCCGGCAGGCTCTGGCGGCCGCCATAAGTACCAACTGTGTAGGGCTGATACCAGTTGTGCGGGTCGTGGATGTCTTCCAACCAACCACCGGTCATGATCGGAATTTGCTTGGCACGCTGCGAGCGCAGATAAGAAGGCCACGGCAAGCCGAGGATTTCGACGGTGAACTTGTCATTGACCTCAGCCAAATTGCCAGCCAGGATTTCGGCAATGGTCTGGCGGGTTGTATTGCCCTGGTTGTAAGCCATCTGGACACGGAAACCGGTCGTCCAGACATCGCCTTCCGGATCCTCACCTGCAGGAACGCCATCATGATCCACGTCAGCGAGTTTGAATTCCTGCTCGCATTGTGCGAGATCGAAGTAATAATGCGGTGTATCGAGCGAGAAACCGGGCATGCCAGGCAAAGGCAACTGGTAAGACTGAATGGCTTCACCAGAGAAGACATCGTTGATGAGGGTCTCCCAGTCGAAGCAGTAGGCAAACGCCTTGCGAATATGGACATCGCTGAAGAAGTCAGGCGGAACGCCATTGCCATCAAGTTTGCCAGAGCCGATCAGAGGATTCGGGCTTTCCTCGGAGGTGGCAATGTTCCAGTTGAAGAGCAGGACATCCTGCGAAATACCAGGGCGACCCAGGCGAGCCAGGAAGGGCTTACCATTGCCAGTTTCACCCTGTGCGCAAGCGATGAACTTGGCAGCACCCAACTGAGTAGGATCATAGCCACAGACCTCCTGGATGGGGCCATAGCTGTTGGTCGTCGGGTCATAAACCTGGAAAGCACCAACCAATTCGTCCATCTGAGAACGGTTGGCGGGCGGCACGGTGGCCAGGTCAGCGTCACCGGCCTGCATCATGGCAAAGCGGGTACCCCATTCAGGAACCTGCTTGAGGATGACGCGCTCAAGTTTCGCCGGTTCACGCCAGTAATTCTCATTGCGGGCGAGAACGATTTCCTCGCCGTTCGCAAATTTTTCAAGTTTGAAGGGGCCAGTACCATTCGCAATGGTGCTGAAGGGATCATCGGCCGAGGTCATGCCATAGTAGTTCTGCCAGGTCTCGCAAGAACCATCCCAACCGCCATGTTCAATGACCCATTCCATGTCCATAATCGAGCCCCAGGTCTGAGCAATGGTGGCCAGGAAGGGGCCCCACGGCTGGGCAAGGGTCATGGTCACGGTACCAGCAGCATCATCTGCAACGATGGCCGCCTTCACCTTTTCACAGGCAGCGACCAGAACAGCGGGATCGTTGGCAATCAGCGCATCGCGATCATCCGCCGAGGCACCACCATCTACCAGCACGGTGATGTCATCGTTGCCAACGCCGAAGAAGGGTTCGGCGAGCAGCCACTGCGGGGAGGAGTAGCCACCCTGGAGCAGACCGCGCTGGAAGGAGTAAGCCACATCATGGGGTTCCAGGGTGCCGCCCTCGTGGAACGTCACGCCAGAGCGAATCTTGAAGGTCCAAACCTTGCCGTCTTCCGAGAGGGTCCACGATTCAGCCAGCAATGGGACAAATTTGTCGGTGGCTTCGCCATCGTAGAAGACCAGCGGTTCGTACACATTCTGGATGATCTCGCCCGAGGCAGTGTCGTAGGCCAGAGCGGGGTCAAGGGTATCAATGCCCACCTCCGACTCGGCCACAACAAATGTCGTTGGGTCCTTCGAATGGAAACCAGTGGTGACGGGTGTTTCCTCCGACGGAGCAGCAGTGGCCGGAGCAGCAGTGGCCGGAGCAGCAGTGGCCGGAGCCTCAGTTTTAGCGGGGCCACAAGCCGCCAGCACCATGCTGGCAATTACCAGCAGGCTGATGAAATAAAACAGTTTACGCATATTCTTCTCCTCATTTGATTGAGTTAAATTTGGAAAGTGCTTTTATCAACAGGTCCAACAGAACCACAATTGTAGGTGCCAGGACACCACCTCCTTTCAGCGTTCACAAAAGTTCCGTTTTTTATTTAACCATGTGGCAAGCCACAAAGTGGCCTGGCTTGACTTCGCGAAATTCTGGAACGGCCTCGGCGCAAATTTTGTCCGCAAGCCGACAACGCGTCCGGAACCGGCAACCAGAAGGCGGATTGACAGGGGAGGGGACATCCCCTTCCAGGATGATCCGTTTTCGTTGCGCAGCAATGACCGGGTCCGGCACCGGCACCGCAGAGAGCAAAGCCTGGGTATAAGGATGGAGCGGTTCTTGATAAAGCGAATTGCGATCAGCCAACTCCACAAAAATTCCCAGGTACATCACCGCCACGCGCCTGCTGATGTGACGGACCATGGAAAGGTCATGGGCAATAAACAGGTATGTCAGATTCAGTTTTTCTTGCAAGTCTTCCAAAAGGTTGACCACCTGGGCCTGAATGGAGACGTCCAGGGCCGAGATAGGCTCGTCACAAACGATGAAGGAAGGCTGCAAAGCCAGGGCACGAGCGACGCCAATGCGCTGCCGTTGGCCTCCGGAGAATTCGTGGGGGTAGCGCGTGGCAAACGCCGGGTTCAAGCCCACCAGAGACAGCAGTTCTTTGACCCGCTCTTTGATTTCCTTTGGAGAGGCCACTTCATGCACCTGGAGAGGCTCACCGATAATTTCTTCAACCGTCATGCGGGGGTTGAGGCTGGCATAAGGGTCCTGGAAAATCATCTGCATCTTACGGCGCATGCGGCGCAATGGTTCGCGACGCAATTTCGCGAGATCCACGCCCTCAAAATAAACCGACCCGGACGTCGGTTTATAGAGTTGGAGAATGGTGCGCCCGGTGGTGGACTTACCGCAACCGGATTCGCCCACCAGGCCCAGGGTTTCGCCGCGATAGACCTCGAAACTGATTCCGTCAACAGCCCGCACCGACCCTACCTGGCGCTGAAAGACGCCGCGGTAGATCGGGAAATGCATTTTCAGGTTTTCGACTTTGAGCAGGACTTCTTGTTGATTGGTTGTCATGAGCGTGCCCCCTTGTCATGGATGTTGACCCAACATGCCACACGATGTCCATCAGAAATCGATTCAAGCGTAGGATTTTCTTTCCAGCAACGTTCGATGGCCCATTTGCAGCGCGGGGCAAACGGGCAGGCTTGTGGCGTTTGATACAGAACTGGCGGCTGACCTTCAATCGAGAAGAGCCGTCTGTGTTGTAAATCATCCACCCGCGGCAGGCTCCCCAGCAAACCGACCGTGTATGGATGAGAAGGATGGGCATACAAGTCTTTGACAGGGGCCTCTTCAATCACATAGCCGCCATACATGACCATGACCCGTTGGGCCAGACCAGCAACCACACCCAGGTCATGGGTAATCCAGATGATGGCCATTCCCAATTCGTCGCGCAAGCGTTTGACCAGTTCCACAATTTGCGCCTGGATGGTAACATCCAGCGCGGTCGTTGGCTCATCAGCGATCAAAATTTTGGGGTTACAGGAAAGAGCCATAGCAATCATCACACGCTGGCGCATCCCGCCGGAGTACTGGTGGGGGTAATCTTTCAGTCGTTCTTTGGGATTGGGGATTCCCACCATTCCCAGCAATTGGACAGCCCGGGCTTCGGCATCTTTTTTGCTCATTCCCAGGTGCAGCATGAGTGGTTCACACATTTGTTTTCCAATGCTCATGACGGGATTGAGAGAAGTCATCGGATCCTGGAAAATCATGCTGATCATTGCTCCGCGCACGTGTCGGATCTCTGTGTCCGACATTTGGAGCAAGTCTTGTCCCATGAACAAGGCTTTTCCGCGCACAATTTGCCCCGGAGGAGAGGGTATCAAGCGCAGGATGGACAGCATTGTGACGCTCTTCCCACAGCCACTCTCCCCCACCACCCCGAGAGTTTCCCCTTCTTTCAGGTTAAAACTGACGTCATTTACCGCATGAACAACCCCCTCTGGTGTTCGAAAATGGGTCTCGATTCCTTGCACATCAAGAAGATATTCTGTCATTCGCATTTCCTCAATTGTGTTAGTGAGTTGCGCCTGCGAAAAGCCCTGTCATGTTAGCATGACACAAAAGAAAAGTCAAGATTATCTATTTTGAGATAGTGTGCCCGTGATGGGGACCCGTGCTGTCGGCTTCCAGTCCGTCAGGTGCTGAGACGTTAAAACAAAAGCGGTGCTCAAAAAACACCGCTTCTGTGGAATCTGTTCAAACCGACGCTATTTATCGCGCTGGATTTTTACATACATTGCCCCGCCAATGAAGCCCAGGAACAGACCGGCTACCGAGGCGGCATAGGTGAGAAAGGCCAACAGAAAGCCCGTAATGCCTGGCATGCGCGTCAGGTCTATCACGCCGAGTTGCATCAAAAAGGGCAAAATCACCCCGATCATGACCAGCACAAAGCCGATCACGATCATCTGGATTGGTTTCTTCTCATCTTCAAGTTTCATTGCTTGTATAACCAGCACTGTACCTGATGATTCGGTTCTGGTTCAAATTCTGGCGGCTCTTGCTGGTCGCACAGTCCCTTGATAATGCGCGAGCAGCGAGGGTGGAAGCGACAACCAGCAGGCGGCTTAACCAGACTGGGCGGTTCACCAGGGGGAACTTCTTTGTAAGTCTCTGCATTCCTGGCATCCGGGTCAGAGGTAGCGGCCATGAGCGCAAAAGTGTAAGGATGCAAGGGGTTTTTCAGAATCTGGCCAATTGGCCCTTTCTCCACCAGTTTGCCGGCGTACATGACGAAAATGCGCTCAGAGAAGTATTTAACCGTCGAGAGGTCGTGAGTAATGTAAATGAAGGAGAGGTTATGAGTCTCCTGCAAGCCGCGCAACAGTTTGAGAATCTCGACCCGCACGCTGGCATCCAGCATGGAAACCGGTTCATCAGCAACAATCAGTTTTGGATCGCGAATCATGGCACGCGCAATCACAGTACGCTGTTGCTGCCCTCCACTCAACATATGAGGGAACTTGGGCAAAAAGTCTTCCACTGGATACATCTTGACTTCGTTGAGCACTTTGTGAATGCGTGCCATGCGCTCTTCTTTATTGCGTATGCCACCAATCACTAACGGTTCGTCAAGGATACGTAAAACGTTCATAAAAGGTGGCAAGGCACCGTACGGGTCTTGCTGGATGTATCCTACCTGAGAACGGTACCAGTTGAGGCCCTTGCGTCCCATTTCACTGATGACCTGGCCATCGAACACTACTTTCCCCTCGCGAGGACGATACAGGCCAAGGACAGTTTTCATCAGGCTGGATTTGCCACAACCGCTTTCCCCAACAACTGCGATGGCTTCGCCCGTGTGTAAATCGAAACTGACATCATCCACTGCCCGCACATAGCCTGCTATGCCAAATCCAAAGCGCCGCAATTCAAACCATACACGCAGGTTTTGGATCGAAAGCAATACCTTGCGCGTATCTTGTGCTGTGTTTGTAGTCTGAACTGTCTGTGTCTGTGCCATTGTGTTTCTCCTATGCATAAAGCCAGCATTTGACTTTGCGGCCGTCTTTTTCCACTACCGGCGGATCCTGATCGCATTTCCCGAAGCGTTTCGGGCAACGAGGTGCAAAGCGGCAGAAGGTTGGCAGGTTGATCAGGCTCGGTGGCTGGCCCGTGATGAATTCCGGGTCCTGGTCGGCGCGCAAACGCGGGACACTGGCCATGAGCATTTGGGCGTAAGGGTGAAGCGGAGCCGGGAAGAAATCTTTTGCGTGAGCCGTCTCGACGATTTGACCAGCATACATGATGGCTACTTCGTCAGCCAGTTCACTGGACGTGGCAATATCGTGGGTGATGAGGATGAAACTTGTGCCCAGTTCCTTCTTGATGCGTTTGAGAACGTTGAAAATGTTCGCCTGTGTCAGCAAGTCGAGGGCGCTGGTTGGTTCATCGAGGACAATCAGGCTGGGAGAAGTGACCAGGGCCATGGCAATTGCTACGCGCTGCCGCATGCCACCAGAGAGTTCAAACGGATAACGCGCCAGGAAATCTTCGGGAACACCGACATGCTGGAACATTTGCCTGGCCAGGTTGAGCGCTTCTTCTTTTTTGACGCCCAGGTGAATCATGGCCGGTTCAGCGACCTGATCGCCAACGCGAATGACCGGATTGAGCGCATTCATCGCTGCCTGCGGCACCAGACTCATACCCACCCAGCGCACATTCTGGCGAAATTCTTCGTCATTGAACGCCATCACATCGGTACCATTCAAGTACACCTTGCCGGAATATTTGGCAACGTTGCGGGGGAGCAAGCGCAGAATGGCTTTGGCCAGAGAAGTTTTTCCACAGCCACTCTCTCCCAAGATCACCACGGCGCGATTGCTATCCAGCGAAAAATCAATTCCATCAACTGCCTGGACGACGCCGACAGTTGTGCGAAAATGTAAAACCAGATTTTCTACTCGCAATAATTTATCACTGTTCGTTGCCATTACTGACCTCGCAATCGCGGATTGAAGATGCGGTCCAGAGAGAACCCAAGCATCGCAAAGGCTAGACCCGTAATCATCAGTAAAACAGCCGGTTCGAGCACCCAGTAATACAAGCCCTGATACAGGGCTCCGTTCCCCTGGGCATCATTGATGATCTTTCCCCAAGTCGGTAAGACCGGATCCCCCAGGCCCAGCACCGCCAGGGAGGCTTCCAGGAAGACGTAGCCGGGAATAGCCGTCACCAGGCCAGGGATGAGCATCGGGATAATGCGCGGCATCAAGTAGCGGGTGATAATTCGCCAGTTGCTTGCGCCATACGAACGGGCGGCTTCAATGTAAGGGGACTCCTTGATTTGGAGAAATACCGACCGGAAGGTGACGATGCCAGAGCCAAAAATGCTCAACGCAATGGTAACCCCGAGAATGATCCAGATGCTCCTGGAATAGAAAGTACCGATCATGATGAGAATGGGCAAGAAGGGAATGACGAGATTAACAGCCGTAATGCGTTGGATGACCTCGTCTATCCAGCCACCATACCAGGTGCCAACAGCAGAGATAAGCATGGTCAGTACACTGGTTCCCATCGCGGCTACAAGGCCGAACATCAAAGCAATCGGCGTTCCCCAGAGAATGGCGATTCCCAGATCGCGTCGGAGATGATCGGTACCGGCCCAACCAGCAACCTCTCCATGAAGCACGAACTCAGCATCCACAGTTGCGTCTTTTTCGAAGGAAATGGCGGTCACCACAATTTTATAAGTGCCACGCAAAGCAACCGGGTTTTCAGGATCAGAATTGGGGTCGCGGAAGAGACCGACCTGAGGGAACTGGCCTGCGAGCCGGCGTTTTAGTTTTTCGTCCTGCGAAAAGCGGAAGGTGTTTGTGTTCGAAATGGCGTAATCTGCAATGCGAATTTCACGGCCATCGGGGGTAAACCAGGAAATCGAAATAAACGGCTGCTTTTCCTTGTGCGTGGAGCGGAAATAGAAGATCATTTCCTGGGGAAAACTATCATACTGGTAGTCAAACGTGTAAGTCAGGGTAATTTGCGTCTGGGAACTACCTTCTTCTACAATCTTTTCTGCCGTTCCATCCGCGCTATTCAGAGTAAACGAAACAGGAAGTTTCTTGGAGCGGAAGAAATTGGTCCACTCAGGCGGCACGTTTTTGGGATTCTTGTACCAGACTTCCTCGCCACCCCGCCACAAGCGAATGGCTTCATCATAGGGGATAGCGATCATCGAGTAAATCGCGATCACAAGCAAGATGAAAATGATGGAAAGTCCAAAAACAGCAGAAGGATATCGGAAAAGTTCTTGCAAGTTTTTGCGCCACGTTTTCATGCCTGCGAACCTCCCTGCCCGCCCACCTTGACACGCGGGTCAACCAGGGCATAGACAAAGTCCAAGATAAACAGAGTAATTGCCAGCAAGTAGGCAAAGATGACCGTTTCGCCAACGATGACGGGGATGTCGAACAGGCCTACAGCATGATAGATCTGGCGCCCCAATCCAGGCCAGTTGAAGACTGTCTCAAAAATAGGCGCGCCGGTCCAAATGCCAATCAACACAAACGCAAAGGAGGTAACAATGGTGGGCAATGTCGGACGCAGGACGTAACGGCGTTCGATATTGCGCGAAGTCAGACCTTTGGCTTTGGCCATCTCCACGTAATCTTCGCTGGAATAGATCATGAAAAAGGTACGCCATGAATAGATACTGATAATCACCTGATTGGCTGCAATGGCCATCGTGGGCAAGATCATGTGTTTGAGCAAACTGACAAAATACTCAAACGACCAGCGCGGCGGAGGCGGGGAATCCACCATGCCACCAAAAGGCAAAATCTTGAGCAAAGCAGCAAAAATCAAAATCAGGAAAATCCCATAGAACCAACCGGGAGCAGAACTCAGGGGGGCAAGGGTGACAATAATTTTGTCCATCAGACTGCCATACCGGCGGGAAAGTGCCAATGCGAGGAACAATTCTACAAAGAACAGAATCAGTCCCACCGTCCCAAACAAAATCAAGGTCGGAGGAATACGCTCGAGGATGATCAAACGGACCTGCCGCGAGCCAGTATCACTGGACATATTTTGAGAACGCCCCAAGTTGAGGGTAAGGGCATCTTTCAGGAACTTGAAGGTACGCACAAGGAAAGGTTTATCCAGGTCATAACGCTTATAGGCCAGTTGAATCTGTTGATCAATCCACGCCTGACGCTCCTCTGGTGGCAAGGCCTTGATCGCAGGATTCAAAATAGCAGCCTGTTGATAGGTCTCCTGGATTTCACCACGTCGGATGGTATCTACATACCCACCCATATTGGCAATGATGATTGTAAGAAATACTCCAACGACAACGGTTAGAAAAAGGGTCACCAAACGAACAGCCACATAACGGGTTACCCGAGAAAAAGTTGTCTCTGGTTTCTTCGCTCGAGAAGTGGTTTTCGTTTTGCTTACGGCCTGAGTTTCTTCGCTCATGATTTGCCTTCCAAACCTAGGAGGATAAAAATCTGGCAGGGGAAAACTCTTTCCCCTGCCAGATTGCAACACAAACGGGTTATGGGGCTGCAGTCACAAATTCGACGCTGCCGAAGGACGGAATGCTGACGACTTTGGAGGTGACAGCGACTTCCAGTTTGTTCGAGCCAGCGGCGAGACCGGTGGTCGGGACAACGACCTGATACTGGCCATCGGCCACAGCCGTGGCATCACCCTTGGCTACCAGGTTGCCGGCTGCATCGAAGAGCAGGAACTTCACGCCGCCGATCTCAGCCTGCGGGTACGGCGCATCTTCGTAGGTCACGAAGACATCGAAGGTGGCATCCGTGCCAATGGTAACGCTGGCGGGGCCGGTAACATCCACGACGGCGATCTTCGGGGAGGCAAAGCGCACCCATTTGTCCGCCGGATCAGGGAAGTTCTCGTAGCGGGCCAAAACGACCGAACCTTCGATTGGGAAGACTGATTCGAGGTAGAACGGGCCGGTGCCTACCCAGAAGTGATGGTGGACGTTGTACCACGCCTGCAGGTTCGCAAAGCGGGCTGCAGCCTCTTCCACAGTCACATACTGCCCCAGCGTAGGAGCGTACGGAATGAACGGGCTGGCTACATCCGCAGTCAGGTAATCAGCCAGGATATCCAGGCTGGGGCCGCTGATGTAGGACATCCACTCAACACTGTTGGCTTTGGCTTTGTCGGCGGTGAAGGCCAGTTTGCCATCCGCTTCCGCCTGGATACCCAGGGTCAGAGCGTGCCAGGAAGCCATACCATAGGAGTAGTTCGGATACCAGGCCCAAACATTGGCCTCTGCATCGAGGTAGTACTGGTCAGTGTAGGTTTCGATGGTCAGCGGGTCGGTCGAGACAATCTTGACGCCCTTGAAGGTGGACATGAAGGCTTCAAATCCAGGAACAGCCGCCTCGTCGTAAATGGCGCTCTCAGGCTTGGCCGGATCGAAGGTCATAATCATGCTCATAACGAAGTCGCCCATCGAGAGCGGCGAGCCATCATGCCAGGTCACCTTGCTGAAGAGATCCGGTTCATAGACGACAACCGACTTGATGTTGGCGGTCACGCCCTCGCCGGCCGGGATAAAGGTCTGGGTAGTCGCATCCCAGTCCGCCCAGGCATCGGCGGGAACCTGAATCTCATCCGCGAACTCGAGGTTCACCCAGTCAAGGGTCTTGCCAATCGGCAGACCGGTCTTGGCAACCACGGTCGCGCTCTGAATGCGCTGCGGCCAGGCCAGGCCAGTGTAGGGGTCGGCAATTGCCGCATAGTCGGTCGTGGCGCGGTAGACGGTGGCATCGTAAATCCAGTTCGAGCCACCAATCGGGTTCCAGGGGTCACCCAGAATACCAGGCTGGGCCCAGCGGACGGTACCGCCTTCCTGACCCTTGAAGCGAATGGTGTAGGGGTAGATCTGAGCACCCGCAACGCCACCCGCCAGGTCGTAGGTGACTTCCAGTTTCGCCGACATGGGCGAGAAGGAGACCTGATCTACCAGCCAGACGCGCTGCGACTCTTCGTTTGCCAGAACGAGGGCGCGGGCGAACAGTTCACCGCGTTCTTCCATGGAAGCAAAGTCGTTGGTCCACAGGCGGGAGGCAATGTCATAGTACTCTTCCGAGTTGACATACGCCTGCCACAGCGGGGTGCCGCCGCCCAGGTTGGTGTAGAAGTAGCCGAAGTTGGTGGCGTCGTCGCGGCTCATTGCGGTGGTAATCCAACCGCCGGTATACCAGTGCCACAGACCATCGGCAGGATTGGAGCGCATCCAGATGGGGGAGGCTTCGGCTACGGTCTTGTACTGGCGGTCCACAGTGAAGCCAAGTTTCTCCAACTGGCTGGCGAAGTAATCACCGATCTGTTTGCGCTCATCCTCGGTGCGGATGATGCCAATGAGGACCACCGGTTGACCTTTGTAGGTCCACTTGCCATCCACCAGTTCAGCGCCCAGGGCGGTCATTTCCGCGGTGACCACTTCATTGGCCTTTTCAGGATTGTAAGCATACTTGGCCTCGATGGCGCGGATGGTATCAACGTAGCGGGCATAATCCGGGAAGGCGCTGTTGAGCGAGGTGTACTTGACCTTCGCCAGGCCGCCGTAGATTTCCTGAGCAATATAGTCGCGGTCAATCAGCCAGTTCATGGCTTCGCGAATCTTGGCAACAGCAAACGGATTCAAACGGCCATCCGCGAATTCAGGACCAGCGGGGTTGAAGGTCAGTTCGGTGTAGGAGCCAAAGGCAGTCGTGTAGGCCAGGTTCGGGTCTGACTTCACGGTCTCGAACAGTTTGGGATCGCTGACCGAGTAGGCGTAAACATCAATTTCGCCTGCCTGCAGTTGCGTCACAGCAGCCTCGGCCTGATCGATGCTGGTGAACACAATGCGATCAACCCAAGCACCGTTGCGAGTAACAGGCGGGGGGGTGGGTTCTTCGGTAGTAACAGGCAGGGGGGTGGGTTCTTCGGTAGCAACTGGCGTAGCAGTAGTCTTGCCGCCGCAAGCAGAGAGAATCATGCTGGCGACAACCAGCAAACCGAGAACCAGCATAAAGCGGTTACGTGACATTGTCTTTCTCCTCCAGAGAAATTATGAAATGAGATGGGTAAACAGGTTCAATAGATGCGTAAAACCAAGGTGAGGCTTTTTCCCGAGAATCACCTCCTTTGCTTACGATTCGCCGTTTTCTAGACAAAACAAGACTCGGCGAAGTTAGATTAACACAAGAGAAATAAAAAGTCAAGTGAGACTCGTCAGAATCTATCCAAAGATCATGGAACGCAGGCCGGCTGCAGAGAAAGATTTTCAACGTTCCATAGACTTACTGCACTCGGGTCGAGCGAGAGGCCACAGACTTCAGGACGAGCAGCCAGGATTTTCACCCGCCAGTAAAGAGGAATAACGGGTAAGTCCTGCGCAAAAAGGGCCTGGGCCTGCGCAAAACTGTCTGCATGGATCGCCTCCCCAGGGGCAGATTGCTGGGCTGTGTCACAGGCTGCATCAAAGGCGGGATTGCTGTAACCGCTGACATTGGTGCCTATCCATAAATTCTCCGGCGCAGGGATTTCGGCAGTGGCGTACCAGTTACAGGGCGGTTCCAATTCTGGATTGCCCATCGCGAATTCAGCCATCTCAAAAGAACGCCCAAAAAGCAAACCATCCGGCCCAGCAGCATAGAACTGAGATGGTTCGAGATACTGCAGGTTGACTTTGATGCCACACTGGGCCAGCGAGTCGGCCACCAGTTTGCTGACCTGGAGCCGCTGGAATGCGCCCGTAGTGACATAGTCCACTTCAAACGGCGTCCCATTGGCAATGCCCGGCACATTCCAGGCCTGGCGCGGGGTGGCAGGATTATTGTCCACATCACGCCAGCCCGCCTCTTCCAATAACGCAGTCGCCTTTGAGACATCGAAAGGATACTCCGGCACATCTTCTGCGTAAAACGGATGAGCAGGATAGACGTAAGAGAGGGGCACAGACGAGAGCCCGTACAACACTTCCTCTACAATCCTTTGGCGATCAATGCACATGGCCACCGCCTGGCGTACGCGAACGTCACCGAAATAATCTGGCCGGTCATATTGCGGGTTGTAACCGTTGTCGTAAGCCGCGGGAGAAATTCCAAAAGCCAGTTGCTCCATCACCGGCACAGGAGAGAAGAAGGCCTGAATCTGGCCTTGTTGCGCTAAGGATTGCAACAACGCCACCTGACCATCGAGCGACACACTGACATCGAGGACATCACACTTGCCCGCCAGCAATTCAGAAATCGCCGTCTCAGGGTCCGAGATAAATCGAAAAGTCAGGACATCAATTTTGGGCAGGCCTTCGCTCCGGCGAAAGTAATGCAGATTTTTCGTCAGGGTAATGTGCGAACCGCTTTCCCATTCCTGAATCTGATAAGGCCCCCAACCGAGAGGGGTGCGGGAGGCTGCCTCAGACTCGGCAATGGCATCCGCTGGCAGGCTGCTCAAGACGTGAGCCGGCAGCGGAAAGAAGAATGTGGAGGCGAACTCTGAGACGATGTAACCGGGCTTGCCCCACCATTGCACAGTCACGTCGTCCGCTGCTTCATATGACTGGGTGCGAGCCACCAGCAAGGAGGTCCCAAGGGTCGCAGCCAGTTCATACGAATAGACCGAATCGGCAGCCGTGAGCGGCTCACCATCCGACCAGGAAAGGCCCGGCATCAGCCGAAAGGTGATTGTCATCTGGTCCATCGGAACCTCGGACCTGCCATCGTACACGATGGCGCACTCCTGACTGCGGCATCCTGCCGGGCGAATACGGACGCCAGCGGTCAGCGTAACCGGCAAGCCGTTTGCATCCACGACCTCATCGCCCACATAGACAGAGGTTTGAAAAATCTGAGCATCGCCGTTTTCCAGAGTGGGCATCGTGGTCAAAATCACGGGCTGATCCTGATAAGAGAGAACATCCACAGGACCATCGTAAAGCGCTGCCAGGACGGATTGCGCAGCAAGCGACGGGTTGTCAATCGGGTAAAGGCTGGGAGGTTCAGAGCCGAGGCAGACCGTCAATTCAGCAGGCGGAGGTAAAGGCGTGGAGGTCGCGGTGGGCGTGCTGGTCACCGGCACGTTTGTTTCGGTTGCCGTACACGCAGAGAGCAAGAGAACAAGGATAAAAGAAAAAAGGATCGCCGGCAGTTGAGAACGCATCGTCAAAACCTCGCTTTCTGGTAGGTCAAGGCGATTATACGACATTTCGCCAGCGCCCTTCGACAGGGGGCGTTGACACCACCCTGTCATGACGGTACAATCAAATCAACATCATCCCCGAGGAGGAAACTATGTGGAAAGAATTCAAAGCCTTCATCATGCGCAGTAATGTCATTGACCTGGCCGTAGGCGTCATCATCGGCGGAGCATTTGGAAAAATCGTCGCCTCCCTGGTCAACGACATCCTGATGCCGCTCATCGGTTTGATTTTAGGAGGAGTCAATTTCAGCAGTCTGGCCTGGAAAATCAAAGACGCCTCCATCAACTACGGCATGTTCCTTCAGAGCGTCGTTGACTTTCTCATCATTGCGACCGCGATTTTCTTTATTGTCAAAGCGATCAACCGTCTGCAGAAAAAGCCTGAGACTGCACCTGCCCCAGCCGAACCGACGACCAAAGAATGCCCTTATTGCCTGTCCACCATTCCCATCAAAGCCACCCGCTGCCCGCATTGCACATCTCAATTATAGAGAACAGAGGATTAGAGAGTAGAGAACAGAGGATTAGAGAGTAGAGAGCAGAGGATTAGAGAGTAGAGAACAGTAACCTGCCGCTCTCCTTCAATACTAATCACTACTTTGACAATGTCAAGTTAAACTCTTGTTCTATAAACTCTACGCATTTTGTCACTGCGAGCAAAGCGAAGCAGTCTCCTGGCTTGCAAGGAGATTGCTTCGTCGCAAAAAACGCTCCTCGCAATGACATCTGTACGAAAAGTTGACATTGTCAAACTACTCACTGTTCTCTACTCTCTGCTCTCTCGTCTTTCCTTCCCCATGGATTTTCTCGACAAACTCAACCCCCAACAACGCCAGGCGGTAACCGCTGGCGGTGGACCGGTCCTGGTTCTGGCCGGACCAGGTTCCGGAAAAACGCGCGTCCTGACCCAGCGCGTGGCCTATCTCATCGCCAGCGAGGGCGTGCGCCCCTGGCAGATCCTGGCGGTCACCTTCACCAACAAAGCAGCGCGGGAGATGGAAACCCGCGTGCGTGCCATGCTGGGCGAACTGGCCACCGACGGCCTCTGGCTGGGAACTTTTCACGCCACCTGCGCCCGCATCTTACGCCGCGAAGCCGACGTTCTCCCCTTCGACTCAAACTACGTCATCTTCGACACCGATGACCAGGAGCGGGTGGTCAAAGCCGCCATTCGCGACCTGAACCTGGATGAAAAATCTTACCGTCCCGCCTCCGTCCACACTGCCATCTCACGCGCCAAGAATGAACTTATCTTCCCCGATCATTACCCCGTCGCCACCTACCGCGACGAGGTCGTCAAACGCATCTACAAGCGTTACCAGGAATTGCTGCTCCAGTCGAACGCCCTCGACTTTGACGACCTCCTGCTCTGGACAGCGCATCTCCTCTCCGAATTCCCCGCCGTGCGCGAGAAATACGCCAGTCGCTTCCGCCATGTGCTCGTGGACGAATTCCAGGACACAAACTTTGCTCAGTACACGCTCCTAAAGCATCTCGCCTCGGTACACGGCAACATCTTCTGCGTGGGCGACCCCGATCAATGCTTCCCTGCCGGCACAACCGTTCTTACCCCAGACGGACCCAAAGCCATTGAGACCTTACAGGAAGGCAATCAAGTGATTGCAGCCAGCGGCCGCGGTTCCACCCATGTGTGTGTTGTCAGGCACGTGGGGAAACGACGCTTTGCGGGCAATTTGGTCAAGGTAGTCACAGCCAGCGGTCACTCATTCGCCGCGACGCCCAATCACATCCTTTTTGCCCGACTGGGTCTTAATCCCGGTCTTCATTATGTCTACTTGATGTACCGTCATGACAAAGGCTATCGCGTCGGAATTGCCTCTCATGTCCGAAGTGACGGCGTCAGCCCGGAACTCCAAATCGGTTTGCGCGTACGCAGCAATCAGGAAAATGCCGACCGTATTTGGGTCCTGAAAGTATGCCGGGAGCGAGAGGAAGCACATTATTGGGAGGCCTTTTTCTCCTTCAACTACGGCATCCCGACCACCGTCTTCCACGTGCGCGGGAGACGAATGCGAATGTCGCAAGACTATATAGATAAATTGTATGCAGCCATAGACACAGAAAGAAACGCCCGGCGACTCCTTGCTGACCTTGAAATGGATTTCAATTACCCGCATTACATTCCCCAGGGCACCTATCGAAACCTGATCAACCTGCGATATTTTGGGGATGGCCGTCGAACACAAGCATCTCCCTGGCATGCCCATCGCGTCGACTTATGGAGCAGCGAACCGGAACTGGCCCAGAAGTTGAAAATTCTTGGCTACAACCCCCGTATCCGCAGCCGAAACAACTGGCGGGTCGGATTGAATCGCCTGAACTACGATGATATCCAGCAAGTGGCTGCAAAACTCAGCCAGGATGTTGGCGGTGCAGATATCGTCGTGGGAGCATTTCTCGTGGACAAAGGGAACGCCTCGCTTGCTCCCCGCTTTAACCTGATGCCTGTCAGCCATCTTCACCCTTCGATGATTGTCGCCACCGAGAAAAACGGCAACATTGTCGAAGATGAAATCGTCGAGGTGTCGCGTCAACCCTACGATGGCGATGTCTTCGATCTGGAAGTGGACAATTTACACAACTACATTGCAGATGGGGTCGTCGTCCACAATTCCATCTACCGCTGGCGCGGCGCCGACTATCGCAACGTCCAGCGCTTCGAGCAGGACTTCCCCGAGGCGCAGGTCATCCTCCTCGAGCAGAATTACCGCTCGAAGCAAACCATCCTGGACGCGGCCATGGCCGTCATTGACCGCAACCCGCACCGCCGCCGCAAGCATCTCTTCACCGAGCGCGGGGCGGGCGAAAAAATCTTCTACTATGAAGCCCTCGACGACTACGGCGAAGCCTCCTTCGTGGTGGACACCATCGCCAGCCTCATCGCCTCCAAGACAGTTGAGCCGGGCGAATGCGCCGTCATGTACCGCACCAACGCCCAATCGCGCCTCCTGGAAGAAGCCTTCCTGCAAGCCCGCCTGCCCTATCGCCTGGTCGGAGCGCAGCGCTTCTACGGACGGCGCGAAGTCAAGGACATGATCGCTTATCTGCGCCTGGTGCATAACCCGGCGGATGAAATCTCCCTCGACCGGATCATCAACGTTCCCCCGCGCGGCATCGGCGAGAAAACCGTCCTCGCCCTGCACACCGCCGCCCGGGCCGCGGGACTGACAGCCGGGGCGGCGGTCATGGACCTGGCGCGCGGCAACGCCTCTCCTCTGTGGACGCAGTTCACCGGTCGCGCCGCCCTGCCGCTCGCCGACTTTGGCGCCATGCTCGCCAACTGGCGCGCCGAAGCCTCCCGTGCCACCGTCACCGAACTCTTTGACCGCATTGCCAGCGACATCAACTACCGCGAGTACCTCGACGACGGCACCGAAGAGGGCATTGAGCGCTGGGAAAACGTCCAGGAACTGCGCCGCCTGACCCTGGAGTACACCAATCGCACGCTCGAAGAATTCCTCCAGGACGTGGCGCTCATCTCCGACCAGGACACCCTGACCGAGGACAAAAACGCCCCCACCCTGCTGACCCTGCACGCCGCCAAGGGCCTCGAATTCGGCGCGGTCTTCATCGTTGGCCTGGACGACGGCCTCCTGCCGCACAGCCGCTCCTTCGATGATCCCGAAGCGATGGAAGAAGAGCGCCGCCTGTTCTACGTGGGCATCACCCGCGCCAAAGACCGTCTCTACCTGGTGCGCGCCCTGCGCCGCGGTTCGCGCGGCTACGCCGAGGAGACCATCCCCTCGCGCTACCTGAATGACATTCCCGACAATCTGATGGCGGGGAAGAAGCGCAGCGGGGCCAAAGCATCCCAACAGTCCTCGCCCTGGTCGCGTCCCGTCCCGGCCCCGGTTGCCGCAAAACAGGCCCAATTCCACGCCGGGATGCGTGTCCGTCACCCTATCTGGGGCGAGGGGATTGTCCTGAACTCACGGCTGCAAGATGACGACGAGATCGTGGACATCGTCTTCGAGTCGGTGGGTATTAAACGCGTGGCGGCGAGTCTGGCGAATCTCAAGAGAGCAGGTGATTAGTTTGACAATGTCATCTTTTCGTATAGTTGTCATTGCGAGGAGCGTTTTTTGCGACGAAGCAATCTCCTTACAAGCCAGGAGACTGCTTCGCTTTGCTCGCAGTGACAAAATGCGTAGAGTTTATAGAACAAGAGTTTAACTTGACATTGTCAAATTAGAGAGTGGAGAACAGTAACTGCTCTCTATTCTCCACTCTCTATTCTCTATTCTCTATTCTCCACTCTCTATTCTCTATCTCTACTCTCTTTTCCCTACTCTCTGCTCTCTCTTCTCTGTTCTCTACTCTTCTCTGTTCTCTTCTCTCTGCTCTCTCCAGCCTCTATCCCTCCGTTGCCTGATACGCCATGTTATGGCAGAATTGGAGTGAAAACTCTTATTCAAAAAAGGACAAAACGCATGGATTGGAAATTGCTCTGGCAAATCTTCTGGCTTTTTACCAAAGTGGCCATGTTCTCGTGGGGTGGAGGACCCGCCTCACTCGGCCTGATGCAACGCGAAGTCACCGCCGCCGGCTGGGTAACGCCGGAGGAATTTGCAGATGACATCGCCCTCAGCAATTCTCTTCCTGGTCCCACCGCGCCGCAAGCCTCTGCCTTCGTTGGTTATAAACTGGCCGGCTGGCCAGGGGCCATTGCCGCCACCGTGGGCACCGTCATCCCCACCACGCTGCTGATGCTGGCCATCATCATCGCCTTCTTCGAGACCTTCAAAAACAGCATCTACGTCAAAGCCGCTATTCAAGGCGTGCGCCCCTTCGTGGTCGGCCTGCTCGCCTGGACGGCCTATCAAATGGCCTATACCGTCTTCGGACTCAAGCAAAGCCTCGGCCACTCCCTCATCCAGAACTGGGACAAGTGGCTGATCGCCCTGGGAACGTTCCTGATTTTGACCTTCACCAACATCAGCCCCATCTGGCTGGTGATTGTCACTGCCATTTTAGGGATCCTTTTTTACCGATAAGCCTATGACATGAGTTACAAGTTAAGGTTTTTTTGGTCGTGTCAAGGGCATTTTTGAGCGGATTTGCTGGTCAGAAATACCAAACTGCATGAGCAGAGGCTGGTTGGCTGGTCGGCTTCTCAAGTAAAGTGCGATTTTTGAGCCACGAAATTGCCGATAAACTACAATCTGCAGGATTCATTGCATCAAAATTGCTCCTTGACATCAGTCAGAAATGCTTAACTTGTGACTGATGCGATAAGCCTATGAAAACAACACTAAAAATCGCCATTCCCACGGCTGGTTGGGCCACGCGCATGCGTCCCCAAACCTGGTCCAAGCCCAAGCCACTGGTCAGCGTAGCGGGCAAAGCCGTCATCGAGCACTTGCTTGACATGTTCGCCTCTGTGCCGCCGGAGGTGGATGTAGAATATGTCATCATCCTCGGCCCCTACCTCGGCGAGACTCAAATTCCCGCCTACCTGCGCCAGAACCACCCCGATCTGAAAGTCAACTATGTCCTCCAGCCCGAAATGAAAGGCCAGTCCGACGCCCTCTACCTGGCACGCGAATATCTCACCGGGCCGATGATCATGTGCTTCTCCGACACGCTCATCGAGACTGACTTCTCCTCCCTCGCCACCGATCGGGATGAAGGCGTGGCCTGGGTCAAACCGGTGCCGGACCCGCGCCGCTTCGGCGTGGCCGAGGTCAACGAGCAGGGATACGTCAGGCGTCTCATCGAGAAGCCGACCTCCCTCGACAACAACCTCGTGATCGTGGGCTGCTACTACTTCCCCGAAGGGCGTGACCTGGTCTCGGCCATCGAAGAACAATTCCGGCGCGGCATCCAACTCAAGGGCGAATACTTCCTGGCAGACGCCATCAACATCCTCCTGGAGCGCGGCCTGGCCATGCGCACCAAACGCGTGGACACCTGGCTCGACACCGGCACGATTGATGCCACCCTCGAGACCAACCGCTACCTGTTGCCCCACACCCAGTCCGACACCCTGGAACGTTGGAACGCCGATGCCTGCCAGCGCGCCGGTGTACAGATCATTCCGCCGGTATTCATCCACCCAAGCGCCATTGTGCGGAACTCGGTCATCGGTCCCTACGCATCCATTGGGCCAGAGTGCACCCTAGAAAACGCTCGCGTCGAGGATTCCATCCTGGAAGCCGGCACTGCCATCAAAGATGCCGCCCTGACACACTCCTTTATCGGGCGTCAGGCCAGGGTGGAGGGACGGTCGCCGCAGGATCCGCCCCTGCGCTTCAACATTGGCGACAATAGCACCGTGATTCTGAAATAGTACTCTTGACGTAGGACAAGATGACGTCTTGTCCTACTTTTTTTGACGAGAATGTTCTAAAATGAAAATCGTCGAATGCCACTCAGAGTTCGCATACGCGGAACGGCCAGTCGCCCTGACGTGGGAGGGCCAGCGGAGCGAAATTGCATCCATCATCGCAGCCTGGCGCGTTCCCGAACGCCGCTGTTTTCGGGTCCAGACCCGCGACGGGCGCCTGTTCGAATTGACCTACCGCGAAGCCGACGATGTGTGGCAAATCCACCCGCTCACAGGAGGCTAGATGCAAGAAATTTCTAAAGTGAATCGGCTCTCCCAACGAGTAGCTGGGCTGAAGCCCTCGGGCATCCGCGAATTCTTCGACATTGCCGCAACGATGAAGGACGTCATCTCGCTTGGCATCGGCGAGCCAGATTTCACCACGCCGCGTCCCATCCTCGAGGCGGGCATCCGTTCGCTCCAGGCCGGTGAAACACACTACACCTCCAACTCCGGCAAACTGGAGGTGCGCCAGGCCGTGGCCGATCACCTGAAGCGGCTGTATGGCGTCTCGTACGACCCGGTCAACGAAATCATCCTGACGGTGGGTGTCTCGGAAGCGCTTTACCTGACCTTCACCGCCCTGCTCGATCCCGGGGACGAGGTCATCATCCCGACGCCGTGCTTTGTCTCCTACCAGGCAGAGGTCAGCCTGGCTGGCGGCGTACCGGTGGAAATCCCCAGCCGGATGGAAGACAACTTCCAACTGGATCCCGACCGGGTGCGGGCCGCCATCACCCCGCGGACGAAGGTCATCTTCGTTGGTTATCCCAGCAATCCCACCGGGGCGGTGGCCGAACGAGAGGTCCTGCTCGAAATTGCCAAGATCGCCATTGAACATGACTTATTGATTGTCTCGGACGAAATCTACGACCGTCTGGTGTACGATTTCAAGCATGTCTGCGTCCCATCGCTGGGAGAGGAAATCAAGAACCGCACCGTCCTGCTCGGCGGGCTTTCCAAAGCATATGCGATGACCGGCTGGCGCATTGGTTATGCCTGCGGCCCTGCTGACATTATCAAGGGTCTGGTGCGCGTCCACCAGTACACCATCATGTCTGCACCGACCACTGCCCAGGCCGCGGCGCTCGAAGCGCTGTTGCACGGGGAACCCTATGTGCAAGAGATGGTGGCCGAGTATGACCGGCGGCGCAGACTGATTGTCAGCGGGTTGAACCGGCTTGGCTTGCCCACCTTTGAACCACATGGCGCTTTCTATGCCTTTCCCAAGATCACTTCTTCGGGCATGGACGACGAGACCTTTGCGCAAAAACTTTTGCAAGAAGAACACGTCGCAGTAGTGCCAGGCAATGCCTTTGGGGCAGGTGGAGAGGGTTTTGTCCGTTGCTCTTATGCCACTTCTTATGAGAAAATTGAGGAAGCCTTGCACCGCATTGAAAAATTCATCAATCGTTATGGGTAAACGAAAATTAGACTTTGCCTCTCTATTCGGCAAAAGCCATATCCTTCCTGGAAAATTGACAGCAAAAGAGCAGGAAGATGGCCCAAACGGTCAAAGACCGCATTGACAACAAACCTTGTCACAACGCGCAAACCACAACCGATTTAACACTTCTGTTGGAGGTGGATGATGATTTTTCGTATCGGTATCGAAAATAATTTTGAAGGTCGCTCCATTGCATGGGCACTCGAGCACCCAGGGTGTTTCGCTTACGGGGTGAACGGCGAGGCCGCCCTGTCCAACATCCCAACCGCCCTGGACAAATACGCCGGTTGGATCCTGCAACACGAACCACGTACCTGGCTCAGTTTTCTTCCTGAAGACGTTAAACTCGTCGTAGATGGCACCTGGGAGGTTTATTTTGTCAACGACGATCTCGATCAAGTCTCAGAGACCGAAGGGTACAGCGTCAACGCTTTTTTCCCTTATGATTGGAAACCATTGAGCGCAATTGAGATCGAGCGTGGTTTGAAAATGCTTGAGTGGAGCCGCGCCGATCTGCTCAAAACAATTTCCAGCCTAAGCGAAGAAAAGCGCAATGCAACCTACCCAGGCGAGCGCTGGAGCATCAACGGCATACTTGCCCACATAGGCAGCGCTGAGTGGTGGTACATGGACCGTCTCGGCCTGGCTTTCCCGCGGGCAGAATTGCCGGAAGACCCGCTTCAGCGGCTGGAAAAAGTCCGCAAGCATTTCAACTCCATCCTCTTGCGCCTGAAAGATGTCCACAAAGTCATCGGCATAGATGGGGAATTCTGGTCCCCGCGCAAACTCCTGCGCCGCGTCCTCTGGCATGAACGAGACCATATCGAGCACATTCAGAAATTGCAGCAATTCCAACTCTGAACGCTTATGGCAAAGTATGAGAATGTCGACGCAAACGACGCTCTCTCTGGAGGCTTGATACAACACTTTGGCAAGCGCTACTTAGCACCGCCCACCACCGTCATCTCAACAACAATAAACCATGGCGGATGAGGTTGTCTGCCTTGAGCGTGTTCTTCATGCAGGCGCCGTTATGTTTAGCGCAGCAACAACAGTTATTGTTTTCGAAATGCGCTGGATTACTTATCCCATTGCCCTGGATAGGGGCTTTTTTTCTTGTCTGAAAAGGTTTCCTGTCCGCAGCGCCTAATGCAGACACAGCGTGCAAGGGTAGAGCAGCTTAGCCTGGTGCGGTGACCTCTGTCTTTGTCAAACCGGAGACGGCGCAAGGGTTGCCCTTACCGCCCGAATTTATCGTGCCGCAAGACGTGCAGGAGAAGCAGGATTGTGAGCGCAATACCACTAAACGCTGGTGTGAGCGAGACCATGAACACTGTCCAGCACATTCTGTGACGTATCTCGGTGATGATTCGTATGCCAATCAGCCGCTTTCCAGGTGCCATGACGCAATGGCCGATGACGCATTGCTGGTCAACTGGTTTAAGTTGGTGATCACGGATAAACAGACAGGAGAAATTCTCTACCACCAATAGTTTTGTCACCAACCATCCCTAACCGCCTCTATGGCGACCCTGGTGGCAGTCGGACGTATGCGTTGGAAGAGCGAAAAACTTAAAGACCAAAGGCATCACGTTGAACATAATTTCGGTCATGGTTCGCCCGATCTCGCGAATGTTCTGGCGGTTTTGCTCCTGGGTTCTACTCCATACGGTGGAGGAATGATTGACGGCCTGCTGACCAGTATCTGTGGCAGAGATTGGGGGCGCACAAAACTTTTTTCGTAACTATTCAGCCATCCACTCGAAACAGGGGTGTCACTGCGAACGAGCGCTTTTTGCGAGTGAAGCAGTCTCCCAAAGCATGGTTTTTCCTGTTCAAGACGAGATTGCTTCGGGCAGAGAACGCCCTCGCAATGACAGCCTGAATAGTTACCTTTTTTCAACGATTTGTGCGCACCGACAAAGCGACATGGCCGTCGATTCATGGGAGGAACGCTTCCGGTTTATAAGAAGGACTGGAAATTGTCCCTCTACGTCTGGTGAATTTTAGATTTGAAATTGCTGGGAGCAGTTTTCCCCTTACTTTTCATGGTAAACTTCTTAAACAATGTCTCCATTTCTACAGCTCGTCATTGAACTCATTCTCCTTCTCCTGGCGGCTAAACTGGCTGGTTA
>Ga0209162_1000758_pt1 | contig 34124 bp, 34 predicted proteins | sample YNPNPMetaG_FD_187121 | JGI IMG/M metagenome (GOLD analysis project Ga0209162, IMG submission 187121) | Anoxygenic and chlorotrophic microbial mat microbial communities from Yellowstone National Park, USA - YNP NP MetaG (SPAdes) (version 2) ...
CAACCAACTGGCTTCTTCTCCCGCGTTGGAACAAGGGGATTTTTTAGTGCATAGTGCTGAGTACTGAGTGCCTAGTTTTTCTCAGCACTCAGTACTAGGCACTCAGCACTTCTAACTTCTCAACCAACTGGCTTCCTCTCCCGCGTTGGAACAAGGGGATTTTTTAGTGCATAGTGCTGAGCACTGAGTGCCTAGTTTTTTCTCAGCACTGGGCACTCAGCACTTTCCACACTATTTTTTCCCCATCACCTTGCTGACAACCTCGGCATACGTTGCCTGCGAGAGGGGTTTGAATGCAAGCTCCTGTGCACCCATGGCACGTGCATCATCGTGGCTGATTCTGTCAGAATAGCCGGTGCACAAAACAATCGGCACGTCCTGCCGTAGAGTACGAATTTCCCGTATCAGGGCATCGCCGGCAAGACGCGGCATGGTGTAATCAGTGATGATGACGTCAAACGATGTGGGGTTGCTCCGAAAAAGCTCAAGCGCCTGGCAAGGGTCGGTCAGCCCCGTAACCGTGTACCCAAGCTGCGTCAGTATCTGCCTGCCCACATCCACAATCGTCTGTTCATCGTCAACCAGCAGAATCCGTCCGCTGCCGCCCCGCAGTTCCGCGGGTTCAGCCTTCACCTGCGCCGCCTGCTCCGCGGCAAGCGGCAGATACACGGTCAATCGCGTGCCCATGCCCGGTGTGCTGTCAACCGTGACCGCGCCGTTATGGTTTTTCACGATTCCGTGCACAACCGACAGCCCGAGCCCCGTGCCCTTGCCCTCTTCTTTTGTGGTAAAAAAAGGATCAAAAATGCGATCCAAAATCTCTTCGGGAATGCCACATCCGGTGTCCGCAACCGAAAGCATAACGTACTCCTGTTGCTTCAGACCGAGCGCCGCGGCGTGGTCTGCACCAAGTTCAGGTTTTTCTGCAAGCTCCACGGTCAGGGTGCCCGGTTTCCCAGCCATTGCATCTGCCGCGTTGATGCACAAGTTCATGAGCATCTGGTGGAGCTGTGTGGGGTCACCAAGTACCGAATCCCGCATTGCGGAAAATGCTGTTTTGATCTCTATGGTCGTGGGAATAGCAGCGCGCAGCAGCTTGAGTGTTTCCTTGACCAGTGCAGCGAGGTGCACGGGCTGAAATGTCTGCTCGCCACGCCGGGAAAAGGTGAGAATCTGACGTACCAGATTTCGTGCCCGGTCAGCGGCTTTGAGTACATTTGCCAGATTGGTTGCCTGTTTTGACCCTGCTGGTGCTTCGATTGAGGCAAGTTCCGTATAGCCGATAATCGCGGTGAGAATATTGTTAAAGTCGTGCGCAATGCCGCTGGCAAGCGTGCCAACAGCCTCAAGTTTCTGCGCTTGCCGAAGCTGGCGCTCCAGAGCTCTCTCGCGGGTAACATTGCGGCTGATAGCGACAAAACTGTCAATGACGCCATCAGGTGCAAAAACCGGAGTTATGGTTGCCTCAATCTCAATGGGCTGGTTGTCTTTTGTGGTGGCGGTGAAAGAACCTGACCAGCTTTTACCGCTAATGACGGTTTCCCAAATGGTTCTATGCAGAGCAGGTTCACTCTGCAGCCGCGGATCGGTGTGGATATTTGAGCCGACAACCTCATCAGTAGAAAGACCGATCATGGTTTCAAAGGCTTTGTTGACGTACAGCACCGTGCCGTCAGCAGCAGCCATGATCAGTGCGTCGTTCATCTGGTCGAGCGCGGCGCGCACCCGCTCAAGCTGACGCATCTGCGCGCGCATCTGCCGGTCAGTGTGGTGCCGGTACAGAGCAATATCAATGGCGATCTGGAGGTCGCGCTCAGTGAAGGGTTTGAGCACATAGCCATAGGGCGAGGTAATTTTTGCGCGCTGCAGGCTCGGCGCGTCGGCGTAGGCGGTCAGAAACACGACCGGCAGGTCGTACCGAGCTTTCAGTTGTTCAGCCACTTCGATGCCGTCGAGCCCGTCACTCAGGACAATGTCCATCAGCACAAGGTCTGGCATGGTCTGCCCTATCTTCGCGAGTGCCTCGTTCCCTGAGACTGCAGTGCCGGCGACCCGGTATCCAAGTCCCCGCAGCATCACGGCAATATCGGCTGCGATAAGAGCTTCATCTTCAACGATAAAGATACCCACCTGTTCTACCATCCTCTCTCCCTTTATTCTGTGTTAGCCTGCAAACAGGTCGCGTGCTGTCTCAAAATCGCTGTGCACTGTCTTTACCAGCCTATGCATATCAGCAGCGGTGATTCCCAGCACACCCCACACCTCTGGCTCGATCTCGCTGACAAAAAAGCTGATACTTGTGCCAAGCTGAAGTGCTTTGGCAATCTCATTGCCCACGAAAACCGCTGCAGCAGTACGTGGTGAGAGCCGCGCCGAGCGCGGCTGGTGGTGGCAGCGTATCATCTCAACAAGTGAAGCAGGAAAATGCCACTGTTCGCTTGCATATGCGCCGACTTCGGCATGGGTCGTACCGATGCATTTGCGCTCGGTAGCGAGCACGTCTGCAATGGTATGCCTGCCGCTGTAGAGTTCACTGATCTTGTCAGGCACCAATCGGCTGATCAGCAGAACCCCGATGTCGTGCAGAACGCCGCCTAAAAACGCTTCATGCCCTCCGCTGCCCTGCTGAAACGAAAGAACGTCTTTTGCAGCAACCCCGCAGGCAAGCGAGTGCAGCCACAGACCTTCAACGTTAATACCGCCCGCCTGCTGGCTAAACATCCGGTGCACGGACACGGTCAGCGCTGTGTCGCGTACCAGATTGAACCCAAGCACCGTGATGGCGCGGGTGATGGTGTCAACCCGGCGCGACAGACCGTAAAAACTTGAGTTTGCAAGTTTCAGCACTTTAGCGCTCAGTGAGGCGTCTTTTTCAATAATACCGGCAAGCACTGCCGGTGTGCACGTGTCCTGTGCCACTGCCTCGTTAATTTTTTCCGCAACCGCGGGCAGCGTCCCAAGACTGCCGATACGGTCAATCCGCTTCAGAATATCACTTGGGTTCATCGTGCTCCTGCTTCTCGATCATCCAGACAAGCACCGCATCAAACAGCGCCTGCATCAGAGGATTGTTTGTTGGTCGGGGAAAGTACTCCTCAAGCTTTTGTCTGCAGAGAGCAGCACGGGGGTTCTGTGTCGGATCGTGCTCCTGCATAGGCTCACTCCCTGTCATCATCAGATGCCCCGCCAGAGGCTTTCTGCTGCTGGCGACACCATGCCTTGATTTCCTCAATGTCTTCTGGCGTTATCTCCTCAACCAGCACCGCAGCCCGGTGATCCCGTCTGACAGTGCTGATGCCGGGGTATTCTCGTTCCAAGGCTTCCAGCTCCCTGCGCTGCCGCTTGATGGTGGCAAGCAGGAGCCGCTGTTCCTCTTCAAGGTCATACTTTTCAAAAGCGTTCCACAGCGAAAGTTTCAACTCATAAGGATCCCACGGTTTAATGAAAAATCGGTAGATTTCACCGTGATTCACCGCATGCATTGCATCCTCAAGACTTGCCTTGCCGGTGAGCATCATGCGCACGACACAAGGGTAGCGCTGCCGCACCACGGAGAGCAGCTCGGTGCCGCTCATACCCGGCATGTGCTCGTCAGTAATAATGACCTGAACCGGCTTGGTGGCAAGCACGCGGAGCGCATCCTTACCACCTGCGGCAGAAAAAACTTCATACCCCTCGTCGGCAAGCAGCCGGGTCAGTGCGGTAATGATACTTGGTTCATCATCAACAATCAGAAGACTTCTCTTTTTGGTCATGGCTGCCTCCTGTCAGATAAGTTTTTCTTCCAGACACGAATAGCGCCGGCTGCCGGATCAAGAGCAAAGTACCGCTTGAGTGCTGCAATGTGCTCGCGCGTCAGTGTGGTGCCTGCCGGCAGCACCAAAATACCGGTACCGGTTCTGATGTCCTCAGCCAGTACCATACCGGGCACCAGCTCCTCAGGCAGGTATTCAACACGGTCGGTGCTAACCTGCCGGTGGGCATTGGCATCAATTTCTTTCAAAATCTTTTCCGCAAACGGCAGCAATCGTTCATCGTAGTGAGTACGCCGGTCGGCAGAGACAATGCGGTAGGCTCGCATCACGTCATACATGCCGCCCCGGCGTCCGGGATTGGCATGGCGATCTATGGCATCGGCAATCGCAATGATGCGCGCGCCGAGCGGTATATCATCAAACCGCAGATGGTCGGGATACCCATCACCGTTGTACCACTCGTGATGATGCCGTATCAGGACGCCAGCTTCCCGCAGGCTTTCGATCGGCTCAACCGCTGCCTGCCCACGTACCGGGTGCTGTTCAAGCTGTCGTCGTTCCTCAGGCGTGAGCTCTTTGGGCTGCTTAGCAAGGATTGCGTCAGGCACACCGATTTTGCCAATATCATGCAGCAGCGCCGCGGCTACAATCGTGTTGCGTTCTTTTTCCGGGAGGTTGAGTGCTTCAGCGATTTTTTCAGAAAGCATGCTCACGTTGCGTGCGTGGTTGCTGAGGCGAGGATCGCGCATTTCAATCAGACCGGCAAACGCCTCAAGAGAACTCTTGAACGCTTCCCGCAGTTTTGTGTTTAGAACAGTCAGTTCTTTGTTGCGCTGTGCAAGCTCAGCAGTCTGTTCGCGCACCCGCTGTTCCAGTTTTGCATTCCATTCCTTCAGCTCAGCGGTGAGCCGCTTATTGTCCTGCACTAGTTGGTAGCGCTCAAGCCCGTCGCGTACTGTAAGTTTCAGCTCCTCATCCTGCCACGGCTTGGTGATGAAACGGTAGATTTCACCCCGGTTAATGGCGCCGATGGTAGCATCCATGTCTGAGTACGCGGTCAGCATGATGCGCACCGCATCTGGCTTGACCTTCCGGGCGCGCTCCAAAAACTCAGTGCCGCTCATTGCCGGCATACGCTGGTCTGAAATAATCAGCCCGACAGGGTTTGTTTCAAGAAGCTGCAGCCCCTCGTCGCCAGAGGTTGCAGTGAGCACGGTATAGTTCTCTGCAGCAAGCAACCGGCGCAGCGAGCTGAGAATATGCTCCTCGTCATCTACCAGTAAAATTGCGGGAACCTGACGAGTCTCACTCATGGCATTGCCTCCGAAGCACTACCGGGGTGTACCTGTTCCTGCAGTATTAGAACAGAGCCAGTATGGGTTGTGCCGTCAAACAACGGCACAGAGCGAACGCTGAGTGTTTGCCCGTCCGGCGCTGTACATACCACAGCACCGCCCTGTTGCTGCGCGCACCGTGCTGCGTGCAGGATAGTCTCGGGCAGCATACTTTCTGCGTATTCACCGACCACAAGACCGCGGGAATGAAACAGCGATTGTGCCCGGCGGTTCAGGTGCACAATCATGCCCTCATTGTCAATGCCGATCACTGAAAGCGGAAGAAAGTTAAGAATGGTCTGGGCAAGCTGGAGCGAGCGGTTTTGGATGAGAAGATCAGCAGTTTTTTCTTCGATGATTTTTTCAAGGTTACGGGTGAGCTCTTCGAGTTCGCGATTTTTTGCTCTGAGTTCGTTGGTAAGACGCTTGTTCTCCTGCTGGAGCCGGTACTTCTCAATTGCATTGGCGATTGCGACTTTCAGCTCGTCGTCATTCCACGGCTTGGGAATGAATTTGTAGATTTCACCTTCATTGATGGCTGAAACAATGGTAGCAGCATCAGCATAACCCGACAGCACAATGCGTACCGTGTCAGGCCAGCGCTTGCGCACTTCGCGCAAAAACTCAACGCCGCTGATGTCCGGCATTCGGTAATCAGAAATCACAACCGGACAAAACTGCTGCTCAAGGATTGCAAGTCCTGCACTGCTGGTGTCAGCAGTAAGCACGCGGTAGGGCTCGTCCATGCACAGCCGCTCAAGTGCGCGCAGCACATTGCGTTCGTCATCAACGAAGAGAACCGTAATCTGGTCTTCCATGAATAAGCCCCCAAAAGCTCTCAGTGGAGCAAAAATCCTGATGAGTTGTTTTAGGAAAGAGCAAAAAAACAGATTTTTGTTACAAAAATTTCATGTTGCATGCAAGGACTTTTTGCACGCATACACGTACAATATAGCTTTGCATTATGTGTTTGACAATCACTATGTGGTTGCATACTATGAAAAAACGGGTAGCGGGTCTCGTGATGCGTGGATCGTGCATTGTTACCTACGAACCACGATACATGAGTCAGGAAATCCGAACCACGCTTCCCTCAACCCAATGGGGGAGAGTCTATGAGGGGCTGAAAAAAAAATAAAAGCCTCCCCTGTGAGGGGGAGGTTGGGTGGGGGCAGAAAAACAGGGAGCGTGAATGGTTACCTGCGAACCACGATACACGTTCTACGAGCCACGAATCACGCATCACGAGACCCGCGTTACAAAGGAGACTGTTATGGACATAAAAAATCTTAAAATCGGCATCATCGGCGGTGGCGCGATGGCTGAAAACATCCTGCGCGGCGTTCTACAGGCACAACTGGTTGCTGCAGAGCAGATAACGGTAACCGACCTGCGTCAGGAGCGGCTCACTTTACTCAGGGATCACTACAAAATAAAGACCCTGCTTGACAACGTGGAGCTGGTGAACAAATCAGACCTTGTGCTCATTGCGGTCAAGCCGCAAAACATGAAGCTCCTTCTTGAAGAAATCAGGGATGCGGTGACGGACAAAAAATTGATCATCTCAATCGCTGCGGGTATTTCGACAAAAACCATTGCTGACGGTCTTTCTGGCAAAGGACGAATCCTGCGCACCATGCCCAATATCGCTGCAAAGGTGCTTGCCAGCGCAACGGCAGTGTGCTCTGGTCCCCGAGCAACCACTGAGGATCTCGCGGCAGCTAAAAAACTCTTTGATGCAATCGGGTCAACTGTGGTCATCAATGAAGATCTGATGGATGCGGTTACGGGTCTGAGTGGCAGTGGACCGGCATATGTGTTTGTTGCGATTGAAGCGCTTGCTGATGCGGGGGTCAGGGCAGGGCTGCCCCGGCAGATTGCGGTGAAGCTTGCTGCGCAGACCTGCCTTGGCGCAGCACAACTGGTGCTCAACTCAAACGAGCATCCTGCTGCACTCAAGGATCAGGTAACCTCTCCCGGCGGTACCACAATCGCAGGGCTTGCTGCACTTGAAAAGGCTGGCTTTCGCAACGCGCTTATGCAGGCGGTAGCCGCAGCAGTCAAACGTTCGCAGGAGCTTGGGAAGTCTTAACAGAGCTGGTGTTGAAAGGTGAGCAGTTAACGGTGAACAGAAAAATATTCCTAACGTCTCATTCTCGCTTTTGATTTTTTACCCCCTCACCCTAACCCTCTCCCACGTTGGGGCGAGGGTATTTTTCTTCTCACGAACCCCGAACCACGCTCCCTGCTTTTTGCCCCCTCCTAACCTCCCCCTGACCCCGCAGAGCGGGAGCTGCGACAGGGGAGGCATGTTTTGTCAGCCCCTCCTGCAAGGGAGGGGTGCGGGGAGGGCTATTCTGCCCCCACCCCACCTCCCCTTGCAGGGGGCTTGTTTTTTAACTTTTACTCCAACCCCTTATCATAATTGTGACACACTCTTCTGGGGTAAGCGAGAATTCGGGAGAGGAGTGTCTTTCTATCCGAGATAGTGGTGGATGTTGTTCAGGGGGATCGAGAACCTGCCGTCTGGGTGCTCGACAACATGCTCGGCAAGCCGGTAATAGGCAGGTCGGCTGAACCGCGCTGGAAACATTCCTTTTTTCACGCGACAGCAGGGCACATTGTCGTTGCGGATTTTAAGGGTTGTAAGGTCAAGCTGCTCCCATGTCTCGTCGTTGAGCCTGATCCAAAAAGCCTCTAAGCCTTCCGTGGTATGATCACGTCGTAGGTCAACAACCACAAACGGCGTGTCCTCAACCAGCACCGGACAGGTTTCTTCTTCGATGCGCAGACGGTACCCGCCTTCAGGTGTTGACTCGAGGTGTTGATTGAAAAAAAGATAGATGGCTTTGTTAATGATCGGCAGTCCGTTGTAAAACCATGTGCCATCTTTATCAATAGTGATGGAGCACTCCTGAGCCTCTGTATGCGCTGACAGCATGAAGCAACCTCCTCCGACTGCACCATACTCAAACACCGGCAAAGCGCTTGGTATCTACCCAGATTTCTGTTTTTGTCTTCAGGGTATTCAAAAACTGATCAAAAAGTTCTCGCTGTTTGCTGCGTATAAGGCTTTGCCGTAGTGCAGAAGCCTGTTTTTCAAACTGCGCCGGGTCCGCGGTCTGCCGCTCTTTGAATTTTACTACCACACTCCCCTGATCAGTTTGGTACACCGACGCTGGAAATGGCTGTTCAACTGAGAGTGAAAAAACTTCTTCTTTAAGCTGCGGCAGTGTCCCCAGCCCTGCAATATAATCGCCAGCTCGTCGAATCTCAGCGCTCTTTACCTCAAGTCCCTTGTCCCGGACAAGCCCATCCCAGGTTATCGTGCCATTTCGAAGGCTGGCAAGCGCTGTCTGTGCACTGGTGCGTGCCTGCTCTGTCCGCTTCTCTTTCTCGACCCGTGCGCGCACCGTTTCACGCACCTGACTGAGCTCTGGTATGGCACTTGGTTTCTTTTCAAGCAGTTTTATCAGCGCGTACTTTTGACCGAGGGCAAGGGCGGCAGACAGATCACCCGGTTCAAGACCAAATGCTTCGCGGGAGAACACTTCGTTGTCGGGCGTGTCTTCTGGTCCCTGTCCATAGGCAAAAAAATCGGTGGTTAGAAGTTTCATGCCGCTGTCACGGGCATATTCCTCAAGGTTTTTGCTTTTGAACAATCGGTTATAGGCTCGCTTGGCTTCCTGCTGCGCAAGCTCTTGGGCTTTTTCTTTTCGAATCTCTGCCCGGATTGTCTCGCGGACTTCATCAAGCGGCTGCACCCGAGCCTCCTTGATATCTTCAACGCGGATGATATGAAAACCAAACGGGGTACGGACCGGCTCACTGACCTCACCGGCTTTTAGGGAAAAGGCGACCTGTTCAAACGGTTTGACCATGTCGCCTTTCTTAAAATAGCCAAGGTCGCCGCCCTTGGGGGCTGATGCAGTGTCCTCTGAAAACTTCTGTGCCAGCGTGGCAAAATCCTCTCCCTGTGCGATACGTGCTCTGAGCTGCAGTGCTTTCTCGCGAACCTTTTGTTCCTGCTCAGGTGAAGCCCCTTTTTCAACTTTCAAAAGCAGATGCCGTGCTCGTACCTGATGGGGGAGAGAAAAACGATCGGTTTCGCTTTGGTAGTATTCCTGAATTTCGGCATCCGTCACCTCAACCCGGGGTTCAAAGTCATGGGGGTCAAACAGCACATACTGCACTCGGGCTTTCTCCGGCTCCTGAAACGATTCCTTGTTTTTCTCATAATAGGTCCGCAGGTCTTCATCGCTCACCGTGATACTCTCGGTCTGGCGGTCGGGAGAAAAAACCACATAGTCAATCAGCACTTTTTCATTCTGGAGGGTGAATAGGTCTCGCACTTCCTGCTCAGAGACGGTGACCGCATTGAACAGCATGTCCTGCAGCATCTTTAGGACAAGTTCCCTCTCTTTGTCTTTTTCAAAATCTGCCTCAGTGATGCCAACATGGCTCAGGGTGCGCTGGTAGAGCCGCTGGCTGAAGACACCGTTTTCCTGAAATGCCGGCATGGTGGTAATTGCAGCGCGCACACTTTCCGGAGCAACGCGTACGTTCTGGCGCTCTGCCTCCTGCAGCAGCACTTCACGGTCAATCAGATCTTCAAGCACCTTCTGTTTGAGCCCCAGCTTCTCGATCATCTCATCGGAAAGCTGGTCTTTATACAACGTGCGGTAGAGCTGCACGGTGTTTTTATAGGCAGTGAGATATTCATTCAGGTATATCTTCCGTCCGCCAACTTTTGCCAGGACAGATCCGCTTCCTGCTTTGCGCAGATCAGAAAATCCGTAAAAAAAGATAAACACAATGATAATCACCACAAAAAGGATTTTAATAATCCATGACGCAGCATTCTTTCGCATGTAAGATAACATTGCTCGCTCCTAAAAAACGCTCTTGGGTAAATGCCTCACGCAAAAAGGTCTGCGCATGATGCGCTCAGACCATGAACAGAGTTCCTGCCGCACGAAAAACAACTTCTTCTGCCTGCCTAAACAGAAAGTTACAAGCTGTTTTTGCTTGTGGTTATCAGACAAGACTGCCGTATCGTCCCACGGTCTGTGACCGCTCGCAACGACCCATCATAGTGGTGTGGGGTGACGCTGACGAGGTATCGCGAGTCCCGCAGTGGACTGTGTGATAATAGTTCCCGGCAAAAGAAAAAAATATGCAAATCCCTCTCTATCAGGGTCTTTTTTTAGCCCCTCCTGCAAGGGAGGGGTGCGGGGAGGGCTCTTCTACCCCCATCACTCCCTCTCCTCCCGCCAGGGCGGGATCTGCGACACGGGAGGCTTCCTGTTTCGCCTCTTGCCCTATTTTTAGATGCGACACGGGAACCAGCGCGGGAGGTGGCGATCGCGTATCTTGGATAACAGCAACATCCTAATAAAAGAAGCTGTTTTTTTCAAGTGTTATTATTATTTACTTGCACTTCACGGTTGACTCTGCTATTAGCCCATAGTACTACCGGTGTAAAAATTCGACGTTTCTATCAGGAGCCTACTATGTTTTTTGATCGTTTCTGGGGCGTGTTTTCCAATGATCTTGCCATTGACCTTGGAACAGCCTCTACCTTGGTGTATGTGAAAGGCAAAGGCATTGTTGCCAATGAGCCCTCGGTGGTTGCCGTGCGCAAGGACGCAACCGGCAAAAAGATACTTGCCGTAGGAAATGAGGCAAAAAAAATGCTCGGCAGGACACCTGCCAATATCACCGCCATACGTCCGATGAAGGACGGCGTGATCGCTGATTTTGACATTACTGAGTCAATGCTCAAATACTTTATTCAGATTGCGCACAAGCGGAAAAGTTTTGTGCGACCGCGGGTCATCGTGTCGGTGCCGTCAGGGATTACACCGGTAGAAAAGCGCGCGGTGCGCGAATCAGCAGAGCTTGCCGGCGCTCGCGAAATTTATCTCATCGAAGAACCGATGGCAGCCGCTATTGGCGCAGGGCTGCCCGTGAGTGAGCCGGTGGGCAGCATGATTGTGGATATCGGTGGCGGCACGACTGAGGTTGCGGTTATTTCCTTGTCGGGCATTGTGTATAGCCAGTCAGTACGCACCGCCGGCGACAAAATGGATGAAGCCATTGTCCAGTACGTCAAACGGAAATACAATTTGCTGATCGGCGAACGAACGGCAGAGCTCATCAAAATTACTATCGGCACCGCGTTCCCTGAAAAAGAAATCAAAACCGTGGATGTAAAGGGCAGGGACATGGTTTCGGGGATCCCTAAAACCCTTGAAATAAGCTCAGAAGAAGTGATGGAGGCAATTTCAGAGCCGGTGAACACCATTGTCGAGGCGGTCAAAATAGCCCTTGAACGCACGCCGCCAGAGCTCGCTTCTGATATTGTTGACCGCGGTATCGTCCTTGCCGGCGGTGGTGCCCTGCTCCGCAACCTTGACAAACTGCTGCGGGAAGAAACCGGATTGCCGATCATTGTTGCTGACAGCCCGCTCACCGCGGTCGTGATGGGATCGGGCAAGGCGCTCGATGAGCTTGATCTTCTGAAAGACATCGCCTTTGATTAAGGCTATGTGTTATTCATGCTCCAGTTTTTTGCCCGCAAAAAACGGCTCATCTTTCTCCTCTTTCTGTTGGCGCTCACACTTACGCTGCTTGCCCGCGACACGAAGCGTTCACGGTTGCCGTCGTTTGTTGATAGATTTTTGCTTGCCCTTTTTACCCCTCCGCTGCGAATAACCTCCAAAGCCTTTGGTACAGCATCGCTGCTGTGGCACCGCTACCTTGCGCTGGTCAACACACAGCGCGACAATGAACTACTCCGCTCCCAGCGGGATACGCTGCTCATGGAAAATCGTCTGCTGCAAGAGCAAGCCAGAGAAAATGAGCGACTACGCGACCTGCTCGGCTTCAAGCAACGCCACACCTTTCACATGATCCCTGCTGAAGTGATCGGACAGGATCCAACAAGTTGGTTTAAGTCTCTCATTATTGACAAAGGCAGTGATGACCATGTGGTGGAAGGTGCAGCGGTCATTACGCCAGAAGGCGTTGTGGGAAGAATTCTCAAGGTGGCTTCAAGCAGTGCCCACGTTTTGCTGCTCATAGATGTCAACAGCAACATTGACGCTGTGGTCGAGCGGACCCGGGCGCGCGGGATTGTGGTTGGCACGGGAAGCTCGCGCTGTCGTTTTTCATACGCACTCAAAACTGACGATGTTGTGCCTGGTGACCGTATTGTCACCTCAGGGCTGGGGGGGCTCTTTCCCAGTGGCATGCTGCTTGGTACCGTGGTTTTTGTCAGCAACGACAAGAGTGGCTTTTTTCAGCATATAGAGCTACAACCTGCTGTTGACTTTTCAAAAGTGAAAGAGGTTTTCATCGTGCTTTCCGGTAGGATTACGCCATGAACGACAATACCCGGCTTGCTCTCATTTTGCTGTGCGGATGCGCCGTGGTGCTGGTGCAGATGCTCCCCTGGCTGCCATGGCGCGAAATCCGTCCAGACCTTGTGCTCAGTGTCGTAATTCTGCTGGGGATCACGGCACCACTGTGCCGTGGCGCTGGTCTGTGTTGGGCGCTGGGGTTTTTGCTGGAGCGCCTCTCTGGAATCCCGCCGGGAACTGGTCAGCTTTTTTATCTGTTCTTCTTTCTCCTCATTCGGCTGCTACAGCGTTTTTTTCAATTTCAGACTGTCGCAAGTGCGTTTGCTCTTCTCTGCGTGGGACAAGTGCTCAAATATGGCTATTTCTCCTTCTTATTTTTTGTTGTATATGAATATGCCTCACTCAGTGAACATTTCTTGATGACCTGGCTTTTTGAGACCCTCGCAACGCTGGTGGTGGGTCCGCTGCTCTATGCTGGGTTGCAGCGGTTGACCGCTGAGACCAAAGACCATTTGCTTGCACAGTACGTGATATACCATGGCCGTCGTCTTCAATGAAATCCTCCTCAAGAAGCAGATCAAAACAAGAATACGCATAGGAGCTATCGCTGTCAGCATTTTCTTTGTTTTTTTGTTTTTCCGGCTCTACTACCTTCAAATTCTCAAAGGCAGTTTTTACCGTGAACAATCAGTGAATAATCGCATCCGTATCACCTCGCTGCCAGCGCCCCGCGGGATGATTGTTGCAAAAAACGGAGACATCCTTGTCGGCAACAAGCCGTCGTTTGATCTTAACCTTATTCCGCAGGATGTACCCCATATTCCAGCAACGTTTGAGGCGCTTGCTGCACTGCTGTCACTCCCGCTGGAGCAACTGCAGAAAAAATATGAAAAACAAAAAGGACGCCCTCCGTTTGAGCCGGTGACCATCAAAAAAGACCTCTCATGGGATAATATGAGCCTGGTGCTTTCCAAAAAGCCTGAGCTTCAAGGCGTTACGATTGACGTTATTCCCACGCGGCACTACCCTAACCATATCTATGCGCCACATGTTTTTGGATTCACCGGAGAAATTGATCGCACCGAGCTTGAACGGTATGCACAGGACAGTTATCTGTTGGGAGAGTCTATCGGGAAGTTTGGTCTTGAAAAATGGGGAGAACCCTATCTGCGGGGCACACGTGGTGGGCTGCAGTCAGAGGTGGATGCGTATGGGAACAGAAAAAAAATACTTGCCGAAGTAGAACCGGTTGCCGGCTGCAACATCACCGTGTCTCTTCTTCCGCGGGTGCAACGTTGCGCAGAAGAGCTCGTGCGTGAACATCCCGGCGCGATTGTTGCACTTGACCCGTACACCGGCGAAGTGCTTGCCATGGCAAGTTCACCGAGCTTTGATCCGAACCTTTTTACCCGTGGCATTAATCCTCAGGAGTGGCAGCGGCTCACCACCCATCCCTCGCATCCGCTCCTCAACCGAGCGATTCAAACTCAGCAGCCTCCCGGATCGGTCTTTAAAATCGTTACGGCAATTGCCGCACTCGAAGAAAAAGTTATTGATCCTTCTTTTACCGTCTTTTGTCCCGGCTATCTGACGCTGGGTAGTCGCACTTTTCACTGCTGGAAAAAACACGGGCATGGGTATATGAATCTGCATGACGCATTGGTACAGTCATGCGACACGTATTTTTATACCCTGGCAATGAAACTTGGCATTGACACCATCCACAAATACGCAACCATGCTCGGTTTGGGTGAAAAAACCGGTATTGAACTCCCTGGGGAAAAACCCGGACTCATCCCTTCGCAGGAATGGAAAAAAAAGCAATTCAAATATCCATGGCAAAAAGGAGAAACGCTGAGTGCTGCTATCGGACAGGGTTTTGTCCTGTGTACGCCGTTGCAGCTTGCGGTTATGATGGCTGCGCTTGCCAATGGCTCCTACGTGCCACAACCGCATCTGGTAGTGGGGATTGACTGTGACAAAAAAACATTTGTGCCAGAGCCGGAAAAACGAAAACCCATAAACATTTCAGCGGCAACACTTGCAATCATAAAGAAAGCGCTCGCCGGCGTCGTCAATGAACCTTCGGGAACCGGAGGAAAAGCGCGCATCCCGGGTATTCTCGTCGGCGGAAAAACCGGCACCGCACAGGTTGTCGGGAAACGGGTGTACACCGAACGCACCGGCAAGCTGCCCAACCACTTTGAGGACCACGCATGGTTTGTTGCGCTTGCGCCGGTTGATAATCCGCAAATTGTTGTTGCGGTCTATTGTGAACACGGTGGGCACGGCGGCTCAGCAGCAGCACCGCTGGCACGAGAAATTATTGCTTGCTTTTTCCAAACAGACTATCACGAACCACAGGGCTTTCAGCAGCAGGAAGAAAGCAGCGATGAGCATGATTAAACAGATAAGGGGGAAGTCTGATGATGTTTGATCGCCGGTTACTGCTCAATTTTGACTACGTGCTCTTTGTCGTCATGTTACTTTTATGTGGTATTGGGATTATAAACCTCTATAGCATCGGCGCTTCTGAAGGATCTGCATCCACAGAGTTTTATTACCGTCAATTGCTGTGGTTCTGCGCAGGCTTTATCGCATTGGCGGTTTTCGTATATATACCCTATGCCCGTATTATACAATATGCATATTATATACACGGCTTTTTTATTCTCTTGCTTTTTGTGGTGCTCTTTATGGGAACAACCAAGCTTGGTTCCCAACGATGGATTTCTTTTGCTGGTTTTTCTCTGCAACCCTCTGAGTTAGCAAAAATGAGCTTTATCTTTGCGCTGACAAAGTTTTTTTCTGAAAATATTTCTCAAAAGCCATTTGGGCTGCGCGATCTTTTGTTTCCACTGCTGTTGCTAATCATTACATTTGTGCCGATTTTTCTACAACCAGATTTTGGTACTGCAGGAATTTTTTGTATTATATTTTTTTCTTTCCTTTTGTTTATACAGCTTGAGAAAAAAACCGTTCTGCCTTTTCTTGGGGCAGTGCTCTGCTTTTTGCCATGTTTTTGGTTTTTTCTCAAAGACTACCAAAAAAAAAGAATTCTTATTTTTTTTGATCCTTCTATTGATCCACTTAAATCAGGGTATCAAATCATTCAATCAATTATTGCTGTTGGATCAGGAGGACTTTTGGGAAAGGGATTTGGTAAAGGAACGCAGAGTCAGCTTCGTTTTCTGCCGGAACAGCATTCAGACTTTGTTTTTTCTGTGTGGGCAGAAGAATGGGGCTTTCTTGGCTGCTGCGTAGTGTTGATACTCTTTTTTATACTCATCTATCGTGGTTTTCGTATCGCTTTCTCTTCCAAGACTTTTGCCGGGTCTTTTTTAGCACTCGGCATTTCCTGTCTTCTGTTTGCCCAGTTTTTTATCAATATTTGCATGACCATAGGGTTTTTCCCTGTTGTCGGTGTTCCTCTACCGTTTATGAGTTATGGAGGATCTGCGCTTGTTTCCTACATGATTGGGGTTGGACTGCTGCTCAATATAGGCATGAGAAAGTTTAAGTAAAAAATGAAAGCGCTTGCAAGTAAAGTTTTTCTTGTATACATTTATCCTCTCTCTTATTTAATTTGTTTTGTGTGAGCACAAGGGCATTGATCAAATTCTTGCCCTTTCATGTGTGGTGGTGACATGAAAGACATGTGGAACAGGTGTTTATCTCTTCTTGAAAAAAAACTTTCCGCTCAGACCGTTGAAACATGGTTTAAGCCGGTACAGCTTGTTGAACTTTCACCGACAGTTGTGCATCTGGGTGTACCCAAGCAGTTTTACGCTGATTGGATAAGGGAAAATTACGCGGATACCTTAAAAGAAATCTTTTCCTCTCTCTTAGGAGAAGTACCTTCTGTTGTTTTTTCTGTTGTTGGTGCACAAGCCCCTGCCGTACACCAAGAGACAAAAGCGCAAAAAGAAAAAAGAGAAACGATGCCTAAAAACATTAATCCGCTCTATACTTTTGCTAATTTCGTCGTTGGTCCTGGAAACCAGTTTGCTCACGCTGCGTGTCTCGCTGTTGCCGATAGACCGGGGGGTACCTATAATCCTTTGTTTATCTATGGCGGTGTTGGTCTTGGTAAAACCCACTTACTGCACGCCATTGTAAATCAGTGCGCTGCTAAGCACCAAGCGTTGAAAATTTGCTATGTAACATCAGAAAAATTCACCAATGAGCTTATTAATTCCATTCGCAATGAAAAAATGCCAGAATTTAGAAACCGCTACCGCAATATAGATATTTTACTGCTTGACGATATTCAGTTTCTGGCAGGGAAAGAACGGACGCAGGAAGAGTTTTTTCATACGTTTAATGCACTCTTTGAAGTAAAAAAACAGATTGTCGTGACCAGCGACAAAACACCTCGCGAAATAAAAGATCTTGAGGAGCGTGTCCGTAATCGTTTTGAATGGGGACTTATTGCCGATATTCAGCCCCCTGATACTGAGACAAAAGTCGCTATTTTAAAACAGAAAGCATCGGTTCAAAAAATACATCTTCCAAATGATGTTGCCTTTTTACTAGCAAATAGTGTACAATCCAACATACGTGAACTTGAGGGTTTACTCACCCGTCTGTCCGCATATTCGTCGTTGTATGGACAGGATATAACCCTTGATTTAACAAAACAGATATTAAAGGATTTTCTTAAATTAGAAGAAAAGGAAACAACACCAGAGGAAATTCTTAAAAACGTCGCTCGTTTTTATAATCTTCGCCCCTCAGATATTAAAGGAAAAAAGAAAAACTCCTCGATCGTGCTTCCACGGCAGATCGCTATGTATCTGATGAGAAAAAAAACAAATCTTTCACTTCCAGAAATTGGGCAGCAGTTTGGAGGAAGAGACCACTCAACCGTCATTTATTCTCTGAATAAAATAGAAAAGATGATTCATGAAGACAAAAGGATAAAAGATGTTGTGGAAAGTCTTCTTAAAAAATTGTAACACATAAAAAATTATGCTCTTTTTTTTGTTATGAACATTTCTTCAACACCATGCTCAACAGGTTGTTAAGGTTTCTTTTAAAAGGAAATATAAAATGTTGTACTTTTTTGAACACACACAAGTTCTTTCTAATATAACTAAATGAGAAAACCTTTTATTTATACAAGAAGCATATGAAAATAATTGCTGATAAAAAAACATTAGTAACTGCTTTTGCGCGTATTCAGGGAATTACTGAAAAAAGTTCACTGAATCCAATAACAATGTATGCTCTTGTTAACGCACAGGACAATAACCTCATTGTCGCAGCAACAAATCTTCAAATAGGAACAAAAGCAACCTATCCGGCAAGCACGATAACACAAGAAGGGAAGATTTTAGTTCAAGCACGAAAAATTTATGAAATAATAAAGGAAATGCCAGAAGGACCAATCGGGCTTGAAGAAAAAGAAAATTATATTTTAGAAATAACCAGCGGTAAAAAAATAAAGTTTAAATTAAGTGGATCCTCACCAAATGATTTTCCAATGCTATTTAAGGAAAAGGAAAATAGTTTTGTACCATTCAACAAAAAACAGTTTCTGAAAATGATTGATTTGACTTTTTTTTCAATGTCTCGTGAGGAGTCAACGCTCAATATTCATGGAGCATATTTAGAAAACATTGAAGGTGGAATAACCCGAATGGTTACCACAGACGGATTTAGACTTTCTGTTGTTGATGAAACCTTTGAACAAATCCTGCCTTTTTCAGAGGGTATTCTCATTCCTTATAAAGGAATAGTGGAACTGCAAAAGATATTGCATGAAAAGAAAGAGGAAAAAAACATTTATATTTTTGCGGATGAAAAAATGTTATTTACCCGTATTGGAGAAATTGAATTCAATATATCGCTGATAGAAAAAAAATTTCCTGACTATCGGGTTATTATTCCCGGAGACGGTTATAAAAAATTTGAAACAATTCTTCCACGGGATGAAATATTACCAGCCCTACGCAGAATTTCTATTGTTTCACAAGAAAACAACAGACCGGTTCTTTTCTCATTTAAAGAGAAAAGACTTGAAATAAGTTCTGAAGACAGTGATGCTGGAATGAATGTTCATGAAACCCTGCCGGTTAACTATGATAAAAAAGAAGAAATTGTTTTTTGCCTCAATGGCAGTTATCTTCTTGATATTCTCCTTGCCGTCAATGATGATATTTGCATTGAATACAATACCGAAGAAGAAAATAAACCTCTGATTCTTCGTCCTCAAAATAAAAAGGAACAGGTGAAGTATATTGTGATGCCGATGCTGAAGGATTGAAAGGATAATTCATGACAACGACAAGCATTGTACTCTTAGGTGTTATTCTCATCTATTTTTTGTTTGCCTATGTTCAGTCAAAAAACAAAAAAAAACAAGTACCTGAACATCAGGCTGCACCAAAAGAACAGAGAGAAGAAACAAAAAACGATTTAAGCCAATACTCTTATGAACGAGTGGCACTTACTGCTGTTATCGCAGCAGTTATGGGTGATGTTTCCTATAGGATAAAAAGAGTTTATAGTATTGCGTCGGTTGATGAAAAAAAATCAAACTGGAAAATTACCGGACGAAACGAGAGCATGATGAGAAGAGTTTTTTTTAAGTAATAGAGAGGAGCTGGTAATGGCTATACGAACGTTTAGAATCAAAATTGATGGAAAAGTGTTTGAAGCAGAAGTTGAAGAAATTGGAGCTGCTGAAACAGCAGCTAAACAACAGACAGTTCAGCAACGGCCTGTCACACCACCACCTCCGACGTTACAATCCAGTAGTGGAGGTAACAGTATTATTGCACCAATGCCGGGAAAAATCATTTCCCTCAGTGTTAAACAGGGCGATCTGATAAAAGAAGGCGATGTTGTTCTTGTTTTAGAAGCAATGAAAATGGAGCAGCAGATAAAATCTACGCTCCGTGGAACCGTGAAGGAAATTCTTGTTGCGCCGGGCGATACCGTTAAAAAAGAACAGCCCCTTATCATCTTAGCATAGAGGTTTGTATGTCGTTATTTATAAAATCATTACTGTTTGCCTGTAATGTGTATATCATTTCAACTTTTATTGTGATTTTAGTAATAGGTATTATCAATCTTCTCAATAAAATAATCGTTAATAATAAAGAATCATAGAGGCGGATTATTGGACAATGGAATCGGTACTTCGTGACTTTATTAGTATTTTTCCCGGTCTTGAAGTTTTTTCACAAATGACCCTTGGCACAGGGCTGACACGCATATTTCTTATCTTTTTTGGATTTTTTCTTTGCTATCTTGGGTATAAAAATATCCTCGAGCCGTTAATCATGGTGCCCATGGGAGTTGGGATGTCAATGGTCAATGCAGGAATGCTGATGATGCCGGATATTTCTAACCCACAGGTACATCACATAGGAACAATGTTTCTTAATTCAATGCTTGAAAAGCCTAACGAAATCGTTGATGCTTTTCAGGTCTATTTTCTTCAGCCAATTTATACGCTGACGTTTTCAAACGGTCTCATTGCCTGTCTGGTCTTTATTGGTATAGGATGTATTACGGAATTAAGTTTTTTTATAGCAAATCCACGGATGAGTCTGCTTTTAGCAATCTGCGCTGAGCTGGGGTCTATTTTGACTTTTCCTATTGCAATGAGTATGGGGTTCACCGCAAAACAGTCAGCAGCTATTTCAATTATCGGTGGCGCAGATGGTCCCATGGTGCTGTTTGCATCATTGCAGCTTGCAAAAGAACTGTTTGTTCCTATTAGCATTGTCGCCTATATTTACCTCAGTATTGTTTATGCAGGCTATCCCTATATGATTAAGCTTTTGATACCGCGGCACCTGCGGGGAATTTCTATGGAGGGTATCGAGGTAAAAGAGGTTTCTTCGTTTGAAAAGATAGTCTTTTGTCTTGTTGCGGGAACCGTGCTCTGTCTTCTTTTTCCCGTTGCGGCTCCGCTGTTTGTAAGTTTTTTCCTCGGGGTTATCATTCGAGAAGCAAAAATAACCAGATATATTTCTGTTACTGATGAAGTTATTCTCAGCGGTTCGACTATGTTTTTGGGTTTTACCCTCGGATGTCTTCTCAGCGCAGATATCGTTGTTGATCCAAAAATGTTAAAGATGATCATACTCGGCTTCATTGCGCTTTTTCTTTCAGGAATTGGCGGACTTGTCGGCGGGCTCATAGCCTATCGTTTGAGCAATGGTACCATTAATCCGCTGCTTGGGATTGCTGGAGTGTCCTGTGTTCCCACCACCGCAAAAGTTGCACATAAATGTGCGCAAGAAGTAAACTCAAGTGCCTATATTATGATGTACGCTATGGGGCCATGTATTGCAGGTGTTATCACCACAGCGATCATCACAGCCTGTTACGTAACACTGATACCAAAAAGCGGATTATAAAAGACATTTTGGTGAAAGCCTCTCGAACGAGAGGCTTTTTATTTTAGGCATATGAACAGAAATAAAACCATTGGGATTTTCTTAGCACTTGTTGGTCTGTGCTGTGCCAGACTTGACTTTTTTGTTCCGTTCCCGACCGAAGATATTTTTTTTCTTGTTGTAAAAGCAATAGGAACGGCACTGGCGCTCAGCGGACTCTATGTCTTTGCTGCAGGGATGAAGGTAACCACAAAAAGGCTTAGAATCTGCTCTGAGTGCAAAGCAGTAAACAGTGCTGTTGCGACCGTTTGTTCCTGCTGCAATAAACCTCTACAACTCAATCAGTGCCCAGATCGTCAATAAGTAAAAAACGCACGTACCATGCTCGTGAATAATAATAGTTAGAAAAACAGGTCTTCTCAGAACGGACGACTATGATTGAAATCAATGAACTGCTGCGCATCATGGTTACGCAGCGAGCATCAGACCTTCATTTAAGAGTTGGTTCGCCACCAATGATGCGCATTGATGGCGTGCTGCAGCCCTACGGGAGTGAACGCCTGAGTATTGAGTGGATTAAGAATGTAGTAGAAACCATTTTAACCGAGCGACAAAAAGCAGTACTCCAGAAAGAGCTTGCTGTTGATTCCTCCTATTCTATAGAAAGCTTCACCCGTTTCCGGTTGAATGTTTTTTATCAACGAGGAACGCTTGCCATTGCGTTCCGCACTATTTTTACAAAAGTCCCAACCATTGAATCCCTTGGACTTCCTACGGTTCTGGCAACGTTGTGCGATAAGCCACAGGGATTGATACTGGTTTCAGGTCCGACCGGGTCAGGTAAATCATCAACCCTGGCAGCTATGTTGCAATACATCAATGCATCGCGACCGGTTCATATTGTAACGGTTGAGGATCCTATAGAGTATCTTTTCCGTGACGAGAAAGCGTTTATTACACAGCGCGAGATTGGTGTTGATGCCCCGGATTATGAAACAGCCCTCAAAAACGCGCTGCGGCAGGACCCCGATGTGGTGCTCATTGGCGAGATACGATCACAGAACACCATGATCACCGCACTGAATGCTGCAGAAACAGGGCATTTGGTTTTTACGACGGTCCATGCAAATAGCTCCTATGAAGCAATCTCGCGCATTGTGGATGCGTTTGCGGGTGATATCCGACAGCTTATTAGAAAACAGATTGCAGAAGTGCTGGTAGCTTCTTTGTATCAACGCCTGATTCCTTCTGCAAGCGGATCAGGTCGCGTTCCTGCAGTAGAAATACTGATCCGCACACCGCGGATCAAGGAGCTGATCGAGAAAAATGAAATGCGGGAAATCCGTGAAGAAATTGAACATTCGGTGACGGTGCACCGCATGCAGAGCTTTGAGCAGTCGCTGATAGCGCTGATTGCCAACAAAGTCATTAATTACCAGGATGCTCTGAGTGCAACGCTCATGCCCGGTGAAATGAAACTGGCAATGGATCAACTGGGCATTGACGAGCACGGGGATATTCACCTTCAAGGAGATATTTCAGATGCAGGAATCATATTCTGATTTTTCAATCATCAAGCAATATATTGAACTTAAGGTCAAATATGAGAGTGAAGTGAAAGGACTTGTGCAACGTGCCAAAGAGAATGAGGTAAAATGGAAAAAACACGTTGCCATGCTCGAGGCAGAGATTGCTAAGCGAAACGAGCACATCAAAACGCTTGATGCAAAAATTCAGGAGCAAACACAAAAGCTTGCAGAAAAGGACGAGCAGCTCAAAAATCTCGGGCTGCAGCTACATAAAATGAAGCTGGCACAGGGAGAGGTACAAGGGCAGGAAGGGGGCAGTGAGGACCCCTCAAAAAAAGGCAAGTTTGGTTTTTTTAAATAGGCCATTTACTTACGTCCAAAGCTATTGCCGGACATGGAGAAACATATATCCACCGACAAAACCAAAGGCAATGTTTGCCGTCCATGCTGCCAGAAACGGTGGCAGCACCCCGCTTTTTCCCAGCGATAGACAAAACGCGTAAAAAAGCCAATAAACAAAACCAAGCGCAACGCTTATGGCAATACCGATAGCCATGCCGCCGCTTCTGCCGATTTGCAAAGCAAACGGAATGCCGAGCAGACACATCACAACCGCGACAAATGCATAGGAAAGTTTTGCGTACATTTCAACCTCATACGAAATTGTCGGATACCCTTCAGCACGCATTTTTTTTATAAAACCTCGAATCCCTGAGAAGCTCATTTCTTCAGGTTCCTTGCGGGCATTGCGAAAATCTTCTGGTGTTTTCTGTATGGATATTTTTTTTTCTGCCAAGGTGTGTGCACGGGTTGTCCCCTCAGGGAAAAATTCGCGCTCGACAACGTCATGCAAAAGCCAGCCGTCCGTTGCCCATTCAGCGCTGTGTGCATCAATTCTTTTCACGAGAGAAAAGTTTTCATCAAAATACAGGATGGTGATTTTTTTGAGCAGGTTCCTGTCAGGGTCAAAAAAATCAACATTATAGATTGCATCCTGAGAACGGTACCAATAGTGATATTTTTTAAAAAGTTTTGCGATGCTTTTTCCCTTGATATTGATGTTTTTTATTTCTTTAACAGACTGATTCGTGTACGGCAGGATGTACTCCTGCAGCCAAAAGGAAAAGAAAAAAATAGCACCAGCAACCACCAGAAACACTCGCAGCACGGTAAATAAGCTCACCCCATGCGCTTTCAGCGCCATGATCTCATTGTGTCTGCTGAAAATACCCACCGTAATAAAGCTACACAGCAATACGCCAAAAGGTGCTACCTGATAAAAAATCATCGGGAGACTACAGAGATAGTACTTGAGGATTAAAAAAAGAGGCACCTTGTTGCGCAGCATGTCATCAATCCGCTCGAACAGGTCCACGAGAATATACAAGGCAGAAAAACAAGCGATACAGAGAAAAAAGTTTTTCAAAAATTCGCGGGTAAAATATCGTGTTATGATTCCCACAAGGTACTCTTTTCTACGTTATGAGTAGCTAAACAGGTTTTCGCCTTTTCACGAAAGACTGCAGCCAGAACAGAGCATTCTCCAGCGCTCCAAGAGGCAGTTGCTGTTCACGGGCAACTTTTCGGAAAAGGTAAATTCCAAGTAATCCCAGCACAATATTGGGAAGCCAGATTCCCAGAAAAACAAAGACAAAGCCACTTTTTGCAAGGCTTTCACCAATGTTTAAGAAAAGATAGTAGACAAAGACAATACACAAGGCACTGACAAAACCGTATGACCTCCCCCCGCGACGCCATGAACCACCGATTGAAAGACCCAAAAGCCCGAACACTAAGCACGCACAGGGAAACGCAAACCTTTTTTGAAGCTCAACGTTTATGTTGATCGCAGATTGTCTGTTTTTTCTTCGTTCCTCTGCAAGACGCCACAGTTGTACGGTATCCATTTCCCGGTACTTTATTTTTATTTCATCATCATCTACCTCGGCGAGCTGTAGGTTCATGGAATACGCATCGAACAGCGCGTACTGGTAGTCATTGGTGTGTTGGTCCGAGCGGTGAATGCTTCCGTTTGAGAGCTGAAATAAGAGGTTGGTATTGTCGCGGTCGGCAAAAATCAGAGCATGTGCAGCAACAATCACCGTCGGAATTCGAGGGTCACGGCGGTCGGCAATAAAGATGCCATTGATTTGGTTTTTATCTTTGTCAAAGGAGTTGATGTAGAACACCAGACCGTCAAAATAGTCAATAAAGATGCCTTCTTCAAGATTTGCTTCAGAGTGCTTACGGGCAAACTCAACCAGTTTTGTTCGAAAGGCATAGTTACCCAAGGGGAGCAGATACAAGGTTATCAGATTGGAAATTAAAAAACCTGCACAACACACCACCACAACCGGCGGCACCAATTGATAGAGACTTATTCCCGAGGCTTTTATCGCTATCAGCTCGCAATCGCCCGAAAGTTTCCCCAGACAAACCAGCACACCCAAGAGAATCGAGATAGGGATAGTCAAGACAAGAAATGACGGAAGCAGGCACCACACCAGTTGAGCAACTTCTGAAAGCGTCACGCCTTTGTTGACCAGCAGATCAACCAGTTTCAAAAGTTTATTAATGAGCAGAATGAAGGTGAAGACCAGAAGGCCAATTGCTGCAGGACCAAGCATTTCAAGCAGGATATATCTGAACAAAATTCGTCGTCGCAGCATGGTCAATTCCGGATCCTTAAAGCCTGACTTCTTTTTTGAGTTCTCGTCCCATGAGTTCTTGGAGCGCCTGCAGCGGCTGTTTGTTCTCAAACAGCACGCGGTAGATTTCCTGAACAATGGGCATATCAATCCCCTGGCGCGCAGACAGTGCGTTGGCAGCTTGAGCTGTTGCAACTCCTTCGACCACTACCTGCATGCCGTTCAAAATATCTTTCAGCTTTTTGCCGCATCCAAGCTCTTTCCCCACGGAATAATTTCTGCTCTGGGTGCTCGTGCAGGTTAGGACAAGATCGCCAATACCGGATAACCCTGCAAAGGTTAGTGGCTGCGCACCCATAGCATTGCCGAGCCGTATGATTTCTGCAAGACCTCGAGTGATGAGGGCTGCGCGGGTGTTATTCCCAAGACCCAGCCCCTCGACAATGCCTGCAGCAAGCGCAACAACATTTTTTAAAGCGCCGCCAAGTTCAACACCGATCACGTCATCACTGGTGTAAGTTCTAAAAAACGGGGTTGCCATGATTTTTTGAACGGTTTCTGCAGCGTTCTGATCTCGTGAAGCAATAACAACCGCTGTGGGCATGTTGCGAGCAACTTCAGAAGCAAAGCTCGGACCTGAGAGTATGCACAGTGATTGTTTACGCTCTCGGGGCATCAGTGATCTGACGATTTGCGAAATGGTCTGCAGGGATGAAGGTTCTATTCCTTTTGAGGCGCTGACATGAATAATTTCTTTTTCGAGAAAGGGAAGCGCTCGGCAGAAGAGCTCCCTGAATGCTTTGACCGGCGTTACCCAGAGCACCACCTGTTTTTTGGTGACCGCTTCCTTGAGGTCTGCGGTAAAGTGCAGTGTTTTTTGGAGCTGCACCCCCGGTAAATACCACGAGTTGCACTGCGTGCGGAGAAGGATATTTAGGAGCTGCTCTTCATAGACCCAGAGCGTCACGCGATAGCCCTTGGAAGCCAAGAGGTTTGCAAGGGTTGTGCCCCAGCTTCCAGCACCAATGACGCCGATGGGGATAGAAGAGTGTGTCATAGCAGGTCAATGGAAAACAAAAAAGGTAGTGTATCAGTCTTCAGCAACACGGGTGACGCCGACAACCCGCTCGTTTTCTTCAACGCTGATAAGCCGAACGCCTTTGGTGTTTCTGCCGATTACCGAGATGCTTTTGACGTCCAGACGGATTATTTTTCCGTTGCTGGTGATGATCATGATATTGTCTTCGTCAACGACCTGTTTAATCCCAACAACCATTCCGTTGCGCTGATCGGTTTTTATCGTAATGATGCCTTTGCCACCACGACTCTGTCGCCGGTATTCAGCGATGTTGCTGCGTTTGCCATACCCTTTTTCGGTGATGGTGAGCAGCGTGGCATTGCCGCGCAAAACCTCCATGGCGACCACCTCATCGTCTTTTTTGAGTCGAATGCCGCGAACACCCTGAGCGGTTCTGCCCATGGAGCGGACCTCTTCTTCCCTGAAGCGGATAGCCATACCCTGCTTGGTGCCGAGAAAAATTTCCCGATTCCCGTCAGTTATTTCAGCTCCGATGAGCGTATCACCGGAATCAAGACCAATGGCAATCAGCCCTGAAGCGCGTACACTTTTGAACGCAGAAAGCTCTGTTTTTTTAATAATTCCCTGACGTGTTGCCATGACGATAAACCCACCGGTTTCAAAATCACGGACCGGCAGCACCGCAGAGACACTTTCATCTGAAGCAATATTGAGAAGGTTCACAATGGCTTTGCCCCGGGCGGTTCTGCTTGCCTGCGGAATTTCATAGGTGCGCAGCAGGTATGCTTTTCCTTTGGTGGTAAAGACAAGGATATAGTCATGGGTTGAGGCGACAAACAAGGTTTCAACAATGTCTTCTTCTTTGGTGGTCATACCGGTAACACCTTTGCCGCCCCGCTGCTGTGTTCGGTACAGGCTGACCGGATTGCGCTTAATGTAGCCGCTGCTTGAAACCGTGACCACCACCTGCTCCTCAACGATCATGTCTTCAATGCGTATCTCTTCTGCGGTTTCAACGATTTCCGTGCGCCGTGGGGTTGCATACTTGTTTTTTATTTCAGACAGTTCTTCCACGATCAGCTCAAGCACTAACCGGTCATTGTCCAGTATCTGGCGTAACCGCTCAATGCGCTTTATGGTGTCAAGATACTCCTCATTGATTTTTTCTCGCTCAAGTCCGGTGAGGCGCTGCAGCCGCAGGTCAAGAATTGCCTGTGCCTGCGCTTCAGACAGCGAGAAGCTCTCCATCAGCTTTTCTTTTGCCTGTGCGGGAGACGAAGAAGCGCGGATGAGCGATATGATTTCATCAATATGATCCAGGGCAATCTTTAATCCTTCCAGAATATGGGCGCGTTCTTCTGCTTGGCGTAACTCAAACCATGTTCGGCGTGTGATGACCTCTTTCCGAAAATCAATAAAACTCTCGAGCAGTTGCTTGAGGTTCATAACCTCAGGACGACCGTTGCGGATAGCCAGAAACGTGACACCAAAAGCGGTTTCCATTTGTGTCTGTTTGTAGAGATTGTTGAGGACAACCTTTCCAATCTCATCTTTTTTCAGGTCAATAACGACGCGGACGCCTTCACGGTCTGATTCGTCCCGAATATCCGCAATGCCTTCAATCTTTTTTTCTTGAACAAGTTCAGCGATTTTTTCAATGAGTTTTGACTTGTTGACCTGATAGGGTATTTCAGAGATGATGATGCTCTCTTTGTCGCTGCGCTGTTTTTTTTCTATAAATGCTTTTGCCCTGACCTTTAAAATCCCCTTGCCGGTGGTGTACGCTGACCGGATACCGTCCCTGCCATAAATGAAACCACCGGTCGGAAAGTCCGGACCCGGGATATAGGTCATCAGGTCTTCAACATCACTATCAGGGTTCTGCACCAGCGCCACCAGCGCATCAATGATTTCACCAAGATTATGCGGGGGAATATTTGTCGCCATTCCCACGGCGATTCCCGATGACCCATTGAGCAGTAGGTTGGGAATTTTTGAGGGGAGAACCACAGGCTCCTGCAGCGTTTCATCATAGTTAGGCATGAAATCAACAGTGTCTTTGTCAATATCAGCAAGCAGTTCCGAGGCAATCTGGGTCATCCTGACCTCGGTGTAGCGCATGGCAGCAGGGGGGTCGCCATCCATGGAACCAAAATTTCCCTGACCATCAATCAGCGGTGAGCGCATTGAAAAATCCTGTGCCATGCGCACAATGGTGTCATAGACTGCTGCATCACCATGCGGATGGTATTTACCAATGACATCTCCGACAACACGAGCTGACTTTTTGTAGGGCTTGTTGTAAAGAAGCCCCATGTCGTTCATTGCATACAGAATACGACGGTGGACAGGTTTTAATCCGTCGCGCACATCCGGGAGCGCCCGACCAATAATTACGCTCATGGCGTAATCTAGGTAGGACTTCCGCATCTCGTCTTCTATATTAACTTGTATATAATTTGCTTTTTGATTAATATCCATATAAAAACTCTCAAAATAAATTATTATAGTCTAAATATCCAAATTTTTAACATGAAGAGCATTATTGTAAATAAAATCACGTCTTGGGTCAACTTGGTCACCCATGAGAACCGTAAAAACACTGTCAGCCTCTACGCCATCTTCTATACGGACCTGAAGCATACAGCGCTTTTCAGGATCCATGGTGGTTTCCCAGAGCTGTTCAGGATTCATTTCTCCAAGCCCTTTATACCGCTGGATTTCTTGAGACTTCCTGCCACGCTCTAAAATAAAAGAGAAAAGTTCAGATAAGCATTTGACCTGCCGTTTCTTCCCATTTTCTTCAATGATGAAAGGAGGTTCTCCCATGGTCTTGAGGCTCGCTGCGATCTTTTTTATTTCTTCCATATCAGGTGATATCAGCAGTTCAAAGTCTATGATCATCTGTTTTTCTTTACCATTTGCGGTAATGAGCACTTTGACGCCAAGGCAGTTGTGCTCATCATCTTCAAAAATCTCATAATCAGCAGGTGTTATATAATTGTAAAAGAAACTTTTGTGCTGTTTGAGCGAACGGATAAGTTTTTCAACCTCTTTTTTGTTTTTTAGCGTGTTTTTGTTGTAGGTGCCTTCAAGCGCAAGAGCGCTGAGAATATTTTTATCCAAGTTTTTGCGCTCAAGTTTTGAAAGCATTTTTTCAAAGTGAATTGCCTGTTTGGTGAGCTGCAGCAACCGTTGAGAGCTGACCGATGAACCAGACTGAGCAGCAAAGACCTTGATGCCTTCAATGCCGCTTTCAAGAAGATAGGTTTCAAGCGCTTCTTCATTTTCTATGTAGCGCACGTTTTTGCCACGCTTAACCCTGAAAAGTGGTGGCTGAGCAATGTATAAATGACCGCGCTCAATGATTTCTGGCATCTGCCTGAAAAAGAACGTCAAAAGAAGGGTTCGGATATGGGAGCCGTCAACATCGGCGTCGGTCATGATGATGATCCGATGGTAGCGGAGCCGTGAAATATCAAATTCATTTTTCCCAATCCCTGTGCCCAGTGCGGTGATCAAAACTTTGATTTCATCATTTTGAAGCATTTTGTCATAGCGCGCTTTTTCGACATTGAGAATTTTACCTTTCAGCGGAAGGATTGCCTGATTTCTTCTATCCCTTCCCTGCTTTGCTGAACCACCTGCAGAATCACCCTCAACAAGATAGAGTTCACACGACGCAGGATCTCGCTCCTGACAGTCAGCAAGTTTGCCGGGCAGAAATCCGCCGTCAAGCGCTGACTTTCTCCGGGTCAGTTCTTTTGCCCGTCGGGCAGCTTCACGGGCACGGGCTGCCTCGATTGCTTTTTCAAGAATTTTATTGGCAACAGGTGGATGCTCTTCTAGAAAGGTGGAGAGCTTTTCATTGACAAGGCTTTCCACAATGCCTTTTACTTCGCTGTTTCCAAGCTTTGTTTTGGTTTGTCCCTCGAATTGAGGATCAGGAATTTTTACGCTGATAACACAGGAAAGCCCTTCACGGATGTCGTCGCCATCAAGCGTGCCTTTGAAATTTTTGGCAACCCGCGCGCTCTGAGCATAGGTATTTATGGTTCTTGTCAGAGCTGATTTGAACCCAACCAGATGACTGCCTCCCTCGTGGGTGTTAATGTTATTGGCATAGGTAAAGATGGTTTCAGAATACCCATCATTGTGTTGGAAGGCTATTTCTACAATGATATTATCCCGCTCACCAGCAATATAGATTGGCTTTGGATACAGTACCTCTTTGTTTTTGTTTAAAAACTCAACAAAGGAAATAATGCCGCCCTTGTAATTGAATTCATGTTTTTTATCCGTGCGTTCGTCTTCAATGGTTATCTTAATGCCCTTGTTTAAAAAAGCAAGCTCTCTCAATCTGTTAGAAAGAATATCAAAGCTAAACGAGGTTGTTTCAAAAATCTGGGGATCAGGCTTGAAAACGACTTTTGTTCCTTTCTTTTTTGTTTTTCCTGTCACCTCAAGAGCCGCCTTGGGCACGCCGCGCTCGTATTCCTGAAAATAGACTTTGCCATCGCGCCATATCTCAAGCTCAAGGTGTTCAGACAACGCATTTACCACTGAAACCCCGACGCCGTGAAGCCCACCAGAAACCTTATATGCTGAATGGTCAAACTTGCCGCCAGCATGCAGGGTTGTCATGACAACCTCTGCAGCCGACTTTCCTTCTGTTGGGTGCATATCAACAGGGATCCCCCGACCATTGTCTATAACCGAGACACTGCCATCAAGGTGGAGAATGACCTGAATGGTATCGCAAAACCCTGCCATAGCCTCATCAATGCTGTTATCAACAACTTCATAAACCAGATGATGAAGTCCTGAAACATCGGTGCTGCCAATATACATTGCAGGTCGTTTTCTAACAGCCTCAAGTCCTTCAAGTACTTTTATGCTTTCAGCAGTGTATTCTCGTGCTTCGTCAGCCATGTCAGTTACCTCTTAATAACTGGTAAATTCTTTCAAAATCTTCATCTGAGAAGAAATCAATGATGATTTTCCCTTTGGTACCATGACGCACCAGATGAATTTTTGTAGCAAACTTTTTTTGCAATTCATCCATGATGAAGTTATATTGCGCCTCTTCAATGGAAGAAAGATGTTTTTTTGTTTTGCGCAGCCTTTTATTCAACTTAAGTTGCTGAACGAGCCGCTCTGTCTGCCGAACAGAAAGCCCTCTTTTCATAACGATTTTGTGAGCTTCTTCCAAAAGCGCTTGAGACTCAAGCCCAAGATAAGCGCGTGCATGACCCATTGAAATTTTCTGCTGAACAAGATCGTTTTTTATGTTTTGGCTCAACCGAAGGAGCCTGAGTGCATTGGTAATTGCGGTTCTGCTTTTACCAACCTTTTCAGCAATTGTTTCCTGCGTGTAATCAAATCGCTGAATAAGGTATTGATACGCCTCTGCCTCTTCTATTGGATTTAGATCTTCACGCTGGAGGTTTTCGATCAGAGACTTTTCAGACAGTTCGCTTTCATCGCCAGACACAAGCCGCACTGGGATTGTTTGCACACCAGCTTTATAGGCAGCCCTCAGTCGTCGCTCCCCTGCAATAAGCACATATTCGTGCCCTTCCCTTTTGACAAGAAGCGGTTGGAGTATGCCATGCTGTTTTATTGATGCAGCGAGCTCTTCAATAGTTTCTTCGGGAAAGCTTTTTCTTGGCTGGTGCGGGTTTGTTTTTATTTGTTCAATAGGCACCGTGAAGAAAGTTTGTTGAGAATCAAGAACCGATTCTCCTTCAGGGATTAAAGCACTGATGCCTTTTCCGAGCCCCCGTGTCTTCGTCATACCACTGTCCTTTCTTTGTTGATAACCTGCTGGGCAAGCTCAAGATAGCTCTGTGCGCCGACAGAGTTTCTATCATAAAAATAGACTGGTTTGCCGTGACTGGGGCATTCAGCAAGGCGAATACTCCGTGGAATAATGGTCTTAAATACTTTTGTCGGAAAGTGCTCCATAATCTGCTGCATAACCTGATGTGAAAGATTGTTGCGCCTGTCATACATGGTCAGGAGTATGCCCTCAAGCACAAGCGCTGGGTTGAGCCTTGTTTTTATAAGCCTGATGGTGTTTAAAAGTTTGCTCAGCCCCTCAAGGGCATAATATTCACACTGAAGCGGAATGAGCACCGAATCAGCAGCAACAAGCGAATTGATTGTCAGAAGCCCAAGTGACGGTGGGCAGTCAATAATTATGTATTCAAAATCCTGTTTTATGTTTTGAAGACTTTTTCTTAACCGAAATTCCCGCTCAGGGAGCGTCACAAGCTCGATCTCTGCGCCTGATAAATCAATGTGTGAATTCACCATCCAGAGGTTTTGGACAAATGTTTGCTTGATGAGAGAAGTGAGTTCTTCTTCAAGCACAAGCGCATGATAGATGTTATGAGCATTGTCATCAGTCTGACCGATGCCACTGGTCGCATTTCCCTGCGGATCAATATCAATCAGCAGCGTCTTTTTATTGTTCAGCGCAAGAGATGTTGCAAGATTTATCGCTGTTGTTGTTTTCCCAACACCGCCTTTTTGGTTTGCTATACAAATTGCCCAGCCTGCAACGGACATGTTTTTATTAAAGAAATGAAAGACAGGACACAGGGAAATATTTTAGATTTCTTGTATCACAAAAGGATTTTTTTTGAAAGAAAAAAGAGCACAAACTTAAAAATGTTTCACGTGAAACATTTTTTAAAAACAACAAGGGTTCTGTAACCTTTGTGGTTGGGGAGTTCAAAGGATACGATGGTGTGAATATCGCATCCAAGAGCCTTGAATTGCTTTGCGTCAAGAGGTTTTTCCCTTCCAGTCATGGCGATAATAAGACCGCCTTGTTTTACAAGAGGTGCGGAGACGCTACAAAAGTTCAGGATGTTTGAAAAAGCTCTGCTGATAGCACAATCAAAAAAATCCTTTTTGTCATAATCTTCAACCCGTCCATGATAGACCTCTAAACCTTCAATACCAAGGGTTCTGACCGCATATTTTAAAAAATTTGCCCGCTTCCTGTTCGCCTCGATTAGCGTCATGTGAATTGAGGGGAGTTTTATTTTTATCGGTATTCCCGGAAATCCGCCACCAGAACCGATGTCAGCCATATTTCCAGAAATATCAACATGGTTTAATACAGAAAGTGAATCTATAATATGTTTAATAATTATATCTTCTTTGTCTTTTATTGCTGTTAGGTTTATTTTTTTATTCCATTCTTGCAAAATTTGCAGATATCTTTCTATGAGATAAAGCTCTTTTTTGGTTAAATTAATATAATTTTCAATAAATAAATTTTCTTTTGCAGGCATTTATTTGTCCAAAGGACTTCTAACGCCAAAAACATTTTTTTTGGCAACATGAGTGTAAATCATGGTGGTTTGAAGATTTGTGTGCCCGAGCAGTTCCGGAATTGTTCGAATGTCGTAGCTGTTTTCCAAAAGATGCGTCGCAAAACCATGCCGGAGCTTATGCACAGAGGCTGTTTTGGCAATGCCCGCCTTCATGAGCGCCGTTTTGAATGCTTTCTGTAGGGAAGCAGGATGCATGTGATGACGTCGTACGGTATGCGTACGCGGGCGGGTCAACGGACAATGATTGAGAAGGAAACAGCAAGAACCAGCCCCATTCTTTCACTGCATTAGGATATTTCCTGTCAATCGCTCCCGTAAGAAATACACCGGGAATGTTTTTCTCCCTGTCTTTTTGATACAATAACCGCACTGATGCCATATGTGCAATAAGACTGTCTTTCAACGACCCAGGCAGTACTGTCTGCCGGTCTTTATCCCCTTTTTACGTGCGCATCATCACAAGGTTCTGGTAAAGATCAATGTCTTTTATCTCCTTAAGCCCAAACAGTTCTGCAATCTTAGCTCGCACCCATAGGTCAGCATTGCCATTAGTTTTGGCGTCCCCGACATCTGTTCAAAAATGCCTTGAATCTCCCCGCACTGTCAGCACAACCGGAAGGCGACGTTGCTGATAGGCGTGTACAGCACTTATCTGTAAGATATAATAGCGTTGTTTACATTTTCGGGGTATCACAACAAAAAGAGTTATAGCACAGGAGGATACCCCAATGGTGATTCACAAGAAGACACGA
>Ga0209162_1000760_pt1 | contig 34060 bp, 29 predicted proteins | sample YNPNPMetaG_FD_187121 | JGI IMG/M metagenome (GOLD analysis project Ga0209162, IMG submission 187121) | Anoxygenic and chlorotrophic microbial mat microbial communities from Yellowstone National Park, USA - YNP NP MetaG (SPAdes) (version 2) ...
TGGTCAAAAAGGGCGCAATCGACGAGGATGTGTGGGTTTTCGAAGGCAGGGCGCGTGTATTCGAGTGCGAGGACGACGCCGTGGACGCGATATTTGGTGGGCGAATCGCGGCTGGCGACGTGATAGTTGTCCGCAACGAAGGTCCTAGAGGCGGTCCTGGAATGCGCGAGATGCTTACGGCGACGGCTACGGTTACTGGCCTTGGTATGGAGAAGCAAGTTGCGCTGATTACAGACGGGCGATTTAGCGGGGCCTCTCGGGGTGTTTGCGTCGGCCATGTGTCGCCGGAAGCTGCATCTGGCGGTCCAATCGGCTTGCTTAAAGAAGGCGATGTGATTCGCATAGACATACCAAACAACCGCATGGACGTAATACTCACCGATGAGGAGCTTGCCAGGCGGCGTTCGGAGTGGAAACAGCCAGAGCCACGCGTAAAGGAGGGATACCTCGCGCGATATGCGCGGTCCGTTGCTTCCGCCGCGAAAGGAGCTATCGTGGAGTAGACGGCTAAGTCCATTTTGCACAACCATCGCGGAACGACGGAGGAGGTGATGCCTTGGAAAGGATGAATGGTGCCAATGCCTTGGTGCAGTCATTGATCGACCAGGGCGTAGAGATAGTATTTGGAATACCGGGCGGGGTGATGATTCCCATCTACGACGCGCTCTATGAGCGGCCCAAGCTTCGCAACATGCTTATGCGCCACGAGCAGGGCGCCGCGCACGCCGCCGACGGGTACTCGCGTGCCACAGGTAAGGTTGGTGTGTGTTTCGCAACGTCAGGACCTGGAGCAACCAATCTAGTCACGGGCCTTGCGACTGCGTATATGGATTCAATACCTATGCTTGCAGTGACAGGACAGGTGAAAACGACTTCGCTCGGCAAGGACGCATTCCAAGAGGCTGACATTGTCGGCGTTACCATGCCTATTACTAAGCACAATTATCTTCTGAAAGACGTAGCCGATTTGCCGAGGACGGTTGCTGAAGCGCTATATGTAGCGCGTACAGGCAGGCCAGGGCCCGTTTTGATTGATGTTCCGGCAGATGTGTCGTTTGCTATGACGAATTACGAGCCGCCTGGTCCAGTGAGTCCGAGGAGCTACAAGGTCTGGAATGAGATAGACGAGTCCGCCCTGGATGATGTTGCAAGGTTAATTGCGGAGGCGCAAAGGCCTGTTCTATATGTAGGTGGGGGCGTGATAACCTCTGGAGCGTCAGAGGTGTTGACGAAGCTATCTGAGAAGACGCACATTCTGGTAACGACGACACTGATGGGTAAGGGTGCGATCCCCGAGACCCATCCCCATTCGCTCGGAATGCTGGGCATGCACGGCACAGCTTACGCGAATAAGGCAGTTCACGAATGCGACTTGCTAATAGCCGTTGGAGCGAGGTTCGACGACAGGGTAACCGGAAAACTGGCGGCGTTTGCTCGGAAAGCGAAGGTGATCCACATCGACATAGACCCAGCGGAGATGGGCAAGACCGTACAGCCTGATGTTGCCATAGTTGGAGACTGCAAGCAAGTTCTTGAGAAGCTGTTGGATATTATCGCTCCTCGCGAGGAGACGGACTGGAACAAACAGATAATGCAGTGGCGTAATGAGTTTCCGCTGCATTGTCCTGCGGATGAGGAGCGGCTTATGCCTCAGTGTGTTATTGGTAAAGTTTGGGAAATGACCAAGGGTGAGGCAATCGTCGTAACCGATGTCGGGCAGCACCAAATGTGGACAGCTCTGTTTTACAAGGTCACAAAGCCGCGTCGTTTTCTCTCCAGCGGTGGACTTGGTACTATGGGCTACGGCTTTCCGGCGTCTATTGGTGCACAAGTGGGCTGTCCCGATATGCCCGTGTTCGCAATCTGCGGGGACGGTGGGTTCCAAATGACGCTGCAGGAACTTGCGCCAGCGGTTGAGCACAAGCTGCCTATCAAGATTATACTGCTCAACAATGGGTATCTTGGTATGGTTCGGCAGTGGCAAGAGCTGTTCTGGAATGGTCGCTACTCGGGTGTAGACATTTCGGTGCAACCGGACTTTGTGAAGCTGGCCGAGGCTTACGACGCTATTGGGATTCGTGTTGATAATCTCAGAGACGTAGAGGGTGCTTTGAAACGAGCGATGGAAGTAAACGATAGACCCACCATTATCGACTTTAGGATATCCAGGGAGGAAAACGTGTTCCCGATGATCCCGGCAGGCCAGAGCATCGAAGAGATGATGGTGAATAGGCCGCGTTAGGGAAGCGAGGGCTTAGATGAACGACAAAGCGAGAATGCACACCATTACCGTACTGGTAGAGAACAAGCCTGGGGTGCTGGCGCGCGTGTCAGGTCTATTTGCCAGACGAGGTTTCAACATCGAATCGCTGGCGGTAAGCATTACCGATGACCCCTCCGTCTCTCGAATGACGATTGTAGTGTCAGGCGACGACTCTACCCTGGACCAGATCAACAGGCAGACAAATAAGCTTATCGACGTGATTAAGGTCGTGGATTATAGCGAAGTTCCCCGTATTGAACGTGAACTGGCGCTTATCAAGGTAGATGCTGAAAACCAGCGGCGTGCAGAGATAATGCAGATCGTCGACATTTTCCACGCTAAGATTATCGATATCAGTGAGACTAGTTTCACGATTGAGGTTACCGGCAACACAGACAAAGTAGACGCGATCGAGCGACTGTTGACACCATTCGGAATACGCGAGGTGGTGCGCACAGGCAAGATCGCCATGGCGCGCGGCGCTGTGACGGCGGCGAGTGGAGTATGAAGGAACTGATCCCTCCACAGTCGGCAGAAAAGTGGTTGTTGTTTATCGCAGTTGCGGGACCGCTCGCCGGTCTAATTCTGGGCACGCTAATCGGTGCGCACGAACGCTGCGCTGCGCGGAAGATGGTGGCGGGCGCGCTGATCGGTGGCATCGGAAGCTTGGTCTATGGACTTTGGATACTCTACAATATGATCACGGACGCGCTCGGCTTGGACTCCGTAGCCAACCTCTGTCTACAATTGGGTATGTTTGCCGTTTTGGGCGCCGCGGTGGGGGTAGGCGCGTATCGCATATCGGCGGTGCTTCGAAAGCTCGGAGCGCGAGATTGACCCCATAATTGCATCATTGATAAAGGAGGAGAGCTATGCCAGCGAAAGTCTACTATGACGCTGACGCCAACCTGGATCTACTGAAGGGAAAGAAGATCGCCATTATTGGCTATGGAAGCCAGGGACATGCCCAGGCACAGAACCTGCGCGAGAGCGGCCTAGAGGTAGTGGTTGCTGATCTGCCTGGAACCCCGAATTATGAACAGGCGGTGAAGGACGGTTTTAAGCCCGTTTCGGCTGCGGCGGCTGCCAAAGAGGCGGACATAATCCAAATTCTCACCGAGGACGAAGTCCAGCCAGCCGTCTACAAAAACGAAGTCGAGCCCAATCTGGTGGCGGGGAACACCTTGTTATTCTCGCACGGTTTTAACATTCATTTTGGCCAGATAGTTCCACCGAATGACGTAAACGTGATTATGGTTGCCCCGAAGGGTCCAGGGCACCTTGTGCGTCGTGTTTACACTGAGGGCGCAGGTGTTCCCGCTCTGATCGCCGTCTACCAGGATGCTGATGGGCTGGCCAAGGACCTCGCGTTGGCTTACGCGAAGGGAATTGGCGCCACGAGGGTTGGCGTGCTGGAGACTACTTTCGAGGAAGAAACGGAGACGGATCTTTTCGGCGAACAGGCTGTCCTCTGTGGCGGTTGCACCGCGCTAGTGCAGGCGGGTTTTGAGACTCTGGTTGAAGCTGGATACCAACCGGAGATAGCCTATTTTGAGTGTTTGCATGAGCTTAAGTTGATCGTGGATTTGATGTACGAGGGCGGTATGAGCTACATGCGCTATTCGATCAGCAACACCGCTGAATACGGCGATTATACCCGCGGCCCACGTGTCATCAACGAGGATGTCAAAGAAGAGATGCGCTGCATTCTGAACGAGATTCAATCTGGTGAGTTTGCGCGCGAGTGGATACTCGAGAATAAGGCAGGGAGGCCAGTCTTCAACGCGGCCAGGAGGCATTCAAAGGAGCATATGATCGAAGAGGTCGGTGCTAGACTGCGCGAGATGATGCCCTGGATTGGAAAGAAGAAGTAATGGGAGAGTAGATAAGACGATATGGTAGCGAGGTGGCGGCTTCTTATGGCCTGCTGCTGCCTTCGTCAATAGCGTCACGGCAATTCTGTGCGTATATCAATGGAGCCGGAGTGTGCGTGGTGTTTCGAGGAATTTGATTGCGATCAGAGTTAGTGAGTGCGCGAAAGTGTTCCACGAGGCTGAGCGTTAACGCGGATCTACAGTCTGTCTAGCTGCTCCGGGTAGGTTGAGGCATTGGATTCGTCCTATCTGCTGCCGTAAACCGCCACGCGAGACCGGACAGGTTTCCTAGACCTTTACAGAATATGCCCATTGTGGCATAATTGACCAAGAACTATCGGCTTGAGGAAAATGCGGGCGGATGAGTATGGATGTGGACGATCATATCTGGAATACGGGCCGATACAATATGGGTTGTGGTGACGCTCGCACGCCCTCTGATGAGGCGTTGTTTGCCCTGGGCCTCCTTGGAATTATTGGCTTGTACCGCAAGGCCGGGGGATAGGTCCTCTAACATAACCTCCGGCCAGAAGACGGCCGGAGGTGATCACGGAAGTGAGGCTCCCGCCGTCGGTGGGAGCCTTTTTGTATTGCCGGAGTTGGGAGTGTTCCTCTTCGGAGGATAGGTGCTAGCTGTCAAATAACAATTAACGTTGGGAGATGCGAGCGTCCCAGATCAGAAACGTGAAAGCGAGGTGGATGTAAGATGGCACGTCGTATCAAGATATTCGATACGACCCTGCGTGACGGTGAGCAATCGCCCGGTGCAAGCATGAACATCGAAGAGAAACTGGAGGTGGCTAAACAGCTTGCGCGACTGAAAGTGGACGTAATTGAAGCAGGTTTTCCGATATCAAGCCCGGGTGACTTCGAAGCCGTGAAAGCTGTTGCCGAGACGGTGAAAGGACCTGCGATTGCAGGCCTTTGCCGCGCGAACTTTGCGGATATCGACCGTGCTTGGGAGGCGCTTAAGGGAGCAAAGACGCCTTGCATTCACACATTTATTGCGACCTCGGATATCCACCTCGAAAAGAAGCTCAAAAAGACACGCGAGGAAGTGTTGGATCTCGCTGTTGCAGCCGTTAAGCGCGCGCGCGGCTACTGTGAGATGGTCGAGTTTTCTGCAGAGGATGCCGTGAGGTCGGACTTCGACTATCTATGTCAGGTAGTTGAGGCGGTTATCGACGCGGGCGCGGTTACAGTGAACATACCTGATACTGTCGGCTACGCTATTCCCAGCGAGTATCGGACGATGATTTCCAGGCTTATAGATCGCGTGCCTAACATCAAGAAGGCAGTCGTAAGCGTTCACTGCCATAACGACCTAGGGCTGGCCGTCGCGAACTCGCTCGCTGCCATTCAGGCAGGGGCGGGACAGGTCGAATGTACCATCAATGGCATCGGCGAGCGCGCAGGCAACGCGGCTTTGGAAGAAGTTGTCATGGCAATCAATACACGCTTCGACCTGATGAACGTCACAACGGGTGTCAACACGAAAGAGATATATCGCACCAGTCGATTGGTCTCAGATGTTACGGGGCTGGCTGTGCAGGTGAACAAAGCAATCGTAGGCGCCAATGCGTTCGCGCACGAAGCGGGAATTCATCAGCATGGCGTATTACAGGAGAGGCGCACCTACGAAATAATGGACGCGGAATCAGTTGGGCTGGCGGAGAGCAAGCTGGTGCTGGGTAAGCACTCAGGCAGGCACGCCTTCGAAGAGCGATTAAAGTCGCTCGGTTTCCATCTTGGCAAGGCAGATCTTGACAAGGCTTTCGCGCGTTTCAAGGACTTGGCTGACAAGAAAAAAGAAGTGTTTGACGAAGATTTGGAAGCAATTGTTGCCGACGAAGTTTACGCGATACCTTCGAAATACCACCTTGAGTATATGAATGTGATGACTAGCCTTTGCGGAGTGCCGACGGCAACAATTCGCCTGAAAACCGACGACACGGAAATAATCGATGCGGGCATCGGCGTGGGATCTGTCGATGCTGTTTATAAGACGATCGACAAGATGGTCAGCGTGGATTATCGACTAATCGACTTCACGGTGAAGTCAGTTACCGGGGGTACGGATGCGCTGGGTGAGGTGACCGTCAAACTCGAAAGTAAAAACGGCGAGATATACACAGGCCGTGGCGCGTCGCTCGATATAGTGGAAGCTAGTGCGAAGGCGTACGTTAACGCGATCAACAAGCTGGTTTACTACGAGGAGAAGCGGGGCAACGGCGGTAAGAAGCGTGACAGGGCCGTATTGTAGGACTCCGCGACGTTCGGGCTGAACACCGTCAGATGATTACTGAAAGCAGGGATTTCAAATGACAAGTTACGAAAGGTTTGCCAATGCACTTGATCGGAAGCCGGTGGACATGTTGCCGGTGGTCATCAGCCCTTGGGCTGCGACAATACAGAGATGGGTAAGAGAAGGTCATCTTAAAGAGGGTGAGGATGTTGCTCTGCACTTCGGACAGGATCTAAGGGGCGCAGGGTGGTTAAACTGCGTGGCCGATTTGGATTTCCAGCCAGTGACAATTGAGGAAACGGAGGAGACCATACTACAGCTTGATGGCAACGGAGCGAAACTGCGACGCCACAAACTACACGATAGCACTCCTGAGCACGTCGATTTTACTGTGAAGGATCGCGAGAGCTGGGAGAAGCTGATAAAACCTCATTTGATTGAAGTTGATAGAAGGCGCATCGCATTTGACAATTATCGTGAACAGAAGAAATTGGCCCTGGAACGACAGCTTTTCTTTAGTTGGTCGGGGCTAGCTCCTTTCGAACAGATGCACCCAGTCTGCGGGCACGAAAACTTGCTTATGGCCATGGCCTTGGACCCTGACTGGGTCAAAGACATGGTAATGACATACGCGGACATGACCATTAAGCATCTTGAGGTCTTGTTTGCCGAAGAAGGCAAACCGGACGTGATGTTCTTCTACGAGGATATGGGTTTCAAGAACAAGCCTTTTATGTCGCCTGGCATGTACGAGGAAATAGTCCAACCGGGACACGCAAAGCTTTTCGGATATGCGCACTCACTGGGATGCAAAGTAATTGTGCACTCGTGCGGCTACGTGGAACCGCTTGTGCCCGGGCTGATTGATGCCGGAATGGATTGCTTACAAGCTATGGAGGTAAAGGCTGGCATGGACTTGCCGAAGTTGTTTTCTCGATTTGGCGACAAGATAGCATTCTTCGGCGGCATAGATGTGCGCGTGCTGATTGCGAACGATCGCGAGGCAATTGACAAAGAACTTGAGGCGAAGATCACGCCGGTGGTGAAGGGCGGAGGTGGCTACATACTGCACACAGATCACTCGGAGCCTCCGGAGATTAACTACGAGACTATGTGGTATTTCATCAACCGCGCTAGAGAAATAGCTCAAGCCGCCGCTGCGAAGTAAACGCGTTTTGCTGCGCCATGCGCTACTGCGAGTACGCAGCCGCGAGATGGATGGGAGTTGAACTTGGGACAGACAATAACTCAAAAAATACTGGCCGCACATTGCGGCAAAGAAGTGGTTGAACCAGGCGAGCTGATCAACGCGAAGCTGGACTTCGTGCTAGGCAACGATATAACCGCGCCTATAGCGATTCGTGAGTTCGAGAAGATTGGCGCGAAGACGGTCTTCGATAAAGACCGCGTGGCGTTGGTGCCCGACCATTCGACGCCCAATAAGGACATCAAGAGCGCCGAGCTCGTCAAGATAATGCGTGAGTTTGCACGCAAGCACAACATTACTTATTTCTTCGAGATCGGCAAGATGGGTGTGGAGCACACTCTGCTACCCGACGAGGGATTGGTGGGGCCAGGCGATGTCGTAATTGGCGCGGATTCTCACACCTGTACCTACGGAGCCCTTGGTGCGTTCTCCACCGGAGTCGGGAGCACCGATCTAGCGTGCGCGATGGCACTTGGCGAAACTTGGTTCAAGGTGCCTGAGCAGATAAAGCTCGTCTACTACGGCAAAACGCCGAAGTGGGTTTGCGGCAAAGACCTGATTCTTCACACTATTGGCCTGATCGGTGTGGACGGCGCTTTGTATTGCTCGATGGAGTTCACTGGCGAGGCCATCGCTGATTTGGATATGGCCGGACGTTTCACGATGTGCAACATGGCGATAGAAGCCGGCGGAAAAAACGGTATCATAGCTCCTGACGATAAAACCATGGAATACGTCAAAGGACGCACGGTGCGTCCCTACAAGGTCTACCAGAGTGACCCGGACGCAGTCTACAAGCAAGTGATTGAGATAGACGTTTCTAAGCTCGAGCCGATTGTAAGCTTCCCGCACTTGCCCGAGAATACAAAGCCGATTAGTGAAGCGACTCACGTGCGCATTGACCAAGCTGTGATAGGCTCGTGCACCAACGGCCGTATCGAAGATTTGCGAATCGCAGCAAAGATACTTAATGGTCGCAAGGTGCATCCAGACGTAAGACTTATCGTGATTCCGGCGACGCAGGAGATTTATTTGCAGTCAATAAAGGAAGGGCTAACGGAGATATTCGTTGAAGCGGGTGGGGCGGTGTCGACGCCAACCTGTGGCCCCTGTCTGGGTGGTCACATGGGTGTGCTGGCGGAGGGTGAGCGATCGGTCGCTACCACCAACCGTAACTTCGTTGGCCGGATGGGTCATACGAAATCAGAAGTTTACCTCGCGAGCCCGGCTGTGGCGGCAGCTTCGGCGGTTCTGGGCAGACTGGGCAGTCCGGAGGAGTTGGATCACTGAAGCGCTAAATGGCGCAAATCAATCAAGACTTAACGCAATATATTGAGCTACTGTTAGCGCTTCAGTGATTCGAAAGGAGATGGCGCAATGATAAGAGGCAAGGTCCACAAATACGGAAGCAATGTCGATACGGACGTTATCATACCGGCTAGATATCTCAACACCACCGACCCTGCGGAGCTCGCAGCGCACTGCATGGAAGACATCGACGCGGACTTCGTAAAAAACGTCAGGCAGGGCGACATCATTGTTGCTGAGGATAACTTTGGCTGTGGGTCTTCGCGTGAGCATGCGCCAATTTCAATTAAGGCCGCGGGCATCTCATGTGTTATAGCAAATACGTTCGCTCGTATATTTTATCGCAACTCCCTGAACGTCGGCTTGCCGATCCTGGAGTGTCCCGAAGCGGTTGCGGGAACAGCCAAGGGTGATGAGTTGGAGATCGATCTAGTATCGGGCACAATTTTTAACCTGACAACGGGCAAGGCCTATCAAGCGAGGCCGTTTCCGCCATTTATGCGCGAACTGATTGATTTGGGAGGCCTGGTAAACTATGCAAAGGCCAGGCTTCAGAATGCGAGTTCGTAGGCATGTCTCACCAAGCGGCCTCATAAGGAGCGTTTCGAATTGGAACGAATAGTAATCTATGATACTACCCTGCGCGACGGTATGCAGAGCGAACATGTGAACTTCCTCGTCGAGGATAAGATCAAAATCGCGCGTAAACTCGACGAATTCGGCGTAGCTTACATTGAGGGTGGCTGGCCGGGTTCGAATCAGACCGATACAGAGTTTTTCAGGCGCGCACGGGACATAGAGTTCAAGAACGCTAAACTTGCCGCATTCGGACGCACCAGAGGTCCCAAATGCAAGGCGGAAGACGACCCATTGCTCGAGAAGCTTGCGGAAGCGGGGACGCCGGTGGTTACCGTGTTCGGCAAGTCGTGGGATCTTCACGTAGAAGATGTTCTTCGTGTGAAGCCGGAGCAGAACCTTGATATGGTTTATGACACCGTGAAATATCTCACTGCTCTGGGTAAAGAGGTCATTTTTGACGCTGAGCACTTTTTTGATGGGTACAAGAGTGACCCGGCCTACGCGATGGCGGTCCTGAAGCATGCAGAAGAGGCTGGAGCGTCGTGTTTGTGTCTTTGCGAGACCAATGGCGGTGCTCTCACATCCGAAGTCTACGAGATAACCGGGGCGGTTGTGAATCAGTCAAATGTTGCGGTCGGCATACATACCCATAATGACTCGGAGCTTGCGGTTGCCAACACAATAGCGGCGGTACAGGCCGGTGCAACGCTCGTTCAGGGAACCATCAACGGCATTGGCGAGCGTTGTGGCAATGCTAATTTGTGCAGCATCATCCCTATACTTGAGCTAAAGCTGGGTAAGCGCTGTATACCTGATGGGTCTCTCCGGCAGCTAACGGAGCTTTCCCGATACATTGACGACATTGCCAATCTCGTTCCAAACGACAGCTTACCGTTCGTCGGATCGAGCGCTTTTGCACATAAAGCTGGAGTTCACGCGGATGCCGTGGTGAAGAACCCTAAGACCTATGAACACATCGACCCGGCCGCAGTCGGTGGGGATCGCAGGATTCTGATTTCGTCGTATGCAGGCGGAAGCGCCGTTATGCAGAAGGCTCAGAAGTTCAGAGTGGACCTGACGAAACAGTCGCCCGAGATCAAGGCGGTTCTTGACCAAGTGGCCCAACTCGAACGTAATGGCTACTCATTCCAGGAAGCAGAAGCCAGTTTTGAGCTGCTTCTTAAGAAGGCTCTCGGGCTCTACAGCAAGCTATTCGATCTCAAAGGGTTTAGGGTAATCGTAGAGAAGCGCGGCCCTGAGGAGGAGCCGATCACAGAAGCCACGCTGAAAGTTGCGGTTGATGGGAAGGAAGCATTTACTGTGGCAGAAGGTGATGGTCCAGTGCACGCGCTGGATAACGCCTTGCGCCTCGCGCTTTCGCAGTTTTATGGCAAGGAGCTAGCCAAGATCAAGCTTACGGACTTCAAGGTTCGTGTTGTAAACACGCGCGCGGCCACTGCCGCGAAAGTGCGCACGGTAATTGAATCACGCGATCAAAGCGAACTGTGGACAACCGTGGGGGTGTCTGAGAATATTATCGAGGCAAGTTGGCAAGCCTTAGCAGACTCCGTCGAATACGGGCTGCTCAAGCACCTGGGGAAGAAGTGAGAGTCGGGTCCGGCCAACTTGTCTTTATTCTATGGCTATACATCTGTCACGAAATCTCATTTTCGCAGCGGGGTGGCAGATGAAAGTAATTGTGGCCGACCAATCGGGTGTGTGCTTCGGCGTAAAGCGCGCGCTTGATCTTGTTGTGAACGAATCGCGCAAGGGCCCTCTAGCAACACTCGGACCTCTGATCCACAATCCCCAGGTAGTAGGCAGGCTTGCCGAGGATGGCGTGAGGATTGTAGAGTCGATTCAGGAGGTTTCAGAGGGTCGCATTGTAATGCCTAGCCACGGCGTGCCAAGTCAGACGCTTGATGAGGCGCAAGCAGCCGGTCTCCAGATAATTGATGCCACATGTCCATTTGTGGCGAATGTCCATAGGCGCGTAAGTAGGCTTGCTGCAGAGGATTATCTGGTGGTTATCATTGGTGACGCCGGACATTCGGAAGTGAAGGCGATTCGTTGCGCGGCCGGGAAGGATGCCATCGTGATCAGCTCATCCGATGAGGTTAGTTTGGTCCATTGGTCGGATCGCAAAGTAGGCGTGGTAAGCCAGACCACGCAAACGCCTGAGCGTTTCGGTGAGATAGTGGGCAAAATCTCGCAACATGTCAAGGAAATGGTGGTTCATAACACGATTTGCTACGCTACGTACAACCGACAATCCGCGGCTAGGCTTCTGTCGCGGGAAGTCGACGCGATGTTTGTTGTAGGGGGCAGGAACAGCGCCAACACAAATCGCCTCGCTGAGATATGTCGGGAAGAGGGTGTACGGACTTATCACATCGAGACAGCCGATGAAATCGACGTTGAAGCGATTCGGGGATTGAGGACGATCGGCCTGACCGCGGGTGCATCCACGCCAAACTGGATCATTGATGACGTCAAGGCGCGGTTAGAAAGTCTGTAGTATGGGTGGTATCGTTTCGTCAGTTGAGCCCGGAAGCATAGCGGACGATTTGGGTTTGCGCGTAGGCGATGAGATCGTTGCTATCAACGGGCACGAGCTGAGGGATGTCTTAGACTACCGATTTTACATCGCTGAGCAGTTTGTTAGCGTCGTAGTAAAGCGCGGTAACGAAGCAAGTCAGTTCGACATCGAAAAAGACGCTGACGATTTGTTAGGTGTCGAGTTCACTGACATACTCTTCGACGGCCTGCGAACGTGCGGCGCAAAATGCATTTTTTGCTTCGTTGATCAGCTTCCGAATGGCCTGCGTAAGTCGCTGTACCTGAAAGACGACGATTATCGGCTCTCGTTTTTGGACGGCAACTTCATCACCTTGGCGAATGTGCACGATGGGGACCTTGCGCGGATCATCGAACAGCGACTAAGCCCGTTGTATGTGTCCGTGCACACCACGGATATAGGTTTGAGAACACGCTTGCTCGGAAGAGAGGCCCCAGACATTTTGGCGCAGATCGATGCGCTTGCGAAGGGTCGAATTACCCTGCATACACAGATAGTCCTTTGTCGTGGATTGAACGATGGTGAGATATTGGAGAGGACCATTGACGACCTAGCCTCTCGCTTCCCGGCTGTTGCCTCCATTGCAGTTGTTCCTGCAGGAGTCGGTCGTCACCGCAACAATCCTGCTGTGATTGCTCCGATTGATTCGGAATATGCCTCGGTTATCTTAGACACTATTCAGCACAGGCAGCGGCGGTTTCTGGCGGAACACGGCACCAGGCTTGTCTGGGTCGCCGACGAGTTCTACCTGTGTGCGGGTCGTCCCGTGCCGGGGGCATCGACCTATGAGGGTTTCCCTCAGTTCGAAAATGGTGTCGGTTTGGTGCGTGTTTTCCTGGACCGCGCCTACCGTACTCGCCGACTGGCACAGGGAATCGAAAGCGAAGATTTGCATGTAACGATTGTAACCGGGACACTTGCATACCCACTTTTGAGAGATTGGGCTTGCAGAATATGCAGCGAAACTCTAAGGGTGAGAGTGTCGCCTGTTGTGAACCGGCTTTTTGGCGAGTCGGTGACTGTAGCTGGATTACTTGCGGGTCAGGACGTGATCGACCAACTCAGGGGGAAGGAGCTGGGCGATGTGCTGCTAGTTCCGTCAGTCACAGTGCGCGATGGCGCGTTTTTGGACGATGTAACGGTAGAAGATATAGCTGCACACTTGAACATAGTTGTGCTTGTAGTTCCGCCGGATCCTGTGGCAGTAATCAGAACGCTTCGTGATTACCGCCAAATGAGCCGCGCCAACGTTTTCGGTATCAACTGAACCCGTGAAAGTGCCAGAGTAGACGGGGAACCGGCTTACGCGCAAAGGTCGGGCTAGAACGTTCAATTGAAGTACTCCACACGCAACGGTTGGGTCTGAGTCCGAGTAGCGCCGTTCCTTTCTTGTCTGCCGACAACTACCGAGATATAATAACTGCGGTCGCCGATATCGTCGTGCCGGGGTGAAATGCACCTTGGAGTACTGTGTTCGTGGAGGTTTATGTGGCTTTTGACAACTTCAAGCTTTTCGCCGGTTCCGCCAATACCGCGCTTGCGGACAAGATAGCACGCCACCTAGGAGTACGCCTCGGAAAGCTCACCATCAAGCGTTTTAGCGACGGCGAGTGCTACGCGAAGTTCGAGGAGTCCGTGCGCGGAGCGGACGCCTTCGTTATTCAGCCGACCTGCCCGCCTGTCGACACGAACCTTATGGAATTGCTCATTCTGGTTGACGCCTTGAAGAGAGCTTCGGCGAGGAGGATTACGGTAGTCGTTCCATATTACGGATACGCCTGTCAAGAGAAAAAGGACGCACCGCGTGAACCGATAACTGCGAAGCTTGTGGCCGACATACTCACCACGGCCGGAGCTCACCGAGTCGTGACGATGGACCTGCACGCCGGGGCGATTCAAGGCTTTTTCGACATTCCCCTAGACCATCTGACCGCGATACCTACGTTCGCCAACTACTTTGCCGAAAAGGGGCTTGAGAATATGGTTTTCGTTTCGCCGGACGAAGGTAGGGCAAAGCACGTCCGTCAGGTGTCGAGCCGTGTCGGCGCGCCTCTAGCGATAGGCTACAAGTTTCACCCAGATCACCACGTGTCAGACGTAACACATCTAGCTGGTGACGTCCGGGGAAAGACGCCTGTGATAGTGGAGGACATGATCCGGACGGGTGGAAGCATCGTGGAGTGCGTGGACGCTCTCGTGGAGCACGGCTGTAACCCGGAGATATACGTTGCCGCTACGCACGGTGTGTTTACGAACCGCAGTTTCGAAAAGTTGAGTAGGCCCGAGATCAAGGAAGTTGTGGTTACCGATAGTATTCCCCTTAAGCCGGAGGCGCCCGAAAAGTTCAAGGTTATATCCGTCGCACCTCTTTTTGCCGAGGCGATAAGGCGCGTTCACGAAGACGAATCGATCACATCTTTATTCAATTGAGGAACTGTATTGGCTACGAGGGAGTTTGCACTTGAACCGCGCGAGGTTGGTCGCGTTGAGACACGTTATAGGCGAATAGTGACGCCCATTCCGGTGCCTGAGTCTTTACCGTTGCTGGAGTCGTTACGCGCATCGGAGCCCAGATCAATGGGCGGTCAGCCGCCTGTAATATGGTCGAGCGGTGAAGGCGCAATACTACGAGATCCCTACGGGAATCAATGGATAGACTTTAGCTCTGGTGTTCTAGTTACCAGTGTAGGCCATGGGCATCCTAAGGTTGTTCAAGCAATACAGAATCAGGCGCGTAACCTATATCACGCATACTGCTTTCCCACCGAGATTCGCGCTAGACTCACTTCCAAAATCAAATCTTTGCTTCCACCGCCTCTTGCGCGAGTTTTCTTGCTCACTGTCGGGTCCGAGGCTGTAGAGTGTGCGCTCAAATTGGCCCGAACACGGGGGCAGAAACTCGGTGGACCACGAAAGCGCGTGATAGTGAGCTTCGATAACGCTTTCCACGGCCGCACTATGGGCAGCCAGTTGGCAGGCGGTATCCCTGCCCTAAAGAGCTGGTTGGGCGACGATATTCCCGGCTATGTTCAAGTTCCCTTCCCCGATGGCTTTCGCTGTCCCGATATATCATTCAAGGTCTTTGAAGATACCTTGGCATCTAAGGGTGTGACTCCTAATGAGGTGTGCGCAGTCATTACGGAAACCTATCAGGGTTGCAATGCATGCTTAGTGCCAAGGGACTATGCCGGTGCGTTGAGAGCGTGGTGTAACGCGCACGGCGTCGTTCTGATATTCGACGAGATTCAAGCCGGGTTTGGCAGGACGGGTAAGCTATTTGGTTTTGAACATTGTGGTATCGTACCGGATATCGCCTGCTTTGGCAAGGGCGTTTCGGGCGGAATGCCGTTGTCGGTGGTAGTGGGCACCGAGGAACTTATGGACCTGTACGGCCCAGGCGAGATGACTTCCACCCACTCAGCAAATCCCGTATGCGCGGCTGCTGCTCTCGCCAATATCGAAGTCATCTTGGAAGAGAATTTAGTCGCACACGCTGCTCGACTTGAACCAATTCTGCTGAACTCGGGCAAGCGCATAATGGCTGAGTCGAAAGGTTGTGTCGGTCGTGCGGACGGGGCTGGATTGGTCATGGCGCTTCAATTCGTGAGACGCGGTACGACTGAACCGGACCCTGAAACCGCTTTCGAGGTTGTCAAGCGCTGCGTGGAGCGCGGTGTGATGCTGTTTGCACCGGTTGGAGTCGGAGGGAGCACACTGAAGATCAACCCGCCTTTAGTGATAACAGAAGATATGCTAATGGAAGGGCTATTGGTCATTGAGCAGGTTGTGGGGGAGGTTTGTCCAATATGAATGCTTACCAATTCTCGTTCGACAAATACCCGGCGTGCAAGCAGGCGCTCAAGCTATTCGGAAGCGTATAACGTATCTTCTCGTCTGACGGCCAGCTAGCGTTCTACGCACATATGAAGAAGTTCAAACTCAAGGAGGACATCCGGGTTTATGCCGACGAGAACAAGAACAATGAGGTGTTATCTCTCCAAGCTCGCAGCATTATCGACTTTTCCGCCGCCTACGATGTATACAACACCGCGACGCACGAAAAGATGAAGCAGGAGCGCTGAAGCGCAAGGGGTGGAAGTCATCGTTGGTATGCGATGAGTGGGCAACAATGAACCATTCCGACAGCGAGATCGGCAAGATCAAGGAAGACAATTTGTCGCTGGCGCTCTTGCGCAGGCACGTCGTGAATTTGATCCCAAAACTCTACGAAGGCAGCGTCGCTAGAATGCCAGTGTTAGAGTTCAAGCGGCGCTTCAACCCTTTTATCTTCGTGATGGTTCTGGATTTCTCCGTCGACTATGGCAAGCGCTAGACCGCAGGTTGGGTATTGCATCAGCGGAGCTGCTATGTGCGATAGAGGTCAACGGAGAGGCTAGCCTACCCCTTAATCCCAAGGGAGGAGTATTCCGCCTCTATCATTTCCTCGTCGTGTCTATTGTCCTTCAGGTTGTCCAGTTCGTTGGCAGGATATGGGAACGGGCCCGTTAGAGGAATTCGGTCGACGTAACGCTCCCTGAACTTCGGGTCTTGCATCCGGCAGTGATTCATATGCGAGCAATAGGCAGGGTGACGTGTCATACGATTCCAAATTGTTTCCACACTTGTTTCTCGCACATTTCCGAAGGAAATAGGTGTAAAATCACATGGTGTCACGTCTCCGAAGGCAGTAACGTAGAACTGACACCACCCGGCATAACATCCGACTCCTGTCGGTCCGTTCACGTGGGCTTGCGTAATGACGTGCGGGAGGGAGTGGCCTTCGTTGTACTTTTCTTCCAGTCTGCACAACTCTGCCTTGTCTTCGTCTGTCAATAGGTATTTGCGGTCTTGTGTAAGAAGGCGGCCAGTTGGAACTACATCAAATATTGTAATCTCATCCACTCCCAGTCTCTTTGCCAGCTCAATCATCTCTACTACTTGACCATTGTGAAGTCGCTCAGGCGTGGCGTAAGTCGAGATACCGGTGAGTATTCCCGCGTCCTTGCACCGCGCAAGCCCTTCGATGGCCCTATCGAAGCAGCCGGGGACACGACGCATCTCGTCATGCGCAGCAGGATCGGGTGAATCGATGGATGCATGTATGCACCAAAGCCCCGCGTCAGCTAGCTTTTGCGCGTTTTCCTTTGTAAGTAACAAGCCATTGCAAAACATCAACGCCACGGCTTCGTTCTTGTCCACCCATCGGATAAGATCGAATACGTCCGGTCTCAGAAGTGGCTCACCGCCCGTGAAAACTACCGATACCACGCCCAATGCCTCAGCTTCACGGACTACACGCTTCCATTCGTCGGTGCTGAGTTCGTTGCCGGGTCTCTTGTGTCGAGCAGCGCTACAGTGGATGCAATTGGCCTGGCACCGCGTGGTGATTTGCAGGGTGCACACGGTTGGCTGTGGATGCCCCGTCAATTCTAACGACAACCTACTTCCGAGCAGTTTCATAGAGGCGTTGCTCGGAACCGGAGGCTGATATGACGTGTAGATCAGCCGATTGTCACGGATGATGATCGGCTTGCCGCGATTTCTAACAGCTCTCTGGACGGAGTTTACCGCCTTTCTGGCACTCGCCAGCAGTCCCAGAGGTCCGGAGGCCTTGCAGGAAAATACCCCATCGCTGCTAGTCTCGGTGTCCATTCCCAGCAGCTCAACCTCTCGGTGTCCACCTAAACTTGCGACGTTAATAAAAAACTTCAGAAGTTTGCTGCTTTGCAAGCGCGAAGACAGAACTCGTGCCAACGGCCCCGAAAACTGCGTTGGACGGCCGGAGGCTTTGAGCAGCGCGAAGTGCTGACGGTGCAAGGCTGACCTCCGTATGGATGCGTGCTATAACCGTTTACCCCATCCCTACCGAGGACAAACTCGGCGCCGCACGAGATGCTTGTGCACATTTCCGATAGTTTTCGAAAGTCCAACGCGGGAAGTGGAGCAACGATTTTCCTACCGCCTTTTGTTGTTCATCGCGAAACTCGCGATTTCCTGCCTGGACTACAAAGTCTTTCTGACAGTTTAACCCTGATCGGCTAGGCCGATTTCTCTCACGTTCATCAGAAAGAAACAGTTGCAATGCCAGTTGACGGGCTATTCGATGGTGATTGGCAAGTGCAATGCACGGTAACGGCTAGTCTACCACAAAGATGACATCTAACCGGTCGAGGAAATGATTGATGAGATTCTCGGAAACAATGCGCTGTGCGTCTGAGTCGGAAACGATAACGTCACACATGTGCCTCGCTCCGGCGCGGCCTACCGCCCTGATCACCATCGGTGTTGCGCCGGCACGGTCCTTTCGTCGTGCTTGCTCAACATTTCTTGCGTATGCCACGATCCCACGGGAGAAAGTGGAGCCAGATCCTGTCGGCGGTGTGCCGTAGAGCTCCGAACCGTCCGTTCGTCGGATTTTAGGAGACAAAGCCGTATCCACCTTTAGACCCGAGCAGTCTACGATTAATCCGGTGAATGGTCCCTTCGCGCTGGGTTCGATGGTTGAGCCGCGAGCTTCACCTTTTTTGTCTACGTTCACGCCGACTGTACCCTCTGGTGGTGCGGAAAAGCGCGATTTCAGAACGGCTGTGCCCAGACCTGCCGGTCCGTAGAGGGCGGCCCGCACTGTGAGCACAACAATTGTGTCGCTTCCCTGCCTCTTCTGGCGTTCGTCGACCACTTCAGCATTGCTAACGCAGTTCTCAATGCTCTGGCGCAACGCAGCGTCGCGCGAAATGTGGTCACGGCAATTGGTCTTGAATGTAACGGGAATAGCATCGAGGGTGTTGAGGAGATTGGTTATAGCTTTCATTTTTGCATAAGATCTGGCTTTGGGATAGGCCTTCGCTCTATCAGGCTCAACGTCTGCGGGAGGAACAACGCTCTCACCGACGGCGTAGATGAACCCCGAGTCCCAGTCCACTTCTCCGCTTGGAAGTCGCCGGACCAGTTCCGACCGAGAATTGCTGTCGCCACTTCCGAACTGCGCACATTGGGTGAAATGATACATCGCCGTAAGGCAGATGCATAAAAGGCAGAATAGCAATACCCTGAAAGCGTGCACCGTTACACAGCCTCCAGCCAAGTTGATTGGTTCCAGACTACGGTTCAGGAGCCTTTGCCTCTACTTGAAGTGTTCGGGCAAACTGCGAGCTACGGTTTTCGCGTCGAAGCATGTCATACTGCTGGGCAGCTTCTTCGTACAGACCGAAGTATTCGTACGCAACTCCCAGTGCCAGATGGGAACCTTTAGCGCACCTCTTGACTTTCTCAATAGCGTTGTAATCGGCGCTGGAAATCAGCTCAAAAGCGCTGGGCCGCGAATTTTCCCAGTCCGCGTCTTCCCCGAACCGGACGGCTACTCTCCAGATATATACCTGACCGCGCGACAGGGACGTAGGCGGCGTGAAGGTGTTAGATTGAGTCACGGTATCCACTATTTGCCTGCCTTCGCTATCGGTTATCACGATGCGATAGTCGTAGCCCATATCCACCTTCGACCACTTGATTGTCGGCCTGTCGGAAAGCACGATTGTCCCTACGGGTGAGATCGGAGTAGGGGCTGTCGGACTTGGTGTATAATCGCCCGAATCCCTCAGACGCATCGAGTTCATAGCAACCTGAACCGTGCGACCGGGTTTCACACGCCCCGTTCTAAGCTTCGACTCTATCGACTCAGCTATTCGAGCCTCAAGGGAACTCTTTACGGGAACTCCGTTGGAATTGGCCCAGATGAGTTTTCCATTCCTCTTCAACACGCGATATGGTCCGTCTTCGAGGACGACGACTTGAGCGGGCCGGCGCGTTGAATGCGCCGACGTCGGCTTCATAACCAGCACCCTGGGGCGAGGTTGGCGGGCCACAATGGGGTCCGGCCTGGTTACAACGGGCTTGACGGGGCTTGGAGTGGTAATCCTCGCTGTCTCACGAGAGCGAGTAGGTGTAGGACCCATTTGTGTCATAAAGAGGACAACTCCTGCCACCGCAGCACTAGCAGTGATTGCTACGACGACTCGCCTTAGCCAAATTGCGGCTTTGGCTCTGCTATTCTCGGTAGGTCTGACAACTATTACTTTTTCACGCATAGCGGCGTGAGAGCGGAGTTCTATTATCTTTGCCAAGTCGCGCCAGCACAGCTCACACGAATTCGCGTGCGCTTCTATAGCTTGAGACTGAGGCGCACCCAAGGTTCCGTCTGCGTAAGCCGAAAGTTGGTCATAGTCAGGGCATTCGCCAATGGATAGAATGCTACTGCTCAGTTCGGCGCACGCTTTCAGCCACTCCGGCATGTCCTGAACCATGCGTCGGCAGGTTTCGCAGCAGGAAAGGTGTTCAGCAATTAGCTCAAGCTCCTGCCGGTTCAAATCGCCAGCAAACATCTTCTTAAGTTGCGACTTGTCTAGGCAGTTCATTGGAATATACCCTTGGTATTGTAGGACGCAGTGACGCCGCCGTGATTGCCACGCCTAGTACATATGATATGGGAAATCGCTGCCAACACCGGCACCGTTCCATCAATCTTCCTCAAGAGTCAACGAAGACTTTCTTGTTCTACGTCTTATTCTGCCCCAGGCTTTGAACCTGATGCTCGGAACAGCTCTTGCCGGAACGCCCAATTCCTCTGCTGTTAACGCATCAGGCATCGGCAATTCGCTTATTAAAGACGCAAGTTCCTCGAGCGTTATTTCCAACGATTTTGCAAGTTCGTTGAGACCTACAACTGTGCCTATCGCCATTGCCTGGTCTGCAGCCATTCCATACAGCACTGCCTTTCGCTGTTTTAGAGAAAGGCCAGTGAACTCGCGCCAGAACCATTCCATAACGTGTCTGAACCAGGATCCATCCACCACTTGTTTTTCCACATCCGTGTCAGGAGAGATGAGCCAATCGACAGGTGCTCCCGCATCATCGTCGTCATCCGGCACGGCGTCGATAGATAGTGGCTCGGGTGTCTTAGCGTGAGTGAGCTCGGCGATGGCGTTGGTTAGGATATCGATCTCAACTGGGCCGCCGCAATAATCGAGTACCAATGCGGCCAACTCCCATAACGGTAGTTCACTGGGATCTCTATTCTGCAAGTGTCGCTTTCGGAATGCATCAGGACGGTCTAGCAGTTCGCGACATCTACCAGAAGCGGGCCGTGCGCCTTCCTTCCAAGTTGAGAATCCGCACATTTTCTCGCCATCGGCGCTAACCCACATCGCGAAACCTTCCACGTTAGCCTTGCCACTGAAGAGTTCCATTAGCTCGAGCTTGAGGTTGTACCACTTTGGGCGCTTTCGGCGAATAGCGTCGCAATATCGATTGTGAACCGACTGCCGGATGAATGCCTCGATGTTGTCTATGGAGCCAGACGACGGATCCGCCTTTATCGCGGCGATCTTTGTCCAAATTGCCAGTATACAATCCTGCTCGAAGTCTTCAAGATCGCCGGCCTCGTGCTTCGCGATTGCCCGCTTTACGAGGCCGACGATGGCCTGCGCTAGCGGTTCACAGTATTTCTCTGCTTCCTTGGGGGAAGACAATATGTAGGCTTCGAATAGATGCTGACTTTGCATGAGACCTCAAGACGATGGCATTCCACTATTGCCAAAGGCCGGGACGAGTCGACCTAACGCGGATTTCCGTAAAGAGCGAAACAGCCCCAATAAAACGGGTGCGCAAACCGCTTAGATTCTATCATGCCTACCTGTGCGCGGCGAAGCGATTCCGATCGAGACTTGCCCCTGCTTAAATCTCTGTAGAAGTCGCCCATTAATTTCGATGCCGATTCGTCAGAAACCTTCCATAGCCCGCCGAGCACAGATCGTGCGCCTGCTAGTGAGAATAGTTCCGCTGCTGCCGAAGGGGCCGTGGAAATCGGATCGGACGAACTGATTGAGTCACACGATGATAACACTACCATAGCAAGGCGCACGTTCTCCATTCCCACTAATTGCTGCACATCCAGACGGCCGTCACTATCCTTTACGGGTGCAAGGAGCAGCTCAAAACCCGACGGACCTCGGGATATGCGGTGGTGCGCGGCTATGTGGATAATAGAGGACGTAATGCACTCCTTGAGAAAGTTGGCTGGCGAGGCCTCGTTTCCAACATACCACACTGAGTTGAAGTAGGCATTTTTTATATTCCTAGCTTCTTGCTGTGCACCGGGCAAATTACCCTCCGGATCGGCGAAAATCGCCAGACGATCCGTATTTGGGTCGATCGGACGCGAATCGCGACTGATTAGGTCGTCAAACGTACCGCGAGCCAAATAGCTCACCTCGAAGTCTTCAATCAGAAATCGAGGTACCTGTCTTGATCCTGTCGAGATGAGGGCGTGCATCGGCAATCCGGCGAGTTCGTTGGGCAAGGCGAACACTAGCCTGGTCCTCTTCTCTATCTGTTGGCGTATCGGGGCCACCAACTGCGCATATAGAGCGTCTAGGGGCTCCTTGATGTCCAAAAAGGAAGACTCCTGCCAGTCTCTTATCGGAGGCACAGGCAGTCCCTCTTCACAGTTCAGCACCGAGCGCCGAAGCCTAGCGACTACCGCATCTAGTGACTCTCTCCGGGCGGCAATCTCCATGCACAGTGATTTATCGAACCCGAAAATGAACACAAACAGCGACGATCCGGTGGGTAGATACTCAATAACCAGTGTGTCCTTTGGGATCGAAGCGCGGAATCGTAAGAGGTCCATAGGGTCGATGGGAAGGGCATTGTAGTTCGACTGGTAGAGCTTGGACAACCGCCTGCACGCATCGTAAACACCGGGCCGGTCGCTTGCTATGATCTTTTGATGGCCAGGTGTGTCGGGAACCTGGGATAAGTTGCCGTCTCCCACAAGATCAAGTTTTTCTACAAACAGCGAGACCTTCTCGTCACCGCTGTTTTTTAGCGCTGCAATCAGTTCCGCAACCCATTCGTAGCGTTTTGCCTCCCTGAGCAAAGCGATTGCTTTGGCAGACAGCTCTTCGTGGATGTAGAGTGATGCCAATTCTTTGTAGAGGCTTTGAACTATCCGAACGCGCTCCAAAGACGTGCTTGTGCCGAGGTTCTCCCCAAGGTATTTCACCTCGATTTCGTAAAGCACCGACTCTAGTTCTTTGATGGCTTCGGTGTTTCGGTTGAGTGCGCGAAGTGAGTTAGCCATTTCGATAGCGACTTCACCCGCTGCCCACGGATCACCAATCTGTACGATATAGCGCGACGCAGCGTCGGCAAAGTGACGAACAGCCTCTTCGTGTTGTCCATTAGATGCAAGAAGCGTACCCTTACCCACGATTACACCGGCCACGCCGCGTAAGTTTCCGGATCGCTCGATAATTGGCACGAGTTCCGTAAATGCTTCCAGTGCGTTCGGTAGGTCGTTCCTGGCAATGAACGTGCGAATCATGTCCCGGACGATATCCGCTGCTACTAGCTTGCGGTTGCTGCGCATGGCTAGCAGTACAGCGTCTCGGCGCGCTTCCAGCGCTTCGACGTATTTTCCTAGTTGATCGTGAAAGTCTGCCACCGATCGCAGCGCCCTAATCTCGCCGTCGATGTTCCCGGACTTGCGGTAATAGCCGCAGAGTCTTTTCCAGCATTCCGCTGCCTGTGCAGGATTGCGCTTGTCCGAATAAGCGGCAGCACTGCGCTCGGCAACAAGCACAAGTCGAGCTTGCTCTTCGCGTGGGATGTCGGCATTTTTGCCAAGTCTAGCTAGTGCGGCTTCGCCGAACACGATTGCCTTTCGCAAGCATTCTACGCGCTTACTTCTTGCAGTTGCTGCTGATTGAGAATTGTTAGCTGCCGAATAGCTATGGGCAAGGTCGTGGTAAACTCTGGCGAGAAGCAACAGGTCACGTTCTGCTGTAGCCGCCTTCTCCGCCTCCTTGAGCAATTCGAGTGTCTTTGGAAGCTCTCCACGCTCACGCCTGAACGCGGCAACAAGCAAAAGGTTGTGTACAAGCAGGGTGTATGACTTACGTGTATAGGCATACAAACGGAGCTCACGCAGGCCGTGATCGTTCATTAGCTCAAGCGCTTTGTCGGAGTCGCCCGCTGCTCGCTGGGCCTCACCAGCCTTGATATAAGCTCTTCCAGCAAGGTCGCGGTAGGCGCAACCGGTTGGGTTTTGTCTTGCCAGGGCCTCCCACTGTCGCGCCGCTTCTACGTAATTCTGGGTTGCACTCGAATAACGTCCGAGTTCCGTGTTGAGAGTGCCCCAGTCGTCGTATACAACTGCACAGGATCTTGTGCAGCCGTAGGCTGCGAACGCCCGCGTTGCGCGATCATAACATACTTCAGCTTGTCGATAGCGGGTTAGTCTGTAGAGATAGTGATCCCCAAGCTCTTTCAGCAAAAATGCTTCTGATATGTCGAGATAAAGGCGCTGGCACATCTGAATGGCGCTGTTCAGAGAATTGACAGCCTCAATGGGCGAAGACTCGCGGAAGTCCAGAGCAGACTTAACCTGAATTCGAAGGCTGGAGAGATCATCGACGCGCTCGTCATCCCTTGGTGGCATAGGCGAAGGTAAGTCATTCGAAGCAGTCGTGAAAAGATACAATGCCCAGCTCACGGTAGGATCGTTCAGCTGCTTGACAAGAGCGGTGATCACGTCGTCGATGTTTCTTGCATCCGGCTTATCGCCCATCAGTTTGCAGGCCCAGCGATATACAATGAGGTCTAGGGCAATTTGCGAGGCTTCTGGACAGGTGGCTACTGCCGTGGCCGCGCGAACGCCCAGTTGGGCTCTGGAAGCCGACGTGAGCTGGCTTAACACTGCGGCTTTCCCGTTTGCCAAGGAGACACCAGGAGCGACAAGCAACAGGGCGGTCAGCACACATATTGATAAAGGTGAGACTGCGTTCCTTGCCACGTTCACCTACCCCAGCGACCTGCACAACAATGCGGTCAATAATCCATTCTAACATGATGCAGACTCCCCGCGCTACGTCGCTCGAGCGCAAGAGACCGTTCAGTTCTGCGGAAGAATGTATTGTTCTAGACGACCTGTAGCCGATTTCGTGGAGGCTTTTTTAGAGAGTCTGTGATAGAATCGAGGTGTGCAATGAATCGACGTAAGCATTCTAACGGGTTCAAGATGAAGGCGGTCCGGCTGGCGGAGCGTGGTAACGTGCCGGTCCGTCAAGTGACGCGGGACCTCGGCATCAATGACGGTCTTCTGCACAAGTGGGTCAATCAGTTCGGGAAGAGGCCGGACGGCTCCCGCATCACTCCCGACGAGCACGGGATGCTTTGCTCGATGAGCCGGAAAGGTGACTGCTGGGACAACGTGGTGGCTGAGAGTTTCTTTTCGACTCTCAAGACCGAGCGAGTCCATCACCGGCTTTATCGAAGCCGGAACGAGGCGAGAAGGGACATCTTCGAATACATCGAAGTGTTCTACAACAGGGTCAGGCTACACTCGACGCTGGGATATCTTTCACCGGCGCAGTTCGAGTCAGCTACCCTGGCCAATGCTGCCTAACAAAGTACCCATACAACCGAGTACAGGCCAATTCTCAGGGATTGCCCGCTTAGGAGACTCTTAGCTATGCGTGTTCGATTTCTGGCGGTTCTGTGCGTCGCTCTGGTTCTGATTGGCTGTGGAGGCGCCAAACGGAAGACTCGTATCGCAGTGGTGCCCAAAGGAACTACGCAGTCGTTTTGGTTGGCTGTGAAAGCCGGGGCGGAGGATGCAGCTCGCAAGGGAAATGCAGTCGTTATATGGAAGGGCCCAGCTAAGGAAACCGATGTAGCCGGACAAAAGCGCATCATAGAGAATTTCATAAATCAAAAGGTCGACGCGATTGTCATGGCCGCCTGCAACGAATCCGCGCTCGTTCCTGCTATAGAGCAGGCAGATAAGGCTGGTATTCCTGTTATCACTATTGATTCCGGCGTTATGTCCGATGTGCCAAAGTCATTTGTGGCTACCGATAACATCGCGGGGGCTCGCAAGGCGGCGGAAGAACTTGCGCGCCTCGTTGGAGGCAGGGGCAAGGTAGGACTTATTCCGTTTGTTAAGGGTGCCGCGACGTCCAATATGCGAGAATACGGCTTCAAGAAAGGCTTAGAAAGCTTCCCAGACATAAAATTAGTCAGCGTTTTATATTCCAACAGCGATGTTATGAAGGGAGTAAGGGCGACCGAGGATATGCTTGCCGCTCATCCAGATATCGCCGGCATATTCGCGGCCAACGAGGGTGGGGCAGTGGGGGCGGCTAGAGCGCTGGACCTACGCAAAGCGAGCGGTAAAGTGAAGTTGGTAGCTTTCGACGCAGCGCCCGCTGAGATCAGTGCATTGAAAAAAGGCACAATCCAAGCGTTGATAGTTCAGAATCCTTACGCGATGGGATATGAGGGCGTCAAGGCTGCCTTGGACTTTCTAGAGGGGAAACCAATCAGCAAGCGTATCGATACCGGTGTTAGGGTGGTCACTCAAAAAAACATGGATGAGCCGGGTATCCAAAAGCTTCTCTATCCCACGGGGAAGAAGTAGCCCTTGTTGCAAAGGATCACTCACTAACCAGCAATGCAAGGCTAGCTTGTTCACTTTCTCGTTTTGTGGAAAGTTGTGTCAGGGTATGGGAACACCCGCTCCGCGAACGATCGCATCTGTAACCCGAACTACGCGCGCCATCTCTCGTACGTCGTGGACGCGTACGATATCTGCGCCGTTGGCTATGGAGATCGCTACCGTTGCCGCCGTGCCTTCCAGGCGTTCCTCCGGTGGTAGATCGCCCAGAAGTTTTCCAATTGTGGATTTGCGAGATGTGCCGACTACAATTGGCCTTCCCAATGATCTGAGCTCTCTAAGTCGTCTGAGAATCTCGATATTGTGCTCTGGTGTTTTGCCGAATCCGAAGCCGGGATCGATTAAAAGCAGTCTCTCGTCAGCTCCCGCCTCAACTACAGCTCTTACCCTTGCCCGGAGATAGTGAGACAACTCGCCCATAAGATCGTAGTAAGTCGGGTTTTGCTGCATATTCTTGGGTGTCCCCAGTATATGCATAAGAATCGCCGGACAGCGTTTCTCGGCTATGAGCGCGGGCATTTCCGGGTCGAACGTTGCGCCGCTGATATCATTAACTATGCAAGCCCCTGCGTCTAGAGCCGCCCTAGCGACGCAAGCTTTGTAAGTGTCGATCGAAATTGCCGTGTTGCTCTCGGATGCTAGCCTCCGTATAACCGGCAGTATCCGCCGCATCTCTTCCTCCGCATCGACAGGATCGGAGCCAGGACGAGTAGACTCACCTCCTACATCAATGATGCTGGCACCATCCTCAATCATCTGCATAGCGTGGGCGACGGCTGCGCCCTCGTCGGCGTAGGCGCCGCCATCCGAAAACGAGTCCGGCGTAAGGTTGAGAATGCCCATCAGGAGAGTTCGTTTGCCGAGGCTTGCAAAAACTGGTGTGAGTCGGTGATCGTGCAGTTTGGGAGGCTGCTGTGGTCCGTGTTCGTAGAAATTAAGCGCAGCTTCGATCTCGGCGGGAATATTGTCGCAATGCAGTCCCTGCTCGCGCAGTGCGTGCAGGGACTGACTGAACTGTTTTCGAGTGCCACAGAGCATTAAGCCTGTGTGCGTAAGGGTTGCGCTCGACACTTGCCGATGTAGCAGCGCTTCCCCGCAGTAGGCAGTGAGTGTGTCGGCGAGGATATGTGCGGTCGACCGACGCACAGTGTCTAAGTTGACGACGTAATGATCGACAATATTTGCGACATTGTCGTGATCGGCTCGGTCTGAATCGATTCTTCTCAATTCCTTCGCCAGATCCTCGGCCAGATTCAAGCTGAGTATTCGAACGTTATGAGACATCGACGCACCTTGTAGGTTTTGCTAAATATTTCGCCCTGCAACAACCTGGTTCCTTCAGGTGCAGACCTTAGGCGGCGCCGAGAAGCTCGGCATATTCCTCCCCTTCTACCCATAGGAGGTTGGCGTGGCCTCGTTTTTCTCGGCCAAGGCACTCCGAATAGAACTCACCGAGCACCCCCAGTTGTTCGATCTTGCTAAGCAGGTCGGCCGTTATCGGATCGCCTGACCGAATAACGGCGTGCCCCCTGTGGTCACCGCAACTCACGGAAGAAGCGTGTCCGAGAAGCTTCGCGGCTTGTTGAATAGTGGTGCATCCCACTGCATCTCCCCGTAGCATAATCATCACCCTCTCGCCTAGCTTTTCGCCACTTACACTAAAGGCATACCCGAAGCACACAGAGCCGAAACTGCTTGCCACTGCACCGCGTCGGCACATGAAACCGGGGTTAATGCCGGGTTATGTGGTACGTGGGTTGCATCCTTATGCTGATGGAGGAGATGAATATGAGGACCAGCTCACCCCGCATCATCATCAAGGTTCCGAGGATAAATCCCCGATCGCCCAAAAGACCGCTATGGGTCCGGCTTGCGGAGAGCCTAGCCTCTTTGTGGTCGACAGGCTACTACAACTGATTGGCTTTACACCTGAAGATGACTGTTGGCACAGCAGGCGCACTTCCGTTCCTGAGGAATCAGACCGAGTGCGGCAGAGAGTACTGCCTTGATCCGGCTTTCAGCCGCGATAACCGCAGCTCTAACTTCGTTGTGTGAGAGCGGTTTGGGCGAGAGCCCCGTGCCGTAGTTTGCTACTAGGGCTAGCGCGCCGTAGCATATGCCGGCTTCTTTTGCAAGCACCGCTTCGGGGACATTGGTCATTCCGACGACATCTCCGCCCCATTCTGCATACAGCCTAATCTCAGACGGCGTCTCATAACGAGGACCGTCTACCCCCACGTAAACGCCTTCCGAAGCATAAGACACGCCAGAGCTGGCACAGGCAGAGCACAGCGCTAAGGAGACCTCTTCGCAGTATGGCCGTGACATATCTGTATGTGCGACCGGTCCCTCGGCGGCGTCATAAAAAGTAATGGGCCGATGTCGGGTCAGATCAATGAAATCAGATAGCACTACGAGATCGCCCGGTCTGATCTTTATCTTGAGAGATCCCACCGCGCACACGCCAATTGCTCTTCGAACGTCGAGTTTGCGCAGAGCGGCGATTTGGGCTCGGTAGTTGATCTGCGAAGGGGGTACGTTATGCTTTCTGCCGTGGCGCGGGACGAAATAAATCTGTTTTTCCAGCCAGGTGCCTTGCACAACAAGAGCGGATCCGAACCGTGTTTCCACGGTCAAGTCTCGCCACTGTGAGAACTCTGCCATTTCGTCGATTCCAGTACCCCCGATGATTGCGACATTCATAATTCAATCCCCCAAAACCATTAGCCACGGAGCTGCCGATAGTCCTTCCCTTCCGGAGTATCGGACAAGTTTTGGCCGTGGGTGAGCAAGGGGATAAACCTTCGTAGCCCAACAAGCCGAGCACAAAACAAGTTCCCATAGGATTTAGCGAGAATTTGGCTCCGCGAAGGGGTTCTCCCACGCAATGTCGAACCCGATAATATCCCTCGGGAAGCGGCTGGGGTCAATGGCGCTGGAATTGGGGCGAGTCGCGGGATTGGGGTGTCTAACTCACAGACGCCGTTGAAAGGAGTCGGACGCAGATGGAAATGGATCTGCAGATAAACGTACGCAAGAATGGTGAGGTTCATGTCATCGATCTTACGGGAGAGGTCGATGCATACACCTCTGCGCGTTTCCGTGAGGTTATGCTCGAACTGATTGAGGATGGCGGAACCGAGTTGATCGTGAGCATGGCCAACGTTGAGTATATTGACAGTTGCGGGCTGGGGGCGCTGGTTGGAGGACTCAAAAGGGTGAGCGAGCGTAATGGCAAGATCGTGGTGGTTACCAACCGTCAGCAGGTTCGCAAGGTTTTTGAGATCACAGGACTGGAAAAAGTGTTTCCGCTGTTCGAGACGGAACTCCACGCAGTCGAGGCGCTAAAGAATCACAAGTCCGATAAGCAAAGCTAGAGTAATGAAGTCGATCGACGAATCGAACCGGGGCAGGGGGAGTAGATGACGGCAGGCGACGAGAAAACACCGCAGCAAGTACAAGTAATGATTCCGGAGGAGTTTGCCCTCAGGGACGAGGTGAGATGGCTCAAGAGCGAAGATGTAGGGCTTTTTCAGTTCATACGCGACTCCATGAACAGGATCGAACCGGCCTATGTAGCTACGTACCCACCCAGCGAATGCGGAATCGCAACATTTACCAAAGACGTGGCTACATCGGTCGCCAAATACACGCCGTTCTCCAAACCTTGCATCGTCGCGATTCGCAGAGAGCAGGAGATAGAGCCATACGAGCGCGTGGTGCGATTTCAGATATTCAAGGAGGATAAGCAGTCGTATCTGGACGCGGCAAAGTTTCTCAACGATTCATCAATAGACGTGGTAAGCGTCCAACACGAATACGGCATCTACGGCGGTGCCGATGGAGAATATGTACTCGACTTTTTGGAGGCTCTCGAAAAGCCTGCGGTGGCAACTCTTCACACAGTCTTGCAGCAGCCAGGACCTAATCGAAAGCGCATAATGCAGGAAATGGCAAGACTGTGTGAAGTGCTGGTAGTTATGGTAAGGACTGGCCGCCAGATATTGCTGGATGTATACGATGTTGACCCAGCAAAGCTCACGATTATCCCGCACGGCGTGCCCAATGTGCATCGTGTGTCGGCGACCAGTGTCAAGAGAGCGCTAGGTTTCAGCGACAAGTTCATCTTGTCTACTTTCGGACTTATAAATCGTGGAAAGGGCATCGAACACGTGATAGAAGCCCTGCCAAAAATCTTGAAGAAACATCCAAACGTTGTTTACCTTGTTTTAGGCGAGACACATCCAGGTGTACGTAAGCACGAGGGTGAATCGTATCGTAATATGCTCACGGATACCATCAACAGTCTGGGTGTGCAACACGCTGTTCGATTCAACAACCGCTTCCTTGCCTTGAACGAATTAGTGCGTTATTTGTGTGCTACCGACGTGTACGTTACGCCTTACTTAAACAAGGATCAGATAGTCAGCGGAACGCTCGCCTATGCGCTTGGGTGCGGGAAAGCGATTGTAAGTACGCCGTACCTCTACGCCGAGGAGGTGTTGGCTGAGGGGCGTGGAGTGCTTGTGGACTTCGCTTCTCCGGACAGCATAGCCGAGGCTGTGATTCGAATATTGGACGACAGGGATGTCAAGGAAAGCCTAGAGGCGGCGGCGTATCGCTACGGCCGTCGCGCGGCATGGTTTAACGTCGCTGTCGATTACCTTGACCTATTCCATCGGATATTGCAAAGGCGGGAGGCGCAGAAAGCCGCTGCCGCCAGCAAATAAATTTGCGAAGAAAAGGAGAGAACCACGATTTACCCACCGATTGTATTTGAACACCTGGAAACACTTACGGACTCCACCGGTGTAATACAACACGCTATATTCTCTATTCCAAATCGCAGAACGGGCTATACGACCGATGATAACGCCCGCGCCCTTATAGCTGCTGTAATGGAGTTCGAGCGCACCGGATCGCGCCACGTGCTGCAACTAGTAAGTACATATCTGAGCTTCCTACACTATGCCCAGGCGCCGTCCGGGCGCTTCCATAACTTTATGTCCTATGACCAGGTGTGGCTGGACGATATGGGCAGTGACGACTGCTTCGGGCGTGTTCTGTGGGCGTGCGGATACGCGCTCGCTGCCGACCTACATCCCAACGTGAAGAAAGTCGCAAAGCAAGTGTTCGATTTGGCGCACCGCTGGGTGCCGTTTACTCAAAGCCTCCGAGCTCGGGCATATATGGCAATGGGCCATTACTATTATCTCAAGCAGTTTCCCGAGGCTGAGCACGTAAGGGCCTCATTCGAAAAAATAATGGACGCAATTTGCGCGGCCTTCGACCAAAATGCCACAGAGGACTGGGCTTGGTTTGAAAACTTTCTTACCTACTCGAATGGCATGCTACCGCGATCGTTGTTTATGGCATACCGCGAGTTTGGGAAGGAAGAATACCGGAGGGTGGGAACAAAAAGCCTCGATTTCCTAACCTCAGTATGTGTGGTTGATGGAATTTTGTACCCCATTGGGTGTAATGGCTGGTACATCAAAGGACAGGAGCGCGCGTGGTATGACCAGCAGCCAGTTGATCCGATGTGCCACACGCTTTCGTATCTGGCAGCCTATGACGCTACACAGGATGAAGAATACTTGCGACTGGCACGGGTGTGCTTTGACTGGTTCTTCGGTCACAACTCGGTAGGCGAGGCTCTGTATGATCCGGTCACCGGTGGGTGCTTCGACGCGCTCGGGCCGGACGGTCCCAACCTCAATCAGGGTGCCGAGTCGACCATCTGCTGCCTACTTACGCAACTTGCTATGCAGCCATATCTCGACAAAGTTTTCACCTTGAGCTAGCGTTAGGAGCCGGTAGCCGACTCCGAGTTAGCGGATTCGCCATTTTCTTGAAAGTGTCAACAGTCGGGGAATGTGCCTTATACTACGGCCTCACGCTGGTTTGTGCGTTGGCTGATCCAGAATTCCCCGGCGCCTGAATTGCTTTGCCAGCACTAGGAAGGCGATCTCGTGACGCACGTTGGACACACGAAAATCCGTGCGCAAGCCCGATCTGCAGATGCTTCCTGAGGACCTTCAGCAGCAGGTGCATTAATAAACATCGCTTTTGTCTCTTGGGTGGATCAGCTTTAGCCCAGGCAGTATACTTAGCAGCTCAGCAATGTCTTGGAGATCGGGCGCACCTGCCGATAACCACCTCGCGCCGCCAATATCCTGGACGCTGGGTCAATTTTCTGCCGCAGCTACCCCGACGGTCTTCACAGGCTACAACGTCAGGTGTCTAATCCACTCGGTTTACGCCCGCACGTGTCAGGGCGACAAGGAGGCTGGGGTTGTGGCGGGATAATGATAACCAGGTGAGCAGCAAGTTCTGGCTATAGACAAAAATGGCTCCTCGGCTTGGACTCGAACCAAGAACCCCCTGGTTAACAGCCAAGTGCTCTGCCAATTGAGCTACCGAGGAGCGTGTTTGATGTAAAAATTATACCAGCTAGAGAATCCCAATGTCAACACTTTTTGGGCGACCCAAATCCGCCCATTGCGCCACGAATAGGCAAAATGCTACACTTTCAGCGGCACTAATTGCCGCAACGACAAGATTGGAGGAACTGAATGATAAGGGTTGCAATGATTGGCGCGGGCAGCGTAGGCTTCACGCGTCGGCTTCTGATGGATATTCTGGCCGTTCCGGAATTCCGCGACACAGAGTTCCGCTTGATGGATATCTGTCAGGAAAACCTTGATATGGCAGTCAACCTATGCTCGAAGATGGTTGCGGATAACAGTTTGCCTGCCAGAGTAATCGGTACGACGAACAGGATTGATGCTCTCAAGGATGCTGACTACGTGATATCAATGGTGAGGGTAGGGGGTCTCGAGGCATTCGCTAAGGATATCGAGATACCGCTTAAGTATGGAGTTGATCAATGTGTCGGCGATACGCTGGGACCTGGCGGGATCTTTTATGCGCTTCGCACCATTCCTGTTCTGCTGGACATTTGCAGGGACATGCGCGAAGTGTGCCCTAACGCGCTATTCATAAACTACTCCAACCCCATGGCTATGAACTCCTGGGCTGTTAGAAGAGCAGGGGGTGTCCGTTATGTTGGGCTGTGCCACGGCGTTCAGCACGGAGCGTGGCAGATCGCTACGGCACTAGGTATACCTGTGGAGGAGTTAGAATATGTTTGTGCCGGGATCAATCATCAAACGTGGTTTATTAAGGTCGCACACAAGGGAGTGGACCTCACCAATAAAGTGTTGGACGCGTTCAAAAAGAATGCCGACCTTATGAAGAGTGAGCCCCTGAGAATCGATGTGCTTGAGCGGTTCGGATACTATTCGACGGAATCTAACGGGCACTTAAGCGAGTATATTCCTTGGTACAGAAAGGGCACCCAAGCCGATAAGGACAAGTGGATCGACTATTCAACGTGGATAGGCGGCAAGACCGGCGGCTACCTGCAAGCCTGTCGCGAGAGCCAAGACGATTATAAGAAGAACTACCCAAGCTGGATGTCCGGCGAGCTAG
>Ga0209162_1000762_pt1 | contig 33986 bp, 32 predicted proteins | sample YNPNPMetaG_FD_187121 | JGI IMG/M metagenome (GOLD analysis project Ga0209162, IMG submission 187121) | Anoxygenic and chlorotrophic microbial mat microbial communities from Yellowstone National Park, USA - YNP NP MetaG (SPAdes) (version 2) ...
ACGCCACCGTCGGCGGGGGTATCAACAACACCGCCAGCGCTGCGTACGCCACAATAGCCGGCGGCGGGCCGTCGAATCTAGGCGACCCGACCAACACCAACAACCGCGTCACCGATGAGTATGGCGCCATTGGCGGGGGCGGGGGGAACCGCGCCGGCAACGGGGATAGCAACCCGACCAATGCCCGCTACGCCACCGTCGGCGGGGGTATCAACAACACCGCCAGCAGCCAGTCCGCCACTGTGGGCGGCGGCTGGGGCAACACCGCCAGCGGCAACGCCGCCACCGTCCCCGGTGGGGCAAGCAATGTCGCCGGCGGCGCGTACTCCTTTGCCGCCGGCGCTCAGGCCCAGGCCACCCACAATGGTTCCTTCGTCTGGTCGAGCGCCGAGGCCACCTCCTCCTGGGGCGATAACACCTTCACCGTCCGCGCCCACGGCGGTGCGCGCTTCTACTCGGCCGCCGGCACGGGCACCGGCGTGCAACTGGCCAGCGGCGGCGGCTCGTGGTCCAACCTCAGCGACCGCGCCGCCAAGGAGAACTTTGCTCCCGTGGACGGCCGCGACGTCCTGGACCGCCTGGCTGCCATCCCCATCCAGACCTGGAACTACCGCAGCCAGGACCCCGCCATCCGCCACATCGGGCCGGTGGCGCAGGATTTCTACGCCGCCTTCGGGGTCGGCGAGGACGACACGCACATCACCACGGTGGACGCCGACGGCGTGGCGCTGGCGGCGATCCAGGGACTCTACGAGATGGTCCAGGAAAAGGATGCCCGCATCGCCGAACTGGAGGGGCGCGTCGCGGCGCTGGAGGCGCAGAACGCCGCTCAACAGGCGCAGATCCACAGCCTGGAGGCCCGCCTGACGGCGTTAGAGCGGCAGGTGGGCGGCACATCCGCCCCGGCGAGTGCCGCTCTGCCCATCTCCGGGCTGGCGCTGGGCGGGCTGGCGGTTCTTGGCGCGGTGGCCTACAGGCGGCGGGAGGGAGGCAGACGATGAACGGCCCACGCCTCTCGTTTTACGTTTTACGTTTCACGCTTTCCGCTTTCCGCCTCCTGCTCCTGGCCACCCTGCTTGCCCTGCCAGCCCTCGTCTCTGCCCAATCCGGCGGCGGCTATGACCTCACCTGGAGCACGATAGACGGCGGGGGCTATACCTTTAGCGAAGGTGATGGCTATAGCCTGGGCGGCACGGTCGGCCAGCCGGATGCGGGGGTGCTCTCTGGCGGGGGCTACACCCTGGCGGGCGGCTTCTGGCCCGGCGGGGCGGCCCGCTACGGCATCTACCTGCCGCTGGTGCTGCGTCAGTACGGGGCGGGACGGTAGCGGAATCGACCGGGGGTGGACCGTTTCGGCCCCCCCGGCGATTTCTATCGGCCTCAGCGCCTGTGTGATCAGTGGCGCGAGGTGTTGGGCATCGATGTCCAGCCCGAGCTGGTAGATATAAATGCCTTTGTCGAACAGATGGCCCATGACCCGCCGGGCCTCTACGTTGTCGGCTGGCTGGCTGACTATCCCAGCGCCGACAGTTTTCTGCGCGTGGCGCTGGAGGTTGGGTTGATCGCCCGTGGCTGGTCCGATGCCCGCTATACGCAATTGGTCACCTCCGCACCGCATCTCATCGACCGCCGCGAGTATATGGAAGCCTATCACCAGGCCGACCGCATCCTGATCGAAGAGGCGGTGGTCGTGCCGCTGTGGTACGACCAGTTGCATTTTCTGGTCAAGCCGTGGGTGCACGGCCTGCGTGTCTCGCCGCTGGGATTGGTGCGCTACAAGGAGGTGCTGTTGGTCTCCCATTGAAGGGGGTAACTGCCCTCCCCCTGCGGTGTTATGAATAGGGGAGAGAAGCATAGTGGGTGAGCAGGCAGTGCCCCCTCTGGTGGTCGAAAATCTGTCGTTCCGCTACCGCCAGCGCCCGGAACTGGCGCTGCGTGACGTTTCCCTTACCCTCGAGCGCGGCGAGTTGCTGCTGGTGGCCGGCAGCAGCGGCTGCGGCAAGACCACTCTCATCCGCTGCATCAACGGCCTGATCCCGCGCAGCTACAAGGGCGAGCTGAACGGGCGCATCCTCTTGCAGGGCAACGAGACGGCGGGCATGTCCCTGGCGCGCATTTCCCAGATCGTCGGCACGGTGCTGCAGGACCCCGAACGGCAGATCCTGGGCACCCGCGTCTTTACCGAGGCGGCCTTTGGCCTGGAGAACCTGGGCCTGCCGCGCGAGGAGATCCGCCGCCGCGTCGAGGAGACGCTGGACTACCTGGGCATCTCCCACCTGCGCGAGCGCGAGACCTTCAACCTCTCCGGCGGCGAGAAGCAGAAAGTGGCCCTGGCCGGCGTGCTGGCCATGCGCCCCTCCGTTTGGCGAAAAAGTTGCTGGGACGGGCGTGAACGGCCGGGCGGTTTGTGGTTGCTCTCCTGCCGGAGGCGGTGACCCTTCCCCAGGATTCATGGTGGGCGGTTGCCCCCCAACGCAAAATAGCCCCCCCTTGGGTTTTCGAAGCAAAAGAACGGGGCGCCCCCCTCCTCTGCTCCCGCCGGGTCTGTGACCCGGCGGCCCCCCACTGGCGGGGGTCACAGACCCCCGCTGAGCAAGGGATGCCCCACGTCGGCGTTCTGCTGCTTCGAACACCCCTTGGGCGATCTCTGTAGTCACCCTCTTCTTACTGTGGTATAATGTTCAGCACAGGAAGGAGGTGCAAAATGTCAAAAAGGCAGCATCTGTGGTGGATTGCAGCAGCGGTGCTTTTCCTGACGCTGGCCGTCCTGGCCTGTGGCCCCCAGCAACCTGCTGGCGAAGGAGTCAGCGTCACGATCACCAGCCCGGCCAGTGGCGTCGTTGTCCACGTCGGTGAGCAAGTCCAGGTCATCTCGATGGCCTCCGCTGAGGCGGGGGTGGCACGAGTGGAATTGTTGGTCAACGGGCAGCTCGTGCGCACCGACGCCCCGCCTAGCGGCAACCCCACCAGCTTTGCAGTGGCCCAGCAGTGGAGTCCTGTCGCCCCTGGCGAAGAGACGATCTCGGTGGTGGCTTATGACGTCAACGGGGCGGCCTCGGAGCCGGCAGCCATCGCCGTGCGCGTCGAGGCCGGCACGGCCGGAGTGACGGTCACGCCGTCGGTCACCCAGACGCCGATGCCGGACGTGTTGGGGGAGGGAGGCTGCACCCTGAACGCTTCCTACGTTGCCGATGTGACCATCCCTGACGACACGCAACTGCTGCCTGGCACCACCTTTGCCAAGACCTGGCGCATCCGCAACAGCGGGACGTGCAACTGGGGCAGCGGCTTCAAGCTGGTCTTTGTCAGCGGCGACCAGATGGGCGCGCCGGGAATGGTCGCTGTGCCGCCGACGGCGGCCGGCAGCACGGCTGATGTCACGGTGAACATGACGGCGCCCGCCACGCCAGGGACATACCGCAGCAACTGGCGTATGCAGTCGGATACTGGCCTGATGTTTGGCTCCTCGGTCTATGTGCGCATCGTCGTCCCCGCGCCGGTGACGGTGACGCCGACCACCGGCCCGACGCTCACTCCCACCGCAGGGCCAACCAGCGAGACGCCTGCCCCGCCGTCGAACTTGCTGGCGACGCTCCTCCCTGATGGCACGGTGCGCTTTACCTGGACCGATGCCGTGGGCGAGGCTCAGTATCGCTACGAGTTCTCCTTTGTCGCGGGGGGGCTGGGTGCGGCGACGGCCAGCACGCTCCCGGCCAACACCACGTCGTGGAATGGCGGCCACGTCGATTGCGGGGGGACAGGTGGCTTTACGATCATCGCCCTGGCAGGGGATGGCAGCGAGATCGGCCGCCAGTCGGTCAGCTTTTCGACGCCAGCCTGTGAGGGAGTGACGGTGATCCTGACGCCGATAGCCTCTTTGAGCGGCAGCCTGAGCGAGGGTGGTTGTGATGGCTCCATCCGCGCCGGCATCGCTCCGGCGGGGAACGGCATCCGGGGCGTGGTTTCCTTCGACATCGCCAGTTTGAACAGCGCTTCCGACATCGTTGCTGCCACTCTTGATCTCAGCAGCTACACGCTGACGGGCAACCCCTTCGAGTTCTTGCATCCCCTGCACGTCCGCCACATCCAGTACGTCGATCGTTGTGATTACCCGGCTGCCTACAGCGGGGGCGGTGGCAGTGAGCTGGCGGCAATCAGTGCGGCTGTGCCTGGCCTGACCACGCCGATCGATGTGCGGACGGTGCTGAAGAACTATCTGGACAGCGGTGATCCGACGCGTTTTCAGATTCGCCTCTACTTCGAGGGAGACGACGGGGGCAGCGCTTACGCCAGCATGGCCAACTGGTCGACGGTGCGCCTGACCGTCACCTACCGGCCCTGATAGAATCCTCCCGCAGGTTCTGAAACCTGCGGGAGGATTTTCAGAGTCCCACGTCGATATAGACCTTCCACTCCTCCGGCACCTCGCCGTTGATGACCAGGTAGTTGGTGCGGGGGCGCTTGGGCTCCCAGAGCAGCTTCATGCCTGCCTCGTGCGGCGTGCGGTCGGCCTTGCGATGGTTGCAACTGTAGCAGGCGCAGGCGGTATTGCTCCACGTGTTGTAGCCGCCGCGGCTGCGCGGGATCAGGTGGTCGACGGTAAAATCGGCGCGCGTCAGCAGCACGCCGCGCTGACGGTCGCCGGGGTGAGCGCCGCAGTAGATGCAGGTGTAGCGGTCGCGCGTCAGCACCCCGCGCCGGCTCCAGACAGCGCCGCGCTGGGGCACGTTGACATAGTAGCGCAGCCGCAGCACGCGCGGCACCTCCAGGATGGTGGTGGAGGTACGCAGGCGCGCGGCAACGCCGTCCACTGCGTCCACCACGCCGCGCATCATCAGGTCGACGGCGTCGCGGATACTGATGGGCCGCAGCGGGACGTAGGACGCGTTGAGCAGCAGCACGGCTCGGGCATCTACATCAACCATCGCTCTTCCTCACAACGAAAAGCGCGAGGGTAACGGTTCACCCTCGCGCTTTGTGGCCGATCTCCAGGTACGGCAAATCACGAGGGCCTGTGTCCCTCCAGGATCATCTGCGCGCAGGGCGCGCCTGACCCAAACTTGCGCCATTCCATCCTCGTCATGGGGCACAGTATACCGCAGGACAGGGTTTTGTCAAACGTCCGACGACGGGCGCCGCCGCTGCAGCGCCTCTTTCACCAGCCCCCGCTGGGGGGAAAAGAGGAGCGCCAGCAGGAAAAAGCCGCTGCAGACCAGGACGATCGCCGCGCCGGAGGCGATGCCGACATAGTACGAGAGGTAGAGGCCGATCAGGCTGGAAAGGGCGCCGATGAAAGCGGCGACAGCCATCATCGACGGCAGGCGGCGGGTCAGCAGATAGGCCGTCGCCGCTGGCGTGACCAGCATGGCTGCCATCAGCGCCACGCCGACGGTCTGCATCGAGACGACGATGGCGACGGCGATGAGCAGCAGCAGCAGATAGTTGAGCAGCGTCGTCGGCAGGCGCAGCGTCGCCGCCAGGATGGGGTCGAAGGAGAGGACCAGGAACTCTTTGAACAGCAGGGCGATGGTCAGCAGGATCAGCCCGCCAAAGATCGCGGTCAGCCAGAGGCTGCTTGCCGAAACGCCCAGCACGTCGCCGAACAGGAAATTGGCCAGGTCGACGGCATAGCTGCGCACCGAGGAGATGAGGGCGATGCCCAGCGCAAACATGGCGGCGAACAGGATGCCGATGGCCGTGTCCTCTTTGACCCGCGCCCGCTTGCTCACCGCGCCGATGCCAAAGGCGGTCACGACCGCCGTGCCCAGCGCCCACCAGAAGATGACGCTGCGCTCCCCGCCGCCGAGCAGGTAGCCGATCACGATGCCGGGCAGGATGGAGTGGGCCAGGGCGCTGCCGAAAAAGGCCATTCCGCGCAGGACGATGTAGCTGCCCACCGCCGCGCAGACGACCCCCACCATCACCGCCGCAAGCAGGCCGCGCACCATGAAGGGGTAGCGGAGCGGTTCGATCAGCCAGGAGACGAGGGTTTCCATCTCAGTGCTCTCCGTCGCAGCAGGTGTCGCCCAGGGCCAACAGCCCCTCTTCGGTCTGCACCAGGTGCAGGTGCGTGCCGTAGGCTGCCTGCAGCCGCCCGGCGGTAAAGACGTCCTCCGGCCGGCCGATGCCCAGCAGGCGGCGGTTGAGCAGCATGACGCGGTCGAAACGCTCTGCGGCCAGGCTCAGATCGTGGGTGGCGACCATCACCGTCACCCCCTGCTGGCGCAGCATGTCCAGGATGGCCAGGATGTCTTCCTGCGAGGGAATGTCCAGGCCGGTGAGCGGCTCGTCCATCAGCACCAGCTCGGCTTCCTGGGCCAGGGCGCGGGCGATGAACATGCGCTGCTGCTGCCCGCCCGACAGCTCGGCGATCTGCCGACCGGCCAGCGCGTTCAGGCCCACCATCTCCAGGCATTGATGGACGCGCGCCCAGTCCTTGCGCCCCGGATGGCGCAGCAGGCCCAGCCGGCCGATGCGGCCCATCATGACCACGTCGGCGACGGTGGCCGGGAAGGTCCAATCGACCTCGCTGCGCTGGGGGACATAGGCGATGCAGATGTGTCCACCCGGCTGGTCGCCGGCGAGGCGCACCGTGCCGGACGTCGGCGTCAGCACGCCGGCGATGACCTTGAAGAGCGTGCTCTTGCCTGCGCCGTTCGGCCCGACCACGGCGATGCGCTCGCCGGCGGCGAGTTGGAAAGATACGGCCTCGAGCGCCGGCCGGCCGTTGTAGCGCAGCGTCAGATCGGCGACATCCAGAAAGGGGACGTTCGCCTGGTGGCGGGCATGGCGGGAAGGCGGCAGTATGGGCATGGGAGGCTGTCCTTTCAGCGCAGCGCCTCGACGATGGCCGTTGTATCGTAGCGCATCAGCGCCAGGTAGCTGTCGGCCGGGCCGCCCGGCGCGCTGAGGGAGCCGGTGTAGAGCAGCACCAGTCGCGTCCCCGTGTCGCGGGCAATGCGCTCTCCCAGCGCGGGATTGACCGTCGTGCCGACAAAGATGGCCGGGACGCCGAGGGCGGTGATGGATTCTTCCAGCGCTGCCAGCTCCTGGGCCGAGGGGGCGGCCATGGTGCTGAAGCTGGCGATGATGGTTCCTCCCTGGATCAGCCCATAGCGGTGGGCAAAGTAGCCAAAAGAGGCGTGGTCGCTGACCAGGGTGCGATGCCCGGCGGGAATCAGGGCGACCTGGTCGGCGATCCAGGCGTCGAGCGCGCGCAGTTCCGCCTGGTAGGAGGCAGCGTTGGCCTGGTAGTCGGCGGCGTGGGCCGGGTCGAGCGTGCTCAAGGCCCAGGCAATGTTCTCTGTCCACACGATCACGTTGAGCGGGTCGAACCACACGTGGGGGTCAAACTGGCCATGCTCGTGCTCCTCGTCCTCATGCTCGTGCTCGTCTGCTTCCATGTGGAGCAGGTCGATGCCGTAGGAGACGGGGACGACCCTGCCTGTCGCGCCGCTGCTTTCCAACAGCGGTTCGAGGAAAACCTCCAGGCCGGCGCCGTTGGCCAGGACGACGTGGGCGTTGGCGATAGCGGCGGCGTCCTGGGGGGTGGGCTGGTAGGTGTGCGGGTCAGCGCCGAGGGGCAGCAGCGTGGTCAGTTCGATCCATTCCCCGCCGACGTTCTGCGCCACGTCGGCGACGATGGAGGTGGTGGCGACGACGCGCAGCCGTTCCCCTGTCGTCAGGGAGACGGGAGATAGGGTGGGGAGCTCGTCGGCCTCTTCAGCAGCCTGTGGGCGGCAGCCGCTGAAGGCTATCAGCGTCAGGATTGCGATAAGGATAGTAAGCCAGTGTTTTCTCATGGTCGGCATGCCTGGCAAAAACCGTACAGTTCGAGCAGGTGGCTGCTGACGGAAAAGCCGAACCGTTCGCCGATCTGTTCCTCCAGGTTGCTGATGGGACAGTCATCAAAGTGGAACGTCTTGCCGCACCCCAGGCAGATCAGGTGGTGGTGGCTCTCGGCGATGCAGGCGACGCGCGGCGCGCCGCTGGCGTCATAGATCAGCCGCAGCGCCCCCAGCGCGGCGAGAATCTCCAGCGTGCGGTAGACGGTGGCCCGGCTGAGGGCAGGATAGATGGCCCGCCCGCGCTCCAACAGCTCGGCGGCGGTGAGGTGCCGTTCGCTCGTTTCCAGCACCTGGAGCAGAGCGCGACGAGGGGCGGTCAACTGATAGTGGGCTGCTTGCAGACGTTCGGCTAGCGTCATCTGACCTCCATGATTGAGAATTTGTCTCAATTATAGCGCAAAGAGAGAAATTGTCAATCTGGGGCAGGACAACTACTCGCGGTTGTCCTGCCAACGGGCCGGGTCACAGAGCCGGCAGGAGCAGGGCGGGCGGGCCCCCCCGTTTCTGGGTCGGAGACGCGGTTCGCGATCAGCGATCAGCGATCAGCGATTTGCGATTCACAACCCGCCCGTTGCACAAGTCCCGAAAACGGCTATAATAAGGTGCAATGGGGGAAAGTTCTCTGCTCAAACGCATCAGCAGCGCCGCGCCTGCTGTAGATGACGCGGTCAGGCAGGCAGCGGACGAACTGGCCACGCGCCACATCGGAGAGGAGGCTGCCCCACCGCCCAGCCTGGAGACACGGCGTATGGCGGGGGTGCCCCATGCGCGCGTCGATGGGCGGCTGACGGAAGGCACCATTCTCCAGAACCGCTACTATATCCTCGGCGTGCTGGGCAGCGGCGGCATGAGCACGGTCTACAAAGCGCGCGACCTGCACTTTCCCAAAGTGGAGCGCCTGTGCGCCATCAAGGAGATGCTGAACACGGCGACCGATCCCCAGGTGCGCGAGATGGTGACGCGCAATTTCGAGCGCGAGGCCAGCCTGATGGCTACCCTTCGCCATCCCGCCATCCCCCAGGTCTATGACTATTTCACCGAGGGGGAACGCTCCTACCTGGTCATCGAGTTCGTCCACGGCAAGGACCTGGAGACGCTGTTGAACGAGACCAGGGGCTTTTTGTCCGAGACCCAGGTGGTCAACTGGGCGCTCCAGATCTGCGACATTCTGATCTATCTCTACAATCACAAACCCAACCCTGTCGTCTTTCGCGACATGAAACCCTCGAACATCATGCTGGACGAGCAGGGGCGGATTCACCTGGTGGACTTTGGCATCGCCAAGGTCTTTCAGAGCGGCGAAAAGGGGACCATGATTGGGACGGAGGGCTATTCGCCGCCAGAGCAGTATCGCGGCGTTGCCGAGCCGCGCGGCGACATCTATGCGCTGGGCGCGACGTTGCACCATCTGCTGACCAAACAGGACCCGCGGCTGGAGCCGCCGTTCTCCTTTCACGAGCGCCCCATCCATGCTGTCAACCCAACCGTATCCAGCGAGTTGCAGGAGATCATCAACCGCGCGCTGGAGTATGACATCAACCAGCGCTTTGGCTCGGCCGAGGAACTGCGGCGGGCGCTGTTGAGCCTGCGCTCAGCCCAGGGATATGTCAAGCCGGGCACGATGGTCATCGAGGAGGTCGATAGCGAAGCGCATCGGGCGCTGTGGCAGTTCGCCTGCGAGGATGAGATCCGTTCCAGTCCAGTGGTTCACAACGGTGTGCTCTACATCGGCTCGTATGACAACAACCTCTATGCGCTGGATGCCGAGAGGGGACAGTTCAAATGGAAGTATGCCGCCGAGGGCGGCATCCCGACCACGCCCTGTGTAGCCGAGGGCAAGGTCTTTTTCGGCTCGCAGGACCGCACGCTATACGCTGTCAACATCGAGACGGGGCGCCTGGTGTGGACCTACCCGACCAAAGGACGTATCTACTCCTCTCCGCAGGCTATGTTTGGACATGTCTTTGTCGGCTCGGACGATCGCCGTCTCTATGCGGTGAACATCGCCAGCGGTCGTCAGGCCTGGGCGTTCGAGGCGGAGTCGATGATCCGTTCGCGGCCGTCGGTGGGCCAGGAAGCGATCTATTTCGGTGACGAGAGCGGTTCCCTCTACGCGGTGGGGGTCAGCGGCAAGCTCATCTGGCGTTTCCGCGCCCGGCGCTCGATCATGTCGTGTCCGCTGCTGACCAGGGAAATGGTCATTTTCGGTTCGCAGGACTGGCACGTCTATGCCCTGGACCTCCGCTCAGGGTGGGCGGTGTGGAAGTACCGCACCAACGGGCCGATCGTTTCTTCGGCCACGTTTGCTGGCGGCACGGTCTATATCGGCTCGGCCGATGGCGAAATCTATGCGCTCGATGCCGACGAAGGCTATGTGGTCTGGCGCTACAAGACCGGCGGGCAGGTGACGTCTTCGCCGACTTTTCACGAGGGCGCCATCTATGTTGGCTGCGTCGACGGCTATCTCTACTCCCTTGATGCCCAGACCGGTCAGTTGCGCTGGCGCTTCCGCACCAATGGCCCGGTGATCTCCACCCCCTTTGTTGCGAACGACATTGTCTATTTTGGCTCTGTGGATAACAACGTCTATGCCCTGCCCGTGTAAAGGAGCGTAAATGGCTCTGCGCAAGCTGCTGAGGAAACGACAGGCCGCCCACCAGACCGATGAGCTGAGGGCACCTCCCGTTGCGCCGCCGGTCGTTCACCCGCCGCAGAAGGTGATGCGGGCAGGTTGGGCCTCTGACGTGGGACGGCAGCGCAGCGTCAATGAAGACGCGGTGCTGGTCGTTCAGGCTTTCCAGGAGGGGCACGACGCCCTCGAGCCTTTCGGCCTTTTCATTGTGGCTGATGGCATGGGCGGGCATAAAGAGGGCGAAGTTGTCAGTGCGCTGGCAGTGCGCACGGCGGCCCATCACATCCTCCAACAGTTCTACCTGACTTCCTTGTGCTGTCGTGAACACAACGCCGGGCAGGCTTCGATCATCGAGATTCTGGAAGAGGCGGTCAATCTGGCCAACACAACGGTGACGGCTGCCGTGCCCGGCGGCGGGACGACGTTGATCTGCGCGCTGGTGATGGGTCGGCGGGTCTATCTGGCCAATGTGGGCGATAGCCGCGCCTATATCGTCTCGCCGCAGGGCCTCGAGCAGGTGACGCGGGACCACTCGCTGGTCGACCGCCTGGTGGAGATGGGGCAGTTGACGGCGGAGGAGGCGGCGATGCACCCGCAAAAGAACGTGCTCTACCGCGCCGTGGGGCAGGGTGGCACGCTGGAGGTCGACACGTTCGTCCGTTCGGTCCCGGCGGGCCATCATCTCTTGCTCTGCACCGATGGGCTGTGGGGCATGGTCGCCGAGGCTGAGATGGCGTCGATCATTGCACAGTCGCCCTCGCCGCAGGAAGCGGGCGATGCGCTGGTTGCTGCAGCCAATCGTGCGGGCGGCAGAGACAACATCAGTGCGATTATCGTAGAGTTCCCCTTGGCTGATGGAGACTGACCCGCTGCTTGATTTGTACGCGGTGCTGGGAATCCCGCGGATCGCTGACGCAGAAGAGATCAGACGGGCGTACCGCGGCCTGGCCAAGCGTTTCCATCCTGACAGTGGCACAGGAGAAGCCTCCGCCGAACGTTTCCAGATGATCGAAGAGGCCTACCGGGTGCTCAGCAGCCCCCAGCAGCGCCGCGAGTACGACCACCGGCTGAAACTGCAAGAGCAAAAAGCCCGGGCTGTGCTGAGCTGCCAGGTGCTGACCAGTCGGGAAACGCTGCCCGCGATGGAAACGGAGCAGATGCTCTACCTGTTGATCGAGATCGAGCCGCGCGGCGAGTTCAAGCCACGGCGCATGCCCTTGAACCTGGGCCTGGTCATTGACCGCAGTACGTCGATGGAAGGCAACCGGCTGAACAGCGTCAAGGCTGCTGCTCACCGCATCATCGACGATTTGCAGGAAGAGGACACCCTTTCTGTCGTTGCCTTCAGTGACCGTGCTGAGGTGCTGCTTCCTGGTCAGTCGATGAAGGATCGAGCGCGTGCTCATGCGCTCGTCTCCTCGATCTGGGCCGGCGGCGGCACCGAGATCCTGCAGGGGCTGAGGGCCGGACTCGAGCAGGTGCGCCGTTTCCAGCGCTCTGATCGCATCAGCTATCTGATCTTGCTGACCGATGGGCGTACTTACGGCGATGAGGAGGACTGCATCGTCGAGGCGCGCCGGGCCGGGCTGGAGCGCATCGGCATCAGCGCGCTGGGCATTGGCGAGGACTGGAACGACCTCTTTCTGGACCGGCTGGTGCAGCAGGCGAACGGCGTCTCGGTATATGTCTCGCATGCTCAGCAGATTCGTCAGATTCTCGATGAGCAGGTGCGCAAGATCGGCCGGCTGGTGGCGCGCGATCTCTCGCTGACGTTGCGCTTCAGTGAGCATGTCTGGCTGGAGGCGGCCTTTTGTGCTGCGCCCCAGTTCGACCGCCTGGTGGTGGAAGACGGCACGTGCAAACTGGGCCCGCTCTTTCAGGGCGAAATGGTGTCTGCGCTCTACGAGCTGGTTGTCGGACGGGCCGAGCCGGGCGTCCATCGGCTGTTGCAGTGGGAGTTGACCGCCGAGGCACTGGGTCCGCCGGCACGACAGGAGCGGCTGGAGGCCGACGTTCGCTTGAACGTGAGCGCCGAGCCGCCGCCGGAGCCTGTCCCGCCGCGGATCCTGACCGTGCTGAGCCGCCTGAGCATCTTTCGCTTGCAGGAGCAGGCCTGGCGCGCTCTGGAAGAAGGCCGCGTCCTCGAGGCGGGCAGGCAACTGGAAGCTGTGGCAACGCGCCTGCTGGATATCGGGGAGTATGAGCTGGCCCAGATGGCGCTACTCGAGGCTGGACGGGTCGCTCAGGGGGCACAGGTTTCGAAGAAGGGCCACAAAACGATCAAATACGGCACGCGTAGTTTGGGCATCAGAACGCCGGGCTAGGAGGGTGAAATGATCGCATGTCCGTCTTGTGGGAAGCAACATCGTCCGGGGACGCTGTTTTGTACCGAGTGCGGGGTTTACCTTCCTGCTGGGGGTACATTGCGGACCTCGCCACTGCCGACCGACGAGCTTCCTCGTCCCCGCGCTGTGGCCCAGGAACGTGAGCTTGCGGGGATAGAGAAAAGTGAGGCGTCCCGGCCGTTGTACCTGTATGTTGTGGTGGAGAACCGCCGTGAACTCCGCCTGCCGGCCACTGCCGAGGTCTTGCTGGGCCGCCTCGATGCTGCGCACGGCATTTTACCGGACCTCGACCTGACGCCAGAGGGGGGGCTGGAGAAGGGCGTCTCGCGCCGCCACGCCAAGATCATCCAGCGCAAGGGCGAATTTTTCATCGAGGACCTGGGCAGCGCCAACGGTACGTTTCTGAACGATCAACGACTGACACCGTATCTGCCTTATCCTTTGAAGGTGGGCGACAAGATTCAGCTTGGGCGGGTCAGCCTGGAGGTAAATTGGGAGGGTCAGAACTCCCAGGAGTAGCGAACGGATGCCGATCACTGTCATGATCCACTTGATGAACGAGGATCCTATTGTGGCCGAAATGGAGACCATGCCGGATCCTAATGGCCAATTTCTGGTCTGTGAGAATCCGCGCCGCCGTGACGGGCGCGATATCGGCTATGTTTTGCCAGAGGTGCACTCGCTGATACTCCCCTGGCACCGCATCCACTGCGTCGAAATCCTGCCTGGCGAGGAAGAGGAAGCCATTGTCACCATTGTCCGAGAGTAGAGAATCTCAGACGGGACCTGCACCGCGCATCCTCATCGTCGACGACGAGGCACGCATCGTCCGCTTTGTGACGATGAACCTGGAGCTGGAGGGCTTTCAGGTCATCGAGGCGTCCTCTGGCCTGGAAGCGCTGGAGCGCGTCCGCAAGGACATGCCCGACCTGGTATTGCTGGACGTGATGATGCCGGAGCTGGACGGTTTCGAGACGTTGCGCATGCTGCGCGAGATCAGCGACGTGCCGGTGATCATGCTCACAGTGCGCTCTGACGAGGCGGATATCGTCCGTGGCCTGTCGCTGGGTGCGGATGACTATGTGACCAAGCCGTTCAGCATCCGCGAGCTGACCAGCCGCATCCGCGCTGTCTTGCGGCGCACAGGGTTGCAGCCGGCGCCGGACACGGCCATCCTCAAGATCGATGACTATTTGAGCATCGACTACAACCGGCGTGAGGCTATCGTCGGTGGGCAGCGGGTCAAACTGCGCCCGACCGAGTTTCGTCTGCTCTATCACCTGATCGAAAAAGCCGGCTGGGTGGTGCCGCACGAGGTGCTGCTGGCCAAGGCCTGGGGCTATGAATACCGCGACGAGGTCCACTACTTGCGCCTCTATATCACCTACCTGCGCAAAAAGATCGAGCCGGACCCGGCCAATCCCCGCTACATCCTGACCGAGCGCGGTGTCGGCTATCGCTTTGTGGACTTTCGTAAGGACAAAGGGGTGAAAGAAGATGAGTAAGGCCTTCAAAGTGGTCGTCACGGGTGCGTTCAACGCCGGCAAGACCGAGTTTGTCCGCTCTGCCTCGGATATCGACGTGGTCAATACCGACCGCCGCGTCACGGATGCGCTGGCCGAGATCAAGGATACGACGACCGTGGCAATGGATTATGGCCAGGTGACGGTCGACGGCAACCTGTTCCACCTGTTCGGCACGCCGGGCCAGGAGCGGTTCGAGTTCATGTGGGACATCCTGGGGCGCGATACGGACGCTGTCCTGTTGCTGGTCGACAGCACGGACCGCATCTCACTGACCGTCACGCGCCGCATGCTGCGCTTTTTCCGCCGCAAGGCCCGCCTGCCGGTGCTGATTGTGGCGACCAAGCAGGATTTGCCGGGAGCGATGCCTGCTGCCGAGATCGGCAAGCGGCTGGGCGTCGAGCCTTCTATGCCGATCGTCTCCTGTGATCCCCGCCGCAGGGAAAGCACGCTTGAGGTGATGCGCAGGCTCTCCCATCTCATAGGCTGAGCGCGGTTAGCTTTCTAGCGGATCTCTAACGTGCCTCTTGCGTCCGTCTAACGCGAAATGAGAGATCATGCCCTTGCCTGTGAAGATCATGGGAGATGAGGAGGCAAGAGATGTCCGTGATGCGTTTCAATCCGATGCGGGATATGATGGCCTTGCGCGCGGCGATGGACCGTCTGTTGGAAGAGTCGATGATGCAGCCGCGCGAGACGTGGCGGCGCGGCACGCCCGAAGAGCCGCTGCGGCTGCCGGTCGATGTCTATACGACGCCGGAGGAGATTTATGTGCTGGCCTCTCTGCCGGGCCTGCTGCCCGACGAGGTCGACATCACCATCGAGGGCGACACGCTGACCATCCGCGGCGAGCTGCGTCCGCCGCTGGAGAACGTCGAGTACCTGTTCCAGGAGCGTCCCTACGGCAACTTTTCGCGCTCGCTGACGCTGAACGTGCCGGTCGACGTCGACCGCGCTGAGGCGACCTTCGAGAACGGCGTGCTGACGCTGATGCTGCCCAAAGTCGAGGCGGTCAAGCCGCGGACGATCGCCATTACAAAGAAATAGGACAACAGTGACGACCATTTTTCCCTTTACCGCCGTTGTCAACCAGGAGCGGATGCGCCGCGCGCTGATCCTCAATGCTGTCTATCCGCAGATCGGCGGCGTGCTGATTCGCGGCGAGCGCGGGACGGCCAAATCGACGGCTGCCCGCGCTCTGGCCGCTTTGCTGCCCGAAATCGATGTCGTTGCCGACTGTCCCTTTTCCTGCGACCCGGACCAGCCAGGGAGCTGCTGCACGAGCTGTCAGGAGCGCCTTGCCGCCGGGGAGGAGCTGCCCCGCGCCCGCCGCCGCACCCGTTTTGTCGACCTGCCGGTCAGCGCCACGGAGGACCGCGTCGTCGGCACGCTCGACATCGAGCGGGCCATCCAGAAGGGCGAGCGCCACTTTGAGCCCGGCGTCCTGGCTGCTGCCAACCGCGGCGTCCTCTACGTCGACGAGGTCAACCTGCTCGATGACCATGTCGTGGACATCCTGCTCGACGCGGCGGCGATGGGCGTGAACGTGGTCGAGCGCGAGGGCATCTCTTTCAGCCATCCCGCACGCTTTATCCTGGTCGGCACGATGAATCCCGAAGAGGGCGACCTGCGGCCGCAGCTCCTTGACCGCTTTGCCCTCTGCGTCGACATCCGCGGCGTCCACAACCCCGCCGAGCGCGTGGCCATCATCGAGCGCAACCTGGCTTTCGAGAGCGATCCGGAGGGCTTTCGCGCCGAGTGGGAGCCGCGCGAGCAGGCGCTCTCCCGCGAGATCGCCCGCGCCCGCCAGCTTCTCCCCCACGTCCGCCATACCCCGCGCGACCTGGCGGTCATCGCCACGATGATGGCCGAGCTGGGCGTCGACGGCCACCGGCCCGACCTGGTGGTGCTCAAGACGGCGCGGGCGCATGCGGCCTTCCAGGGGCGCGCCGCCCTCACCGACCAGGACATCCTCCTGGCGGCCGAGCTGGCCCTGCCGCACCGCCTCAAGCGCCATCCGCTACAGCAGGTGGAGACCACGCTGGGCGATCTGGGCGAGCGGCTGGCTCAGGCCCAGGCGCAGGTGCCGGCCGACCCGCATGGCGGCGCGACGGACGAGGGCGAGGCTGGCGCGGAGGAAAAAAAAACGACCGTGATGGTCGAAGGCAGCGAGGGTGAGCCTTCGGCCCGCGAACAATCTGCCCCTCTGCCCGCGCTACAGACGATTCCGCAGTGGCCCTCGGAGGGCCGCTGGTGGGACGGCGGCAAGGAGGTCGCTGTGGGGGAGGACTTTGCCCCCCGCCGCCTCGACACGCCGCTCGACCGCCTGACCCGTTCCGGCACGGGGCGGCGCAGCCGCACCCGCACGGAGCAGAAGCGGGGCCGCTACGCCCAGTCGCGCCCCTCGCCGGGCGACCCCAGCGACCTGGCGTTCGACGCCACGTTGCGCGCGGCGGCGCCCCATCAGCCCCATCGCCGCACGCCGCAAGGCCCTGCCCTCGCCGTCCGCCCCGACGACTATCAGCGCAAGGTGCGCGTGCGCCGCGCCGCCAATCTGGTGCTCTTTGTCGTCGACGCCTCCTGGTCGATGGCCGTGGCCGAGCGCATGGAGGCGACCAAAGGCGCGGTGATGTCGCTGCTGACCGACGCCTATCAGCGGCGCGACCGCGTGGGGCTGGTGGTCTTTCAGAAAAACAGCGCCTGTCTGGTCCTGGCGCCGACCAACAGCGTCGAGCTGGCCCAGCGCGCCCTCGCCGATATCCCTGTCGGCGGCAAGACGCCTCTTTCGGCCGGGCTGCTTATGGCCCACCAGGTTATCACCCGCGAGCTGCGCCAGCACCCTGACCTGATGCCGCTCATGGTCCTGCTCACCGACGGGGCGGGCAATGTCTCGCTGGGGCCGATGCCGCCCCACGAAGAGGCGCACCGTCTGGCGCGGCTCTTTCCGCAGGCGCACATCCGCTCGGTGGTGATCAACATGGAACACAAGGCATTCGACCAGGGCTATGCTCAGGCGCTGGCGGAGCACCTGGAGGCGCCCTGTTACACGCTGGACGAACTGCGCGCCGAGTCGCTCCTGCGCACCGTGCGCGGAGAGCTGGAAGGAACATCTGACTACCCGACAGTTTGAAATCAGGACACGGATACACACGGGTTTCACGGATCAGCACGGATGAAATCTGTACCATCCGTGTCCCATTGAACGGGAAACAAAGACAGGCATTTGCGGGTTAGCAATCCGTGTCTATCCGTAGCATCCGTGTGAATCCGTGTACTGCCCGATCAAAAGTGTCAGGTGACCAGAAGGAACATGATGGACGGTGCCACGATGCTGTTGCATTCTATCCCTGTTGGAATCACCGCGACAAACTGCTATCTGGTCGGCTGTGAGGAAACCCGCCAGGGCGTGGTCATCGACCCCGGCGGCCACCCGGAGCGCATTCTGAAGGCGGTGGAACAGAGCGGCCTGGCGGTCCGCTATGTGTTCAACACCCATTGCCATTTCGACCATATGGCGGCCAATGCGGACATTGTCGCGGCCACCGGTGCCAGGCTGGCCCTCCACCCGGCCGAACTGCCCATCCTCAAGGCGCGCGGCGGCGCAGCCTGGTTCGGCGTCAGCGTCAAAGAGAGCCCGCCGCCGGACGTGGAACTGGCGCCCGACCAGGTGATCGAAGTGGGCACGCTGCGCTTCCAGGTGCTCTTTACCCCTGGCCATTCTCCCGGCGGGGTGACCTTTTACCTGGCGGAGCAGGGGGTAGCCTTCGACGGCGACGTGCTCTTTGCCTTGGGCGTGGGCCGCACCGACCTGCCCGGCGGCGATTGGGCGACGCTGGAACGCTCGATCCGTCAGGTGCTCTTTGCCCTGCCCGATGAGACGGTGCTCTATCCGGGCCACGGCCCGCGGACGACGGTGGGCCAGGAAAAAGCGGCCAACCCCTGGCTCTAGGCCACCCGCTGCCCCGGAATGGGTGGCCCACCGGCATAGACCGACGTCACGGCCAGGCTGCCTGTCAGGGCGCCTGCCAGGCGGCGGCTGCCCAGCCACGTCCCTTTGACCTGGAAAGAGATCACGTCCAGCGTCAGCAGGCTGGCGGCGACGGAGGTGCCAGCCTGCAACGGCTCCAACAGGTCCGCACATTCCTTGACCGCGCAGCGCATTGCCCGCTCGCCTGCCGGCTGCAGGGAGAGGGCAGGCACGGTCAGCGGATAGCTGTCCCCGTCGATAAAGGCCAGCACGCGCACGGCTGTCATCGGCTGAAAGCTGCGCTGCACCGCCAGCGGCATCTCGACTGCGTCCGCCGGCAGGGCAGGGGGGCGGACGGCGCGCGCCAGCAAATAGTCGGCCAGGACGCGCGTTTTGGGCAGGCGGAAGGCGCGCAGCACCCGCCGCACCTGGATGATGCCGGCGTTGCGGATGCCGGTGTAGGCATTGTAGCGCAGCAGGTCGCTCGAGTTGAGCCGGTCGACATAGGGCCCGGTCCGCTGCCAGCCCTCGAAATCTCCCTGCAGAATCCAGCCTTCCAGCTCTGTCGTGATCACCAGCACCGACACGCGCGGGTCGCTGTCCAGGTTGCGCACCGACTTGCGCAGCAAGAAGTTGCCCAGGATCAGGCGGTCCTCCACATCGCCCGCGGCGGTGATCGATGTGCAGGGGACGACGTTGGGGATGCCGTCAGCGGAGCGGCTGGCCAGGAACTTGGGCGTCATCTCGCCCGCCAGGGCCTGGAGCAGGCCGGGTTGGGATGCTAACAGGGACATGCTGCTCTCCTTATCTCTGTGCTCTCTGCAGTTGAAGGCGTTTCGCTGCGCGTCGCGCCGGACCAGAGGGCCACGGGCACGCGGGCGGCGGCGACGGCGTGCAGCCTTTCCATCTCGGCGCGGGTCAGCAGCGGCACGCCCTCCAGCGCGTAGGGCCGTTCCAGGCGGCGGTACTTGGGCTGGCCCAGGTTGGTGTAGGCCAGCAGGTCCCAACGCTCGACGGTGGGCAGTTCGGCGGCGATGAAATCGCCGATGGCGGCGATGTTGGCCGCATCCGCCGTGTGGCCGGGGATGACCGGCGTGCGGATCCACATCGCTTTGCCGCTGGCGGTGATGCGCCGGGCATTCTCCAGGATGGCGGCGTTGTCGCTGCCGGTGCTGGCGCGGTGCGCGGCGCGGTCCCATATTTTGAGATCGTAGAGTACCAGGTCGACCCCCGGCAACACCTGTTCGTACTGCTCCCATGCTGCCGCGCCGCACGTGTCGAGGGCGACGTGGATGCCAGCCTGGTGGCAGAGACGGGCCAGCGCGGCGACAAAGTCGGCCTGGCGCATCGGCTCGCCGCCGGAAAAGGTCACGCCGCCGCCTGAAGTCTCGTAAAAGACGGCGTCCTTTTGCACTTCGGCCAGCAGTTCTTCGACGCTCCACTGGCGGCCGATGATTTCCAGCGCGGCGGCCGGGCAGGCGGCGACGCATGCGCCGCAGGCGGTACAGCGGGCGCGGTCGATGCCCATGCCGTTGGCTGTCAGGGTGAGTGCCTTTTCCGGGCAGGCGCTCAGGCAGTCACGGGCGGCGATGCAGCGCGTGTCGTACCACATCAGCTCCGGCTGAGGTGAAATCCCTTCCGGGTTATGGCACCAGGCGCAGCGCAGCGGACAGCCCTTGAAAAAGACGGTGGTGCGGATGCCAGGGCCGTCCTCGGTGCTGAAGCGCTGGACGTTGAAGGTCAGCCCTTTCATCACAGGCCGTGGCTCTCGCGGGCGATGATCTCGTCCTGGATCTCTTTGCCCAGGGCGACGAAATAGGCGTTGTAGCCGGTAATGCGCACCAGCAGGTTGCGGTAGCTCTCCGGGTCGCGCTGCGCGGCGCGCAGGGTCTCTGGGCTGACGACGTTGATCTGCAGGCAGGTCCCGCCGACGCGGCAATAGGCCCGCAGGAGGGCCGCCAGCTTGCGGCGGTTCTCCTGGCTGCGCAGCATGGCCGGGGAAAAGCTCATCGTGTGCGACGCGCCGTTGGGCGCCGTCCAGAGGTCCAGGTGCCCCACGCTCTTGACCACCGCCGTCGGCCCCAGGCGGTCGGCGCCGTTGACGGGGCAGACGCCGTTGCTGAGGAACTGGCCGCGCCGGCGCCCGTCGGGCGTGGCGGCGGTGAAGGGGGCGTAGGCCACCCAATAGTTCCACGAGAGGTAGCCGCCACGGTAGCGCTTGCCGGTGGCCGGCGCGACATGGCGGAAAGCTTCCTCGGTCCAGAAGCGGCTGATCTGGCGGGCGATCTCGTCGGCGGCGGGGTCATCGTTGCCGTATTTCGGCGCTTTGTGCAGCAGCATCTGGCGCAGTGACTCGTAGCCCTCAAAGTTGGCGTCCAGCGCCCGCAGCAGTTCCTCCATCGTCACGGCCTGCTCCTCATAGACCAGGCGTTTGACGGCGGCCAGGCTGTCGGCGGCGGTGGCCAGGCCCATGCCTTCGACGGTGATATAGTTGTAGCGGGCGCCGCCAGCGGTGACGTCCTTGCCGCTCTCCAGGCAGCCGCCGACCAGGGCGCTCAGGTAGGGGGTTGGCTCGAAGCGGGCGCGGCCAGCGTCGGCGATGTCGTTGGCGGCGATCAACTGCTCCAGAATGGTGCGGAGCTGGGCCTTGAAGGCGTCGTAGAACTGCTCAAGAGTGGCGAAGGTGCGCGGGTCGCCGGTGCGCGGGCCGACCTGCTCGCCGGTCGCCGCGTCCTTGCCGTCGTGCAGGGCCAGCTCGATGGCCTTGGCAATGTTCATGTTGACGTCGACCGTGCCGGAGCGGTCGCAGCCCTGCAGGGTGTTCTCCAGGCAGCCGACAGGGGCATAGTCCCACAGCATCTCTTCGGGCAGGCCCTGCCAGCGCAGGCCGGCGATCGAGTTCTCGTCGAAATTGAGCAGGAAGGGGCTGCCCTGGGCGTTGGCGACCATCTCGACCACCCGTTCGAGCAGGCGGTCGGGTGTTTTGGCGTGCAGGCGGACGTTGGGCTTGGGTTCGAGCAGGTTCATGTCCTCGATGACGTCGAGGATCAGATAGGTCAGCTCGTTGCTGGCGTCCTCGCCGTGCTCGTCGATGCCGCCGAGGGTGATGAGCTGGCCGAAGGAGGCGGTGATGCCCTGGTTGGTGCCCACCCAGCCCTGATAGTCGTAGGCGTAATTGTGCTTGATCCACAGGCAGCAGAGCCACTCTTTCGCTTCTTGGGGGGTGATGCGCCCGGTCTGCAGGTCGGCCTGGTAATAAGGATAGAGGTACTGGTCGATGCGGCCGGGGGAGACGCCGGGGCCGGGGTAGCTCTCGGCGGCCAGGACGAGCATGTGGGTGAACCAGAGCGATTGGAGGGCCTCGCGGAAGGTCTCGGCCGGCTCCCACGGCACCTTGTGGCAGATGCGGGCAATCTCTTGCAGTTCAGCTTTGCGGACGGGGTCCGTTTCCTGCCTGGCCAGCCGTTGGGCTTCGGCGGCGTAGCGCTGGCTCAGTTTGTGCGCGCCGTCGAGGCAGATGGAGATGGCGCGGGCCAGGTCGCGTTGCTGGGGCGTGGCGGCGGGGTCGGCGGCGATGGCGTTGGCTTCGGCCTGCAGGGCGCGCATGCCATAGCGCAGGACGCGCGGGTAATCGGGAATCAGGTGGCCGGGCACGGCGCCGCAGTTGCCGACGCCCAGGCGGTTGAGCCGCTGCACCTGCTTGAGAAAGCGCTGTTCCATCTGCTCGCGCTGGCGGGCCTCGGCGCGGGTGAGGGTGCGTGAGAGGGCGGTGCAAAAGTGTGAACCGACGATGAGCTCGTCTTCCAGAATCTGGGCGGGCAGATATTCCTCCAGCACGCGCTGGAAAAAGAACGCCTGACGCACCACCAGCGGTTCATCCCAAAAGCCGTCGGGCAGAGCAACCCTGGTGGCGCTGGCCAGCAGGTACGTCCGCGCGCCCTGGAAGAACATCATCATCTCCGGGACATTGGTCCAATGCCAGATCGAATAGACCTGGTCCCACGGCGTGCCGGTGGTAAAGGCGCGCACTTCGTTCGTATAGTCACGGTTGTAGAAATCCCAGTACTGCTCGCGCAGCCGCCGCACGCGCGGGCTGAGGGTCTCTGCGGGGGACCAGAGGGCGACTGCGGGGGTGGTTTGTTGGAGTGTGGTGGTCATAGGGGCCTCCAAGTTTGCAAGTGTGCAAGTGTGCAAGTGGGCAGGTGCTCATTGGACGGGGTTGTGCAAGGTGCCGATGGTTTCGATTTCTACTTCGACCCGATCGCCGGGGTGGAGGGGGCCGACGCCGGCGGGGGTGCCGGTGAGCAGAAGGTCACCCGGCTCGAGGGTCATGATGGTCGAGGCGTAGGCGACCAGCGCGCTGGGGCTGAAAACCATTTCGGAGGTGCGGCCGCGCTGGCGCACAACGCCGTTGACGCGGCAGACGACGCTCAAGTCGGCGATGTCCTCTTCGCTCAGGCCGGTCACTACCCACGGGCCAGCCGGGCAGAAGGTGTCAAAGCCCTTGCCGCGGGTCCACGTGCGATCCTGCCGCTGCAGGTCGCGGGCGGTGACGTCGTTGGCGCAGGTGACGCCCACCACATAGCGCCAGGCTGTTGCCGGGTCGATGTTGCGGCCGCGCCGGCCAATGACCAGGGCCAGCTCTGCTTCGTATTCGACCTGTTGCGACTGGGGCGGCAGGACGACAGGCGCACCGGGGCCGACCAGCGCGCTGGGCGGCTTGAGGAAGAGGAGCGGCTCAGCGGGCACCTCGACTGCGTGCTCGGCGGCGTGGGCGGGATAGTTGCGACCAACGCAGAGGATCTTGGTCGGCACGACCGGCGCCAGCAGGGTGAGCGAGGTCAGCGCGCCGACGGCGGCGCCTGCTGCTTTCCACCTGCCGAACGGGTCGCCGTCGAGGGTGTAGACCGTCTCGCCGTCCACGACGCCCCAGTGCGGGCTGTCGGCCTGGCTGTAGCGCACGATACGGGCTTTCATTTTCCCCTGGCCGCCAGCTGGCTCATAAAGTGGATGGAAGTGTCGATGCCACGGTAAAAGTTTTCCAGCCTGAGCTTTTCGTTGGGTGCATGGAGGTTGTCGTCGGGCAGGCCAAAGCCCATCAGGATCACCGGCACCTTCAGTATCTGGTCGAACATGGTGACGACGGGGATCGATCCGCCGGCAAGGCTGAAAACCGGCTCGGCGCCAAAGCCGTGGCGATAGGCGCGGGCGGCAATCTGCATCGCTGGACTGTTCCGGTCGATGAGGGCGGGATGGGCCTGGGCCAGCGTGCGCACCTGGACGTTGACTGTGTTGGGCGCCAGGGCATAGATCTGCTGCTCAAAGAGACGGGCAATCTCGTGAGGGTCCTGGTAGGGCACCAGCCGCATGCTGACCTTGAAGGTGACCTTCGCCGGGATGACAGTTTTCTGGCCTTCGCCAGTGTAGCCGCCGCGGATGCCGTGGATTTCGAGCGTCGGGCGGGCGCCGATGCGCTCCAGCACCGAGTAGCCCTTCTCGCCCTCCCACAGCGCCGGCGCGCCAACCTCGTCGCGCAGAAACCTGCGCTGGTTGAAGGGGATACGGGCCAGGCTCGCCTTTTCCTCCTCGCTGAGGGGGCGCACCTTGTCGTAAAAGCCGGGGATGGCAACGCGGCCATCCTGGTCGTGCAGCGCCGAGAGGATGTCTACCGCCACCTGGAGGGGGTTGTGCACCACGCCGCCGTACTGGCCCGAGTGCAGGTCGCTCTTGGGGCCCTCCAGGGTGACCTCCATATAGACCATGCCGCGCACGCCATAGACGAGGGAGGGGGTGTGTTCGTCGTGCAGGGACGTGTCGGAGATGACGGCGGCATCGCACGCCAGCATAGGAGCGTTCTGCTGGACGAACGAGCCCAGGTTGCGGCTGCCGATCTCTTCCTCTCCCTCGATCAGGAACTTGACGTTGAGCGGGGGAGCGCCATCGGCGCGGAAGAAGGCTTCCACGGCGGCCAGATGGGTGTAGAACTGGCCCTTGTCGTCAGAGACGCCCCGCGCATAGAGGTTGCCCTGGCGGAGGGTCGGCTCGAAGGGCGGTGAGAGCCATTCTTCCTCAGGGTCGATGGGCTGCACGTCATAGTGGCCGTAGAAGAGGACGGTGGGGGCATGCGGACCGGCGCCCAGCCACTCGCCATAGACGACGGGATGGTCAGGGGTGGGGATTACGGCCGTCCGCTCCAGGCCGATAGCTTGCATGCGGCTCACCAGCCAGCCGGCTGCGCGCTGCACCTCGGCCTTGTGGGCCGGGACGGCGCTGATGCTGGGGATGCGCAGAAATGCCTCCAGGTCTTGCAGGATCTCGTCACGGTGGGTCTGGACATATTCTTGGGCAGTCTTGCTCATGTTATTCTCCTTGGGAGGAATTATACCTCATGGGGGACAAGGGAGCAACCTGCTCCTGCCGGGTCTGTGACCCGGCGGCCCCCCCACTGGCGAGGGTCACAGACCCCAAAGAAATGGCGATGCCCAGGATGGAGAGGCCCATGACGCGCCCGTCGCGGATGTTGCCGTAGAGGCTGCCCAGTTCGGCGGGCGACATCTCGGCGTGGACAAGTTCGCTCCCGCCCAGCCCCTCCATCTCGTAGGGGATGGGCGTGCCGGTTTCGTCCAGCAGGTCGAAGGGCGCGGCGCTCTCGATGTCCACGCTGACGGCGTCGGTGCGGGGGAAGGAGAGGGGGTTGAAGACGAGGATGGCAGATTGAGGGTTGTTGATGGCGGGGTGCGAGGCGGTGTTGACCTGGGCGGCAATCCTTTCCAGGCTCTGGCGGGTGATTTGCTCGCCGATTTGCTCCACGTCAGGCTGTCGTCCACGTCGAGTTCAACGAGGCTGACGGGATCGTCGCGCCGCGTCAGGGTGAGCGGGACGCCGGTGACGGCCTCCACGTCCGCGGCGCTCAGGTCCGGGCCGAGAATCAGCACCAGGCCAGCGCCGCGTTCGATTTGCGCGGCGGCCGTTGCCGGGTCCGGGACGACGCCGTTCAGAACGAGGACGTCTGCCTGGGCCGGGTCATCCACGGGGAGAAACCGGCCGGGCGCAGGGCAGTGGTCACGCTCCCTTCCGCGCCGGCATAGTAGACGCGCAGCGTGGCGTCTGCCGAGGCGGGGGAGACTGTAAGGAAGAGTAAAGCAACAACGAGCAGGGGGAAGATGACTTTGTGCAGGTTCCTCTTTATCTGCCACAGATTACACAGATTACACGGATTACACGGATGAGAGAAGAGTGGAAATGGGTTGCTCAGGTTAGAAAACCAGGCGGCGGTGTTCGAGCGACTTGTTGCCAAAGTTGAGTAGCAGGCCTACTCTGTGTTTTGTGGCGGCGAGGTAGTGAAGAGTCTGGGCGGCATGGGCGTCGTTGAGGGCCGAGACAGCCTTGATCTCGACGATAATTTTCCCATCAATCACAAAATCTGCCACGTACTCGCCGACAAATTGTTCTTTGTAAAAAACCTGGAGGTGGACTTGCTCCTCGAACGGAATGTTGCGCAAGCGCAACTCATAGGCCAGCGCTTTTTGATAAACTGCCTCCAAAAATCCTCCGCCTAAGGTTTTATGGACTTCCATCGCCGCGCCAATGATGGCGTAGGTCAATTCTTTGTAAAGAAATTCAGTCACCTCTACTCCAAAAATCTGTGCCAATCTGTGAAATCTGTGGCTATAGACCTCTGTGATAATCTGTGGCCACAAACCTCTGTGACAATCTGTGAAATCTGTGGCTATAAACCTCTGTGACAATCTGTGAAATCTGTGGCTATAAACCTCTGTGATAATCTGTGAAATCTGTGGCTATAAACCTCTGTGACAATCTGTGAAATCTGTGGCTATAAACCTCTGTGATAATCTGTGAAATCTGTGGCTAAAACTCAAACCCATTTCCCCGCATCACCTCCGCAAACCACCGTCCGCTATCCTTGACCGTCCGCTTCTGCGTCTTGAAGTCCACATACACCAGCCCAAAGCGCTGACCGTAGCCCAGCGCCCACTCAAAGTTGTCCATGAACGACCAGTGAAAGTAGCCCTTCACGGGGACGCCGTCCTGGATGGCACGGTGAACCTGGAAGAGATGGTTCTTCAGATAGCGGATGCGGCGCTCGTCGCGCACACGCCCGTCAAAGTCGAGTCCGTCCGGCACAGGGACGCCGTTCTCGGTAATCATCAATGTCGGCGCGGCATCTCCCAGCGGGACGAGATAGTCTTTCCAAATCCGTGTCAGCAGGGCGTAGAGGCCCTCGGGGAAGATTTCCCACATGCCAGAATACTCATTCCCCTGCGGATAGACCTGTTCGACGTTGACTACGGGGGTTTTGCTCGAGTGCTTGATGACTGTACGCGAGTAGTAATTCACGCCCAGCAGGTCGAGGGTGCGGATTTTCTCCAGGTCGCCGGATTGAATCAGGCCGCCGATGAACGGTTTGAGGAGTTTGAATTCCAGCATCGGCGTCGTGCCTTTCAGCAGCGGGTCGAGCACGACGCAGTTGATGATGGCGTCGGTGCGCTGAGCGGCCTCAAGGTCCTTCTTCGAGTCGCTGGCCGGATAGATCGGATTGAGATTGAGCGTGATGCCGACCTGGATGGGATGCCTGGCCTCGGCGCGGATAGCCTCAGCGGCCAGACCGTGCGAGAGCAGGATGTGATGCTGTGCCCGCAGCGCTGCACCCAGGTCTTTCTGGCCGGGGGCGTGGTCGCCCAGAAAGTGCCCAACAAAAGCGGCCACCCAGGGTTCGTTATGGGTGAAGATGACGTTCAGCCGGTCGCCAAAGTGCTTTGTCACCAGCCGGGCGTACTCGGCGAAGGCGTAGGCCGTCTGCCGGTTCGGCCAGCCGCCCTTGTCCTGGAGCGTCTGCGGCAGGTCCCAGTGAAAGAGGCACAGGTACGGCTCGATATGGTGCTTGAGCAGGGTGTCGATGAGCCGGTCGTAGAAGGCGAGACCCTTCGCGTTGATGCGCCCTGTCCCTTCGGGCAGAAGGCGCGTCCAGGCCGTGGAGAAACGATAGTGGCGGAGACCCAGTTCCGCCATCAGCGCAATGTCCTCTTTGTAACGATGGTAGTGATCTGCGGCCACGTCACCCGTCTCGCCGTTGACAATTTTCCCCGGCGTGTGGACAAAGGTGTCCCAGATAGAGATGCCTTTGCCGTCCTCGTTCCAGGCGCCCTCGATTTGATAGGCCGAGGTCGCCACGCCCCAGATAAAGTTGTTTGGAAAGGTGATTTTGGACATCGAAAACCTCATTCTCCTGATGCGGTTTGGGCCTGTGTGCGCTGGACGGGGCGGGCCATTTCGATGACGCCGTCCCGCGCGATGGGATAGGCGCGGCCACAGCCAGCGCAGGCATAAGCTCCCCCTTCTACGGGCAGGGGGGAATGTCCACAGAACGGGCAGCGCAGGATGTGCGGCAGCGGACGCACGCCGCCGCCCCTGGGCGGGCCGGACTTGATCGCCCAGGCCAGGTTATAGTCGATCTGCCAGGAGCGGATACGGATGCTTTCCAGCGGCAGGCTCTGCAGCAGAGCCATAAACTCGTCCCTGGGCCAGGCTTTGCCCGGCAGCCAGCGCGCGTCGGGACCGACGCGGTTGGTGAGCAGGAGGACGCCGCCGGGGCGCAACACGCGCACCAGCTCCTCCAGAACGGCCCTGGGGTTGGGGGTGAATTCGAGCATTTCCAGGCAGGTGACGGCGTCGAAGGTCTCGTCAGGGAACGGCAGCGCCTGGGCGTCCTGCCAGATGAGGGTGAGCTTTTCGGCATAGGGGCGGGTCATCTCGACGGCGCGGGCGAGCATGCGCCGCGACAGATCGACGCCGATCACCCGCCCGCCAAAGGCCGGCTGGAAGAGCAGGGCGCGGGGCAAACGGCCTGTTCCCGTCCCCACGTCCAGGACGAGGGGGTTGGCGACGGGTTCGAGCGCCCTGGCCAGCGGCAGGCCGAGGAACCACTGCTCGTCCTCGTTGTCGAAGCGTTTGATGCGCTCGTATGCTGGCGCAGCCCAGTCGTACAGCAGGGCGACGATGCGGGCGCCCAGATAGGCGCCCTCGGCGATGACAAACTGCCAGTAGGCCAGCAGCGCCAGCGCCACGGCGATGAGGCCGATGAGCAGATAGACCCACCACATGGTCACAGCACCCACGCTGCCAGGAGCATCGCCGCGGCCAGCCAGGGCCAGGCCTGGCGGGTCCAGTGGCGGTTGGGAGCGTCGCCAGCAGCCATGAGCAGTTGGGGGATGAGCAGCAGAAAGAGGAAGGGGACGGCGACGGGTTGTCGGGGCAGCAGAAAGACCATCGCGGCGACCTGGCCGGCAGGCCAGAGCGTCCGTTCCAGCGTTTGTCGTTCGCTGCCGACGGCGGCAAAAGTCACCGTAAAGGCCGCGGCCAGGGCCAGTGATTCCAGGAGGGGGGGGCCGAAAGCGAGGTGGCCGGCCAGCCACGGCAGACCGATGCGCAGGACGCTGTCCCAACCCGTGCCCACTTCCCGTCGGCTGGCAAAGAGGGCGATTTGCATGAGGGCAACTGTCGCTGCGGTCAGCAGAAGATGGTCTGTGCCCAACGCGGTGGCGACGGCCAGCGAGAGCATGACCCCGCCGGCAATGGCGCCCAACGCGTGACCGGCGATGGGCAGGAGCAGTGTCCTGGCCCACGAGAGCGCCCGGCCCAGCCAGCGGGTGGCCCGCTCGCCGGGCGAGCCTGGGCGGACGTAGGGCAGGGCAGGGCAGTGGTCTTCGGCATTCCAGTTGCGCCAGCGGCGCAGCAGAGTGGCCCAGTCTGTTGTCGCCAGGGCGTTCCACATCGTTCCCCAGCCGGCCTCGACCAGCAGCAGCACCAGCAGCAGGCGGATGGCGGCCGGGAGGGTCAGCGTCAGGCGACCGGAGGCCACAGCGCCGCACAGCGTCGCCCACAGGGGGGCGCTCCAGGCCAACATCCCTCCTGTCTGCACCTGGAGCTTTATCAGCCCGCCTGGCCGCAGTCTGGACATCATGGGAGCGATTATACCTCAGGGGGGACAAGGGGACAAGGAGATGGGTGTTCGAAGCAAAACGCCGACGTGGGGCACCCCATTGCTCGGCGGGGGTCTGTGACCCCCGCCAGTGGGGCCCGCCGGATCACAGACCCGGCGGGAGCAGAGGGGGGCGGGGCGCTCTATCCTTTTGCTTCGAATACCCGAGATGGCTCTGGCGAAAAAATGTCCTCGCAGGTATAATGCGAATCATGAAACTCATCCTGCCAGCCGCACGCTTCTCTTTGCCGGTCGCTTGCTGGGCGCGGTGGCGATTCTCGCCGCGATCTTGCTGCTGACCTGGGCGGGGTTTGTCATAGGCGCGCAGGGCACCACGCTCGGCGTCACTCCTTGGCAGATGCTGCGCCCCTTTGTGGCGTTGTTTGCTCTCCTTTTCCTCTTTGCTGCGCTGTCGTTCTTCCTGAGCATGATTTTGCCGTCGCGCAACATGGCGGCGACGGTGGGGGCGCTCTTGCTCTTTGTCAGCTACTTTGTCAACTCGCTGGCGCAGATCGACGAGAAACTGCGCCCCTGGGGGAAATACCTCCCCCTCCACTACTACCAGAGCGGCCATGCCCTGGAGGGGCTGAAGGGCGAATGGCTGGCGATATTGCTGGGCGTTGGCGTTGCCTTTGCCCTGCTGGGCTGGCTGCTCTTTCTCCGCCGCGACATCCGCCTGGGCGGGGAGGGGAGCTGGAAGCTGCGCAAGGCAAGCAGGGGGAAGCAGTAGCTATCGAGAGAGGCGCAGCACCGCTGCGCCTCTCCGTCATCGGGGCGGCGGCAAAAGGGGGCGCAGCCGTCCTGCGCCCCCCAGTCTTTCAGGGCCGGTCCGGGTAGAAATCGAGCAGCGTCTCCGGCGTCGTGTAATAGACCGCGCCAGCGCGACCACGGCTGCCGCCCGGCACCATCGTCACGCCGGTCACCTGGGCGGCCTGCTGCTGCAGCGTGCCCAGCGGCACGGCCAGCGCGACCAGGGTACGATCCTCGCTGATCAGATAGCGCACCTCGTTGGCCGGCCCGTCTGCCCAGTCGCCAGCGCTGGGGTTCCACACCAGCAGGTAGGGGTTGAACGAACCGTCGCCCGGTTCGTAGTAGATGCCCAGAGCAATCTCCATGCCGATGTCGGGATTGATGCGCGCCTCGCCTGCTGGCCGGCCGGTGTTGATGTCGCCGTCGAGGTCGAGCGCAAAGAGCCAGTCAGCGCGCGCGGGCAGGCTCTCCGGGATGGGCTCATAGAGCGCGATCCACAGCACGGCTTCGCCTTCCTGCGCCCAGGAAGCGATCTCGGCGGGCAGTCCTGCCGGCGTGCTCAGGTGCACGCGCAGGTCGGCGTCCACGCTGGCGTTGCGGAGGTCCAGCCCGCCGGGGTATTGCGCTGCCGGCGCGCCGGTGGAATAGACGCCGACATCGCCCTGGGCATCGGCGTCGGGGATCGGCGTCGGGACGATGGTGGGGGTCGGCGTCGGCATAGGGGTTGGCGTGGGTGAGGGGGGCACGGTGGGCGTGCAGGCAATGATGTGCACCACGGCCCGCCCGTGCTCGCGTGCTGGCCCGTCCGCCAGCACTTCGTAATCGCCGGGCTGGTCGCCAGCGGTGTAAAAACCGTCCTGGCGGATGGTCCCGCCAGTAGCTGCCCACTCAACGTCCTCCAGTGGCGGCGTGATGCTGAAAGCGATCTCCTGCCGCAGGCAGAGGGTGATATCCGGAGGGGTGATGAGCAGAGCGGGCGCTTCCTGGCGGGGACGAATCAGGCGGCTGAGCAGGATGGCCAGGGTGACGATGATGACGACGGCAATGACGGCCAGGGTGAGCCAGAACAGAATACGCCGCAGGTTTTCGTTCAGCATCTTTCACCTCTCCTCTCGAGAGAAACAGAAGCGGGCCACGCGCTGCGTCTCTGGCCTCACTGCTGCCGTCTCGGCGATGCGCCAGCCGCAGACCCAGACGATCTCTTCGCCGGCGACCAGCAGCGGCAGGCATTCGCGCTGTGCGCGCGGCACCCGCGCGTTGATCATCCAATCGGCCAGGCGGGGGCCGTGCCCGCCCAGCCCCTGGGGGCGGAAGCGGTCGCCCTGCTGCCGCGTGCGCAGGCGCAGCGGCGCGGCCAATGCCTCCGCGTCCAGATAGGCGGTCCAGGGATCGGCATTGGCGGCGATGTCGGCCAGGCTCCACTGCTCCAGCAGCCCGGCGTGCAGAACCCAGTCGCTTTGGGGGAGGGGCGTCGCGCCGGGCAGGGCGATGTCGACTGCGCTGCCGGCGGGCAGGGAAGGGGTCGACGGCGGCGGCGCCCAGCCCGCCCCGGCGACGGTCAGGTGCGCCCGTTCGGCTGTCAGCAACAGGCCGTCGGGCAGCGTCGCCTGCGCGCCGACGGCGCCTTCCTGGGCGACCTGCACGGCGTTCTCTACGTGGACAAAGCTCACATCGCGCAGGTGTGGGCGGAGGCGGTAGACTGCCTGGCGGATGAGGGAGCGTTGGAGCGAGAGGGGCAGCCTCTGCCAGGCAGCGCGGTCGAAGCGGATGGCCTCCGCCGTCTCTTCGCTGACCGTTGTGGCCCAGGCCTGCTCCCCCAGCGTTTCCAGCAGCTCGTAGTCGGCGGCAATGACCTGGGCGGTATGGCACAGCCGCTGGCAGATGTTGGGGTTGACCGTCTCCAGCAGCGGCAGCACCTGGTGGCGCAGGCGGTTGCGAAAGTGCGTCGTGTCCAGGTTGGAACGGTCGAAGCGGGGTTCGAGCCCCCAGCTCTGGCAGTACTCCTCGATCGCAGCGCGGCGCACGTCAAGCAGGGGGCGGATCAGGATGGGCGGGTCGGCGGGCAGGTGGAAGCCGCCCAGCCCCTCCAGGAGGCGGTAGGCGTCGAGGGGGGTGGCGGGCAGCATGCCGCGCAGCCCGGAGGGGCCGGCCCCCCGCAGCAGGTGCATCAGCACCGTCTCAGCCTGGTCGTCGGCATGATGGCCGACGGCGATGCGGCGGGCGCCGGTCTCGGCGGCGACGTGGGCCAGGAAGCCATAGCGCACCCGCCGCGCTGCTTCTTCGAAGGTCAGCCTGTGCTGACGGGCGATGGCCGGCACATCCTGGCGGCTGATGGTCACCGGCAGGTCATAACGGCGGGCCAGGTCGGCGACCAAGTCGGCATCGGCGTCGGCGTCGGCGCCGCGCGCGCCGTGGTGGAGGTGGGCGACGTGGAGGCGCAGGTCGAGCGTCTCGCGCAGGCGCATCAGCAGATGGAGCAGACAGAGCGAATCTGGCCCGCCAGAGACGCCGACGACGACCGCGTCGCCGGCGTCCAGCAAGCCCTGTCGGGCGATGAAATGACGGACTTGGGCAAGAAGGTCCACCGGATGGCTACAGACGATAGATCATGCCGCAATATTCGCAGGTGATCTCGCGCATGCCGCGCACGACCGGCGCTGTCAGCGCAGCGCCGCAGTTGGTGCACCTGGTGGGAACCTCGCTGACCTGGATGGCAGAGGCCTCCGCAGTGGGCTCTGCGCCTTCTGGTTGCACGCGCTCGCGCTCGATCTCGCCCTGGTGCACCTTGTCGATCAGCCGCATCCACTCGTCGTTGTCGGCGTCGAGCAGTTCAAGCTGGGCTTCGGCGATGTCGGCGTCGGGGGCGAAGAGAATCTCGAGCGCTTCCCTGCCGCCCAGGAATCCCTTCTGGCTGGCTTTGACCTGTTCGATGTGGCCGACCAGCTCGTCAAAGATGAACTCGTGGACGGTCTGTTTTTCGGTCGTGATGAAGAGGAACTTTTTGGTGGCGACCTCTTCTTTGCGCTCAAAGATGATGCGGTCAGTGGTCAGGTGGAGGATGCCTGTCATACTCTCCTCGGGCCGCTCGAAGTATTTGGCGCGGCAGGCGGCGACGAAATCCTCGCCCTCGTAGAACGGGAAGGAGGCTTCGCGGGCCTGATCGAGCACCCACTGGATGCGCTCGATCTGCTGCATCAGTTGGGTGACGTTGTCGTCGATCGTCTTGTACATGGCCTCGATGGCGCGTTGGGCCGCCGAGACCTTGCTCTCCAACTGCTGGATGGCGCTTTGGGCGCGGGCAATGCCTGCTCCGCCGCTGCTGTAGGCCATCTGTAAGGCCTGTTCGGCCTCGCTGACGCTGTTCTGCAAAGCGCTGGCGTGTTGGGTGATGGCTGCCGTGACCTGCTGGCGCACGTTGGCCCACTGTTGGGCCAGCACATCGGCTTTGTGCTCCAGGTAGTTGGCAAAGACATAGCCCTGGGTGCGGAGGTTGGCGATCTCGCCGGGCAGGAAAGCCAGCGTCGATTCTGTCTCGTCCAGGTCGGCGTAGACGTCGCTCAGCGAGGCTGCCTGCTGGAGCGTTGCCAGGTGCGAAGAGAGGGTGTCGAGTTGTTGCCGGGCGGCCTCGCCGACCAAGACGGCTGCGCCAGCTCCCGTGGCGATGGCGGGGCCGACCAGGTAGCTGTAACGCTGCTGCTGGCGTTGCTGTTTGATCTGGATTCGCTCAGCGGATGTCTTGGGCAGCGGTTGTTGTGGCACGTAGGGAGCCTTTTGGGCGGGGGGTGACACTTTAGGGACGCCCTGCGGGCGCGGGACGCGCTGTACGGCAGGGGGCGGCGCTTTTTGGATGGGGGGCTTGAGGGGCTGCGGCGGGCGTTGAATCGGCGGGGGGGGCATTTTGGGCGCCGCGGGTGGTTGCTTGG